>Ga0182017_10000903_pt1 | contig 23293 bp, 17 predicted proteins | sample 712E3DmetaG_FD_120492 | JGI IMG/M metagenome (GOLD analysis project Ga0182017, IMG submission 120492) | Permafrost microbial communities from Stordalen Mire, Sweden - 712E3D metaG | ecosystem: Environmental > Terrestrial > Soil > Wetlands > Permafrost | place: Sweden: Stordalen | collected... | reverse complement strand
TCGGGGTTCCATTACGCATAACACGTGAAGCAGCTAAATCGCTTCCTCACGAATCGCATACGCTCAAGAGCTGGATATCCTCCATCAGAATTAACGGTTTACCGCTCATCAAAGCATTTCATTATTATTTAGAAGCACATGAAATTAAAGCTCAGGCCATTGATGATGCAAAATTGAAAAAGATAATGATGGAATTTATTGAAGCAAATATTGGTTTTTCTGTATTAACTGAGCTCTCGGAAAATAAAATACTATTGAACCATATGCGTGAAATAATCACCACATATTCTGCTCCTGTTGACCATAAATTACCAAACAACGGATAAAAAAACATCTAACAGTAACCATATGAGCACAATCGAAAAAATGCGGGGGATCGCCGATTTTCTGGTCCATCAGAGGAAGTACAATGAAGCGTACACCATCTTTGATGAATTGTACCGTCAGATCTGGAGTATTATTGGTACGGTCCAATGCAGTTTATCTGGATATTCCAATAGTTATCCTGGACCAAGAATATCTTCTTATCAAATGCTGCAGAGACAATATCCGGAACCTGCCGTCAATGTACTCTGCACGAGGATGTACAGTATCAATCTTTCTTTAATGCTCAACGAGTTTATCCGGATCATGCATGGTCATCTCCAATGTATTAGCTCATCATGCCAACTGCGGAAGGAAACTGTTCCCGATAATGTTTTAAATGAATTTGCTGTTCTCTATACGCTCGCCCTTCAACCTGATCAGCAACGGAAACTTATTCCCGTCTTCTCAATCGCCACGGCTGTCGTCGACAGAAGCAATAAAGTAAAAAGGGTTATTTCAAATCGCCCTCGAGTTCATATCGAAAAACTTCTCATAGAATATGCGGAGAAATGTCATGATGATAAATTGAAATCAATCAATAGTCTCTTGCTCGATTATCTTCTCAATATTGGAGATCGTAAAACAGAATTATTTAAAAGATTGTCAATTATTGTTGGCCCATATTCTTATCGATTTAAGTATGATCAGAAATTTTCTGATCGGTATGCTCAATATGGACAATATGGACATTACGAAAAATACAGTCAGTATACTTCATCTTCCTCCTATAAATTTTATTCAGCGACAGCTACCGAGGAAGAAAAGAATGTCTACTATGGAAAATTAATCGGCTTGATGGGAAAAGTAACAAAGGAACAAATCCATTCAAAATACATCGGCTTGATTTCTCTCTATCATCCGGATCGGGTACAACATTTAGCTCCTGAGTTTAGAGAATTAGCTGAAATGAAATCTAAAGAAATTAATGCGGCATACAATTGGTTGAGGACAAAATATCACATTTAAATCGATCGCCTGAATCGTTGCATGTTGATTGAGTCAGCAAGTGCATTCACCAGATTGAAACCGGCGATGACGTTCTGAAAAGACCTCTTTGTCAATCTTCACAAACCTTTTTCTTCACCTATAATCCTTCTGCCGGCGGCATTGAGTTCTTTTTGCCCGTGATCATTCGGAAGCCCAAAAGAATTGATATACGAGATATAATTTGATCCTGCATTCGTTGGATGGGGTTTCCCTGCAACCTCGTTGAGAATCTACCGTATGTAATAATAACATCCTATTCAACCTGGAGGGAATCATGCGACTGTCATTATTCATAACCATCTTTTTATCTGTCATTGTATCAACTGCGATGTCCCAGTCTTTTCGGGAGATTACAAAAACCTGCCCGCTCAAATCTGATGGACATCTTGTCATAGACACATACAAAGGATCCATTACTGTCACAACATATGACAAACCGCAGATTGAGATATATGTGAAGATAGAATCGGACGACGCGGATTCCCGGGATGCCGAGCGGGATATCGAGGATACCGAAATTGACATTCACAGCTCCAGCAATGAAGTGACGCTACATACGAATTATAAGAAAGTGGAACGGAACAACAATTTTAATTTCTGGGACTGGCTCGACAATCCGCATGAGATTTCGAATTCTCTCCCATCAGTACATTATACGATTAAGATGCCTCGCACTGCAGAACTAAGGATCAAAGATTACAAATCGGAATCACACATCGATGGATTGATCTCATACCTGACACTCAACACATATAAGGGCACCGTGGAAGTATTAGATCTTAATGGTGGAGTCGATGTAGAGACATATAAAGGCGATGTGCATATTTCTTTCGCATCGCTCAAGAATGACAGCCATTTCGAGACTTATAAAGGTAAAATTTCCGTGGACATTTCAAAACAAACCAGTTTTGATTTGCGAACAGATTTCGAAAAGCGTGTAGATTTTAGATCAGACTTCGATATAGAAACACACGATCTCGATAGAAAACACCACCACTACAACTATTCCGGGAAAATCAACGGAGGGGGCCCGACCCTTAATTTTAAAAGTGATAAGGGGAGTTTTTCGTTACGAGCTCATTAAAATGTAAAAGGAGTCAGACACCATCAACAATAGCTGCATCGCCTGGACTAACAGAAATACTACCACTGATCATCGTCCATATCTGCCACCGAAGGATGATATAGCACTTGAACACCCATATCAAGTCTCATCGAATCAATATCGAAGATGTCGAGAGGATACCGTTTTAATCCCCGGTCCATTAACGCCAATCATCCATACACACTATCCACCAGCACTGTATCAAAGCCCTTCAATGTCATACTGATGGTGTGACACTGCATTGTATCGGGAATATCAAATTCCATCAAATCCGTATAGAAAATGGAAATGCCCGATCATATGACCGGGCATTGTTGCTCATGATTGATCTTCAATTGATTATAGATATCGTTTCAATGTAGATGACCAGCTTGTATAAACTTTTTGATAATCAGCTGTTCGGTTTTTTTGTGGTTCAATCACTTTTATACGTTCCAAGCCTTTGAACATTTCTGACCTACTTGTGAAATGTTTGATCCCTAATGCTGCACCTCGTGCCGCCCCTTGTGCACCATCAGTATTGTAAAGTTCTATAGTGATTCCGGCAGTTTGTGCAAGCGTATCGCAGAAAATAGGACTGAGGAATAGGTTTGCAAGACCAGCGCGAATGACTGTCGGCTTTATTTCCATGCTATGCAATATTTCAATACCATAGTTAAATGCAAAGGCAACACCTTCCTGAACAGCACGAACAAGATGTGCCTGCGTGTGAATGTTAAATTGAAGATTATGGAAGTACGCACCAATATCGCGATTTTCCAGCATTCGTTCCGCACCGTTGCCAAAAGGAAGGCAAACAATGTTATCAGATCCAAGTGCAATACCAGAAGCAAGTTCGTTGATTCGGGCATACTCAATACTTTGCTGTCCAGTGATACGCCGGATCCAGCTGTTCGCGCTCCCGGTTCCATTAATACACAGCAGGACGCCAATGTGCGGTGCCTGAGCTGTATGATTGACATGAGCAAATGAATTCACCCGCGATACAGGGTCATATTTTAGTGTTCCGCTGACACCGTACACTACACCGGAGGTTCCCGCAGTTGCGGCAATTTCACCGGGTTCCATAACGTTTAAGGAAAGTGCGTTATTGGGTTGATCACCAGCCCGATAGGCTATAGGAATTCCTTCCGGCAAACCAAGATCTTGAGATGCCAGCTTACATAATCGACCTTGTTCACCCAATGTCGGTACGAGCGAAGCAACGAGTTCCGAAGGAATACCATAATAATCCATTAAAGACATGGCAAGTGAATTTGTTTTAAAATTTAGAAGGATACCTTCAGACAATCCGGAAAGTGTTGTCGAAGCTTCTCCGGTCAAACGCAATGCAATGTAATCACCCGGTAACATGAATTTATCAATCTTCTCAAAAATCTTCGGTTCGTTTTCTTTTACCCATCGTAATTTGGAAGCAGTAAAATTTCCGGGTGAGTTCAACAGTGATGATAGACATTGTTCAGGTCCGATAGCTGAAAACGCTTTCTGACCTATCTCCACCGCCCTGCTATCACACCAAATAATTGAAGGGCGGAGAACCTGCTGCTGTTTATCAACAACAACAAGGCCATGCATTTGATACGAAATACCGATGGCAATAATTTGATCGCGCGTATAAGGAGCCGACGCCAGGACTTCGGCTGTCGCTAGTTTCAGATTTTCCCACCACATAATGGGATCCTGTTCAGCCCAGCCTGCTCGAACTGCCGTAATAGGCATCTCGTTTTTAGGTGAAAATGCAGCGGCTTCAGCTTTGCCGGACTCGAGATTCAGAATTGCTACCTTTATGGATGAGCTGCCTATATCAAAACCAAGTGCATACATAAAATTTCATCTCCATTTAAAGAAGTTTTTTATTAATAAGTTCAGTACGACCAAACCATAAAAAGGTTTGACGTACCTTTCAGAACAATTCTTTGATACTACAAATTTTTACAACCGCTGTTTTCTAAATATGTTTTTTTAGAAACATCAGAATACTATCGGCTTTGCTTTGTTTGTCAATAAATATATGAAACTTAATGCAATTAAATATGTCGGGGCAGCAATAAGAAACAGCGAGATATAACTCCCTGTCCATTCTAGAATATATCCTGCAGAAATGGAGAATAGCATTCCACTCACGGAACCCGCCATTCCTCCCAAACCAGTAACAGAGCCGACAGCTTTTTTGGGCAACAAATCAGATACCATTGCATAGAGGTTAGCAGAAAATCCTTGATGTGCCGCAGCTGCAAGCCCAATAAGTCCGACAGCAAGCCACAGATGGGAAACTTGTGAAGCTGTGATAATAGGTAAGACACAAATTCCGCAAAAGAGCATGACTAATTCCCGACTTTTCATAACACTCACGCCTCGCCGGATAAAGTAGGAAGACATCCACCCGCCTCCGATACTTCCGAAGCTTATCATCATATAAATAGTTACCAATGGCAAGCCCAAATTTGTGAGCGTTAGTCCATATGTTTTATTTAAGAATTTGGGGAGCCAAAACAAATAAAACCACCAGATCGGGTCAGTAAAAAATTTCCCCAATATAAAAGCCCATGACTGCCTATATTTCAGCAACCCTAACCAAGGTACTTTGTCCGAAGAGGCATCCTGTTTATCACTTAAAATATAATCCAATTCAGTTGACGAAAGCCGCTTTTTTTGTTCAGGTTTTTCATATACAAGGACCCAAAATATCAACCAGACAAAGCCTATCGCACCTGTCACAATAAAAGCAGCTTGCCATCCATACGTAATAGTTATCCAGGGTACTATAGCTGGTGTGACAACCGCACCAATATTCGCACCAGAATTAAAAATGCCAATTGCCAGCGCCCGTTCTTTTTTCGGGAACCATTCAGCAACTGTTTTGATAGCTGCTGGAAAATTTCCAGACTCACCGAATCCAAGCCCTGCCCGCGCCACACCAAATCCAAATGGTGTTCTCGCGAACGCATGCGCCATTGCCGCAAGACTCCATATTGTCACCGAAACGCTATAACCAATCTTCGTTCCATATTTATCCATAAACCAACCAAACAAGAGAAGGCCAATAGCATAAGCAGCTTGAAACGCAGTGACGATCCAACCATATTCTGATTCACTCCACTTAATCTCGCTCTGCAGCAATGGTGCTAGAATACCTAAAACCTGCCGGTCAATATAGTTAATGGTCGTCCCAAAAAATAAAAGCGCACAAATCGTCCAGCGGTAATGACCGATCTTCACTGTATTCTCATCTGTGCTTGACATACTCTTTCCATTTCTTCAACCTTCTATCCACAATGAATGATTCTGGGGATGCAAACATTGACAGGGAGAATCTTTGATCGGTTGAAAACGATACAACTCTAACGCCCGGTGACACTCAGGTTGAAACGAGATCGACGGTTCCCTATACTTACTGTGCGCCTTCGAGATAGAATTGAAGCGTCGACCAGGGCAGTAAGCGTCTTTATAACGACCATTATTGCGGGTCTGCTGCAATCCACATGTCGAAAAGTTTTAAATGTCTTTACTAGAACACATGTTTTTTAAACATGCTGTTCGATTTTTAAATAACGATCGATGTGATCCGGCAACTCACGTTAAATATTCCGCCACACTTAATTAGACATTGCTTCCTTAAGCAACCACTTTCTCCAGTTCAGCAACCATTCATCTACATTTTCTTTTGAAACAGGTGTTAGTTGAATATATGTAAGCGGATCAGCAGGAGTACGATTGCTGCGTATTTTATCTAGTAATATTTCAACTGTTTTATATCCTAGCTGGAAACAATTTACTCCAACAAGGCCCTGCACATAACCGCTCTTTACATATTCTAATTCTGCCGGAACTGCATTGCCGGCAACTACTTTGATTTCACCCGGATTCCACTTCAAATTGTTCTTCGTTTGAAGCACCGTGCTGCCAATAAAAATCCATCCTCCAATATTGGCGTGCTTCCTTTGCGCGCGGGCAACAGTTTCTGATGCAATATCCGGAATTTCTATGTTATAATTCACATCGTCAGAAGCGAGGGCGATATTCGGATATTTTTTTAGTTCATCCTTAATCCCCTGAAGGCGACGTTGCAGGTTTAATGCATTCCTATTCCCGGCAAGGACCGCAATAGATCCTTTTCCTTTCATTTCTGCTGCAAGTTCCTTCAGGAGCATTCTGCCAAATTCAACATCGTCTGCACCATAATAAGCAAATCTTTTACTCTTTGGCGCATCGGAATCAAAACACATAACCGGCATCCCTTTGTCAACCGCTTTATTAATGACAGGTGTCAAATAATTTGCATCTATACAGGAAATAGCAACTCCACTCACACCCGAATTAGAAAAATGCTCGATTGCAGCCGCTTGTTCTTGGACATTTTCCACCTTTGGTGACTGCCAGTCGATATCAATTTCGACATTATATTTAGCGCCTAATTCTTTTGCTGCTACACGGGCGCCGGAATATGCAGCTATGAAGACAGCGCTTGTGGAGGATTTTCCAATAAGGCCGATTGTTATTTTCTGCTTAGCGGACTTGCTGTCGCCAGCGACGGCATGCATCGGCATATTCATCAAAAGAACTAGGCAGATGAAAAGAACGAGTCTATATCGCATATGCTTCATCCTTTATATTTGTTTTTTTGAGAGACAATAAATTTGTGCGAAATATGTTTTAGCAGTCTCACCGGACTGCGCTTTAAAGTCTCATCAGTAACTCCAGAAACCTATTTCGTTGTCTTAATGACATTGTTCGTAATTACGGAAATTGAAGATAAAAATCAATCGAATAAATAGGAATTCAAAATATTCTCGAGCATTTCCAGCTTGCCGCTTAGCAGTACTGGTGCGCCTTGTTTCAAAACCCATTTATCGGCATCTTCTAATCCCGCTTTTCCTGACATGATCTGTGCGCCAATGCCCGAATTAAAGCTGCTGTACCGTTCATCGACAAACTTACTTAATGCTTTGTCTTTTATAATTTGGTGTGCAACGACAAGGCCGCGAGCAAAAGCATCCATACCACCAATATGTGCATAAAATAAGTCCATCGGATCGATTGAACTGCGCCGGACTTTTGCATCAAAATTCAGACCGCCTGACCCCAAGCCATTCTGTTTCAAAATTACCATCATTGCAAGAGTTGTGCTATATATATCTGTTGGGAACTGATCCGTATCCCAGCCAAGCAACAGGTCACCGCGGTTCGCATCGACACTTCCTAATTTCCCCGCTGCAGAGGCAACCGTCAGATCATGCTCAAATGTATGACCAGCAAGTGTTGCATGATTTGCTTCGATGTTTAATTTAAAATAGTCTATCAAACCGTTCTGTATTAAGAAAGATAGCGTGGTTGCCGAATCAGAATCATATTGGTGTTTCATCGGTTCAGCCGGTTTTGGTTCGATGAGGAACTGTCCTTCAAATCCGATCTTCTTTTTATAGTCAACGGCCATATGGAGGAACCGGGCCATTTGTTCCTGTTCGCGTTTAAAATCCGTATTGAGTAATGATTCGTACCCTTCGCGCCCTCCCCAGAATACATAATTCTCGCCGCCAAGCTCTTTTGTCGCATCAAGGGCATGCTTCACTTGGGCGGCAGCGGTAGCCATGACGTGTGCATTGGGGTTTGTTCCGGCACCCTGTGAATAAATTGAGTTGCCGAACAAGTTAGCCGTACCCCATAAAAGTTTGACACCTGTTTCCTTCTGTAGCTTTTTGGCGTATGCAACCATTGTTTCCAAATTTTTGCATGTCTGTGCAAAGGTATCGCCTTCGGGGGCAATATCTCGATCATGGAAACAATAATACTCAATTCCTAATTTCTGAAAGAATTCGAATGCCGCTTCCATGGTCTCTTTGGCTCGCTTTAACGGATCAGAAGCTTTATGCCAATCCCTTTTATAACTTGGACCACCAAACATGTCTGAACCATTACCCATCATAGTGTGCCAGTAAGCGACAGAAAAACGGAGATGTTCGCCCATCGTTTTGTTGCCGACCATTTGACTCTTGTTGTAGAATCGGAAAGCAAGAGGATTCTTGGAATCTTTACCTTCATACATAATTGGTTTTTGAATTTTGGGAAAGAAATTATTTTTCATAGCTACATCTCCTTGTTATATATAGTTTATTGAATGAAGATCTTTTCTCTTATTTACTAATTCCTCAAATCATGAGAAATAACGGAATACACATATTTAATAATATATTCACTCTCGATATGAACTTCAATTTATTTCATCAGGATAAGTTTCTTGACTGTGGAATAATTTCCTGCATTCATCTTGTAGAAATAAATTCCACTCGGCATATTTCTCGCATCGAACGTACTAGTGTAATATCCAGCTATTTTATTTTCGTTCACCAATACAGCCACATCTTTCCCCAGCATGTCATATACTTTCAAACTCACATAACTGGCTGTTGGGACCTGATAATTTATGACCGTTGTGGGATTGAATGGATTAGGATAATTCTGACCGAGTGCAAACATCTTCGGCGCATTCCCGCTCACCGAATGAACAGCCGTGCTCGTTTTCACCAAGCTGTTTATCCCGGTTATGAGCGTATCTTTTGCCAATCCTAATGAAGAAGCAGCTGAGAGAGAACTGGAATAATTCATCACTTTTAAACCGACAGCATACGCCAAGGCGTTTGAAAAGCTGGACCATGAAGATGCCGAATACGTACCTTGCTTTAGAGTATTCGCAAATGTAATCAATGAATCCAATGTATGGTAGTTCGTACCGACATCCGCCACGGCATAAAATGAAGGCTTGCATTGATCCGTCGAGTCCCAGAGCGAGGAATTTACATTGAATGTGTGTGCATCATTCAATCCATCTTTCACAACAATTTTTATTTTTCCCCGGCTGGACCGGTAGCTTCGATCCAGGAAGCATTTAAAGAGCATCCCGAATTGGTTTGCCTGTGCTGTTAATTGCAAGTACGTACTGCTCACATCCAATTCTGTGACATTCATCTCAGTACAAATAGTATCAAATTTATTATAGGAGGCTATCCATTGCGCTGCTGTTGGTGATCCAATGCCGTCGTGTTCCTGCATACCGATGCCGTCTAAATATCCCGCGCGAAAAATCGGACCACAAACCCTAACAATACCATCTGCCTTTGCTGATGTACTCGTATTGTAATCATTGTAATATAATTTCATCTGCGTTTCGCCGTATTGAACGGAATATTTACGGGCGAACTCAAATGCTTTCATGATATAGCTGTTATCGCCAAATGTTGTATACCATTCACTGCCGCTTGAACGATCTGTCCCGTTATCGTTCATAGCTTCGTTGACGACATCAACAGCAATCATCATACCCGGCCATCCTTCATGAATCAATCTGATCACTTCTTTAATATAATTTTCCATGCGCTGGGTCATGAGATCTTTAGATAAATATGATCCTGTCGCAGAATACCCTGCGCGGAAGAACGCAGTACCGGGAGTTTGACTATACCACACCAATGTGTGTCCACGCAGAACAAATCCCTGCCTTTTCGCCCAATTGAATTGTGCGATTAAACTTGAATTGAACTGAATGATGGGATGGATGTTTATCGAATCCTTTGCTGCCTGTGTTGCTGCAGCAGTATATGCGGATGCGCTCCCTGCAATATTTACGGTATAAACCGGTTTCATATTATTACCGGGGCCCATAGAATTCATGTGGTATTTTATCAAATATCCACCGTTGAGATCATACACCGAGCCCGGTGTATATTCCGGATCGCTCGTAAAACCGATCGCATTATACGATAAAAGACAGCCAATATAGAAATCCTTTGCATACACATCTTTGAGTGCCGGTACATTGGTCTGAATCTGGGCAATCAAGCTTGTTGAAAATGTCATAAGGAGAGCCACAAAAACAATCCATCTTTTAGAAATTTTTTCAGGGCATAGTAAAATCTTATTCATAGAAATCCTTTTACATTGAAACAAAATTTTTTCGCTAATTATCTTGAGTTAGAATTATGTCAATAAAACAGAATTATTTTCCACATCGTACTTCCTGCTACAATATTTTATATTTCTCTTTTCATACATTCATTCATCGGTTCTAAAAGGCGAAGCCGGCAATCCTTCTCTATTATAGAGATTTGCACCAGATGGATTATCCGCCCAGGCGTATCGCACGGCTTTAGGTTTTGGAATCTTGTTATTCCATACCACTATTTTACCATTCTTGATCTTGGCTTTTGCCCATACAAATTGATTGTTAGCTCCTGCTATCGCAAAATTTGTAAGCTCCCCGCCGCCTTGAGCAATGAGCCCGCCGCCAATGTTATTAAAAGTTAATATAATTTTGTTCCCGACAATTTTCATGGAGCGATACATTGGACCTGAATAAACAACTTTATCATCAAGATATGCCACCTTCCGGGCAGCAAGAGCAAGTCTTTTACCGACATCTTTTTTATTTAAAGGGTGGATGTCGTTCCATTCACCAATGTCAATCGTTACAGCCATGCCGGTTTTCGGCACTGATAATGTTTTTAACTGGACTTCTCGAAATAGCGCCCAATTGCTTTCGGACGGTTGTTTTTTTGCTTCCATAAAATTTGGCAATTGAACAAACAAAAAAGGAAAGCCTCCCTGATTCCACTTTTCTCTCCAATCTTGTATCAGCGCCGGGAACAGTTCCCGATATTCAACCGGCCTCTCTGCATTCGATTCACCCTGATACCAAATGACCCCTTTCATTGAATAGTTCAGAAGGGGTGAAATCATTGCATTAAATAAACCCAGCGGTTTCCATCGGATAAATGTTTGGCTTGCTAAGGGCTCCATCTTTGTTCCGAGCCGATATTGCCAGTCCCCAATTAAATTGATGGTTTGTCCCCCTGCATTTATCTCATACTGTTTATCTAAAACAAAACCTCCTTTACCAATATTACTAATGACTCTGACTACTATGATATCTTCCCCTCCTCTTAATACATTTGAAGGGATATTATATCTTCGGGGAGGATATTGATACCCTGTTGTGCCGACAAAAACGCCATTTACAAAAACAGAGTCTGCATCTACTATTCTTCCGAGAATAAGTTTAGCCGGTTGTCCAATCATCGAGGCGGGAACATCAAATTCTTTTTTGAACCACACCACACCGTTTACAGCGCCAAGCTCTGTTGTTATCCAGTAACCTGGTATTTTCATTGATGTCCAATCAGATGTACTTAAAGCTGGGTCATACCATGTTTTCTGCGGATCTTTATAACCTTCATCTTTTTGCCTGAGCTCGTTATACCAAGCTTCAATTCGCACTTTATCCTGGTTCTCAATTTTCCTTATAAGAGTGCTGTCTTTAAATCGTTGTGCTTCCTGATAATAAGCAGGAAACATTTTTAAAGATTCCTCGCTCATCCATGCTTCGGCTGGTGAACCTCCTAGGCTTGTATTAATTAATCCAATGGGGATATGGTATTTATCGTAAAGTTCTTTGGCAAAAAAATATGCGGCTGCCGAAAAATCAAGTATGGTCTTTGGATTTGTCATCTGCCAACGGCCGGATTCTAAATCCTTTTGAGCCTCATTAAAATTATATTTCTGAGGCACAGTAAAAAATCTTATATTTGTGTTTTCTGAGTTTGCAATTTCGGATTCATAAATAGGACTAACCCTTTTCATGGGCAATTCCATATTTGATTGGCCAGAACAAATCCAGACATCACCAATGAGAATGTCTTTTATTGTAACAGTATCACTCGCGCTCACACTCATTGTGTATGGGCCTCCAGCTTCCAGTGCGGGAAGCTTGATGTTCCATTCTCCCAAACTATCGGTTGTTGTTTGATACAATGAGTCATGAAACTTTATAGAAATATTTTCATGGGCCGCAGCCCAGCCCCAGATTTTTACTTCTGTATCGCGTTGCAGGATCATACCGTCGCTAATAAGCTTTGGTAGTCTCACCTGGCTGAAAGCTGTGAGAGATGCGAGGAGTGTAACAATTAATATTTTCTTGATGCGCTTTGCTGCTAATTTCAATTTATATCTCTTATAAAATTTTTATTCTCTTTGCTATGAGTCGCATGGTCTGATTGTTAAAAAACGTTTTTTCTGCGGCTCATCCGTTCATAACCACTAAATCCACAATCCTCTATCGTAAAGAAATGGTTCATCGAATAAAACATTGAACCGTTTCAAATATATTAAGTAATTTACAATATTTTTCTCACTTTTCCCACAAACGAATAATCAATCTATTTTTATTGAGTAAAAATTGCTTGTGTGTCTCTTTAAACCATCTATTTATCAATTATTTATTTAGTGAGTTGTCATTGAGCACAAGTAAACGCCGCTCATATGGCTGCTGCCTTTAAAGAGTTCATTGAATATTCTAGCATTTTTTGCTTATTCGTAAATGCTATTCTTTTTCTCGCCAAAAGGTCTTTAATCTCAAGAGATACAAAGCCAAAGTTAGCAAGCGAAAAACGAATAAATGGAGTGGGTTTGAATGGATCAGAAAAGTTTGTCTTAATAAAAGGAATGGGGCATATCGTTTTCTTGAAGGACTAAAATTGTCTAAATACCCGGATTTATTCTAAACCAATCAACATCAACATATTCACCGGTGGCTATTGTTGCATAATTATAACTTATTATAAATGGAACTTTAAATATTTCAAAAGAATTTATGAAGGCACATCACTTTAAGAGCATTGTCTTTTTCATAACCATAAAATTTTCCGCTGTCATTCGATACAGATATACTCCGCTTGATAATCCTGTCCCATCGAAGATTGCAGTATAATTTCCCTGCTGGCGAATCCCTTCGAATAACGTTGCCACTTCCTGTCCCATGAGATTGTACACCTTCAGTGAAACGAAGCTGCTGTGCGGGACAGAGTATCTTATCTGTGTTTCCGGGTTGAAGGGGTTCGGAAAATTCTGCTGCAGCACAAATTCATTTGGTGTTAACTACGTCGTTGACTCTACATTCAGTGTCATAACATCGTCGCTGCCCGGGGAGCCATGAAGTTTGTACGACAATCTCCAATACGAAGGGTCATTGGGATTACCCGTCGGATTTAGTTCTTTCGAAACGAGAGAATATCCAACACCGTCCGCTCCTGCGGGCCAAGGGGAATTGTCAGAATAGGTCATGGAGATCATTGTGTCCGATTGTGCAGAAAGCAGAACAATCTGTTCACCGCTGTTATCCAAAACGCCGGAGTATTCTCCAAACGGCGAGAAACCGTACCGGCTTGTAAAGCGCACCTTGTTCGATGCAATGACAACGAATTTGCCAGAATCCAGAACGGTATTCTGGGGAAATGTGTACGTTACTCCTTCGGTAAAGTGAACTCCGCTGAGGTCCAATGCCGATCCTGTGTTTTTCAATTCTATAAATTCAAAATCGCGTTGGTCGAGCGAATCCGGAACCAGCGGATGATAATGCAGTTCCGTGATTTTTAACTTGTGTAATTCGGACGTCATATAATAATTCATGTCGATGAGTGCGCTCCATTCATTTATTGAAGACGTCCGAATTTTCAAATGCGTGCTATGCGTTAAGATGATAGGAGCCCTGTAGACAAAAGCTGAAGGCGATGGCTGTCCAAGAAGCTCCGGGTCGCTTCCATCAACCGTATAATAGATGAAGCCGTCGGCTAGATGATATCGTGATGACGTCTCCAGCCTTCATGGAATACTGCCTGACCGGCGCACCGTTGACCAGAAGTTGCGGCGCACTGATAGACGGGAACAGCGAATCCGCTACCAGTTGGTTGATGAATTGAGCCGTCCGGTTCGGGAAATAGGTGTTGATAAGAAATGATTGTTCATCAAGCCACCATTGCCGGTCGTAGAGATAGAACGGTCCGGCGGAGATGTATCGATATACGTCGCGCCGATAGTCCCCCCATCGCGCGGACTCGGCGATAATTGCTGTATCGATTTCTTCGGAACGCTTCATCCATCGCGCAGCTGCAACCTCCGGCGTCAGGGCGCCGCCATAGTAGCAGTGTTTCTGCACTTTGTCTGCAAATAATTTTTTGAATTGATTATTTTTAAGCAATAACCGGAACAGTTCGCTCGGCCTGCCGCTGTTGTTTTCCGTCAGTACGCTCGATGTAACGTTTTCCAAAATATGTTCCGCATCCCAGCTGAAGAATTGAAATCCTTTTCCGGGATTCACACGACTTCTTAGTACTATCCAGTTGTGCTCATCCCAATCCCAGTTCGCTCCGTAAAAATTAATAATCATATAATCGATAAGATTCTCTACATCCACGTATGCTTCGTACGCTGGGTTTACCGTGCCATCCGGATTTTTGCCCTGGATCCGCTGATACGCGGCATTGTCCGCAAGACCTTTCCGCGCAAGACTGAGGGCAGCATTCCAGGCTTTAATGTCGCCATCAACTATTTCGCTGTAATCCTTGATAAGTAGTCGCCCTTCACTCCGCCGAAATAGGTTTCACCGTAATCATCATCGATGCGCTCTGTCGGATTATATATTCCCCAATACATGCCGTTGATATACAGATGGACAAAATTGCCGTATCCCGAATGATGACCCATATCGTGCTGTGTATCCTTCGCCCAGACATCATGGATCAGCTGTGCATGCTTTCGTTCGCTGTGATTCATATGCAACCATGTATTTCCGTACGTTGCCCGCAGCACCAGGGAATTGAATGCAGCGGTTGCGTCGGAGCCGAGGAGCGGATAATTCAACTTAGAAGGCCTATAGATATCCCGGAAAATGATCCGGAAGGAATGTTTCGGTGTCTTTTCCGACTGGCGGCTGGCCCCTCCATGGATTTTTAATCCACAATTCACTTGGAATTCTTTTAAGCCTTTACGATCAAAAAATTCAACAGAAGCGGGACGCTCCCAGTCATTTCCTAATACAGGACCTCCATTATATCCCGGAACACCGGTAAAGATATAGATGCCCCCCGTAATAGGATCCAGAATACGGGAAAAGAGATTCTCTTTATTCGTCACGATCGACATCGTAGGAATTGAGAGCAACGATTTTGTCATCAATCTTGAATACAATGGGTTTTTTGTTATTTCCGGATCCATTTCATAATCTGCTATTGCTATATCCGGAATGTCGGTGTATGGTCCCCATTTTGCAGGATACCCTGGGGGATTATTCGGCTGATTGACGACATCCTTCAAAAAAAGATACGTTGCAGTCGTTACCGTACTCGGCTGTGATCCTAATCGCATGGCAATGACTCGCAACACTGTTGTCGTTGAAATAGAAATCGGTGTATGATATAACGTACCGACGGTATCGTTCGCTGCACTGCCGTCCGTCGTATAATAAATTTTCACAGCAGGAGAATCTGAAGTGATTGCAACATGAAACGGCGCATCGTAAAAACCATGTTGTATGCTGAAGTGAGGCGCCGGTAGTACCCGCTTCACCGGAAAGACATTCTGAGCACCCGGCGTTGGTATTGATGTAAACACATAACTGTTGCCGTCAAACGCATAGGCGATATCTGTTTGTTGTGCGGGAAATTCCGGATCGAAGACGGTCATGGCTTTCCCGCTTGCATCGTACAGACCGAGGAATTCACCCGAGCCGCTCAATTTAAAATTGGTGTGCAACTGGCGCCCGGCGACGGAAACATTTTTATCCGATGCGAACAGAAGTATCTAACCGTTCGCGGGGAGAGCAATATTGGGAAATTTCCATTTTGTGATGTTCGTTAACTCGTCCGTCAGCGATCAGTTCTGCAGATTGACTCCTGATGTAGATGGATTGTAGATTTCTATCCAGTCCGAATAAACTCCATCGCTGTCCTTCAGCGTGGCCGAATTGAGAGCCATGAATTCATTGATCCGTACAGTGGTCGTCTGCGTATATGCGGTTGATAATCCAATGAATACGAGCAACAACACTACACTTGAACGAAACAAAGAAATCATTTTCACTTTTATAGACCTTGTCTGAATACATGCCATATTTGAATTAATCTAAAAATAGTTGAAAATACTATCACAAGAGTAAAAGAAAGATGCCGGTGTTTTACTGTTTTTTCAGGTGATGAGAATCTTTTTCATAATGATTCCCTTACTAACTGATAATCCAACATTCATTTCGATACGAACGTCGTGACGCTTGACGGCTCAAGTGTATACGCGAAAGTGCCATTTTTATAGCTAATATCACTTTGTTGTTCACAATTCTTCATACTCGATGTCACATACGGTGTTAAAGTCATTGCACCTCCGTTCCGTATAGAAAATGCTTGTTCAATTGATGAAGCATAGTTCACAACAACAATAACGAATTTTGTGCCGTTTGTATACGCAGTGAGGTATACATTTGTCTGAGGATTTGCCGTTGCGCCTACTCTAGTGTATCCTGAACGGATGAATCTTGCGAACTGCGACATGACGTAACCACGCTTCATAACAATTCCATCTTCACGAATTGGCCCGTAATATCGTACAATATACCACCAGATATAAGCATTCATGCCTGCAATCATACAATCATTAATTTGTTTACCGGTGGCGAGGACATGAGTCCAGCTAGTATCAAGATCAAGATATTCGGTCGACCATACCTCTTTCCCTTTGCTCATGGCTAGGGGATAATTTGTTAGATTTACTACTCCATACGGGTGGCCACCGACAATGGAAAGATTCGCAGCAGCAGCGGGATCATTGAGTATCGCATCGGTAATTGTGTGGCTGAAATTCATTGACTCATCTGCGATGATTTTAACACCGATAGATGGTGCATTGTTCTTCACAAAGTTAACCATTTGTGTTGCAGTCCAATCGCATGATTCATAGGTGACCGTTACATCAGGTTCGTTTTGAACCGACACGGCATACAAGGGAACACCTTTGCTTAACATAAAATCGGCAAATGATTTCAGATGCGCTGCATAGGCTGCGTAAGAATTGGTCTTGAGTTCACCTCCGACGATATCATTATTGGTTTTCATCGAAGCAGGAGGAGTCCAGGGAGAAGCTATTATTTTCACTCCGAGCTCATATGCTAACTGAGCGGTAGCGACCTGAAGAGAGAATTCAGACGTGTCGGGTGGTATGCGGAGGCGAAGTATTGTGAACCCTAATTGTCCTGTTCCGGTACCAAACGCCGTATTGATTTGATCAACAGTCATATCAGGACGCCAGGGAAGTATGTTCGCAGCACCAAATCCTCTGATCACCTGCTGGGTATTCGCTAAGTCAATAGAGGCTGTTCCCGGTTCATCATTCGCTGAAGGCCCATTGATTGTGTCTTCTTTTTTTGAACAACCTGCCACCAGTAAAACACCTACGAAGATGAGTGCAAAATATTTGTATTTAATTGTATATGAGCTCATGGTTTTACACCTTCGTTTGTTCTATTTAAATACTCAATTTTCTTTTTGTAATCGTCGGTATTGTACAACTTAATTTGGAGTTCAGTATATCGTAGTTTGTATCAAGCGCCAATTCAAATGCCTTCTTGATATAATTATTATCATTACAGGTAATGACCAAAGACTGTTTGTAAAATCTTTGCTGGTATTATTGTTGACTGCTTCATTCACAACATCGAGAGCACTTGATAATCCCAGCCAACTTTCATTGGACATCCGGATCACTTCTTTGATACAATTGTCCCCTCTCTCGAATCATTTTTTAACAATCAGACATTCCCCGGAAGAATCAACTACTGCCTACTGAACTGCAAGGTAAGGATCGTCAAGAAGATCAAAACATCTAAAAGATTTCTGCGAAAGTATGATTATCCTTGGTTATCGGAGTAAAATCATTTTCTTGATTGCCGTAAAATCATTTCCCGCCTTCAGCTGATAAATGTAAATACCGCTTGCCAATATACCGGCATTAAATGATAGCGTATATTTCCCTGCTTCTTGGCGGGTGTTGACCAATGCTTGGACATTGCGCCCCAGGACATCGAATACGTTCAGTGTGACGAAACCGAGTTTGGGCAGTGCATAAGAAATCTGCGTTGTTGGATTGAAGGGATTAGGATAATTTTGTTCAAGCAAAAATTTTTGCGGAACATTCTCACCACGCAGCCCTTTGAGAGAAACACCTGTGGTCAATTTGCTTCCAGTAAATGAAAACGATTGCAGCATAAATAATTTATCGAATACCGATCCTGTAAACAGCAAATACACATCATGGTTACCTGAGACCGAAGAAAGTAATTTAGCAGAGAACGTTTTATAGGTTGTCCATGAGCCGGTGTTTGCAACAGTGCACTCGGCAATTTTTCTACCTGCATCTATTGAATCGATATAGACCTCAACGATACCGCCGTTCGTGGCGGATGAAGCGACGATAGAAAGTGAATCACAGCTCATCTGATAATTTGCATTTCCAAATTCAACGCCGGCATACATCGCCCAATTATTATAATAAATATTATCGAGCACAGGCGAACTACTTTGAAGTGTTCTTGTTGTACCAAACTGATTGGCAGGACATTCAGCCAGAATGGGAGTATAAGCATCTCGATAAATATACAGATTAAAATATGCAGGAGTACCCTGAACATATAAACCTTGTCTGGTCCCCTCCCAAACCGCAAAATTCGGATCCGAATACGAATCTATGGTTGATATATTAACGTTTTGACCAACTTGTATCCAATCAGCGCCGTTATTGCTGAAATATCCGCTGATACTGTGGTTCACTCTTACCATTTTAAGCCACACGGTATCAGCCACCGTGTTCTCAATCACGTATTTGACAGTGTCAAAACTGAAGCAAACAACTCGATGTCTGACATCGTTTATTGCACTGTATAATTTTACATATGATTTTGCATCTCCTCTGAGAATCAAAAGCCCTGCTTCATCTCCGAGTGATTGCGCGTTGAAATCGAGACGGGTCATAAGCGAATAATTATGTTCACCATCATTTTTTAGTACCATATTCATTTTTCCAGTCTTTGGTGAAAGGTGCAGCCATCCTGGTCGATCAACGAGTGAAAGTAAATTACTGGGCGTGTACCCTAACAACGACCATTCAGGATTAAGTGTATTCGATTTAAATAAATCCGAGTGCGGCACCATCCATGGGATGCCGCTGCTTGGCAAGTTGGGAGCTATAAAAAATTTGTTGTCAGGGTAGTCAGCCGTTGGTTTACCACTCGCATCATAACGCACCTGGTTTACAAGACCCTGCCGTCCTTGTCCTTTCCATTCCCCTTTTGCATACAGGGGATGGATGACCCAAAACGTACTGTCGTCAATCGTGACAACACTTGAGCTGTGATTGGGACTTGTAAAGAGCGATCCTGATAACTGGGGATCATTGAGATTAAAGAAATCTCCAAGCACAGTCCACGAAGATTGATTCGCATCAAGAGTTTTGCTTCTCATGACCTTTTGACCTCCGCTCACATCCCGTGCGAATGAGTAGTAATAATAGCCATGATATTTCCACATCACCGGTCCTTCAGCCCAGCTATATGCATAGGGCGAAGGATTAAGCCAATTCAAATTATAAACTGTCCCAGTAGGCTGTCCATCATCTCCTAATTCGACAATTCCATTATTCGGCTGTCCGTTTTTCACTACTAAATACCATTTGCCATCGTCGTCAATAAGAATAGAATTATCGTATCCTAAAGTATAGGGAAGCTGAGATGGGTTATTTACTCTGGTTGGTGTACTACTCCAAGGACCCTCTGGCTTGTCGGCAGTGACGAAATACATCGTATTAGCCCTTGAAAAATAATCCCAATACTTTCCTTTGTTATAAACGACATGACCTCCCCAACAACCGCCTCCTGGTGAATCTCCATAACCCGACCATGAAGCGCTTACCGGCTGGGCAATCGCTTCCCAATGAATCATATCGGTCGAGTGATAGATCACCGGCGTCGGATTGAAGGAAGAGCCGGTGGTGTAAAAGTCCTTGCCAATTTTTGTCAACGTGCAATCGGGATGGTCACCAGGGATGACGGCATTCATATAGGTTGTAAAGGATCTGGACTGCCCAAATCCGAGATTTATCAAAAACAAAAAACAGCACATCGTTGTAAAATAATTTTTCATAATTCACCTTTTACTGATTATTGTGCCTGTTCTTTTCCTCACAAAACAAGAAAGTTCAAGTATCAATTCATGTTTCCATGCGAGGCCGGTAGGCCTTGAACTTCATTCAATTTATTATTTGATATATATCATTTTTTTCGATTGAAAACTATTGCCTGCATTTAAGAGGTAATAATAAACTCCGCTTGAGAGTTGAGTTGTGATATCCGAAAGTTGAACGTTATATGATCCAACCGGTTTATAATCATTGACAAGTGTTGCTACTTCTCTACCGAACAAATCGAACACTTTTAATTCTACGCGACCACTATGTGCTAGTTGATAATGAATAGTAGTACTGGGATTGAACGGCTTAGGAAAGTTTTGTCTTAATTCAAAGGAACGCGATTTATCATGTTCTTGAGGGACGGCGGTTGTTTGAATACCCTCGTTTGTCCTGAACCAATCAACATCAACATAGCCACCTGCAGTAATAGTTGCATAATTAAAAAGACAAAATTTGTTTCCAGTAAAAATAGAAAGGTTGAATTGCATCGAGAGATCATTGCCAAGTTTTGTGAATGACTGATTATTGAGGCTATAAAAGAATGAAGTACTGCTCGTACTATAGTAAGCACTCGCCCTCAAGTATACAATAGAGGCCGTTACTTGTGCCGAGTCGCGAGCAATACCATTGTTGACCATTATAACATACTTGATTCCGTTCGTTTTTTTTATCCCAATATATGCATAGGGATTCTGAAAAACTGCAAGTCCCCCAACATCGCCATCGTGCATGCTATCTACTTCTATTTTCATGGTCGCAGTAGTGGGCGTCGTTCTTAAAGCAGAGTGAAAAGCAAACATCCTTTGTGTTAGTGTATTACAGGCGTCATTGAAATTAGAGACGACCTTTGCTGTTGAAAGTCTTAAGTAACCGGGATTCTGCGTCAGCGACCATTTTGTCGAATCGGGATTATGATTCCAACCCCATTGCATGCCTAACTTGGTACTAGAAAATTCATCAGAAGTGGGCAACACGGTAACGGGATACACCCTCCCAACATTTGGCTTTGTATAGGTGACAACGCCTTTTCCATTCACGCCCACCATGGGCCAATCATCCTGCCAGGTCACAGGTTGTAACGTGGGGAAGCGTCCGAATGCGCCACCATCCTGAAAAATAACTGACCACCATTCGCCGGATTGTGTTTCTATGAGCGCCCCCTGATGTATACCCGTTCCTAAATTGCCGTTGTCTCTTATTACAATCTTTTCTTCATATGGGCCATAGATATTTTTTGAACGCAGCGCCACCTGAAATCCATCCCCGCCACCGTACGTGCAATAGAGATAGTAGTACCCATGAATTTTATATACATGGGTTCCTTCAAGTCCGGAACGGATATCACCGGTGAAGACTATCGCATCAGTACTTTTGGCAACAAAATTAGTGTCCAGTTCAGTGATATTAATGGTACTATATCCATGCGCCACATATATTTTTCCATCATCATCGAAAAATAAACCTGGATCATAAAATCCTCTGGGCAATTTCTTTATTTCCCAGGGTCCTTCGGGTTTTTTGGCTGAACAAAGGAAACCCCCTTCATCGAGTGTTATGAATAATAAATAATAGGTACCATTATGATATTTTAAACTCGTCGCCCATTGTCCGTGAGCATACCTGTTGCAACCGTCGAGATTGTAGCATGGACTAAAATCCATCCGCTGAACTGCATTACTGCAATATTCCCAATTGACCAGGTCATACGATTTGAGTATGGTGACTCCAGGGAAAATAAACATCGTCGTTGAAACCATGTAATAGGCAGAATCCACGCGGATGACATCCGGATCAGGAAAGTCGGAGTAAATAATTGGATTGGTATACGTCCCGTCTCCATTATCACTTTGTATCTGCTGTGCCGGTACATTCACCAGCACCATGGTTGTAATAAAAAATACATATATCACATACTTCATCATCATCCACTTTTACTTGATTGTTACGTAATGAGGAAAAGAACCGGTTGTATAAAAATCCGTGCCGATCTTTGTCAATGTGCAATCGGGAGGATCACGAGGTAATACGGGATTCATATAGGTTCCAAATGATGATGTCTTAGCCAGTCTCAGATTAACAAGGAACTTAAAGCAGGTAATCGTTGAAAATGACTTAAACATATTTTTCCTCGTTACATATTTAATGTTATTATTTTATGCATACACATTCATGGTTTGAAATAAAAGGTCATTTAATCAGGAGAAGCTTTTTTGTATCAGTGAAAGTACCAGCACTCAGCCGATAGAAGTACACTCCGCTGCCAAGACCCTGAGCATTCAATAAAACCGTGTACAGACCAGGCGCCTGCATGGTATGTACCAATGTCTGAACCTCTCTGCCCAACATATCAAAAACTTTTAGCGACACGTTTGATGTTTTCGATATGCTGTACCGAATAGTTGTTGCTGGATTGAACGGATTCGGAAAATTTTGATTCAATTGATACACAGTCGGGACTCCCTTAGTCTGTAATTCAACCCCGGTCGGATTATTTTTTATATAGTCCGCTAACCATTTGAGCGCAGGTCTGTATGTACCATCAGTATGAACCAGGTAAGAATTAGCTACCCATGTCTTGCCCTGAATATATCCCCAAAGGGTAATTCCTTTTACAGCAGGATGTTGCCACATAACAGGAAATAATTCGTGATATTTTGCCAGTTGTTGATTATCATCCTGAATATCAAGATCAAACTCTGATATATATATTGGTAATCCTAGTGTTGCTAGTCTATCTAGATTTGATTTAATTGTGTCTGCTTTTGTATTTTCAAAACCATGCCC
>Ga0182017_10000901_pt1 | contig 23301 bp, 21 predicted proteins | sample 712E3DmetaG_FD_120492 | JGI IMG/M metagenome (GOLD analysis project Ga0182017, IMG submission 120492) | Permafrost microbial communities from Stordalen Mire, Sweden - 712E3D metaG | ecosystem: Environmental > Terrestrial > Soil > Wetlands > Permafrost | place: Sweden: Stordalen | collected... | reverse complement strand
ATTGCCGGAGAGATGGCCGAGTGGTCGAAGGCGCCTGATTCGAAATCAGGTGTACCGAAAGGTACCGTGGGTTCGACTCCCACTCTCTCCTCAACTATGATGGGAACCCTGGGAGGGTTCCCATCCCCTCCCGCGCTCTGGCTGCGGCGGGCAAAGCCCGCCTCCGTCAACGCGGAAGGATGGGAACCTTCAAAGGGTTCCCATGCCCTCCCCACGCGAATAACAAAGCTGAATACTCAACTTCGGAGAGATGACCGAGTGGCCGAAGGTGCATGATTGGAAATCATGTGTACCGCAAGGTACCGAGGGTTCGAATCCCTCTCTCTCCTCCGCGTGAATCCGCCCGCCGCTCCTTGCCCGTGAGTTTAGCCCGCTGGTCGACTTGGCGGCGCTGTGCCACTGGGCATGATGACCGGTCGAGGCCCATGGCCGACAGCCCCTCCGGTCTGATAGGTAGTGGCGAAGAACCCACGAGTGTGTAGAATGCTCATCCTGCATCGTGTCTCGGCCCTCCACGGACGGACAGAAAGGAACAAAAAATGACTAGGCTAGTTCAACGTTCGCTTGCCCTGCTGTTCGTTGCTGCCCCACTCCTGTTCATGGGCTGCAGCAGTAGCAGCAACAGCACACCAGACGGACCCACGCCTCCGAAAGACGGTTCGCAGTTGATGCCCGACCTCCCGAACGTCGGCTCGCCCGACACGAGCGTCGACAATATCCTTGCCCCGCCAGACCTCGGAACAGACCGCACCCCCGATGCGGCGGTAGACAATATCCTTGCCCCGGCAGACGTCGGACCCGGCCTCACCCCTGATGCGGTTGTGGACAATATCCTTGCCCCGGCCGATGTCGGACCCGGCCTCACCCCTGATGCAGCTGCGGACAAGCTCCCTGCCCCGGCAGACCTCGGAGCAGACCGTACCCCCGATGCGGCCGCAGACAAGCTTCCGGCCCCGGGCGACTTGGGAGGCACTGGGGGCTCGATCGGACCAGCGGGCGATGCGGCGTTAGACAATTCTGCGGCTACCGGCGAAGCCGGCCCGACTGTCACGGTTGATGCGGCTGGCGAGGGCCGCGCCGATGGTGGTGCTGCTGCTGACGGCAGTGCGCCCAAGGACGGCTCAGGCGCTGCGACCGATTCGTCACCGGTTGCCTGTCTCCAGTTCTTCGGCGGCCTAGTTGCCGCCGACATGACGCTGACCAAGGCGTGCAGCCCGTACAACATCTCGGAATACATCGAGATCAACGGCGGCGCCACCTTGACCATCGAGCCAGGTGTCACGCTGAGCTTTGACGGCAACATTGGAGTTCAGGTCGGCAACTCCGATATGGGCAGGCTGGTCGCGGTGGGAACCGCGCAGGACCCGATCACATTCACCTCGTCCGAGTCTCCGCCCCTGGCCGGGGACTGGGGCGGCATCCGCCTGTACGATGGCACCACGACTGGCACCCGCATCGCGTACGCCAAGGTCGACTACTGCGGCGCGGATCGCAGTGGCTGCATAATTGGCGACGGGGTGTCGCCCAACGCGGTGACAATCGATCACCTGACCATCGACCATGTGGGCCCAGACTCCGATGGCATCTTGGAGTGGGACACGGACTCGAACTTCGCTATCACCAACTCGACCTTCAGCAATATCCCGGACGACAAGTATGCCATCTCGGTCCAGGCATCGTCGTTCGCGGGCATTGGTGCGGGCAACACCTTCAACGGTGGCACCATGATCGAGATCGTCGGCGGGACAATCAGCACGACGGCGACTTGGGCCGATCCGGGAACGCCGGTAGCGGTGACCGGCAGCGTGTGGGTCGAAAGTTCGACGGGCAACCCGGTTTTGACTATCGGTGCTGGCATGACACTCAAGTTCGCCCCAACCAATTCCCCCGTCGAGTTCAGCGTCGGCTATGGAGGAGCGGCCACTCTCATTATTGCGGGCAATCCCGGCGCCGGCAATCGTGTGACCCTCACGTCACTTGCGGCCACGCCGGATCTGGGCGACTGGGTCGGCCTGGAGGTGTGGGCTGCCGGCAAGGCACAGATCAGCTATGCCGACATCTCTTATGGCGGCAGCGACGGCCTCGGTGGAGGCGACCTCATTCTCGAGAACGGCAACTCCCCCACCGAGATCGTTGTGGACCACTCCTCGTTCACGTACAGCCGTGGCTACGGCATCTACGTGGACTGCGCGGGTCCGACTGTCACGCCCCAGGCCACGCTGACGCTCAACGCTGGCAACACGTACGCACACAACGAGAGTGACATGGCGGACACTGGCACTCAGGACAACAACGTGGGGCCTGGCCTAAATGGCCCCGACTGTACAACCCTCCACCACTAGGAATGAGACCGGGAAGGGTGATTCCCGACGGGATCGCCCTTGTGCGGGCGCCCCGCAAGCCTCAGTTGTGTTTGCCGCCCTCCAGCTCCCGAATCCTTTTCTGCACGTCGGCCCGGTTGGGGGCATTGGGGGCGGCGCGCAGGTAGCTCTTGTAGAAGCCAGCCGCCTCCTTGTCATGGCCCATCTTGCGGTGGCACTGGGCGATGTTGTAGAGAAACGCCGGATCAGGCACCGCCATGTAGCCAGCCTCATACTCGCCCAGAGCGTCCTGATAGTGGCCGAGTTGAAAGTGGCGGGTGCCTTGGTTGTAGTGTTCCTTGGAAATGGCAACCGTCTCCGGGCTGGGTTTCGTCTCCACCGAGGCTGCGGGTTGCTCGTGTCGGACCGTGACCAGGCGTGGGTTCTTCTTCTCGGCGAATTCCGCCAGCCCAGGTGAGTGAAGCAGGGCTTGCACTGCCTTGCCGGCCATGATGAGGGGGAAGTCCGTGTCGCGGTGGAACTCGTCGGGTGTCGCGGCGATGGCCACCGCTGTGCCACCGCTCTCGGCGGTCAGGGCGACATGCCCGTGCAAGAAGTAGACAACCGCGGTCACCCGAATCTCCAGACGGAGATCCATGTCGGGCATCCCATCCTGGCCGTTTATCACGGTGAGACCGGCGTGGCCCAGCTCAGCCTGCACCGCAGCCTTCACCCGCTCGTTGAGCCTAGGGTCCGTGTCCCCTTCGGCCACGAACGCCATGTCCTCCAGCACGCGCACGCGTAGGGCGCGCACCGCGGCCGATATTTCAGGCAGGGGAGCCCCGGCGGCACCCGAGGTGCTGCTCGATGAAAGCAGTTCGCCACACCCGAGGGCTAGAAGGGCCAGAGCGAGGACAGCGGGCCGAGTCACGATATGTGAATCACAGAAACGCCAGCCACTCCGAGTGGACCTCGGTTGCACCCTTCGCGGCTGCGGCGAAAGCCGCCTGCAATTTGCGCGTGATGGGGCCGGGCTCGCCGGTTCCGATGGAAATCTTGTCGATCTCGCGTACCGGCGTGACCTCGCATGCCGTGCCGGTGAAGAAGACCTCGCTGGCCGCGTAGAGCATGTCGCGGGTGAAGGCCTGTTCCACAACCTCGATCCCGCTCTCGCGCGCCAGCGTGACAACTGCGTCGCGCGTGATGCCGTCCAGAATGGGCATGGACAGCGGCGGCGTATATAGGCGGCCGCGGTGGACCATGAAGATGTTTTCGCCCGTGCCTTCCGCCACAGCCCCGGCCGCGTCCAGCATGATGGCCTCGTCGTAGCCCATGCTCACCACCTCGCGCTTGGCCAGCACGGAATTCACATACTGGCCGGAGATCTTGGCCTTGCTCATGGTGTGGTTGAGGTGACCGCGCACGAAGGTGGACAGATGGGCGCGGATGCCCTTGTTGACCGCCTCGGCGCCGAGGTAAGCGCCCCAGGGGAAGGCGATGATGACCAGCTCAACCGGGTTGTCGCGCGAGCCGAGCCCCAGCGCACCGGGTCCGAGGTAGGCCAGCGGCCTGATGTACGCCTCTTCCAGCTTGTTGGCGCGCAGGGTGTCGAGGCATGCGGCCTCGATCTGCTCGCGCGAATAGGGGACGGCCATGTCACAGATCTTGGCCGAGGTGACCAGCCGATCCACATGCTCGCGCAAGCGGAAGACCGCGCTGCGGCCGTCGTTGCGCTTGTAGCAGCGGATGCCTTCGAAAACCGCCACGCCGTAGTGGAGGGTGAAGGCTGAAACGTGGGTGGTCGCCTGTGCGAAAGGCAACAACTTCCCGTTCATCCAGGCGAACTCGGACTTGATCATGTTTCTCCTTTGAGGCGCCGGATCTCTTCTTCGATGTCGGCCAGACCAGGACTCATGCCGAGGGCCGCCTCGAACTCACGGATGGCATCATCGGGCAACCCGGTCTCAGCGTAGAAGCGACCGAGCGAGATGCGCACCCAGGGATTGGCGGGCTCGCACTCCACCGCTCCGCGCAGCTCGGCCAAGCCCGCGGCCACTGCGTGCGAGTCAGCCGGCGCCTGACGATAGAGCGCCCAGCCCAAGGCACTGCGGTAGCTCGCCTGCTTGGGCGCCAAAGCGGTGGCCTGGCCAAATGCCTCCGCCGCCTGCGGGTAGCGGCGGGCGCGCAGGTGCGACACACCGGTGAAGTACACCCGTTCGGCCGCGGTAGCCGCGGATTCGGATTCAGCGGCCGGCTCCGCGTTGGCAGGTGCTGGCAACGGGGTGCGTTCCAATTCGGCCAGGTACTTGCGCCGTGAACCACTGTCGTGCAGCACCCCAAATGCCTTCTCCAGACGCTCGAAGATCTGGCGGGCCGCGTCTCGCACCTCATCGCCGCGAAGGCGGAAGAGATCGGGATGGAAGTCGCGCGCCAGGGCCTGGTAGGCATCCGCTATCTCGGCCGGCGTGGCATCCCGCTCGACGCCCAACACCTCGAAGTGACTCTGCGCACGCATCACGGCCAGCAGGGCGACCAGCTCCTCGCGGCTGCGTTCGCTGGTCGGAATGCTCTTGCTGCCCAAATCCACGGGCCGGGGGGTACGGCGGACCTCGTCCTCTTGCAGGGGCGCACGGGTGGCCACGATCATGCCGGCCTCGCACATGGCCACCAGGAGAAGGCGGGCGCGGTCGATGGGAATAGGCGACGAAGCCAATGCCGCCTCCAGCTTGACCGTGCCATCCAGGCCATCAATGAAGCGCCTCTCGTTTACGTCGGAGGTTATGTCCTGCAGGCGCCGGCGCGGGTCGGGACTGGGCGTCAGGTAGTTTCCTGAGAGAGGCTCCAACACGCTGTGGATGCGCTCCGCATCGTAGTGGCGCCGGATGCCCTCCAAGATCAACGCCGCAGGCGTGCGTTCCAGGCGCATGGACGCCTCTTGCCGGGGCATCTCCTTCTTGAACATGAAATCGCCGCTCGACCACGAGAAGATCTCGAGCAACTTCGATTCCATTTGCAGCATGAGGGCGCGCGACAGGTTGTAGGGCGAGAGCGCGCCCATGGCCACCAGGACTTCGCCCTGATGCTGGTGCGTCTCTTTCATCCGGCGCAGCGACTCCTCTAGCGTCTCGGCAGAGATGAGACGCTGTTCCAGCAGGATCTGACCCAAGCACTCGGACAACATGTTGGAACGTACCGAGACCGGGTAGCCCTCGTCGAAGTTGACGATCTTCTTGGTCTTGTCGCGCGCGAGCAGCAGCGCGCCGGACATGCGGGCGGAATACACCCGCTGCAACACGCGGGCGAAGGGCTGGCGGGCCAGCGATCCGTGCAACTCGGCCTCGCCGTCGACGAAGTGCTTGGCCGTGGTTTCCACCGCGCGCTTCTCGCGCTTCTGCTCCAGATCGGCTGCGGCTGCGCCTGGGTAGTTGGCCACGGGGGGCGCCTCGGGCGGCGCGCTGGGCGGAACCGTCTCGAGCAGGCGCGCCAGCAGGCGATCGACGTCGAGCGGCGTGGACAGGTACTCGGCCGGGGCAAAGCGGCGCTGCGCCTCGGCCTGATGGCTCGCCCCGCGGTGGGTGCTGGCGACGAAGAAGATCGGGGTCCGAGCGGTTGCGGAGTTCTCCCGAACTTCCTTGGCCAACGCGAAGCCACTACCGTCGGAAAGGGTGGTGTCTAGGATGATGGCATCAGGCGAACGCACGGCCAGAGTACGCCGAGCCCAGACTAGCTCGGCCTCGGTCGAGAGCGAGTAGTGGGCCTCGCCGAGCGTCTCGTTGATGCGTCGAGCTAACGCAGGGTTGCTCTCTACTACCAGAACGTAGGAAGCCATGGGCCGGGATTGTATACCGCAAATCTGGTTTTTCTGAGGCTTGTGACAGCAACGTTCGCAAGCAGGTTCATCTAGCCAGCAACCCGCGGCTGCGAACACGGAGGGGAGAGAGGGGCCACAGAGAGGCGGGTAGTGGTTGTGGGCCTGCTTTTCGGGAGTGCGGCCTGTGACGTGGGATGGTAGACGATGTCCCGGAGGATTCGCGTGAGTCGCGGCCAACCGAAAGCGAAGAACGACCTGGCTTGCCTGATTCTTGCGGCCGGCAAGGGGACCCGCATGTACTCGAAGCGGGCCAAGATGCTGCACCCGATTTTGGGCGTGCCCTTGGTTTCGTATCCAATCGAGCGGGCGCTGGAGCTTGGCGCCTCGCCCATCGTGGCCGTGCTCGGCTATCAGCGCGCCGAGGTGGAGAACGCGATCATCGCTCGTCACGGGCAGGGCACGGTGGGCGTGGTCGAACAAGCGGAACAGAAGGGGACCGGGCATGCTGTCCGCCTGGGGCTGGCGGCCCTGCGGCGCTGGGAGGGAACGGTTCTGATCCTGTACGGCGACGTGCCCCTGCTGGGCCGCGAGACCGTGACCGCGTTGGTGAAGAAGTCGCGCCGCGGGGGCACATTGGCGATCCTGACCGCCGAGTTGGCTGACCCGCAAGGCTACGGCCGGGTGATCCGCGACAGGCGCGGCCGCATCACCGGGGTGGTGGAGCACAAGGATGCCAGCGAAGATGAGCGGCGGATCAGCGAGGTCAACGCCGGCATCTACGCCGCACCAGCAGCCTTTCTTCGTCAAGCCACCGCGCGGCTCTCCCCCCGCAACGCCCAGGGCGAGTTGTACCTGACCGACATCGTCGCAAGGGCCGCGGCCGGTATCGGCGTCGCTTCGGTCAAGGTGGGCGCCGAGGAGATGGCCGGGGTCAACGATCGGCAGCAGCTCGTCGCGGTCGAAAAGATCCTGTGCCGGCGCATTGTCGGCCACTTCGGCAAGCACGCCACCTTCCGCGATCCCGAGACAGTATTGGTCGAGGCCAGTGTCACCATTGAGGAAGATGCAGAGATCGGCCGCAACGTGGTACTACGCGGCCGCACCCGGATTGGCGCTGGCGCTCGCATCGACGATGGCTGCATCCTCACCGATACCGAGGTGGGTGCGGGCGCCACCCTGCAGCCCTACACCGTGGCCACCCAGTCCTGCATCGGACCAGGCGCCAAGGTTGGACCCTTTGCCCATCTGCGGCCAGGCACCGAGTTGGGTCCCGAGGTGCATGTGGGCAACTACGTGGAAACCAAGAAGACCCGCATGGGCCGCGGCAGTAAGGCCAACCACCTGACCTACCTGGGCGACACCATCATCGGCGAAGGGGTCAACGTGGGCGCGGGCACCATCACCTGCAACTATAACGGCTACGAGAAACGCCAGACCATCATCGAGGACGGCGCTTTCATTGGGTCGGACACGCAACTGGTCGCCCCGGTGCGGGTAGGCAAACGCGCCGTGGTGGCCGCGGGTTCCACCATCACCGAGGACATCCGCGACGGGGTGCTTGCCATCACGCGAGCGCCGCTCAAGCAGGTCGACGGATACGCCGACCGGGTGGCGGAACGGTACGCAAACCAGGCTGCGCCCAAACGATGACATTGACAGCCGCCGCTGCGCAGCCACCCGCTGAGGTTTCGTGCCAAGTTCGGTGAAGGACTTCTTCGACCAGCGCGTCCCGGATGCCTTGCGCCAGCACCCGGAAAAGGCCAAGGAAGTAGCCGCGACCTTCTTGTTCACCATCACCGGTGCTGATGGCGGGACCTGGACCGCCGACCTCATCAGCTCGCCGCCCATCTGCCAACCTGGATGTGTTGGCCAAGCTCAGTGCACGATTGAAGTTACGGATGAAGACTTCCGCAGTATGATCGACGGCGGGGCACAGGTGGCGGTGCAGGTTTTTCTGAGTGGCAAGCTGAGGATCGGGGGTGATCCGATGCTGATCTCGCGCCTGCTGCGGCTGCTGCAAATGGGGAATGCTCCGATGATCTGAGTGTGGTTCAAGAATGTCGACGGAGATCGGTAATCCCGCGCCAAGCAGCGATCACTCCGGCCACGGCCACGGCCACGGCCACGACCTTCCGCGGCTATCGCGGGACTGCGGGGAGATCGGCCAGTCTTGAAAAGTAATGGCAGAACATCTCCATGCCCCGGCCGGCCTGGCCCCAGTCGAAGTTCTCGTCGATGGCGTGGTAGCCATGCTCGGGTAACGAAAGTCCGAGCAAGACCACCGGCGCGCACAGTACGCGATCCATGGTCACCACCGCGCCGATGGAACCGCCCTCGCGGGTGAGCACCGGCCGCTTGCCGAATGCCTCGAACATGGCTTGCTGGGCAGCTTCCAGGTGTGGACCCGACGGATCGACGAGGTAGGGCGAGAGTGACGATTCGTGAATGACCTCGGCGTCGCGGCAGTGTTGCCGCACGAAACCCTCGATCAGACGCAACACACGCTCGGGCCTCTGGTCAGACACGAGCCGGCAGGACAACTTGGCCTCGGCCCGGTGAGGCACGATGGTCTTGATGCCCGCCCCGTTGTACCCGCCGACAAGGCCATGGACCTCGAAGGTGGGCGCGATCATGATGGCCTCACGCAAGCGAGCGTCGTCGGGAAAGCGCACGCTGGAAAAGCCGTGCGCACGCCGGAAGCGCCGACGGGAGAAGCCCGCCCTAGCCAGACCACGGCGCTCGGCTGCGCTGGCGCGACGAACATCGCGGTAAAAGCCGGGTATCTTCACCCGTCCGGTGCGGGCGTCGTAGCAAGCATTGATCAGCGCACACAGCTCGCCCAGCGGGTTGCGAGCCGCGCCGCCAGTTGTCCCCGAATGCACGTCCTTGTCCCCAGTCTGCAGGCGCACGCAGAAACCCAGCAGGCCGCGCAGCCCGTAGGGGATCGCGGGCCGGCCCGCCTGCGGCCAGAGCGTGTCGGAGACCACAATGGAATCAGTGCGCAGCGGGGGCCGGTGCCCGTCGCCCTTGGCCAGTCTGCGGAGTGCGGCCTCAAAACTGGGGCTGCCGATCTCCTCCTCGGTTTCCCAAAGAAACTGAAAGTTGAGGCGCACGCCGTCCTGCAAGGCCAGCCGGGCCCCGAGAAGCGCGGCCAAGGCCGGCCCCTTGTCGTCGGTGGTGCCGCGGCCGCGCCACTTGTCACCATCGCGGACCAGCTTGAAGGGCGGGGACTGCCATTCGTCGGCTTCGGCGGGTTGCACATCCAGGTGATTGTAGATGGTCACCGTCGGGAACTTGGGGTCTTGCACAAGACGTCCGAGGACCAGGGGCAATCCCGCCGTCTTGATACATTCAGCCTGCGCGCCCAGCTCGCGCAGCAGCGCACAGCCGTGCTGCGCGACCCGCTCCACGTCGGCCCGGTGCACGGGATCCATGCTCACCGACGGAATCTCGACCAGCGCGGCCAGGTTCTCCTCGAACTCGTGGCGCAAACTGGCACTCCGGTCGCGCAGGTTCCCTCGTGGAAACGATGTTCGCTTGCTCATAGTCCCGCGGACATACCACGGGCCGCGCGACCTCGCAGCGGTCAACCAGCTACGAATTCTCGACAGGAGGCACTAATGCCTGAACGCCAGCAACCACGCACCCGCCACCACGACCACAGTCGCGATCAGACAGATGGCCTGCGCCGGCGGTTTGACCGGGCGGCGCACGAGGTGTCCCCAGAGCAGACCAAAGCCCAGGCCGAAGCCGAGACCGGTGGCATGGGCCAGCATGTCGGACCGCTCGCCCACGCCCAGCATGGCGAAAAGGCCCAGGCTAGCCGCGACGCCCAGGAGAAAGGCGCGCTTGAAACGACCCACGGTGCGTGCGGCGTAGCGCCGCATGAACTGCAGACCGCCCAGCAGCCCCAAGGCCGCAAAGGTTGCGGTGGACGCGCCCACCACGTCGTGCGGGCTTCCGTAGACAAGCGCCGTCAGCAGATTGCCCGCCACTCCCGCCAGCAGGGTCGCAAAGAGCGCCAGTCCTCCACCCAGCCAGCGACCGAGCGCGGTGAGAAACACGATGAACGCCACCGCGTTGCCTGCGACATGCATGATATCCGAGTGCAGGGTGAGCGCGGTCACCGCCCGCCACCACTGTCCGTGCACGATCAAACCAGCAACACCGCTGCCCACGCGAAACCAACCGCCGGCATCGGCGCCATTGCGTGGCCCCGACACCCAGAAGAAGGCCGCGATGGTCGCTGCTGCGGCCAGCCCGACGAACGACGGCCCGTGGTCGGGCGCCTGCGGCTCCCGCACCGGCTCCTCGCTGGCTTCCCGGTCGGCGGCATCGAGCGCAGCCAGCGCAGTGGCCACGCACGGTGGGGGCACCAGCACGGCCCATCCCTCTTCGGTCAGGCCCACCCGGTGGGTAATGCCCACGGCTTCCAGGACGAAATCCCACGCCTCCGCCTGCTCGCGACTGGGCGACACGCGCACGGCAGCTTCGGCCGGAACCTCAGCGGTCACCCCGCTATTGTAGTCACCGAATCGTGTCTATGTCGTGTGGCGAGAACTTGTCAGACGACTTCCGGGCGATCCCTGGCAGGGCGGGAGGGCTGGGATACGTCCGGACGTATCCCGTTGGATACACTGGCATTGCCTTGTGGACCTACGACCCTTCCGCCGACCGATGGGCCTCGGTCGATGTGACCGGGTTGCCGACGGATAGTGAGGTGGAATTCGTATGGGCGGGACGGGACTTGCTGGCCATCGGCAGAGTGGCCGCTGCCATGGGCGGTTTCCGCTACACGCCGTAGCAGCCCGCAAGCAAGTATCAGTAGATCTCAACCTCCGAGAGGTGGAAGGCCGCCGCGTTCAGATCGGTCAAGCGCACGTAGCGTGCGTTGGTGGGCGGAAAGTTGGCTTTCCACTTGTCGAACTGCTGTTTCCGTTCAGCCACCTGACGGAACTGCTTGTCGTCCTGGCTGATCTCGATCTTTAGCGGCACCGCCCGCTCCTGGCAACATTCGGTGCGATTGTACACGACCACGCGGGAGATGCGTTGCACTTTGCCCAGATCGATGGTCACGTTCTGATTCGGGGCTTCGATGGTGTGGAAGCCCATGTTGGTCGTATCGCCGTCCACCAGCAAGCTGGGATCGCGACCGTATTGCGGGTGTGGAGTCACCACGGTGACCGGCCGGTGCAGCGCAAGATTCGGGCGAGTGAAGACCTTGTCGATCGCGAACGCCAGTCCCCCGACCACAACCAACAGGGCCACGGCAATCCTGGTCCAGCGTACCAGCAGCGCGACGCCCACCTGTGTCACGTCACGATCGAGCGGATCGCGCAAACCCTGGGCCAGAGTTGCCATGGCGCACGCCACGAGCTTTCGCTTGGCCGGGGCAAGCTGCGCGAGGAAAGGCTCCCCCTGGCCGCCCAGGGCAGAAGTGACCAGCTCTCGTTGCTCCTCCGACATGCGTGCAAGCAGAGGTCCTCCAACCGGCAACTCGGCCAGAGCAGCCCAGCACTCTTCACCTGCAGGCGTGGGCCCCAATTCACTGCCGGCCCGAGCCAGATGTGCCCGGATCATCAACCTGACGGCAGCGCAATCGAGCAGGAGTGCAGCTCCCCCACCCTCCTCCAGCTCACCGAGTTGGCTGGCGCCGGTCTGGGCAGCGCATCCGAGCTGATACTCTTCCCAGCCGGGTTTCCCAGAGGTGTAGTTCCGCTGCGCCGAGATGACCATCCGCTCGTCCATCCAGAAGAAGCGGCGCAACCACCGCCAGAACCTGCTCGGTGCGCCGCCTACAGCTTGCGCAGCAGCCACCTTGGGACTGGGCTCGTCAACCTCTGGCGTGGCAACGCTCGAAACCGGCCCGGCTGCTGACCCGCTCGGCGCGCCTTCCACCGCGTCATTGGGACCTTTGATCTCGTTAGTCATGGCGAGTCTCTAATACCCCGAAAGCGCGAAAGAACCTAGCCCGTGTTTGTCGGAGTGACCACTCTGCCCCCACATCCCGGTGCCGCCGGTCCGCCACCAATCCCACCCGTCCGGACGGGCGGCCGAAGCTCACTTCAAGAAGGCGGCCATGAACTGAGGGTCCGAAACCACGGCGACGAAGGCCCGGTCCACCATCTCATTCGACCGGTTACGACGACCGTCAGGCTTTGCGCGCGGCCGCCGGCAGGAGCATCACGGCGGCGGAGCGTGGCGAGTGCACTGTGACGCTGGAGATGGTTTTCCCGCACAAGGGGCCGAAGTGGGTACGGTCTCCGGTAATCACGACAGCACATCGGTGATGGATCGCAGCGGCCAGCACGGGCTTGTCCTTCTCGGGCAACGGGAGATTTGCATAAAGTGCCGGATCAGGGGCACGCAGGGCGCCGATGTGTAGTTGCGGCAGGAGGATCCCCAACGTTGCAAGAGCGGCCGGCTCCTTCGCGGCGAGATTTCGACGCGCCTCCTCGAGCACGTAGTCATCGATCCAGCTCTCATGTCCGCTGGCTGGCAGAAGACCAAGCAGTCGGCGCATGGCACCGTCGGACTTGGCGGCGGAGAAGAGAACATTCGCGTCCAGAAATATGCGCATGGGCCGCTCAGCGGCTACGCCTTCTCAAGGAAGCCGCGGGCAAGACCTTGGCCAGATCGGCTTCGGCAGCGTCGAACTCGCGAACCCGATCATCGGAGTAGATCTCTACCGGAAGGGTGACAGCGGGGCGCAGGCGGATGCCCTCTGGTGTGGTTTCGGCCATCACTTGATCTTCGGGCGAGATACCAACCGCCTGACGCAGTTTGGCGGGCAGGGTGATGACGCCGCGACTCGAGATCGCAAGAGTGACCTTCATGAAATACTGAATAGCAGAAAAGCAGAAATAACGCAACAGCAGAGGAAGCTCGGGGCGACCGTGCGGCTGCTCTATGTCGTCTCGGGCCCGCGGGTCATCAGGATCTTGCCGGAGCGGACCAGTTCGACCAGGCCGAAGGGACGCAGCAGCGAGATGAAGCTGTCCAGCTTCTCACTCCCGCCGGTCACCCGCAGGATGAGCGAGTCGGTTCCGCAGTCCACCACCTTGGCCTTGTAGTGCTCTGCGATCTGCAGGATCTCGGTGCGCTCGCCCACCTCGGCCTGCAGCTTGATGAGAGCAATCTCGGTCTCGACCACTGACTGGCCGGTATGGTCGATGGCGTGCACCACGTCGACCAGCTTGGCCACCTGCCGAATCATCTGTTCCAAAGTGTCGGCCGCGCCCCGGCAGGTAATGGTCATGCGCGAAAAGCCCGCGTCCGTGGGATCGGGACTGACCACCAGGCTCTCGATGTTGTAGCCGCGCCGGGCGAACACCAGAGCCACGCGCACCAGCACGCCAGGCTGGTTGCGCACCAGCACCGAGATGGTGTGCAGAGGATTGCTTTCGGGAACGACCGCGGGGGCGGCGCTTGCAGCACTCATGATTTCCTCTGGTTCAGGGTCGATGGCAGGTACGCGGGCGCGGTCATGACGGCTCTCCATCTTCGTCGGCTTCGATGCGCGGCGGATCGATGATCATTTCGTGCAAGCTGGCGCCCGCGGGAACCATGGGAAAGACGTTGCCTTCCTTCACCACCTCGGCGTCGATCAGGCAGGGGCCGTCGTTGTATTCCATCGCCGCCTGGAGCACGCGGTCCACGTCAGCGGCCCGGCGCAGGTGCAGTCCCTTGGCCCCATAGGCCTCGGCCAGTTTGACGAAATCGGGATTGCCGTCCAGGTCAATGCCCGACAGTCGATTGTCGTAAAACATCTCCTGCCACTGGCGAACCATGCCCAGGTAGTGGTTGTTCATGATGACGACCTTGACCGCCAGCTTGTGCACCACCGCGGTGGCCAACTCGGACAGGGTCATCTGGAACCCGCCATCGCCCACGATGGCCCACACCGGCCGCTCAGGATGGCCCAGCTTGGCGCCTATGGCTGCGGGGAAACCGAAGCCCATGGTGCCGGCGCCGCCTGACGACAACCAGTGACGATTGCGCGTGGTGCGCAGAAACTGGGCCGCCCACATCTGGTGCTGACCCACATCGGTGACCACGATCGAGTCGCGGCCGCCCAGCTTGTCCAGCCGGTCGAGAATGTACTGCGGCCGCAACCCGCCCTTCTTCGGGTAGTGCAGCGGGAACTCCTGGCGCCAGGCCGCGATCTGCTCCAGCCATTCGGTGCGCTCGACCTTGTCGACGAGTGGGATGAGATCCTCGATCACCAGACGCGCATCACCGGACAGGGCCAGGTCAGGCACCAGAATCTTGCCGAATTCCGCCCGGTCGACGTCCACGTGAATCTTCAGCGCGTCCCGGCAGAACTCGGACAGCTTGCCGGTGATGCGATCGTCCCAGCGCGCACCGATGGCCATGATGAGATCGCAGTCGGCCACCGCCTTGTTGGCGTAGGCAGTGCCGTGCATGCCCAGCATCCCGAGGTGCAAGGGCTGATCCTCGGGCACCGCGCCCTTGCCGAGAAGGGTGGTGACCACCGGCGCCTGCAACTTCTCGGCGAGTTGGAGGATGGCCCGACCCGCGTCGGACATGACGGCGCCGTGGCCGACGTAGAGCACGGGCCGGCGACTCTTGCCGAGGAGCTGCGCGGCCCGCTTGAGGTCTTGCGCCTCGGCCCGGTTGGGCACGTGATAGCCGGGCAGATCGACGGAATCGACAAAGGGAGCATCACAGGGGCCGGCCGCCAGATCCTTGGGCAGATCGACCAGCACCGGGCCGGGCCGGCCAGTGGTGGCAATGTAGAAGGCTTCCTTCAGGATGCGCGGAATGTCGGCTGCCTGGCGAACGAGATAGCTATGCTTGACCACGGGATAGGTGATGCCGGTGACATCCGCTTCCTGAAAGGCATCCTTGCCCAGGAGCGAGCGCACCACTTGCGCAGTGATGACCACCATGGGCACCGAATCCATGAGTGCGGTGTAAAGCCCGGTGATGGTGTTGGTGGCACCCGGGCCCGAGGTCACCAGCACGACGCCGGGCTTGCCCGTGGCGCGCGCGTAGCCGTCGGCCATGTGGGTCGCGCCCTGCTCGTGGCGAACCCGGACCAGCTTGATCTTCGACCCGATGAGAGCGTCGAAGAGCGGGATAGCAGCGCCGCCCGGCAAGCCGAAGATGATCTGGACGCCTTCGCGTTCCAGGCACTGAACGACCTTCTCGCCGCCGGTGGGGATCTTCTCCTGAAGTTGAGCCGCGTGCGCTGCTTTGCCACGAAGTTGCGCTTTCTGGCGCGACTTTGTCTTATTCTTCGCTGCCGTCTTTGCCATCTTTGCCTTTTTTCTCACAAATCGTCAGCTTTCAGCCCTCATGTCTGTACGAACATGATGATCATGATGCCAATTTGTATCACGTTTCTGGTTTGCCGCCACAAAGATTCGCATTTCGACGGCACATTGCATTGCTGGTCCCTTCGTATCGGGAACGCGTCATACAACCATGGGCAAGCAATGCCCGGAGCCAGCACAGTCGCTTGACGATCCCTCGGAAGTCCACGCAGTTCGTAGCGGCACGCGAGCGTACGGCGAGCGGATCGAGCGGTCGCCAGCGAGAGCGCGTCGACTCACCTATTGACCCGCCGCGGGGTCCGGTGGCTCATCCCAGTCGAAGGTCCCGGCCTGACGCCGCGTGATCGAGATCTCGATCTCGCTGCCTCCCTGTCCTATCGTTCTTAGCACCAACGTCGATCGGATCGCGACTAGATGATCAGAGTTGATCCGGACTTCCCACAGATAGTTCTCTACTCGACCGTCACGCTCTTCGCCAGATTGCGCGGCTGATCGACATCATTCCCGCGCGCCAGGGCCACCGCGTAGGCCAGCATCTGTAGGGGCAAGACGGTCAGCATCGGCTGCAGCAGCGATGGCGCATCAGGAACCCACAGCACGTCCTCGCAGTGCTGGAGAATCGCCGTGTCGCCCTTGGTCGCCACCGCGATGACCTGGCCCTCGCGGGCACGCACCTCGGCCAGGTTGGACAGCACCTTGTCGTAGCCCTTGCCCCGAGGCGCGATGATCACCACGGGCAGGCCATCGTCGATGAGCGCGATGGGCCCGTGTTTCATCTCGCCGGCGGCATAGCCCTCGGCGTGGATGTACGAAATCTCCTTCAGCTTGAGCGCACCCTCGAGCGCGATGGGGTAGTTGGGACCGCGCCCGAGGAAAAGGAAGTCGCGTACGTGCTTGTACTTGCGCGCCAGCTCCTTCAGGTCGCCGCATTCCTTGAGCGTGTCGCTCATCTTCTGCGGTATGTGCATCAGCTCGCCCACCAGTTCAGTGGCTGCCACGCCCGCCAGGGCGCCGTTGCGTCGGCCGAGGTGAATGGCCAGCAACGCAAGCGCGGCGAGCTGAGCGGTGAAGCACTTGGTGGACGCGACGCCGATCTCCGGGCCGGCATGCGTGTAGAGCACCAGGTCCGAGACGCGCGCAATCGCGGAATCGACCACGTTGCATATGGCGAAGGTGCGCGCCCCCCGTGCCCGCGCCTCCTTGACCGCTGCCAAGGTGTCGGCGGTCTCGCCGCTCTGGGAAATGCCCACCACCAGATCTCTTGCTCCAATCACCGGCTCCCGGTAGCGGAACTCGCTGGCCAGATCCACCTCACAGGCGATGCGCGCGATGTTCTCGATAAGGAACTTGCCTACCAGACCGGCGTGATACGAGGTCCCGCAAGCGATGATGACCACACGGCCGGGCAGCGGCGTCACCTCTTGATCCTCCAGAACCGCGTCGTGGCTGTCGGGCAGCAGGCGTCCGCGCAGGGTGTCGGTTACCGCGTGCGGTTGCTCGTAGATCTCCTTCAGCATGAAGTGCGGATAGCCGGCTTTCTCAGCCTGCGCCGCGGTCCAGGTCACCGTGCGCGGCTTGCGCACGACCGGGTTTCCTTCGAGATCGGTGATGCGCGCGCCTGACCGATCCAGTTCCACGACGTCGCCGTCCTCGAGGAACAGCATCTCGCGGGTTTGTTCCAAGATGGCCGGGGCGTCCGAGGCGAGGAACATTTCGCCTTGGCCGATGCCCACCACCAGCGGGGATGCATTCTTCGCCGCCACCAGCACACCCGGGCTGCGGTCAGACAGCACAACGATGGCAAAGGCACCCTGCACCTGGCGCAGGGCCACCCGCACCGCCTCGACCAGCGAGGCCGCGCCGGCCTGCGTGGCCTCGTCGATGAGGTGAGCCAGCACCTCCGTGTCGGTCTGCGAAGAGAACTGGCGGCCGGCGGCGATGAGCCGCTCGCGCAGCTCAACGTGGTTTTCGACGATTCCGTTGTGCACGACCGAGATGGAGCCAGCCTTGTGCGGGTGGGCGTTCTCGTCGGAAGGCCGGCCGTGGGTCGCCCAGCGCGTGTGTCCGATGCCGTACCCGCCCACCGGACAATCGGTGGCCAGCAGCTTCTCTAGCGCCGCCAGCTTGCCCTGACAGCGCACCAGATGGACCTGCCCGCCGTTGCCCACGGCGATCCCGGCCGAGTCGTAGCCGCGGTATTCCAGCCGGCGCAACCCGCCCAGCAAGATGGGCGTCGCTTCGCGTGCTCCTACATAGCCAACGATTCCGCACATGGGTCTTACCCGTATCCATCTACCTGGACTGCTTGCACGACGCCAAAATTTTTTTTTCGGCCCCTCGGTCTCTGCCGTCCGCGGCACGCGCTGCGGCCAAGGCTGTCCCCTGCAGAACACCTTTTCCCCGCCCTTGCAAGCGCTTCCTTGCGACCCAGGTTGACAGACTTGGCTTGTTCGGATTTCAGATGCAATACTCATGGGGGATGGACGACTTCCACTGCTCCTTCTGCCAGAAGCGCCGGCGCGAGGTGCGGAAGCTCATCTCAGGCCCGCGGGTCTTCATCTGCGACGAGTGCGTGGCCTTGTGCAACGACATCATTGCCAAGGAAGAGGCGGCAGAACGTCCGCGCTACCCGCGACCGCGCGAGATCTACGACGAGATCGACCGCTACGTGATCGGCCAGGAGCGAGCCAAGAAGGCTCTGGCGGTTTCGGTGTACAACCACTACAAGCGCATCGGCCAACATGGCAAGGCCGGCGACGTCGAGATCCAGAAGGGCAACATCCTGCTGATTGGACCCACCGGCTGCGGCAAGACCCTGCTGGTGCAGACGCTGGCGCGCAAACTGGACGTGCCCTTTGCCATGGCCGACGCCACCACCCTGACCGAGGCGGGCTACGTGGGCGAGGACGTGGACAGCGTGATCAAGGCGCTTTACCGGAACGCAGGCAACGACGCCGACAAGGCAGCGCGCGGGATCGTCTGCATCGATGAGATCGACAAGATCGCGCGCAAGGGGGGCGGGCCCTCCGTGACGCGCGACGTGTCGGGGGAGGGCGTGCAGCAGGCCCTGCTCAAGATTCTAGAAGGCAAGCAGGCCACCATCACGCCGGACGGCGCACGCAACCGGCCCCAGCAAGAGTTGGTGCAGGTTGATACCACCAACATCCTCTTCGTGTGCACGGGCGCCTTCAACGGTTTGGAAGAACTGGTGCGCCGGCGCACGGGAACGCGCGGCCTTGGCTTCGGCGCCGCCATCAACAAGAGCGACGAATCGAAGAACGATCTGCGGGCGATGGCGCGCACCGAGGACCTCATCAAGTATGGGATGATCCCCGAGTTCATGGGCCGCTTGCCCATCATCGTGGCCGCTGACGAGCTGGACGTGGACGACCTCATGGCCATCCTGTGGAAACCCAAGAACGCGCTGGCCAAGCAGTATGAACGTCTGCTTGATCTCGAGGGCGTCAAGCTTCGCTTCACCGAGGACGCTCTGCTTAGTGTAGCCGAAGAAGCCGCGCGCCGGAAGTCCGGGGCGCGCGGACTGCGTGCCATCCTGGAAGAAGTCATGCTCGACGTGATGTATGAAATTCCTTCGCTTAGTGGGGTGACAGAATGCGTGGTAACCCGCGATGTCGTCGTGTCGCGGGGACGCCCGCAACTCGTGCGGGAGAAGAAGGCATCGTAGGCTCTCGGGCGGGTCGTCGATATTTGCTGCTAAACTTGCTGGCACCGTCTACCGAAGTTCTCTCACAGGCCCGTCGAATGCGAGGAGGACCATGCTGACTGAAAGTGAAAAGACGCAAATCCGAGAGGTATTGGAGGAGGCGAAGCAGCGTCTGGCACGCACCGGCCAGCACGCGCTTAGCTACTCCATGAACCACGAGCGCAACATCGGCCGCGATTCCATCGACGAATCGATGGAGGAGGAGATCTTCTCCACCGAAATGCGGCTGCACGATCGCGAAAAATACCTGCTCAGCAAGATCGACAAGCAGCTTGCTCGCCTGGACAGCGGTTTCATCGACACCTGCGAATCATGCGGCGAGGTCATCTCGTTCAAGCGTTTGCTCGCACGACCGGTGACCACGCTGTGCATCGACTGCAAGGAACAAGACGAACGGGAAGAAGCCGCGGTTGAGCAGGCTGGGCGCGGTGGCGCTCTTGATGCGAGCGCGGGTGAGGAGATGGGCGGAGCGGGTGCAACCAGCGACGAGTGAGCACGGTCTTATCCCGGATCGGGACGGGCCGGGCACGCTCGAGCGTTTTCCCCGGCCGCGGCTGTGGCTGGCCCAGGTGAGGCTTGCCTGTAGACTGCGGCATTCCTCTGCTATAGTGTTTTGACCTTCTATCGCACGGCCCGCCTGATGCCCGAAAGTCGCTATCGTATCACTGAGCGAATCGCCGCCGGTGGTATGGCCGAGGTGTTCAAAGGCGTGGCCGAGTCGCTGCAGGGCTTCCGCAAGAATGTAGCCATCAAGCGGATCCTGCCGAATCTGACCAAGAACGAGAAGTTCGTGACCATGTTCTTGGACGAGGCGCGGCTCTCGCTCTTCCTCCAGCACGCGAACATCGTCCAGGTCTTCGACATCGGACGCGTCGACGACACGTATTTCATCGTGATGGAGTACGTCGATGGGGTCGACCTCAAAGCGATCTTCGAATGGCGGCGCCGCATCCGCAAGCGCCTGACCATAGGCCAGACCCTCTACATGATCATGGAGGTCTGCAAGGGCCTTGCCTATGCCCACGACCTCACCAATCCCGAGACCGGCCGGCCGCTGGGCATCGTCCACCGCGACATATCGCCCGCGAACGTCCTCATCTCGCGCAACGGGGAGATCAAGTTGGCTGACTTCGGACTGGCCAAGGCCGCCAGCCAGGTGGAGGCGACCGACCCGGGCGTGGTCAAGGGCAAGATGAGCTACCTGTCGCCCGAGGCAGCCCGCGGTGAGAACGTGGACCAGCGGGCGGACATCTTCGCGGTGGGCATCCTGCTGTACGAGGCGCTGACCAGCAGGCGCCTGTTCTACGGCGAGAGCGACTACCAGACCGTGGAGATGGTCCGCAACGCCAAGGTTCCACCCATCGGACAGCAGAACCCGGAGGTGGAGCCCGAGTTCGAGGAGATCGTTCGCAAGGCGCTCGCCCGACGCGTGGAGGACCGCTTCCAGTCGGCGACCGACTTGCAGGACGCGCTCGCGCACTATTGGTTCTCGCGCGGCCTGAAGATGATCCAGCGCGACATCGCGGACCTGGTGCGCGCCTGCCAGGAGGAACAGAGCACGGCATCCTCGGGCGGCAGGATCAAGAAACCCAACCTCATCGACACCATCTTGCACGAGGAGCTAGACGCCTTCACCTCGGTCGGCTTCGACGGACAAGCTATTACGCCGGGCCCGCTATCCGGAAATGTGACCGAAGCTGGCATGCTCCACCGGCCGACCGGCGGGTTCATCGACCCGCGGGCGTGGTCCCAGGAAACCGACTGGCCGGCTCGGCGCACCGGTGTGCAGCCGACCGAACGTCTGGCTCGCGATACCATCACGGACATGGCCGCTGCCCGAGCTAGCGCGTCGCTACCGGTGGCAGGCCTGCCGCCTTCCGGGGCTGCCGTGCAAGGCCGATCCACACCGTCGGGTTTCTCGCCTCGGGAGCCGGGAGGTAGCGCGGCCTCCCTGGTTGACGTTTCCAGTCTCGAACCTCAGTCCATGGCCGCGCCCCCTTCCGGGCTAGAAGGTCGCAGCCCGCGCACCCTGCCGCCCGCGAAGGGTCTACTCATTGGCGTGATGGTGGCCGCGTTGGCGGCTGGGGCGCTGCTGGCGTGGCTTCTGGTGGGGCGCTAGGCCACCTCCTGAGAGCCCGTGACTGGTTCGCTTTTGCCGGGTCCGGGGCCGGGACCCGGAGCCGGTTCCGGCCACCGGCTCCGGCCACCGGTCCCGCCGCCGTCTACCCGGTCACTCAGCTAGCCGCGAATCTTCGAAAGGCGGCTACAGCGCCTTCTTGACCAACTCCTGGATGCGCGCTCGCGGGACGGCGCCCACGACCTGACCCAACACCTGGCCGGCCTTGAACATGAGCAGGGTCGGGATACTGCGGATCTCAAGCTGTGTCGGAACCATGGGGTTCGCATCGATGTCGCACTTGCCCACGCGAATCCTGCCGGCGTACTCCTGCGCCAGAGCCTCCACATGCGGCGCTACAGCGAGGCACGGGGTACACCAGGTGGCCCAGAAGTCCACCAGGATTGGCAGCGAAGACTTGAGGACCTCGGCTTCGTAGTTGCTGTCAGTTACGACAACTATGTTCTGGCTCGCCATGGTTCGGCTCCTTTACCACAGTCGTTCCGGACGGGGGAGGCCGAATCGTCACCGGCCTCCTCATGTCCATACTATTAGATGCTGGCTGCTCGAAGTGCGGTTTGTGTCCGCTGAGTTTGTGGCCGCTGCGAAGGAGTGGTATTTTGCAGGCAGCGGTTCCCCGCAGAAGCAAGGCGACATGTCCGTGAAGTTGTTTATCCCCCAGGAGACGGTTGACTCCTGGCTCTCTGCCGAACGGGTGAATCTCGAGGGCGAGATGCTGCAACTCCCAGGGAGCGGGGTCGTCCTGCGGCTTGTCCCCGGCTGCTATTTCATAGGTGTCCAGGCGGGCAGCGACGAGAGCTTCAAGCTTCTGGGCAAGGTCAAGGCCAAGGCCGCGGTCTCCGCACTGGGGGCTGAGGTGTACATGAACTCAGTCATCCTGGGCGAAACCGCCTACGAGGTCGAGGACGGGTTCGTGGCCAAGCCGGTGGGCAGCGCCGCGCCGGACGCGGCGGTTGTGGCCGCGGTTGCCAGTCTTTAGAAAACTGTCGCGTGGGCCTCGATCGCGTTGTCATCGGCACAAGGGGCAGTGCGCTGGCGCTCTGGCAGGCCGATCATGTGGCGGCACTGCTGCGCGCGGCCCACCCCAGTTTGGTTGTCGAGCGGAGCATCATCGTCACCACCGGCGATCGAACAGGGCCGGCCTGGGAGGCGGGTGGCAAGGCCGTGTGGGTCAAGGAGATTGAGGCGGCCCTGCTCGCGGGCCAGATCGATCTGGCGGTTCACAGTCTGAAGGATGTGCCGGCCGAGCTAGCCCCTGGCCTGGTGCTGGCCGCGATTCCCCAGCGCGCGGACGCGCGCGACGCCCTGGTCAGTCGCGATGGAGTCACGCTTTCCCATCTGCCGGCCGACGCACGCGTGGGCACGACCAGCCTGCGCCGCATCTGCCAGGTCAAAGCGCTGCGACCGGACCTGAGTCTTGCACCCCTGCGCGGCAATCTCGACACGCGGCTGCGTAAGGTAGCCGATGGCCTGGTGGACGCGGCTATCCTCGCCTGCGCGGGTCTTGACCGTCTTGGCCTATCGCATCGAATTAGCGAACGGATCCCGATCGAACGCATGCTTCCTGCCATCGGACAGGGCGCGCTCGCGATCGAGTCGCGAGAAGCGGACGAGCGCGTGCGCCTCCTCTGTCGTGCGCTGGCGAGCGAGGAGGCGGAGATCACGGTGACGGCTGAACGTGCGCTGCTGCACCGCCTGGGCGCTGGCTGTCGCACGCCCGTGGCAGGAACCGCTCGCGTGCACGACGGGAAACTGGAGGTGTGGGGCCTGGTGGGACGCCCCGACGGAGCTACCCTGCTGCACGAACACGTCGCCGGAACCCCATCTGAAGCCCAAGCGCTAGGCCGGGCACTTGCCGAGACCCTTCTTGCGCGGGGCGCCGATCGCATCCTCGCCGAGTTTGGTTAGCGCGTGGGGAGCCCGCCGGCCTTGCCGGCGGCGTACCATCGCGGGAGCATCTGTCTTGGTGGTCAAGAGGAAATCTCCACGTTGTCGGAGCGCCAAGGGGTTTGGTCGCGGACCATGGCGTT
>Ga0182017_10000900_pt1 | contig 23303 bp, 14 predicted proteins | sample 712E3DmetaG_FD_120492 | JGI IMG/M metagenome (GOLD analysis project Ga0182017, IMG submission 120492) | Permafrost microbial communities from Stordalen Mire, Sweden - 712E3D metaG | ecosystem: Environmental > Terrestrial > Soil > Wetlands > Permafrost | place: Sweden: Stordalen | collected... | reverse complement strand
GATTTGCCCCATCACCTTGTAGTCCTTGCCGTCGAGCGATCCCCAGATGTTGTAGGTGTCGTTGGCGTCGGCCTGGATGGCCAGCAAGCGCACGCTCACCACCTCGCCGAGGTCCCAGGTCACGGTGGAAGCGCCAGTTTCCAAAAGCGCGGCCAGGGCGGCGTCCCACACCGCGCCCTCGGGCGCCACGGTCTCGTCGGTGAGCAAGGCGCGGTCGCGCGCGATCTCCTGCCACGCCACCGGCTGCTTGCCGGCCAGAAGGTTGCCCGCAGGACAGGCCGGGACCACCGAGGAGTTTTCCCCGGCGTGGGCCTGTGGCTGGACAAAGGCGGAGAATACCAGCAGCAAGGTCAGGGGAACGCGCGACATGGCTTGAGAATCTATCCTTATCTGGAGCGAGACAAAACCTGCACGTGACCGGCAAGGTGGCAGAATGGCGCGGCAACGTCCATGGGTCTACCTATTCCCTCAGACGCACCCGCCAACGCGAAGGCTGGCCTCGCCCACGGTGTGCGGTCGGTCACACGGAGCGCGGCCGCGTGACGCCCCATTTTCTCATGACCGATTGGCGCGTGACCATGGGCGCGCAGCTCGGCCGGCTAGCTCTGGTGCTGGTTTGCCTGGCGGCCGGCTTGGCCGTGGTCCTCTCGGCGGTTTCGCTCTGGCGGGAGTCGCGTCGGCGCGGGGCCATCACGATCTTTGTGCTGCGCTTTTTCGCCGTGGGGAGCTGCCTCGTGGTCGCCCTGCAGCCCAGCGTGGAGTTGGGTCAGGTCAGCCTGCTGCCCAACCATGTCGCCGTGCTGGTGGACGTTTCGCGCTCGATGAGCGTGGCGCCACCTGACCACGGGCCTTCGCGCGCCCAGCGCGCCGCCCAGATCGTGGCCCAGGCCGCGCCCCGGTTTTCCGAATGGGAACGCGCCGGCCACCGGGTCGAGATCTATTCCTTTGGTGAGGCGTTGGCCACCGCCACGCTTGAGTCCTTGCGTGCAACCCCGCAGGGCGAAGCCACCCGCATGGGCGAAGCCCTGTCCGAGCTGCGCGGGCGCCTGGCCGGCCGCGACGTGGGAGCCGTCATCCTGATCTCCGACGGTATCGACACCGGGCGCATCGCACGCGGGCCGCTCGACGGCGAGACCCGCCGGACACTGGAAGGGTTGGCCGCGCCCGTGCACACGGTGTTGGTCGGGGAGCGCGAGCTGCGCGACCTGTCGGTGGCGGCGGTGTTGACCGACGACTTCGCCTTTGTGCGCACGCCAATCAAACTGGAAGCGGTCTTGCGACACAAGGGCTACAGCGATCGCCAGGTCGAAGTCACCCTGGCGCGCGAGGGCCGTTTACTCGATGCCAAGGCGGTGCTTCTGCGCGGCGAATCCGGTCAGGAGAAGGTCAGCTTCGACTACACCCCGATGGAACCGGGCAACTTCGTCTTCGAGATCAAGACGCCGGTGCTGGCGGGCGAGGCGCTGGAGAGCAACAACAGCCAGGTGTTCACCATGAAGGTGATTCGCGACCGCGTGCGCGTCTTGCACGTGTGCGGCCGGCCGTCGTGGGACGAGCGATTCTTGCGTTCCATCCTGCGCCTGGACCCCAACGTGGACCTGGTGTCGTTCTTCATCTTGCGTACTGACAACGACGAGCTGCCTCTCGGCGCCAACGAGATGTCGCTCATCCCGTTCCCCTATCAGGAGATCTTCGACGAGCAACTGCGCTCGTTCGATCTGCTGATCTTCCACAACTTCAACTACAAGCCCTATTGGGTCGAGCCCTATCTGCCTGGGGTGCGCGACTACGTTCAGTCCGGTGGCGCCCTGGCCATGATTGGCGGCGATCTGTCGTTTGCCAGCGGCCAATACGGCGAGAGCGCCTTGCGCGACGTGCTGCCGGTGGACGTAGCCGGCATCCCCAGCGAGGGACCGCGCGCGTTCTCCACCGACAGTTTCAAGCCTCGGTTGACCGCTGCCGGACGCAACCACCCGGTGACCTCGCTTAGCCTGGACCCGAAAGCCAACGAGGCACGCTGGGCCGCGCTGCCTTCACTCCAAGGGATCAATCGAGTGGCGCGACTGCAGCCCGGCGGCACAGCGCTGCTGGTGCATCCCAGCCAGACCGCGGTTGATGGCAAGCCGGCGCCCGTGCTGGCAGTAAACAACGTGGGCAAGGGCCGCACCTTGGCTCTGCTGACCGACAGCGCATGGAACTGGGGCTTTGCTGCGGCCGACGACGGACGTGGGCGAAGCGCGCGGGGAGAGGAGGCGTCCAGTGCGAAGCCGGCGGGCGACGACGGACGCGCCCTGCAACGCTTCTGGGAAGGCGCCATTCGCTGGTTGGTGCGCGATCCCGCGCTGACCTTGTTGCACATCGATCTTGATCGCACTGAGTATCGACGCGGCCAGACCGTAGCAGCACGTGTGCGCACTTTGCACGCCGACTACACCCCCGCGGGCCGCACAGCAGTCACGCTAGACTTGCTCCCTGCCGAAGACACGAGCGGCAGCGCCGGGGTTGCTGCCAAAGCTCTGCGCACCTTGACTGTGACCACAGGGGACGACGGCGAGGCCCATGCGGAATTGGCCGGTCTGGCCGCAGGCGCCTATCGTTTGCTCGGTCGCGCGACCCTTGACGGCCGCGCGGTCGAAGAGCAGGCGACTTTCGTACTGCGCCCCGAGGGACGCGAGCTGGACGAGGTGGTGAGCCGCGACGAGGTACTGCGCCAGATCGCCGCGGTCACCGGTGGCGAATTTCACGCCGGCACGCTGGGCACGCCGACCATACGGCCCGCGCGCCAAGTACGCGTGGGCAACCTGCGCACGGTTGCGATTTGGTCGCACCCGCTTCTCTTGCTTCTGGCGGTGGGCTTGCTTGCCGGCGAGTGGCTGCTGCGCCGCCGCGCCGGACATGGGTAGGCGACACGGCCTGCGGAACCGACAGGCACCTGAAGTGAACTCGTTGCCCATAACCCTTGAAGGTGGAGGCAACGGAACGCGCACAAGCGGTATCAGCGGGCTCGGCCTATCCGCGGGAGGGTTCCTGCGTCTCACCGTGAATCTGGCGCTTCTGGTTGCGCCGACCGGCAAAGCTCCAAAGCTGCACGGTGCGGAGCATTGACGATGGAAGCTGCGCTTGCTGCATGTAGATTGTGGTGAATTCCTGACACCGTCCTTGCCGCAAGCTCGGTTTCGCGCGACGATCGCGCGATCGTCCACCTGGCACCGACTTTGCTCGTCCAAGACCAGACTCGATAATGCCTATCCACACGCTGCCCTTTGGGGTCGGTGAGCTACCTAGCTGGGCTCTGTTCGGGCATTTGCCGTGCTTGGCGCTGGTCGTGCTGCTGTACTGGGCAGGACGGCGGCGCGGGTGGGCCTGGCGACCCGCCCTGCTGGCCACCGCCGCCTTGGCTGCTGGGCTGTCGCTCGGCGCAACCCTCTTGCCGAGTGTGCTCGGCGCGCTCGCAGGTGGGATCGCAGTTTGGTTGCTCGCCCAGCGCGTGCTCGGCTTGCGTCGGCCACCGTTGGTTGCGCTGGCGCTCGGTACCGCGGCCACCATCGCAGTGGGGCGCTGGGGTTGCCTGCTCAACGATTGCTGCTTTGGAAGACCGACTGCCTTGCCCTGGGCCATCCAGTATGGCCAGGGCAGTGCGACCTGGCTCCTGCACCGCTCGCTGGGGTGGATTGCGCCGAACGCGGCGCATGCGCTCGCTGTCCATCCCTATCCTCTCTACGAAAGCCTGGGCCTGTTGCTCTGGCTGCCGATTGGTCTTCTGCTTGCACGTCGTCTGCGCTCCGAGGGCGCGTTGTTGGCCTTTACCGCGGCCTACGACTTGATCCTACGCAGCCTGATTGATGGCACGCGCGCCATGGTCAATGTGTGGTGGGCCCTGCTTGGGTCATGGTTGGGGCTGAATCTTTTTCAGTGGGCCTTGCTCGCGGCCTCCCTGGCGGGGCTGGTCGGTGCTCTGGTGCTGGAAAGGCACGCACGCAAGGTTGCGGTGCCTTCTGGGGCGACAGAGGGTGAAGCAACCCCGGCAGCCTCGTGGGGTGTCTACCTCGGCCTATGGGCGCTCGGTTGGATCGGCGACGCTGGACAAACCGCCTTCTTGCACCGGGCCCTGCTCGGCGCGCTCGCGATTTCGGCGCTGACCCTGCGCTTCCCAGCTTGGCTTGTGCGCCCGCGCCTGCGCGCGTGGGCCGCGCCTGCGCTGGCGGCAGCCTTGCTGGTGCCACTGGGCCTTCGTATCGAAAGAGCGGCCAAGGCCAACAGTGACGACCCCGTCGGGCAACCGGACTTTCGCCTGATCTTGTCGACCGCGCACGATGCGGAGCCACGTACGCGTGGCTGGATCTACGAGATCGACCGGAGACATGGCGTGATCGTGCGCGTGGGCAGCGCGCAGGAACCGGCCTCGGCGGTCGACGATCGGCGCCGAGCGCTGGGGGTTCCACCTGACGAGCCCAAGCCTTCGCAGTCAAGATCCAGCCGCACTTGGCTTGCTGGGGGCGTCGCGGGCGGAGCGGTCAACTACCGTGTGCAGCAATCGTGCAGCGGCGACTACACCCTGTACGATCGCAAGGGCGGCGGCCTATGGCTGCAAGCCGAGCGCGAGATCCCCGCGACCGAGGCCAGCGTGTGGTGGCTCGGCGGCCGCCTCGGCACGATGTACGAATCGCAGACCAAGACCCTTCATTCGGAGACGTCGGGGGACACCCGGAACGCGCTGAGTCTGCAAGCGGGCTTCGTGCAGGGCTGGGCGGAATGGGAGCATCCCAACTTGGCTTTTGGCCTGGGCGGGATGGTCGGCGAGCAAGGCTGGGCATCGCAGGGTGGTCCCTGGACGGTCAACATGGTCGCGTATCCTTCTGTGCACTTTCGCGGGGGATTCTCGTTTCTCAGCCTGGATGCCGGCTACTTGGACCGACAGTCCTTTGCGGGCTATCCGGCCGGCCACCTGGGGGCGTCCATCGCCTGCTCGCGACAGGGCATTCACATCTATCACCCGGACGATACGCAGCTCCGCTTGTTTCTGGGTGGCGTGACCTTCCCGGGTGCCGATTTGCACCTCGGCCACTTGATGCCGGGCGGGGCTCTCGAGATCTTCGTGACCCCTGGGCTGGTTTTGGGCGCGACCGCCGGCTTCGGTGATGGCTTGGGCTTTGCGGGCTTGCATGTACGATCGGTGCTGGGGCGGTGAACCCCCACCAAGTGCACATCTGCTCAGTTCCCAACCAACAGCACGGCAGCGAAATCTGCGCGTTCGCCTACTCGTAGACGAAGCAATAGCCGGCCTGACAGAAGCCGTACGTCACCACATCAGTTCGGAGATACTGACACTGGGTACCGTCCGACTCCACGCCCGCGGGGGTTCGGCATGCGCAGGAAGGGGAATCCTTGCCCTCGCAGCTCCGACAGAAGAGCGTCCCGGCCGGGTAGCATACTTGATCGAGGTCACATTTCGAGGCCCCGCTTGCGCATGCCTGGCTGCAGGGCGGGAGCACCAGCACCGTCGGCAGAGGATCAGGGATCATGGGGTGGTTGCAGCGAAGCACCGGGCGCAGGCGAAAGACAGCGCCTGGGCTCGCCCGCAAATACCGATCGGCAACGTTCAAAGCGGGCGTGTCCGTGGTCACGCCCGCGATGGGCTCGGTCAATTGAAACCCGACATGGTCGGCACAGGTAATACAGTCCGACGGCACGGGAATCTCGTAGGCGTCGAGGACCAGGGCCGTGGTCGCCACCAAGTCGGGAGTGATCTGCACGCCGTAGTAGGAGTCACTGCAGTACTCGTTCACCCATCGGGGGGCGGCAGCGAATGGGACATCGGCGAGTGACGCGATCTCGACTTGCGATGCGCAGGCAAGAGCGGAATCCATCACGTCGATGACCTGAGATCCGTCGGACGCGGATCTATCCTGCGAAGAGGCATCGGTCGGGGCGGAGATCGCAGCATCGGTTCTTGCCGCAGCGTCGGGACGAGAGGCGGCAGGGGGGTGCTGCAAGGCGGTGCGTCCACAGTTCACAGTCCCCAGACCCACCAGGACAAGGGTCCAGCCAAGGCGAACAGGTTTGGTCATGCCAGGGTCTCGCTGCTCCTCAATCATACCGGCGTCAGGGAGACCATCCAAGTGGACAAGGTGACCTCCGGCGAGGGCGCGATGGGGTAGACTGCGTCCTTCCGGCCGGCCTTGCAGGACGCTCGGCCGGTTGCCTACGCTCCACTCGGAAGGAGATCGCATGCAGTACCAGCCGCCCACCGGAAATCTGCCCCCACCGAGACTACCCCAGCCCAATGTGCCCGCGTCGTATCCGCCGGCTAGTTTTCGCCCGCCGTCGCGGATGCCCTGGGTGCTCACCGTGGCGGTGGCGGGCGTCGCCGGGTACGGCGCCTACTGGGGCTACGGTGAGCGTGCCCGGTTGACGGCCAAGGCCGAGGGGGCCCGCAGCGCGATCCGCGCGGCCGTGGCCGCAGGTCAATCCCTGGAGGGCCAGCTCTCGGCGCTGCGAGACGACAAGGACGCCCTGGAGGCCGACAAGGCGGCCCTGGTTGCAGCGCGGGACAGTCTCGCCAAGAGCGTCGAGGAAAAGTCGAGCGAGCTCCGCGCGCTGAAGGGCACGACCGACAAGCTGAGAGAGAAGATGAAGGACGAGATCGCCAAGGGCGACATCCAGCTAACCGAGAGCGGGGGCAAGCTGCGAGTCGGCTTGGTGGACAAGATCCTGTTCGACTCGGGAGAGGCATCGATCTCGAAACGCGGGGAAGGCGTGCTGGCGCGCGTGGGCGCGGTGCTGGCCAGCATCGAGGACCGGCAGATCCAGGTTTCCGGGCACACCGACAACGCGCCCATCTCCGACAAGCTGAAGCAACAGTACCCCACCAACTGGGAGCTGTCGGTGGCGCGCGCAACCAACGTCGTGCGCTTTCTGCAGGAGAAGACCTCGGTGCCGGGAGATCATTTGCTGGCCAGCGGCTACGGCGAGTATCAGCCTATCGCCAGCAACCGGACTGCCGCTGGGCGCGCGAAGAACCGTCGCATCGAACTGCTCCTGACGCCATCGCTGGCGCCCAAGCGGATCTCGCAGGCCGCGCTCAAGGATCGGCATGAATCGAAAAAGAAAGACGCCGCCAAACACGGCAAGCACGACCGGTAAAGACCATGCAGTCACTCGCCCTTCCTCTCGCCGCACTCTCGCTTGCCGCTGCCCCGTCTGCGCCCGGGGGTCAGCCGGCTTCCAAGGAGATCGATCGCAGCCACATCGACGAAAAATACAAATGGAAATTGGGGGACCTTTTTGCCTCGGACCAGGCTTGGGCCAAGGCCAAGGCAGCTTTCGGCAAGAAGCTGGCCGGTTTCGAGCGGCACAAGGGGCATTTGGGCGAAGGGCCCAAGGCGCTGGCCGATGCGCTGTCCGAGCTAGGGGCGCTGCAGAACGATCTGCAGCGGATCACGGTCTATGCCCATGCGCGCAGCGACGAGAACACCCGGCTGTCCAAGCCGCGCGCTATGCGCGCCGAGGCCGATTCGCTCTCTGTCCAACTTGACACGGTTACCGCCTGGCTGCGCCCCGAGCTTCTCACCCTGCCCGAGGCAACCATCCGTACAGCACTGGCCCAGGACAAGCGGCTGCGCGACTGGGACTTCTATTTGCGGGACGTGTTGCGCTGGAAGCCGCACACCCTAGCAGCCGAGGAAGAACGCATCGTCGCCATGGCCGGCGAGCTGAGTATCGCGCCCAGCACCGTATATGGCGTGCTCAAGGACGCCGACCTGCCCTACCCCACAGTCAAGCTCTCGACCGGAGAGGAGGTCCGGCTGGATCCGGCTGGCTACGCGCGCACCCGCACCTCGCGCAACCGAGTCGACCGGGTCAAGGTTTTCCAGGCATTCTTCGGCGCCCTGAAAACCTTTGAACGGACCACCGGCGCGACCCTGTCCGCACAACTGAAGGCCCACATCTTCGATCGCGAGGTGCACCACTTCACTTCGACCCTGGAGGCGGCGCTTTTCCACGACAACATCCCGGTGGGCATCTACCGGCAGTTGGTCAAGGACGTCAACGCCAACCTGCCGACGCTGCACCGCTATCTGAAGCTGCGGCAGCGCATGCTCGGCCTGCCGGAGCTGGGCTACGAGGATCTGTATGCACCGCTGGTCAGTGAGGTCGAGCGCCACTATTCGGCGGAGGATGCGGTGGCCATGACCTTGGCCGCGGTGGCGCCACTGGGGCGGGAGTATGGCAAGAAGCTGGCGCACGGCCTGCGGGCCGGGTGGACCGATTTTCTGCCCAGCACAGGCAAACGCGCGGGCGCGTACTCGACCGGGGTGTACGGCGTGCATCCCTACCAGCTACTCAACTTCAATGGCCAGTGGGACGACGTCTCTACCCTGGCGCATGAGGCGGGGCATTCGATGCACACCCTGCTGGCCGAGGAGAGCCAGCCGTTCCCCACCTCGGGCTACGCCACGTTTGTCGCGGAAATCGCCTCGACCATGAACGAGAACTTGCTGGTTCATCAGGCGCTTCACCAGGCCCGCAATGACCAGGAACGGCTGGCCTTGCTCGGCGAGCGCCTGGAAAGCCTGCGCACCACTCTGTTCAGACAGACCATGTTCGCCGAATTTGAGCTGGCGATCCACGAACGCGCCGAAAAGGGCGAGGCCCTGACCGGGGAGGCACTCACCACCGCCTACCTGGAACTGGTCCGTCGCTACTACGGGCACGACCAGGGGATCTGCAGGGTTGCCGAGCTGTACGGGGACGAATGGAGTTTTGTCCCGCACTTCTACTACGACTTCTACGTGTACCAGTACGCAACCAGCCTGATCGCCTCGACCGCGCTCAGCAAGGCCATCCTCGAGGAGGAGGCCCGCGGCGACACCACGGCCCGCGACCGCTATCTGGCCTTGCTGTCAGCGGGCGGCTCGGACTTCCCGGGCAATCTGCTCCACCGGGCCGGCGTGGACCTGACGACCTCGGCGCCTTTCCTGGCAGCTATGCAGGAAATGAACGCGGTCATGACTGAAATCGAGTCCATCCTGTCGCCTGCCAAGTAGCTGCGATTTTCTGCGCGGCCTACCCCAACTGCATCAGATCCGCCTTCGCGTGTCGGCCGACAAGGCCCTTCGGGCACTCGGACCTACCCACCCCGCCGCCTGCCGCCGCGGCTTCGCCGCGCCTTCGCCGGAGCGTATGGCGAAGCCGCGCCGAGAACCGCACCGGAGCATACTTGGGTATGTGAGGAGCGGAAGCGCAGGCCTGGCAAGCCAGACGCCCGTATCGTCGGCCGTCGGCGAATCGAAGAAGTGATGCAGCCGTTCACTCGAGCTGCAAGCCGCACCCCGTGCAAGCGCCGTCTTGCAAAGGCGCAGCTGTGCCGCATGCCGGGCACGGAGGATCCTCGCATTCCGCGGCCGGGACGGTCTGGCTGGGCAGGGTGCCTTCCTGATCGAGCAGGCTCTGCCAACGCGCGTGCATGATAGCCATGACCTTGGGCAGATCCTCTGGCTTCACGCACAGGTCGATGCGCACGGCGCAGGCGTGGCCATGTCCCTGACAGGAATCCTGGCGATCCAGAATGGCCGGAATGCCCGCTGCGAGACACACGTCGAGAATCTCCTTGGCATCCGCAATACCCGCCGAGACGCAGGGGACGACCTCCGCATCCGCCAATGCTTTGAGGGCTTCGTCTTTGGTCACGCGCGTATTCTGGCCTACCTGCGTGTGCAGGTCTAGCCACTGCGTGCACTGGCACGAGCCCCTCCGTAGTGGAGACTACCGTTCATCCGTGGGTGGCAGTTCGATAAGTGGGATCTGGTCTTTGGGTTTGGGCGCAAGGTCCACGCCGACCAGGGGCGGGAGTTGCAGCTCCTCCACTGCGAACGCGGGTGGCTTGGTCCAGTCGTCGAGCGGGACATGGGCCAGGCGTCGCGCCTCGATCCCGCCGTCGCTGATACTGTCGCGTGGCCAGGGGATCTCCACCTGCGCGGCCTGCGCGGCCAGGACAACCAGAAAGGTGATGGGGTGGTATGAGTAGACGATCTGGCTGGCGGGCAGCCCGGCGTGGGCCGCCAGGGCGTCGGTCAAGAAGACGTAGGGCTCGATGGCGGTGGCCCAGATGCGACGGCGGTCCTCTGCCGGAATCCCCGACAGCTCACGTAGACCCGTGAATTCGGCCAGGGTCGTACGGCTGCCCCATTCATGGCGGTGCAAGATGACCAACCGCCGCAGCGGCTGGCGTCGATCGAGCTCGCTGCCATGAAACAGGCTGCGCAACTCGTCCGCATCGATCTGGGAATCGTTGTTCTTGTCCGCCAGGGCCAGCAGAGCTGCCCGCCGCACGATGGGTCCATCGGTTGCGGCGTTCAAGTAGTGGAAGCTCTTGGCCAGGGCAGCCGGGGGCTTGGCCGCGGTGAAGATCTCGAAGTGCAGCTCGTGACCTTGTTCAGGCCCGCGGCTGACCGAGCCGAGCAACCCAACCCGATCGCCGGTTTCGACCCGCTCGTCGAGCAGGGTGATCGCGCCGGATTCCAGCGCGGTCCGTTGCGCAGCTTTCTCAGGCTGCATCAGGCTCTTCATCCACGGAATCGGGTTCTCGTCGGAAAGTGCAGGCAGCGACAGGTGAAAGAGTAGCGAAAAGAAGACAAATGGGCGGCCATCCAACTCCACCTCGTGTCGCAAGAGCACGAATGAAGTGGAACTGCCACCCTTTTCGCCGCGGCGAGCGGCCACCACGCGGCCGCGCGCCGGCGCCAAGACCGGGCTGCCGCGCAGCCCTCGCAGATGCACGCCCGAATGCCACAGCCGAGCCGACGCAAGCGGAAAGAACCCGGTGACCCGCTCCTCGCTGGCAAAGAAGGCAGCCTTGCGCGCGGCCAGCAGCTCATCGCGCGTGCGCGGCACCTCGGAGAAGGCCCGGAGCTGCAGGGGAAAGGCGAACCCGCGCAAGGCGCGCACTAGCCGGCCCCAGTCCAGCGCCCCTGGATCCCACTTCTGTTTCTGCAAGTCGACGTGCAGATGCCCCACGATGCCGCAAAAATCGAGCGGATGGGCCAGGGTTTGCAAGAGCGGCTGGCCGTCACGCTCGGGAATCACGGGCTGCAGCTTGGGGAAGACGCGCAGCAAAGCCCGGCTCAGGCTCGCCAGGGATTCGTATTGCTCGGGGCGAAAGTCGTAGGCGTCGTAGCTGACGCCGTTGATCACGACTTGCCGCCGGGGCCGGGTGCGGTACTCGGCGGGCAGCCGGCTCATCTCGCTCGGCTGGTAGCGCCCGCGGTTGCAGATCTCGACGCCCACCGAGATGGAGTTCTCTTGTTCGGCATGATAGGCGCGTTCGGCCAGATCCAGGGTCTGGTAGATGGTGCCGTCGCTGTCGATCATGAAGTGCGCGGAAAGCCCGCAACCGCCGCCCGGACGAACCCGGTTGTGCATCGACTTGAAGCACGAGCGCGAGTTCACGCAGCCGTCGAAGTGCAGAACCAACTGCGACACCACCCCCTGCAAATCCGCCAAGCTCCGGTGCGCGAGTCCCGCGCGGGTTCCGTAGCGCGCCCAGTCCGCATCACAGCAGCCGCCGCTCTGATCGATGCATCGCTTGTCGTAGCCATTGAAACCCTGCTCGTCGCTCCACAGCACCACCGTGCGTCCCAGATCGACCGGCTGGCCAGCCACGATGATGGCGGTACCACGACTGGCAGCGGCGCCGCCGCCCGGCTCGGTTGCCAGCAGAAGAGCAACAGAAAGAAGCGGGGACATGGCGATGGTTCGTGGGTCGGAATCGCGGTTTGACCGCGCCGGGCCGCAAACCTATCATCCCTGGCTGCGCGTGTTCGACAAGCTCAAACAATGGCTGGCGGGCGGAGGCATGCAGTCCCGCCCGCGACCCAAGCGCTCCCGCACGGTCGCTCGGAGGCAAGGGATCACTGCACGTTCGCCACGGTCTGCGTCTGGCCCTGCCCCCCCATCCGCCGTTTACGACCGGGACCGGCCGGCTGCCGCGGCCGCTGTGGTCGACCACCCCTGTCCCAACTGCGGGCAGCCGATGCTGGCGGCTTGGGGATCGAGCTGTGGAAGCTGTCGTCCAGGAATCTCCACGCCCAAGACCCTTAGCCTGTCTGCGGTGGTTGCGCCGGGCTCCTCCCCAACCCTGGGGCTCAGCTTGGGCTGGCTGGTGGTTGTGCAATCGCCCGACGAGAAGCGAATCGGCTCGCTCATCCAGTTGGCCGCAGCAAGCTCGGTGGTCAGCCGCGGGGTTCGCAGTCCAGCGCCTGATGAGGAGTGGTTCGACTTCGCCGACGAGTTCATGTCTTGTGGACACGCCACTGTCCATCGCCCAGCCGGCACCGATCGCACGGAAGCCTTTGCCATTCGCGACCGTGTCGATCCGGGTCCGTCGGCCAATGGCACCTTTGTCGATTCCCACAAGCTTGGGCACGGCGAGGTCGTCAGACTCAGCGAAGGCGACATCGTGCGCGTGGGAACCACCGAGATGGTATTCAAGTCGCTGTGGTTGCCGCCCGGCGGGCAAGGGCCGTCGTGAGGTGGATTCGGTTCTGCGTCGCCACGTTGGCGCTGGGGTTCCCGGCCGTCGCCCAGGCCGGATCCGGTTCTGTGGTCTCGCCGCCCGTTGATCTCGCCCCGGTCGATCGGGTGGGCGGCATGTCCTCATTCGTGGCTTCCCCGCCGGTGATCGAGCGGGGAGAAATCGTGCTTCTGGTGGGCGGCATGTCCGAAGAAGGGGCGACCTTGAAGCCGTCGTCCATCGACGCAGAGATCGACGGAGCGCCAGCGGCGCCGCCCCGGTCGTTGGAGACCTTCTTCGATTTTGCCCAGGCCGCAGCCGAGGCTGACCCGACCTGGAAATCCCCTCTCGCGGTTGGACTGGTCTATCTCTGGATCAAGGAAGTGCCCACTGCCCTGTCCGACGCGGCGCTGGAGGGTGTGACGGGGTTCTTGAAGCGGCTGCCGGCTCGAACCAGTGCCTACGCGACCCTGTACGGCCGCAAACGCCAGCCCATTCCCAAGTTGAAGGCTTCCGATTTGGGCGCCGCCTTGCACGACCTGGCCTTTCTCGGCGGTGACCGCCCCAACTTGGCCGAGGCCATCCGCCTTGACCTGAAAAACCTGCTCAGCGACGAGAGCCCCTGCAAGCTGCTCCTGGTCGTGACCGATGGCCGTGACTTCACCGATCCGACGGGCGAAGGACCGGCCGATTTTTCCTCCCTGTCCAGCGACATCGCCAAGGCGGGAGTCAGGTTGTTCGTGCTGTCGTTTCCAGCCCCGGACGCAGACGCGGAGGCGAGCGCGCGGAGCCTAGCGGATTTGGCCGGCGGCGCAGCCTTTCACCGAGCCGCTGATCAGCCCCTGGACTTGCAGAGCACCCTGGAGTCACTCGGACAAGCCATCGCAGACCTGCGCCGGGTGCGGCTCACGATCCCGTGGTCGTGGCGCGTTTTCGGCGGGACCCACCGGCTTCGGCTCAACCTCATTGCCGAGGAAAAACCGCGGGCCATCGAGGCCGGCACGATCACCCTGCCGGCTGCCACCGGGTTGCTGCTTGGCTTCGCTGCGGCGCTGGTGGGGCTGCTGGTTCTTCTGGCGGGCGTTCTGTTCTTGCGCAGCCGGCGCCCGCGCGAAGAGCCGTCGGTCTTCGCCGCCGTACATGATCTGATTGGTCGAGGCCTATCCGCCGAGCGAGCCGTGGTCGAGCTGACTAGGAGTTTTCCCGAGAACCTGGCCAGCTTGGCCACGGCGGATCCGTCTCTGCTTTCGGATCCCCTCTTGCAGACAGGGGCCGGGCGCCGCCGCTTCGAGGAGATTGTCGCCCTGCTTCGCCGCAGCGACGATTCGTTGCTGGGCGATGACCTGGCCGTGGCGCTGGCCGAGGCCATCGCGGCCAAGACCCCGGCCCGGCCAGCTGCCTTGAGCATTGCCGCCCGCGTGCCCGAGAATCAGCAGAGCGATTTCTTGCGGCTTGGGCTGGACGAGTTGGCTTCCCGCCTACGCAAGGCTGGCGAACGTCATCCGATCTTGGCATCCCCACGGTCCCGGGGAGCGGCATTGGCCATCCAAGACGCGCTTCGCAGCCAGATTGGCGCTGGCTTGGCAGTCGCTTGGCTGGTACGCGCGGCAGGGCCAGGCCGTCGGGGCGAAACCTTTCGCGTGGCCGCTGGCCGAGCCATCCTGGGGCGCGGCCCGAGCTGCGCGATTCGCCTCGATGTGGACAAGCAAGTGGCCGAGCAGCATGCGGTACTGGGCGAGACGCACGGGGAGTTCGCCATCGAGCCGCTGCAAGGCCGGGTCAAGGTCGAGGACATGCCGGTCCCATCACGGCAGCCAATCGGCGATGGAGACACCATCGAGATTGGGGAGAGCCGCTTCGTCTTCAAGTGCGTGAGCACGGGAAACCTGCGCTGGGGGAGCTAGCCCTTCCGAGCCATCGCCGCTCGGCCACCGTGAGCGGTAGCGGTAGCGTCAGCGACCAGCGAAAAGCGGCCTGCGTGGGCGGGTCGCGTGAGCGGTCCGCGGCACGCTTCCCGCCTTCCGCGTACCCCACACGAACTCGCTCACGCTCACGCCCTCGCGACCCGCGGCCCCGAATTTCCCGACAGGCCGTGGCTAGCCGCCTGGAGGAACCTCACAGGTGCTGCCTGCACCACAGTTCAGGCCCGCACTGCAGGTTCCAGCTCCACAGCACGGCTGTCCGTTGTCTCCGCAGGCTTCGCAGATCCGGGCAAGTCCAGCATCTGGGCGAGCGCAGACCAGCTTGCCCGCGGTGCAGAATCTGTTGCCTGCCCCCGCGCCGACCGTGCAGCAGGGATCGCCGGAGGCACCGCATGAGCCAGCGTCACCAACGCAAGCCCCGGCCTGGCAAGTCCCGTTGTTGCCGGGGCAAACGGAGTCTACCGCTATGCAAGTGCCCCTGGCGCAACAACCATTGGCGCAGGAATTGTCTGAACAGCAGCCATTGCCTACGATTCCACAGGTCTGGCAAATGAACGTTGTTCCGCCGCCATCGGCACCCGCGCTCTGAGTGCAGACCGCATCAGAGGCAGTGCAGGTGCGGTTTCCGCCGATCCCGCAGCAGGTTTGGTCAATGGCACCGCACGCGATGCAAGTTGCCGTCGCACCCGAGTTTCCGGCACAAGCCGTGCCAGCGGCTGTGCAGGTCCCGTTTGCGCAGCAGGGTTGGTCAGCGCCACCGCAAGCGGTGCAGGTCGCCGTCGTCCCGGTTCCGCTGCAGGCCGTGCCAGCGGCTGTGCAGGTGCGGGTTCCGCCGATCCCGCAGCAGGGTTGGTCAATGGCGCCGCACGCGATGCAAGTTGCCGTCGCACCCGAGTTTCCGGCACAAGCCGTGCCAGTGGCTGTGCAGGTCCCGTTTGCGCAGCAGGGTTGGTCAACGCCACCGCAGGCTGTGCAAGTCGCCGCCCCGGTTCCGCTACAAACCGTGTCAGCGGCAGTGCAGGTGCGGGTTCCGCCGCTCCCGCAGCAAGGCTCGCCCGAGGCACCACAGTGAACACAGCTCTGGGATCCATCGCCGCCGCCGCAAACGACATTACCCGCCGTACAGATGCCGCCGCCGCCGCTGCAGCAGGGATCACCCAAAGCACCGCAGGATCCCGCATCCGAAACGCAAGCGCCTTGCTCGCAGACTCCGCCCCCGCAAGCACTGCCGGGCGCGACGCACTGTCTATTGCCCCCAACCCTCCCGCAGCAGCCTCCCTGGTCGCAAACCGAACCCGCACAGCAAGCCTGGCCAGTGGCACCACAGGCCGTGGGTGGCGTGTCGCTGTTGGCCGGAGCGTCTTCGACCGGAGCGTCGACGACCGGAGCATCGACGACCGGAGCATCCACGGTCAGAGCATCCGTGGGCTCAACGTCAGTAGGTGCGTCACGATTCACTAAAGCATCCAAACGTGAATCAGCAGCCGCGTCCTGGCCGCCAATTCCGCCTGCTCCGCCAGTGGGGGTCGTGCTTCCGGCTACACCGCCAGTGGGGGTCGTGATCCCGCCCGCTCCGCCGGCGCGGTTCGTGCTTCCGGCTCCTCCGCCCGTGGCGATGGTTGTTCCGCCTGCACCGCCGGCGGCTATCGTGGTTCCACCTGCGCCGCCCGTTGCGATCGTTGTTCCGCCTGCTCCGCCGGTCGTCCTACCCGCTCCCCCGCCGGTGGCGGTGGTCGTGCCGGCTGCTCCACCAGTGGCGGCAGTGGTTCCGGCTGCGCCACCCGTAGCGATCGTCGTACCGGCTGTTCCACCAGTTCTGGCGGATGCTCCGCCTGTCGCGGCAGTCGTTCCTCCAGTTCCACCATCTACTTTGGTGGGCGGAGCGGAGCTGCCACCGCACCCCAGTGCCCCCAACGCTACCATCGCGGCGCAAGCGAACCACACCCGGTGAGCAGAGAAAGCCAGTTTCCTCTTTTCCATGAGTCGACCTCCAATCGTGTTCACTAGAATCAGCAAGTTGGTGTATTAGTGGCTCCACGTGTAGGTCTTCGTCATACGATGGGCACCGACCTAGGGCGATTTCCAACAATCCTAGGAATTTCGCCTGGATAGCTGAGGACTGAAGGCTGGAGACCTACATCCCCCTGGCCGGTCCTAGCGCGACGCTGGCATAGGCCCGCGCGAATTGTTCACCGAAGATCTCCCCGTGCAAGGCATTATCTTCTGCGATCAGCGTAGCAAGGCGCTCCTGAAAGCTCGCCCACTGGGCTTTCGACGGCGATCGGGAAAACCAACCCGCGCCAGCTTGCGCGCGATGCGTGCTGGGATCGAGGGACTCGAGCAAGGCTCGGATCCCCTGCGTGATCCCCTCCATCAGGGCAATGTGGTGAATCCCCATGTCTGCGAACACGGTCTTCAGATCACCCAGGCACGCTTCCACGTCCGTCGCAGGGGCGAGCAAGTGGTCCATGACCTCGCGACCAGTGCGCGCGTGGTGCACAGGCGTGCTTCCCGCAAGGGGCCTGACCCCCACCTCGGCGCCAAACTCCTCGTACCCATTCTTGAGCGCGACAAAGGCATCGCAGAAGCCTGCGAGGATACGCAGGCACCGCGACAACTGATCAGGCTCGCTCCTCTGGAATGGGGTGGCCGGCGCCGCCTGGGGATTGCGCAGCTCGCCCCAGTTCATCGGCTTGATGGCGTTGATATGGGAACCCTGGGAGGGTTCCCATACCCTCCCGCGATGGTCCGCCGCCGGCATAGCCGGCGGGCTCCCCACGCGACTAGGGGCGCCCGCGGCGGTCGGGCAGGTGAAGACTGCCACCTCAAAACGCGAGATCCCGAGATGCGCGGAGCCACCCAGCGAAACGGCGGTGTTCTTGGCCAGCCGCTTGCCCCCCAGCCGAGTTCCGTTGGTGGAGCCCAGGTCCAAGTAGGTGACGCTGGTGTCGTCGAATCTGATCATGCCGTGCCACTGGGAGACGAAGCGGTCTTCGATGACGACCTGGTTGAGCGCATTTCGCCCAACCCGGATGGGTGATTGATCGAACTCGAACGTATTCTCGCTGCCGGTTTGTGGATCCCTGAGCTGAACCTTGATGACCATGGCGCGCCCGTGAAGACTAGCAACTTCTCCGCTGACCTGCCGAAACTCATACATGTTCGGCTTCCAGAGACACGATGCATATCGTTGCGGCAGAGCGATCTCTGTGCTGTTGGCTGGGGTGTCTGCGGCCTTGTCGTCGTGTGCCCACGCACCCCCGCCCTGTCCGGCGCCGGAACCCGTTCGCGTGAGCATCCGCGCCGCGGACCGACTGAATCCGGACGAGAGCGGAGAATCGCTCGCCACCACGCTAAGGCTCTACCAGCTCAAGGACGTGAGCAAGCTGCAGGCGGCCAGCCTGGAGCAAGTCCTGGACAATGATCGGGCCGTGCTGGGCGACGATCTGGTTTCGGTCAAGGAAATCACACTCTACCCGGGCGAGGCGGCGGCACCGTCGCTCGGCCGACGCGAGGGAGCCTTCTTTCTCGCCGTGGTCGCGTTCTTTCGCCATCCCTCGGGGTTGCAATGGCGGGTTGCCAGCAAGCTGGCCCCGCCGGATGCTCAGTATTGCTACCCGCCCGGCGGCGGGGACGCGCAGGCCGCGCGCTCGGCGCTGCGTTTCGGGCTGGTGGACAACCGCGTGGAATTGCAGTGAGGGCAGCGATGACCGTCCCGCATAGAGTCGTTTGGTCGGAGGGAATGCTGGTTTCTCCGCAGCATCTGCAGCAGGCGGACCTGTATCACGAACGGCTGCTTGACCGACGGCTGGCCGCGCTGGCGCCGCAGACCTGGGGAATCCTGTCGTTCGATTTGGACCTGGGCGCGCTGGCGGCCGCGGAGTTGCGGGTGGGCCGCTTCGTCGGCATTCTGCCCGACGGTCTCTACCTGGATTTTGCGGCCGGCGATCCCGAGGCCCCGCCCGCGCGGCCTATTGCGGCGCATTTTCCCCCTGCCCAGCCGGTGCTCGAGGTTTTTCTGGCCGTGCCCAAGGAGCGGGACGGGGTTCCCAGCATCGCGGCCGAGGCCGCCCCTGGCAGCCCAGCCACGGCCGAGGACGGGGTTCGTCGCACGCGTTTTCTTGCCGCCACCCGGCCGGTGGGCGACCTGACCGGGGAGTCAGCCGACTTGGCCATCGCTTTTTGCCAACGCAACATCTCGGTGCTCTTCGGCGATGAGGCCCGGGATGATTTCGACTCCATCAAGATTGCCGAGATCGTCCGCAACCCCAGTGGCGCACTGGTTGCAAGCGAAGCCTTCATCCCCTCGGTGCTCTCCATCTCGGCCTCGCCCTTCTTGCTGGGCAGCGTGCGCCGGCTGCTCGCGCTCATGACCGCGAAGCAGCGCCAGCTTTCCGAGGAGCGCCGGCAGCGCGACGCCGTGAGTGTGGAATTCGGGGTTGGCGACGTGACCCGCTATCTGCAGCTCTCGGCCTTGAACGCGGCCATTCCCATTCTCGTGCACGCCGGCCGCGACGGCGATCTCGGCGCCCACGATCTCTACCTGTATCTCATCCAGATCGCGGGCCAGCTTGCGACCTTGGTGCCCGATGCTGATCCGTCGGGGTTGCCCGCCTTCAATTTCACCGATCTCCGCTCCACCTTCGAGGAGCTGTTCGCGCTTCTCACCAGTCTCCTGCGCACCAGTGTGCGCGAGGCTTGCGTGGCCGTGCCCATGGAGGTGCGGGAAGGGCTGCACGTCGGCAATCTGAGTGACGAGCGCATCGCCAAGTGTTCGCAGTTCGTCCTGGGGGCATACGCACGCGGGGTTTCCGAGGAGCAACTTGCGCGCGACCTGCCCGGCCGGGCCAAGATCGCGTCCGTGCACCAATTGCCGTTCCTTCTGCGATCCGCCACGCGCGGGCTCGGCCTGCAAGTCACCCACCGCCCGCCCGCCCAGGTGCCGGTGCGTCCCAACCTGGCCTACTTTTTCATTGATGTCGCGGGCGGGGCGGAGCACTGGCGCCACGTGCTCGACGAGCGCAGCCTCGCCATCTACCTGCCGCCGCCCTATGATCCCGCACAGCTCAAACTTGAAGTCTTTGCGATTCCTGCCAAGGGCTAACTGATGGATCTTACTTTTGACCTGACCAGCGAATGCCTCAGCGCCATCGGCCGCTTGCGTGCGCTGGAAGAGCCAGTCGCCTCCCCCGAGGCGGTACAAGATCGACTGCGCGGCTTGGTCGACTCCTACAAGGAACGGGCGCGCAAGGCCGCGGTTCCCGAGAAGGACGCGCAGGACATTGCGTACGCCCTGGTCGCGCTCATGGACGAGGTCGCCCTGCGCGCACCCGAGCCATTGCGCGGTTACTGGATGAACCACCCGCTGCAACTGCACTACTTCGGTGAAAACCTGGCGGGCGAAGGATTCTTCACCCGACTGGACAATCTGTTGGCAGACGGGCGCCGGCTTGCGGTGCTGCGCATCTACCAGCTCTGTTTGTTGTTCGGGTTCCAGGGCAAGTACGGTTTCCCGGGTGGCGATGTGGAGCTCCTGCGCATTGCCGAGACCGTGCGCAATCAGGTGCAACGGCACCAGGAGGTGCCCAGCGCGCTTTCGCCGGCGGGCGAGGCACCCGACGAGCCGCTGCTTCGCAACGGCCGACGCAACCTCCTTCTCTGGGTGTCGCTCGCCATCTTCGGGTTGGCCCTGGCGGTCTTCGTGGGCCTGCGGGTTTCATTTGACCACCAGGTGGGCGACCTCGCGGGCCAGGTCGACGAGATAGCTCCGTAAGGGTGATTGTGTGCTCAAGTACATCATTGGGCTCATCTTCATCGCGCTGACTTGGGCGGCTGCGCTTGTGTTTCGCGGGGTCACGCCGCTGTTCTGGGCGGCGGTCGGCGTGACCGGCGCGGTGGTGCTCGGACTGGTGGTATTCGATCTGGTCCGCATGCGGAAGGCTCGGCGCGCATCCGCCGCGCTGGAGGGCGGCATCGGCAGTCCGGCGGCTGGCATTAGGCCCGATCAGCAGGCCGAGATCGCTGTCATGCAGGCCGAATTTCGCAAGGCCCTGCAGAGCCTCAAGTCCTCGCGCCTGGCGCACAGGGGTGGTGACGCCCTCGGCGCTCTGCCTTGGTATCTGATCATCGGGCCGCCCGGGGCGGGCAAGACCACAGCGCTGCGAAGTTCGGGCCTGCCGTTCCCGCATGCCAAGGGCGGGCGGGTGCGGGGCGTGGGCGGGACGCGCAATTGCGACTGGTGGCTGAGCAACGATGCCATCATCTTGGATACGGCTGGCCGCTGGACCACCCAGGAAGATGACCGAGAAGAATGGCTCGCGTTTCTCGATTTGCTTCGCCAGACTCGGCCCGGAAAGCCGGTGAACGGCATCCTGGTCGCGGTGAGCGTGACCGATCTGCAGGGCGAGGCGGACGAGATTGCGGCCCTGGCCAAGTCCCTGCGCGAACGCATCGACGAGGTGATGGGGCGACTGGACATGCTGCTGCCGGTGTACCTGCTGGTCACCAAATGCGATCTGGTCGCTGGATTCGTCGAGATGTTCGGCGACCTGCGCGACAAGGAGCGCGGCCAAGTCTGGGGCTTCACCCTGCCGCTTGCCGCCACTGTGGACGAACGGATCGAGATGTCCAGCGGGCATTTCGACGAATTGTGCGAGGTCATCGAGCAGAAGGCCGGGGAGCGTGTGCATGACGAACGGCGGGTGGAGGCTCGCTTCTCGATTGTCGAGTTCCCGCAACAGCTCGCAACCCTGCAGCAGACCTTGAGCGATCTGGTGACCGATGTCTTTGCCGAAAACGTCTACCAGGACGCCCCCATCATGCGCGGGGTCTACTTCACCAGCGGCACCCAGGAGGGCCGGCCCATCGACCGGATCATGAAGTCGATGGCCGATGCCTTCGGCATTGCCGCGCGGGCCGCGGCCGTGGCGGTGAGCAAGCCCAAGAGCTACTTTCTGCGCGACCTCTTCACCGAGGTGGTCTTCCCCGACAAAGACGTCGCCATCCGCAGCACCCGGGTCTTGCTGCGACAGCGAATCAAGCGGTTGGCCCTCACTGCCTGCGCGCTGCTGGGAGCGGCTGGATTCCTGTTTCTGCCGATTCGGTCGTACGGCACCAGTCGGGATTTCATCCACGAGGCACGCCGGTTCGTGGACAAGCTGTCGGCCGGCCGGCAGGGCCAGAAGACAGCTGCCTTGCCCTCGGCTGAAACCCTGGAATCCGTCGAAGCCATGGCCAAGACCATGGCGGAGGACAGCGAGGCTTCGGTGCTGTTTCCCCGTTCTGCGGTCAACCAAAGCTTGCGCGCGACCGTTGAACGATTGCTCGTGCGTCCCATTCTGCGCGCGGACTTGGCCAAGGCTTCTGGGCTCGCGCCCGCGGAGCTGACGGACGCCCTGGTCCTGCACCTGCTGCTCACCGAGGCCAAGCAACCCGACGAGCCCACTCCTCGCACCGCGCGCTGGACCGAGGCGTGCAAGCGCGCAGGACAGAGAGCGGCGGCGCGCTGGGAGAGTTTGAGCGGGCCGGTGGCAACTTCGCGGGCTCCCCGTGTGGTGGAGAGCCTGGTGCGCTTCTACGCGGCAGGAACTCGGGATCCTGCCGAGCTGATTGACCGGGATGCGAAGTTTGTGAGCCTGGCGCGGGCCAGGCTGATCGGGGTGGGCGACGATCCGTTGGCCGAGATCATCAACGACCCGGCCATGCCGCGCGATCTGAGGTTGGTCGATGTGTTGGGCGGTGCGGTCATGTTCTTCCAGGTCGAAGAAAGACACAAGCAGCCGGCAATCGCGGTGCGCGGCGCTTTCACCCCCGCCGGCTATCACGCGGTCAAGCAGCGTCTGGCGCAGATGGAGAAAGCCCAGAATGCCGACGAGGATGCGTGGATCCTCGGCAAGGAACGCAAGGCCAAGGATGCCAGGGCCATTGCGCGAATCCAGTCGGACTACTTCGCTCAATATGCAGCGGCCTGGAAGGCATTTCTGCTGAACCTGGCCGTGCGCGAGCCGGCCACCTTGGAGCAGGCCCGCTCTCTGGGCAAGCAGCTCGTGAATGACAAGCCCTTCGAAACCATCTGGCGCAACCTGGCTGAGTATCTGAATCTCAAGGGCGACTCGCTGCCCAGAGATGTCCTCCGCTCGATGGTCAACGCCGCCCCCCCCGTGGAGCCAGAAGCGGAGCTGTTGTTGCGCGAGTTCGACGGATTGCTGCGTTTCGGGTCGGTGAAACCGACCGGCTTCGAGCAATACAACCAGATCCTGGTGGGACTCGCGGCCGCCATGGGCGAGCAGGGTACGCCTGAGGCAAGGGCATTTCAGTCCGTGCTCAAGACTCAACGAACCAGCTTGTCGGGCTTGATCGCGCGCTACAACGACCGGGGGTGGGAACAGGGCCTGCTGGAACGCATTCTGATGCCTCCCTTGCGCGGGGCCGAGGTGGCAGTGGTGGGAGCGAGCGCGGAGTTGGCCAATCGCAAGTGGTGCGAAACCGTGGTGGTGGCTTTCGACGAGCTCTTGGCAGGGAAGTTCCCCTTTGCCACGGGCAAGGCGATTGGCGAGGCGCGCCTGGCCGATGTGGAGAAGTTCTTCCAGCCGGCCACCGGCATTCTCTGGCAGTACTTCACCGAGGCGCTGCAGGCCGACATCGAACGCGCGGGCTCAATCTTCCGGGTCAGAGAAGGGGCTCAGGTCCGGTACAAGGAGGATTTTCTCAAGTTCTGGTCGCGTGCTCAGGACCTGTCGAGCCGGCTTTTTGCCAAGGAGCCGGCAAGGCTGGGCATGCCGGTTGAGGTGCGCATTCGCCCGTCGGCACAGTATTCAAAGATCGTGCTCGACACCGGCAGCAAGAAGGTCGTGGGCCTCAATGCGGTGGAG
>Ga0182017_10000898_pt1 | contig 23320 bp, 17 predicted proteins | sample 712E3DmetaG_FD_120492 | JGI IMG/M metagenome (GOLD analysis project Ga0182017, IMG submission 120492) | Permafrost microbial communities from Stordalen Mire, Sweden - 712E3D metaG | ecosystem: Environmental > Terrestrial > Soil > Wetlands > Permafrost | place: Sweden: Stordalen | collected... | reverse complement strand
GACGGAGGACCTCAACACGGGCGTGGCTGAGTCCTTCGCGGAGATCGCGGCCCCGCACCTGAACGGCGTCTCGGTGCTGGTCATGGCCGAATCACCGCTCCACACCGAGATCCTCGAGCCCAAGCGAGTCGCCGAGGCCATTACCACGGCGTGCCGTGTGTACGACTGGGTGATCGTCGACATGCACCCCGACTACGGGCCGCTGAACCAGGTCATCTTCGAGCGCGCCGACAAGATCATTGTCCCGGTCACGCCGGACGTACCAGCCATCCGGGCCGCGGTCCAGTTCCGCGAAGTCGCCGTGGAACTCGAGATCCGCGAGCGCCTGGCGATGGTAGTCAACCGCGCCAACAGCGGCGTTTCCGTCGCGGACATGGAGCGTACCGTCGGCATGCCGGCCCTGGCCGAGGTTCGATCGGCGGGAATGCTCTTCGTTCGAGCGGCCAACGAAGGACGCTCGGCGGTCGAACGCTTCCCCAAGGAGAAGGTCATCGAGGACATCGAGACCCTGTGCGACCGCCTCATGGCCACGCGCGAATCCGGCGCAGCCAAGTCCGGGCAGGGCTTCATGGGGATCTTCAGCGGCGGCAGGAACACGAACCCGAACATGCGGGCCTCGTAGCAAGGCCACCATCTCGCTCGGTCGGCCGGCCGATGCCGTGGGCCAGCGCAAGCCGGCACGTTGTCGCCTCCGCACGACATGCCCGCGCTCGCTGCGGTGGCGGACCGATATGCGAGGTCGAGAGACCGTATCCTTCCGCAGGATCGCCACGTCTGGCGATTGCCCGACGCCCAAGCCTTATGTGAGGATGGCATGGACCCGAACGCAACCGGTCAGATGACTCCTAGCGCCGCGCCGCCACCGCCTCCACCCGAGTGGGGAGTGCCCGCTCCCACTTCGTCACCGAGTAGCGGAATCGGCGCCGCAGTGGGCGGCGCAGTCACGCGCCGACTCCTCGGCCTGCTGGGAAGCCTGGCCATCGTGGCTGTGATCGTGGTGGGGGTTGTCCTCTACACGAAGGTGGCCAATCCGGACCATCTCGGCCAGGTGCTCTACACCACCGTCGACCAGTCCGCACAGGCCGATTGCAGCATCACCAGCCAGGTCTCCTCGACCAAGGCCGGCACACCGGTCTACGCGCTCTACGTCCTGCAGCACCACGTGTCGATCGACCAAGAGATGGTCGAAGAAGACTTCAAGGACGGGGTGTCGCTGGGAACGTATACGTTGTCCCACACGCTGGCCGACGCGGACTGCCTGTGGACCGGGGAGGACCTGGGGCCCACGTTCGCGGCGCCGGGCACGTACGAGATCAAGGTGACTGCCGGACAAGAGGTGATCGCCGACGGGAAGTTGACCGTCACCCCCTAGCGGCTAATCGTGTCGGCGGCGCCGACCGAGCGCGCCACCGTTGCCCATCAGCCATCGAGACGCGGCCGGTCCGACCCATGTTGAGCCGGCCGCTCACTTTCTGTTCCGGAGCCCCGTCAGGTGTGCGGGATCTCGATGCCGTTCTCCTGGAACGCCAAGAGCAGCCTTTTGCGCAACTCGCCGCCGACGGCCCACTGCTCCGAGGCGCGAACCGTGCCGAGGATCTTGAGCGTGACACCGAGTTCGCCCAGGGCCGAGACGCGCTCCACCTGCGGCGCCTCCAGGATCCGCGGGCCCCAATCGGCGTCGTCGGCCAGTTCGCGGCCGACCCGGTTGACCACGGCCGTCGCCTGTTCGATGTCGGTGCCATAGGCGACCCGGACATCCTGATTGACCCGCGCGAAGACCCGAGTGAGGTTCGAGGCCACGGTGACCTGCCCGTTGGGCACGGTGTGAACCGTCCCGTCCTGGTCACGCAGCGTTGTTCGCCGCAGCGTGAAATCCTCGACCTTGCCCGACACCCCGGCAATTCGGACCACGTCGCCCTTGGCATACTGGTTCTCGATCAGGATCAGCGCGCCGTTTAGGTAGTCTCGGACCAGGTTCTGCGTTCCCAGACCGATGGCGATGCCAGCGATGCCCAGACCGGCGATTGCCGGTGCCACGTCCAACCTGAGCGGACCCTCCAGGATCATCAGGGCCGCGATGACGACGACGAAGAAACGGATGACGTTGACGGCCAGCGTTTCGATCGTGTCCTGGCGCTTCTTGAGTTCGGCGGCCGACAGTTCCTGAGCCGTGCCTTCGAGGTTCTCGCGGTTGAGGAGGGCCCTGGCGACGCCTCTGACGAACACGTGGGCCAGGCGAATGACGATCGCGGAGACGACCAGGACCGCCAGAGTCGCGGCGCAGGCGCTCAGTGCCGGACCGTAGTGGAGCGTCTGGCCGCCCCACGGCAGGGTGATGGTAGGGTCGTTGAGATCCACCTCGATAGCGTAGCGCGGCGAGCCCGCCGGCGATGGGCTTACTCCCGATCAGGACCCAAAGTCGGGCACGGCAACCGTGCGGCAACTCCGCGGCAACGCCAGCGGCAACGCCGCGGATAGGGAGCGTCCCCTCGGGAGGGGGGCCGAGGGGCCGCGGACGATGAGCGGTCTGGTGGCCGGCCCGTTGGACCGGCGTGGAGTCAGATGGACGCCACCACGCCGCCGATGCGGTCGGTGATAACGGCGGCAACTTCTCGGGCCCGATCAACGAGCTCGGGCACGCGGCTGGGCGTGATCCTGTTGCCGGAGGCACGAACTTCGAGGGCGGCCACGACGGAAGCGCGCTGGTCGAAGACCGGAACCGCGACCGCGTTGACCGTGGGCTCGTGCTCGCCGAAGGCGGTGGCGAAGCCACGCTTGCGGACCCGAGCCAGCTCTTCGAGCAGAAGGTCGACACGAACGATCGTATGCGAGGTGTACGGCGTGAAGCCGATCTTGGAGAGGCGGATGACCTCGCGCTCCGGCTGGCTGGCCAGCAGGATCTTGCCGGGAGCCGTGGCATGAAGAGGCGAATTCCGGCCGGTTCGATCGCGGCCCATCCCGGAGGCATCCGAGTAGGCGATCGTCAGCACGCTGTCACCCTCGAGGACCTCGAGGGTCGTAGTCTCCCGAATTGTCCGAGCCAGCGACTCCAGCTCCGACATCGCGATCGACCGCAGATCGAGCGACCTCTCGGCATGACCGCCAAGTCGAACGACGGCCAATCCCAGCCGGTACTTCCCGGAATCGTCGTCTTGCTGAACCAGACCCCGCTTCTGGAGCGTGGCGAGCAGCCGTGACGCGGTGGACTTGTGCAGTCCGAGGCGGCGTGCGAGCTCGGTGACTCCTGCCTCTCCTTGCGTCTCCCCGAGAGCAATCAGGAGCGACGCAGCGCGGTCCACCGACCGTACCGCATTCCCGTCGAGCATCTGTTTCTCCTACTGGGCGTCTTCCGAATGGAAGCTGGACTGCTTCCCTTGCAGCATCGGGGCTGCTCGTCGCACCGCGCCCGAGCCGGAACGACGTTTTGAGGCTGTTGCGGCTACCGCGCCGCTCGACGTCTCAACCTCTTCGTACCTACCTGCCTGGGTCGTCCCCTTCAGGAGGGATGGCCCTTACGTCTCGCGAGGTGGGACGTCTGCGAGAATGTTTACATAGTTACTCGGGATTAGTCAAGCCCTCTCGGGGCCTTCCTGCACGCTCACAAAGTGTCAACTTGACGACACAAAGGTACGGCCAGGAAAGGTGGGGACCGCGTAGCAACGGGGTGTCGTTGACGATGCAATCTCCTTCCAATAGTGGGGGCGAGGCCCGCCCGAAGGGATCTCCGTCCCCCGGGCGGGCCTGCTCGCTGCGGGCGACGTACCATCTAGCGCAACAGCGATCTGGCCGAGCTACCGGAGCCCCCGTGCCCAACGACCGTCTCCCGCAACTCCACACCGCTTCGCCCCACACGCCGCCGGTCGCGCGCGCTATCGAGGGCGGGGCCGCGCTGTCGGCGGTTCGGGCGGAGTTTCCCGCGCTGTCGCGGCGGCACGGGGACGGCACCTACAGCTACCTCGACGGCCCGGGCGGGACTCAGGTCCCACGAGCCACGATCGCCGCCATGGCCGGCTATCTGGAGCGGTCGAACGCCAACCACGAGGGCGCCTTCCCGACGAGCGAGGAGAGCGACTCGATCCTGGCCGAAGCCCATGCCGCCGCGGCCGACTTCCTGGGAGCCGCAGGGCCGGGCGAGGTTGTCTTCGGCCAGAACATGACGACCCTCACCTTCGCCGTCAGCCGAGCCATCGGTCGGAGCCTGCGGGCCGGCGACGAGATCATCGTCACGCGCATGGACCACGACGCCAATGTGGCCCCCTGGCTTGCCCTGGAAGAAGAGCGGGGCGTGACGATCCGCTGGGTCGGCATTCGAGAAGGCGACTGCACGCTCGACCTCGAGGGCCTCGAGAGCGCCCTCGGCCCGCGAACACGCCTCGTGGCGGTCGGCATGGCGTCCAACGCCGTGGGGACCATCAATCCGATCCTGCGCATCGTCGAGATGGCGCACCGGGCCGGCGCCTGGACCTACGTCGACGCCGTCCACGCGGCGCCGCACATGGCCATCGACGTGGCCGCGCTCGGCACCGACTTCCTCGTCTGCTCGCCCTACAAGTTCTTCGGGCCGCATCTGGGTCTCCTGTACGGCAAGAGCGAGCGACTCGAGCAGCTCGCCGCCTACAAGGTTCGCCCCGCCCCGAACGAACCCCCGGGCAAGTGGGAGACCGGCACTCTGCCGGGCGAGGCGCTCGCCGGGCTCCTGGGAACCTTCGAGTACCTGGCCCGGCTCGGCCGCGAATTCGGTGGCGCCGGCGAGACGGCGACGCGACGCGAAGCGCTGGCGGCCGCCATGGCCACGATCCAAGCCACGGAGCGCGGACTCGCGGTCGCGGCTCTGGCGGCGCTCCGCGGCGTGCCCGGGCTTCAGTTGCGCGGCATCGTCGACCCGGCCCGCATCGACGAGCGGGTGCCCACGTTTGCGTTCACACTGGCCGGCCGGAACCCGCGAGAAATCGCCACGGAGTTGGGCCGACTCGGAATCGCCGTCTGGGATGGCGACTACTATGCCTACGAACTGATTCGAGCCCTCGGCCTGGCGGAGTCCGGCGGGATGGTTCGGGTAGGATTCGTCCACTACAACGAGCCGGCGGAGATCGAGCGCCTGGCCGTGGCGCTCGTGGAGATAGCCACGCGAACCGCGGCGCCGTCGCGGTCTCAGTCGTGATGGAGGGAGCATGAGCGACCAGGGCCCGATCGCCGCTTCATTCTTCGAGGCCATCCGCAACGGCAACGACATGGCCGTCGACGCCGCGATCGACGCCCACGAGGAGCTCCTGCGGGCGCGCGACGGCACCGGTCTGTCGCCGGTCCTGGCGGCCGCCTACTCGAGCCACATCAAGCTGGCCCACCACCTGGCCATGTTGCTGGCCAAGACGCCCGACGGTCTGGACGTCTTCGATGCCGCCGCCATCGGCGATGTCAGGGTCGTGCGGACGCTCTTGTCGAGCGATCGCGCCTCCGTCGACGACCGCGGGCCCGACGGCTACACCGCCCTCCATTTCGCGGCCTACTTCGGTCAGCTGGAGGTGGCGCGGCTGCTCCTCGGTCGCGGCGCCGATCCCAACGCCGTCGCCCTCAACGAGTCGCGGGTGACGCCGCTCCACAGCGCCGTAGCGGCTCGACATCGCGACACGGCCAGTCTGCTGCTGGCCCTGGGCGGGTCGCCCAACGCCGTGCAGAAGGGCGGCTGGACCGCCCTCCACACCGCCGCCCGCAACGGCGACGAGGCGATCATCGACATGCTCCTGCTACGCGGCGCCGATCCGACGCGGGCCAGCGACGACGGCAAGACGGCCATCGACCTGGCCGAAGAGAACGGCTACGCCGCCCTGGCCAAACTCCTCCGCACGCAGGCCGGCAAGCGCTGAGGGCGCGTGGCCCGGAGTCGCTCGCCGGCGCGCTCCGACCCTACTTACCTTGGTTCACTTCACCACGAGCGTATATTCCTGGGTGGCGGTTTGCCCATTGACCTGCGTGCCCAAGCACGACACGTAGATGGTGAAGCTGAACGTGCCGGCGACGGTAGGCGTTCCCGAGATCTGGAGGTTATTGCTGTGGTCCTTGGCCACTGCCAGATCGAGGCCCGCGGGGAGCGCGCCGTCCTGGACGGAGGCGTTGTCCACGGGCGTCGCCGCCTGACTCACGGTGATGGTGGCGGCGTATGGTGAGCCGACCTGGGCGTCGGCCAGGGTCGTGGGTGAGAACTGGAGCGCGGATCTGCAGCCGACCACTGCCGTGAGTGCCAGGGCGCACGCGATCCCCCTCACGACTATGCCTCTCGACAACATCTGTATCACCCCCAACTTGTTCGCCAATTGGCCTCCGGCCGAGCGCCAGCATCGGCGTGCCTGACGTATAGCGGCAAGTGCCGGAGGTCGTCAACCCCGGAAGAAGTCAACGCCGTCGGCCCGCGGGCGGACTTACGCGCGGATTCCGAGCCAGCCGGGCAGCTCCTTGGCGAGTGTCGCGAGGGGCAGCGTGCCGTGGCCCAGCACCGCATCGTGGAAGGCGCGGATGTCGAATGCGGGGCCGAGAGCCGCAGTGGCCTCGCGGCGGAGCTTCTCGATCTGACGCTGGCCGACCTTGTACGTCAGGGCCTGGGCCGGCAGGCAGATGTATCGGTCGGTCTCGATCGTGGCGTCCGTCTCCGAGAGGCCGGCCTCCAGAAGCTGCGCGACGGACTTTTCGCGCGGCCAGTGGAAGGCGTGGATGCCGGTGTCGACGACGAGTCGGGCCGCCCGCCATGACTGTCCGTCCAGCATTCCGAACCGCTCGGCCGCGTTGAGATACAAGCCCATCTCGTCGGCCAGGCGCTCGGAGTACAGCCCCCAGCCCTCGACGTAGGCCATGCCGGCCATACGCGAGCCGAGCCGCCGGAATGCGTTGAGGCTGGGGTGCTCGGTCTGGAGCGCGATCTGGAAGTGGTGGCCGGGCACCGCCTCGTGGAAGCTCGTGCTGGCCAGGCCGACGTAGCTGCGGCTCGGCAGGTCGTAGGTGTTGACGTAGTAGACGCCCGGCCGGCCTCCGTCGATGGAGGGCGGGTAGTAGTAGGCGGCCGGAGCGTCGGCCTCCTTGTACGGCTCCACCGGACGGACCTCGCAGGCGGCGCGGGGAAGCGTCCGGAAGTAGTTGGGCGACGCGGCGAGGGCGCGTTCGATCTGGCCGCGGGCGCGGTCGAGCAGCTCGTCGATCGACTCGGGGATAGAAGCCGGGTCGGCGCGAAGGGCCGTGCGGGCCGCCTTGGTATCGTCGCCGAAACCGAGGTCACGGGCGATCGCCCGGCGCTCGGCTTCGATCGAGGCCAGCTCCTCGAGGCCGATGTTGTGGAGGTCCTGGGCGTCGAGGTCGAGCGAGGTCCAGGCCCGGATCTGAGTGCGATACAGAGCCTCGCCGTGGGGCGCCGAGCACAGCCCGGGTTCCGAGCGCGAAGCGTCACGGTACTTGCCCAGGAGCGCCTCGAGGAAGACCCGATCGGCCGGGCGGACGTACTTGCCGATGGCCTCGACGAGTCGGTCGCGGTCGGAGGGCCTGGGCAGCTTGATGACGGCGGCGATCGGCGACTGGTCGTCCGGTATGGCCAGCAGCCGCTCGAGCTGGCCGATGACTCGCTCGGTCACGATGCGGGCGGCGGTCAGCCCGCCGGCGAGGCCTTCGCGGACGACCTCGGCGTTGGCCGCCATGAACCGCGGGTAGTCGGCCAGGCGGGCCATGAAGGCTTCGAACTGCTCGGGCTTCTCGGTCGGCTGGAAGGCGGCCAGCAGCGGCAGGAAGGTCTGAGGGCCGTCCATCTGGTCGACGACCTTGAGGCGGTCGATGCGCTGATCCTGCTGCTCCAGCTCGACGTCGCAGATCACCCGCAGGATGTCCAGGGTGATGCGTTCCTCGGGCGGCAGGCCCGTGGTCGCGGATGCCTGCGCCTCGATCGCGTCGGCTTCGGCCAGCGTCTCGGTCATGAGTCTCCGAGCGCGGGCCCGACCGTCGGGTCCCGGGTCGTCAAGACGATCCATCCCCTGCTCGTATCCAAGCAGCGTGGCCGTGGTCGGCGAGAGGTCCAGGATCCCGTTCCAGAACCTATCCGCCAGCGCGTTCACCGCGTCGGCTGCATTCGAGAACTCGACTGCATGGGTGGTGTCGCCCACAGGAGCCTCCAGCGACTCGTCAGCGGTCCGGGCGCTGATGGCCCGGCGGCAACTGTCTCATCTAGGTTACCGCGACCGCCCCCGATCGGGTCGACGCGACGGTCAGATGCCAAAGAGCGGCAGCTGCTCCCCCACGGTATCGGCTGTGGCATCCAGACCGAGATACGGCTCCATGGCGGCCAGCGTGACCTCGGGCAGGGCCGCGTACTCGGCCAGATGGTTCCACTTGAAGAAGTGCCAGTTGCGCTCGTCGATGGCCCGGCGCAGGAGCGGCGAGCGAGCGAGCTTGACCTTCACCAGATCGGCCCGTTCGGGCGGGACTATCAGGAAACGGACGACTTTGTCGTCGATCGGGTAGCGGGCGTGATGCACCAGGACCGGCTCGCCGATCATGGCCGTCCATTCGACCTCGAACAGGAAGGTCCCCTTGCGGCGGACGTACCAGGCGCAGTCGACCCGCTCGATCTCGCCCTCGGGTGCCCAGGTGATGAGCGGCAGGTGGACATCGAGCTCGGATTGGTCGAGCCAGGCGGCCAGCGGCCTGCCGTCGACTCGCCGCGTCTGCTGGCGCTTGCCGATCCAGACGGCCATGCCGAGTCGATGGCCGAGGTCGGCCAGCATGGCGATGACCCGGTCGTGCTCGACGGTCCGAGACTCGAGCTGCTCAAAACCGGCGACGGACTCGGGCGTGCTGCTCGGAGCGAGGTAGCTGGCCAGACACGCCTCGATCAGCGCCCCGTCCGGGGCATCGCCGCCCTTGAACATCGCCGCGGTCCGATCGATGGCCGCGCGCTCGGTGAGGTGCCCGGCCGACGAGAGAAGGGAGAATACGGCCCATTCCACTCTATCGGCGAGCGGCTGTTGGGCAACGCTGCGGTCCTCCTCGGAGGCCAGCCAGTACTGCCCGGGCTCGATCTGGCGGATGCGGCGGTTGTTGGGACGGTCGAGCTCGGTGCGAATGATCTCGATCAGCTGGTCCACGGGGCCGAGCTGGGACTCTTCGTCGGGGGGCATCGCGGGAGGGGTCCCGGGTCGCCGGGCGAGCGGCGAGGCCGGCGCGGCCGGCACGGTGACCACGGGCGTGGCGGCCGACGCGGAACCTGGGCCGACGACGCCTGCTTCGACCCAGGCCGCCCAACCATCATCGGCGCCGGCCGGCCGCAATACGCGCGCCAGCCTGGCGAGCTGGCCGCACCTGTCGAGGCCGATCAGGAGGTCGCCCAGCAGGTGATCGAACGAGGCCGGCTCGCCGCGCGCCTTGAGCAACTCGACGGCGGTGTCGGTGACCGCCTGGGCCGCGACTCCGGCGCGGAACGGGCCGTCGGCGAGCTTCTCCGGTCCGGAGAAGACTCCCCGAGTGCGGATCGAGCTCGGGTCGCCCGCGCCGCCCACCAGCGGCGGCAACGGTCGATTGGCGCGGGTCCGCGGGCCGGGTGACATGACGCCCGTCGGCGGGACGTAGGTGACAATCCCGGCGCTCCCCTCGCCGCCGCGATGAAGCCGCGCATCGACCAGACGGCAACCGGCCGCCGCTCCGCCGAGTGCGGCCGCGACCAGCGTAGCCGGCTGGGCATCGTCGAGAAGGATCACGGCCCGGCCGGCCCGGGCCAGTGCCGGAGTGGCGATGGCGAGCGTCCGGCCTATCGAGCGCGCCAGCTCGATCGCCTCCTCCGACGGCGTGGGTTTCACCGGCGGCGCGAACAGGACGTCGTACGGCAGCAGCGAGACGGCCGCGGCCCCGAATATCCAGCCGGTTCCGTGATACGAGCTGGCGAGGCGGTCCGGCGTCCAGCGGAGAGGCGCCTGACCCAGCAAGAGGCGGACTCGGGACGTCGAGTCGGAGTGGGACATCCGCTCGCCGTGTAGGCCGAGCCGGCGCAGGGAGCCGGGCGTGGCCTCGCCGACGGCAACGTTGGAGGTTCCGCCCTCGAGGGCCGCCAGATCCGCCGCGAGCCGTGCGTACGTCGAGCGAGGCGCGCCGGTCTCGAGGCGCTGGACGAAGGCCCGCACGAGCTTGAGGCCGCTCTCGAAGGCGACCCAGGGGTTGAGCTCGTGCCACTCACGGGCGGCGGGCACCTTCAAGAAGCCGTTCGAGATTCGAAGCGGCGCCGGCTTGCCCTGCGAGACGTTCAGGCGGCTGGCCAGGATGATCGCGTGCAGGAGGGCCACTCGCAGCGTCGCCGTCAGGGCTCCGAGACGATCCTCGGCGTCCATCCGCGTCAGGATGGCGTGGAGGCCCAGGAGCTGACGGGGGGTATGCAGGTCGATCAGCTGATCCACCAGCGGGTGGGTCGGCCGTGGCGCGGGGAAGCGCCGCCGCATCGCCTCGCGGACGTCGCCGCTGGCCGGAATCGACTGGGCCAGCCTGATGTCGCCGAGGGTCGGATCGGCCGAACGCAGCGCCGCGCCGCCGAGCTGTTCGTGGCACTGAGCACATCGATACTCGCGGGCCATCGCCCGCAGCGACTCATCGGTGCCGAATGCCAGCTCCGGCAGGACTCCGAGCGCCGGCGGAATGGCAACCGGCTTGGCCCGGCTCGCCGTCCGGGTGCTCGACTTGGCGGCGCCGCTCTTGTCGGCCACGGGCTGCCAGACCATCGAATCGAGGACGACAGGTCGGCCGCAGCGGGGGCACGTGCTGGCGTACAGGGCATCGATCGTCCGGCGCACCGTCGAGCCTGCGAACTTGGCGTTGGCGATGGCCAGGGTTGCCGCGTCGATCTGGCGCAGGTCCGGCGGGCGCAGCACCACATCGGCGAGAAGCCGTGTCAGCGGCCACGTCTCCAGGTCGGCGGCGCGGCGCTGCTCCGCGATGGCCGCCCTCGCCACCCAACCGCCACGGCCGTTCAGGTCGAGGACTACCTCGCCGGGTTTGGTCCAGGCCTCGATCGCGGCCACGAGCTCGGCCGCGTCCGCCGGCGGGGCAAGCCGCTCGAAAGCGGGCAGGGACGGAACGCTGGCGAGCCTTGGCTCGGGGTTGTTAGCGTCGCGCCCGACCATGCCCCAATTGTGACAGACGGGCCTGCGGGCGAGTTGGGCTGCTCGCCTCGGAGGGGCCACGCTTCATTGTCCGAGTTCCGGGCGGCTCGGTCGTGGACTCTATCTCGGCGACGCATCCGGCGGTTAGAAGCTCCGGCCCCCCGGCGCGGCGGCCGAGGCGTGCCGGCCCGGGCCGGCCTCTACGGCTCTTCGACCTCGTCGACTTCGTCTTCGAAGGCTTCGTCGCCGGTGACTTCGGCCGGCAGGACGCGATCGAGGTCCTCGATCTCTTCGTCCTCGTCGTCGTCCTCGAGCTCCTCCTCCATGAATTCCTCCTCGCGGAGGAGCGTGCCTTTGGTGTAGGGGCGGAGGTCGGAAGAACGGGCGGCGGTCGGGAAGCTGACCTTGCCGTAGTTGCGCGGGTCCTGGAAGATCTCGCGGATGACGATGCGAACGTCGCGGTCGCCGAGCGAGGTGATGCCGGCGGAGTACTTGTTGCCGTCGGCGAGCAGCTTCAGCAGGCGGGCGGCAACGCGCGGCTCGACGATCCCGATGCGCGTGCCGTTGGCCTCGGCGAACAGGCGGTTGCCCTCGGGCAGCAGCTCGACGGCGTCGCCCGGGTTGACGTGAGCCAGGGTCCGCGGCGCGGCCAGGTCGGTCAGCATCGCGAAACCGGTCTTGCCGGTCTCCTCGACGAAGATGGCCACCGGCGCCTTCTCGGCCTTCTCCGGCGCGGCCGTCTTGTCGCCGGCTTCGCTCATGAGGACGCGCAGCCGCTCGATGTTCCGCTCGGCGATGCGGTTGGTGGGATCGAGCGCCAGGGCGACCTGGTAGTGCTCGCGCGCTTCGCCCAGCTCACCCATTTCCCATAGCGACTTGGCCAGGCGGTTCTCGGCTTCCGCGTCGGCGCCGAGCTCCAGCATCTTGCGGTTGGTTTCGGCTGCCTCCGCCCAGTGACCCGCGGCGGCCTGGCCGATCGCCTGCTCCGCCAGCTGGCGCTTGATCCGGACGGTATTGCCGCCGGTGCTCTTTTCGATCTCGGGGAAGGCCAAGGAGATGCGTCCTTTCGTTAGCTGCGCCAGACCGATTGCTGGAGCGGCGAGACGGCGCCACCGCCATCTCGCGGAAGGCATACCAATTCTGACGGGTGCGACCCGTCCGGACCAAGCTTTCTAGCATCCGCGCCCGGCTCTGTCAACGCGGGCTCCCTCGAGGGGCCCGCCCGCCGGGCGGCCGAGGGCACTACCGCGTGGCAGTCGGGGCCCCAGACTACCTCTCGCCACCCAAAGTTGCCACACTCAGGGCTGCGTCCGAGATCGAGCGGCCGGTGCGCGGACCGACACCCGACATGCCGCCGCTCAACCCTGCCGGACGAATGACCGCAATTCGCCGGCCCAGATCTGGAGGTCGAGGACGGCCCCGTCGGTCCTGATCAGCATGCCGGTCAATTCGAGCAGTTCGTTTAGCTGGGGGATTGTCTGACGGACCGTCGCGCCCACCAGCCATCGGTACGGAGCCCCTTCGGTGACGTCGTAGGCGTACCAGCGGCCGTAGCGATCAACGTAGGCACGGTCCAGCCTGCTGAGGGGTTCGGGGAGCGGGTCGACCCAGGCGGCTCCGAAGCACTCGAGCGTCCAATCTGCGGCGGCGTCGAACATGACCACGGCGCCGTCCGAGAATGTCAGCTCGATCGGCCCGTCGCTGGTATTGGCATCGCCCCGGAACGTGTAGTGCAGCCTCCTGATCCGGGCGATCTCGCGACCGACCAGTTCCGGGGCTGTCGACAGGCGGTTGGCCCGATTCCAGCCCGCGTGACGCGGCAGTCGTGCGCCCGGAGTCATCACCAGGGTCCGGAAGAGGTGGTCGAGGGTCCTCGACGGATCGTCGGTGAGCCCGGTGTGAACCTCGGAGCGTCCGACCATGGTGCTGCACGGCGACGACAGCCAGTGGAACCGCTCGGCCTTCGCAAGCGACGCGATGGGGCCGGCTGAGGAGTCGCCGCGGGCGACCCGTTCGATCGCCGCCAGCTGCGCGGCGATCTCGTCCGAATCGCAATCGGGCGCGATGGCGGCGAGCCGGCCGCAATCGAGTCCGGTCCGGGCGTCCAGGAACCGCCGCTCCCGACAGAATAGGACGACGCCGGCGTTGATGAACTCGGCCCGTTCGACGCGCGGAACGGCCCGCAGGACGGTGTAGGCGAAGGGGCTACGCGCCGATGCGGACACGTTCAGCCTCCTGGGCGAGCTCTCGATGGGCCGCCAGCCGCCGGGTCAGGTAGTCCAGATATGCGGCCCGATGGGCGGCCGGGTCGGGCAAGCCATCCTGGGGCGCGAGCCACGTGTCGGGAACCGACTCGATGATCTCCCGCAAGATCTCGGTGTTCAGCAGCGGCGCGAGCTTATCGTCGGCCTCGAGGATCGAGGCGGCCCCCGGCAGCAGAACGTGGCTCTTGATCGCGGCCATAGGCCTGCGGGCATGGGCCGCGGCATCCTTCCAGGTGTGGTGGATGTGCAGGGCCGAGCCGTGGTCGATCAGCCACAGGCGGTGATGCCAGACCAGCATGTTGGTGTTTCGGGCGTCGCGGTCGACGTTGCTGACGAAGGAGTCGAACCAGACGACGGCTGCGCAGAGATCGGGCGGAGGCGCAAAGCCTGCGGCCGGGTCGAAGCCCAGCGCGCCCGGCAGGAAGTCCAGGCCCACGTTGACGCCGCTGCTCCGCTGGAGCAGTTCTCTGATCTCCTGGTCGGGCTCGGCGGCCGCCAGACGCGGGTCGAAGTCCAGCAGCACGATCTCCGGCACGAGCAACCCGAGGGCCCGACCGATCTCCCCTGCAATCAGTTCCGCGACGAGGGCCTTCTCGCCGTGGCCGGCGCCGCGAAACTTGGCGACGTACAGGCCGTCGTCGTCGGCCTCCACGACCGCGGGCAGCGAACCACCCTCCCGCAGCGGAGTGACGTAACGTGTGGCGGTGACCTGGCGGACCACCCCGCAAGTATCAGCCCGCGGCCGTGGAACCGCACAACCGGGACGACGCGGAGTGGCGGTCAATTCGGGGAGTGGCAGTGCGGCCCGGCGCTACTTCCCCAGCAGACCCCACGCGATCACCGCCAGCGCCGCCACGCCCACGATCGCCAGCTCCTGCAACAGCTCCTGGTTCTGCGGCGCCGGCTCGGGCGATTCGCGCAGGTCCGTCACGACGTAGACGACGAGAGCCAGCAACGCCGGGGCGAAGAGTATCGGCAGCGACAGCGAGCGCAGGACTGCCGCGGCGACCGCGACGGGCACGGCGTACTGACCGATGCCTACGACCCGAACCAGGCGATCGACCCGATGGGGTGAGGCCAACGCCGCCATGCGATATCCCACCAGACCGGCGACGGCCGCGCTGAGAGCCACGAACTCGGCCAGGCGGGCCGTGCTCAGCGCCTGGCGGTCGAGGGCGAGCCCGTTCGGAACCATGCCGCCGACCGCCACGAAACCGAGAAAGGCCAGCACCAGGGCCGCGGAGCGGACAGCCAGCGGCCGTGGATGCGGCGCCAGCTCGGGCGTGTTCACCACGACCGGCTCCTCGACGATCTGCGGCAGGTCGAACGCGGCTCGGCGCCTGGGACGGATCCGTACGGTCGGCGGCGCGACATCGGGCGACGCGGCCGCGTAGCTGATCGCTCGGTCGGCCGGAGCCTCGGCGGCGGACTCGGCGATGGCGAGGACGTCGGGGGCCGTCTCGAGGCCGACGACCCAGGCCACGACTGCCCAACCCGCCACGAAGACGATGACCAGCCAGGGCACCGGATCAACGACGCGGGCGATGCCGGCTATCGAGAATGCGGCCAGGGCGGGCAGCGCCGCAGGGACGAGGGGCATGCGCCACGGCCGCCACTCCCCTACCAGCGGGCCCGTTCCGGCGGCGGCCGCGACCGTGATCAGGGCCGTCGCGAGCAGGGCCGGGCGGGCGTCCAGCCAGTGGACGAGAACCGCGACCGACGCCACCACCAGCCCGAGTTCGCGGGCCACATTGCGCTGCTGCATGCCCGCATGGTACGCGAGTTGGTCAGCCGGTCCGGCCCGGCCCGGCCGCGAGCCATTCGAGCAGCCCGGCCCTGGACCTGGTGTTGATCACCTGGCCAGGCGTGAGCCAGGCCCGGCGCGCCATCGCCGTGCCCCAGCGCAGATTGTCGAGCTCCTCGATCCGATGCGCGTCCGAGTCAATCGAGAAACTGCAGCCGAACTCGGCGGCCCGACGCGCCCGAACGTCCGAGAGGTCCAGCCGTTCGTCGGAGCCGTTCAACTCGAGGGCCGTACCGGTTCGGGCCGCCTCGGCGAAGACGGCATCCCAGTCCAGGTCGAGGTCGTCACGCGAGCCGATGTACCGCCCCGCCGGATGGGCGATGACGTCCACGTGGGGGTTGGCGATGGCCGCCAGCGTCCGCGCCGTCAGCTGGTCACGAGACTGCCTCCGCGAGACGTGGACGGAGGCGACGACCAGGTCGTAGCGAGCGAGCACCTCGTCGGGGTAGTCGAGGGTGGCGTCGGCCCGAACTTCCAGCTCGCAGCCGTGGAGCAGCCGAAAGCCCTCGGGCGAGACTCCGGGCGGGGCCGTGCCTTGGCGCTCCTCCGCCTCGAACCGGGCGTTCAGCGAGGCCACGATCGCCCGCTGCGTCTCGACCCGCTCGAGCGAGAGCCCTCGTGCGATGGCCAGGCTGACGGTGTGGTCGGTCAGGACCAGGTACGAGTAGCCGCGCCGGCGGGCCGCCTCCGCCATCTGCTCGATCGAGTGCACGCCGTCCGACCAGTCGGAGTGGCTGTGGCAATCGCCGCGCAGGTCCGCCCGCGTCAGCAGCGCCGGCAGCTTCCCCGCCAGAGCCGCCTCGATCTCGCCCCGATCCTCGCGCAGCTCCGGCTCGATGTACGGCAGCCCCAGGAACGCGTAGGCGTCGGTCTCGGTCGCGAAGGTCCGCAGTTCGGCGGCCGGCGCCGGCTCGCCGTCCTCGCCCAGCCGCAGATAGCCCTTCTCCGAGAGGCTCCAGCCGATGTCTCGGGCCATGCCGCGCAATCGGACGTTGTGCTCCTTGGAGCCCGTGAAGTGAATGAGATACGTGCCGGCCTCGCCGGGCGGCATGATCATCAAGTCCACCTGCGGGCCCCGCAGCAGCCGGACGGCGGCCTTGTGCGGACCCTTCGCGATCACCGACTCGACCGAACCCAGAGACGTGAATCGCTCGACGAGTTCGGCCGGCCGATCCGTCTCCGCCAGCAGGTCAAGATCGCCGATCGTCTCGCGGCGGCGTCGGAACGAGCCTGCCGGCTGAATGGAGCGCAGACCCGGCACGTCCGCAAGCTCGGCCAGCAGCGTTTCCACGATCGTCTCGGCCCGGCCGAGGCGCATCCGTTCCTGCCGCGTTTCCAGCGCCGCGATACCCGCCAGAACCGCCGCTTCGGTCTTCTGCGACATGCCCTTGAGGCCGCGCAGCGAGCCGGCCTCGGCCGCCCGCCGAAGATCGTCCAGGGTGTCGATGCCGAGCTCCTCGTGGAGTTGCTTCACGGTCCTGGGGCCGATGCCGGGAATGGCCAGCAGTTCGACGAGGCTCGGCGGCACCTCCTCGCGCAGGCGGTCGTAGAAGGCCATGTGCCCGGTTCGAGCCAGCTCCTCGATCTTCTTCGCTATCGCTTCGCCGACGCCGGCGATCCGCGGCGGCTTGCCCTCGAGGTAGGCGCGCGCGACCTCGACCGGCGAATGGGCGATCGCGTCGGCGGCGCGGTGGTAGGCGACCGTCTTGAAGACGAGCTCGCCCTTGACCTCGAGCATGTCGCCGATCTCGTGGAAGATGCGGGCCAGCTCGCCGTTGGAGAGGATCTGGACTTCGGGCGTCTCCATCGTTCTCAAATCGTAGCGGACGACGACCCGGACGCCCCAGGCCGATCCGGCGCGGCGCACGTCGCAACGAAGCGCCGAACGCCGGCGCCCGGAAGGAGACGACTCCGACGCGGCGCCGGCGTCCGGCGCGCTACGTCGCGATCTCCGAGTGCCAGGCCTCCACGACGCGATCGCGGCCGGTGCGCTTGGCCGCGTAGAGGGCGCGGTCGGCCCGCTCTACGATCTCGTCGATCGTCTCGCCGGCCTGTTGCCCGGCAGCCACGCCTACCGACACTGTGACCCGGTCGGTCACGCCGGCGTCGAGCAGATCCAGCTCGCGTACGTTCTGGCGGATCCGCTCGCCGATCTCGAGGGCGATGCCGGGCGCTGGATTGCGCAGCAACACAAGGAATTCCTCACCGCCGAATCGAACGGGCACATCCTCTTCCCGCACGGAGAACTGGATGGCGTTGGCGATCCCCCTCAGCACCACGTCCCCGACCTGATGCCCGTACCGATCGTTGAGCAGCTTGAAATGGTCCACGTCGATGGTCACGATCGCCACTCGATCGCTGGACCGGCGACGGCTGGCAAGGAGCCGGCAGTACTCGTCAAAGTAACGACGGTTGGGTAGCTGCGTCAGCTGGTCGGTCCGGGCTTCGGTCTCGGCGGCCTGATGCGAATACACGCGGGCCAGGGCTGCGGACGCTTCCGCGGCGGCGGCGTTGAGCAGTCGAAATGCGGCTTCGGGCCAGACCTCGCCGGTGCGGCGTGACAGGACGATGGCGCCCGCCGTGGACCGCCCGGATTGCAGTGGCGCGGCGAGGGTGTTGCGCAAACCGTAGGCATCTCGCAGCCGGAAAGCGATCCGATCGGCCACGTCGCGGGCCCTCATTTCGTCTTCGATCGAGGTGTCGGACCGGGACTTCGCCTGGCCACTGCGGCGCAGCGATGCCGTAGCCTCGTCGGCGGCCGCTGCCGGATCGACCGCGCCACCAGGCTCGTCTCGGAACACGGGAACTGGCTCGCCATCCACGAGTCGAACCGGGGGACCGGCCGGCTGGGGCCTCGGCAGGTTGGGCAGGTGGCGCGTCTCGACGGCCAGCTGACGGAGCGGCATGACCGTGTTCGAGGTCGGGGCGCCCGGCAGCATGGATACGAAGGTCACGTCAAGGACGCTGCTCCCGGGTCGGAGCCGCACCACCGCGACGTGGTCCGCGGCCGTGGCGGCCCCCAGTTCATGAACGATGGCCTCGACCACCGCGTCGGGCGAGACCGATCGCGACAGGGCTCGCATGATGCGGCTGAAGCTCTCCGCCTCCGAGTGGCGCCGCTCGACCTCGGTGCCGGAGGCTCGGGCGTTCGTGACGGCCGACGCAACCAGGCCGGCGATCGCGACCGACAGGAACAGCTCCGTGAGCCCGCCATCGGCCAGGAAGAAGACGATGAGCCCCTTGCCCACGAGCAGAACGACGGAAACGCCCAACAGAATCCATGTCAGGACTACCCGCGATGGGCGTCTCGTTGGAGGTCTATCGGGACGGACCTGGGGATTGGGCTCGCTCACACTAGAAGGATGCCCCAGGCGGGCCTGTTGCTGCTCGTTCGAGCGGGTACATGGAGGCTAAGGAGGACCCGTACTTTCGGCTCGGCCTGCGGCGGATCTCGCCGCAGCGCGTTGACCCATCCACGGAATGCGGACTACACTCGCCGTGGTTCCGGGGTGAGTGTTCCTGTGCCCCCGAGGATCGTCAAGACCCGCTTTTGGAGGATCCCTCCCTCAGTGGAGACCGGACCCAGTACCAACGGCGTCGGATGCGCGGATAGCGCGCCGCGCGCCGCCATTTCACAACTGGTCCGCCAAGCCTTGTAGCGGTTCGCGCCCTGCGGCGCGCGCCACCGAGGGGCGGGAACGGACCCGCCATCGAGGTGGCAGATGCTCTATCTGAGCCAGGCGATCGGCCGGCCGGTGCGCGACCTGCACGGCGAGCCGATCGGAACCGTCGCCGACCTGATCGTCGCCATCGGCGATCGCTACCCGCCCGTGACCGGCATCGTCGTCAAGACGAACGGCCGTGAGATATTCCTGCTTTGGGGTTCGGTGACGTCCCTGGACGCCGGCGGCGCCACGCTCGGCACCTCGGCGATCGATATCAGCAAGTTCCAGCAGCGGCCGAACGAGATCCGCCTCAAGCAGGACCTCATGGACCGCCAGATCGTCGACATCGACGGTCGGAAGGTAGTCCGGGTCAACGACCTGCGCCTTGACGAGGTCGAAGGCTCGCTTCATCTCGTGGCCGTGGACGTCGGTCCGTCGGGGCTGCTGCGGCGGCTCGGCATAGAGGGCCCGTGGCGGACTCTCGCGCACGGTCTGCATCGCGACGTGCCCGAGCGCTACATCGACTGGGAGGACGTGGATCCGGTCGAACGGACGATCGCCAGCGTCAAGCTACGCGTCCCCCACAAAGGCCTGGCCGAGCTGCACCCGGCCGACCTGGCCACGATCATCGACCAGCTCAGCCGCAGCGACCGCGTCGGCGTGATCGCCGCCCTCGACGACGAGGCCGCGGCCGATGCCATCGGCGAGATGGAGCCCGAAACCCAGGTCGACATCCTCGAGGACCTCGAGCCGGCGCGCGCCGCCGACATTCTCGAAGAGATGGATCCCGACGAGGCGGCCGACCTGGTCGCCGATCTCTCGAACGAAAGCCGCGTGGAGATCCTGGGTCTCATGGAGAAGGACGAGGCCGAAGAAGTGCAGGAGCTGATGACCTACGGCGAGGAGACCGCCGGCGGCATCATGACCACCGAGTTCGTGGCGGTGCCGGCCACCTTGACCGCCGCCCAGACGATCGATCGCCTGCGCGAGCTGGAGCCGACGGCAGAGACCATCTACTACGTCTACGTCACCGATGCCGAAAACTGCCTGGTCGGCGTTCTGTCCCTGCGCGACCTGATCGTCGCCAAGCCCAACACGGTCATCTCGAAGTTCATGTACGACGAGCCCGTCGCCGTCCGCACCGACGCCAGCCAGAACGAGGTCACGGGGGTCGTGGCCAGGTACAACCTTCTGGCCGTGCCCGTTGTTGATGCCGACGGCCACCTCGAGGGCATCGTCACCGTCGACGACGCCATCGACACCCTCCTTCCCCAGCCGTCCAAACGCCGTCTAGCCCGCCTGTTCGGCAGGTCCGGGCCGGCGGAACGATGAAGAAGCCCGCCCTCTCCCTCACCCCTCGCGCAGTCAATCGGGTCAGGCTTGCAGCGATCCTCGGTGTCCTTGGCCCCGGTCTGGTCAGCGGCTTTGCCGACAATGACGCCGGCGGCATCTCGACCTATTCGGTCGCCGGTTCCAAATTCGGCTACGACCTGCTGTGGGTACTGCTGGCCAGCCAGATCGTCCTGTTCTTCACGCAGGAGGTAGGCGCTCGGCTGGGGCTGGCTACCGGCCAGGGTCTCGCGGGTCTGGTCCGCGAGCGTTACGGCGTGCGCTGGGCCACTTTCATGATCTGCACGATGCTGATCGCCAACGTCGGCTCGATCATCGCCGAGTTCGCCGGCTGTGGCGCAGCTCTCAGCCTGTTCAACATCCCGGATTGGATCGCCGCGCTCCTGGCAGGCACGGTGGTGATTCTGCTCCTGACAAGAGGCAGCTACGGCAAGGTCCAGTACCTGTTCGTTGCCGTCGGGCTGGCCGTCTCGATCGCATACCTGATTTCGGCCGTGCTGGCACATCCCAACTGGGGCCTCGCGGCGTCGTCACTGGTCATCCCGCGCCTCTCGTCGTCCGCTGCGTACTGGGTTGCGGTGGTGGCCACGGTCGGTACGACGATCACGCCCTGGGGCCAGGCCTTCATCCAGTCATATGTCGCCGACAAACGTCTTGGACCCGAGGATCTGGTCGGCGAACGCCTTGACGTGGGTCTCGGCGCTCTCCTGACCAACCTGATCGGCGCGTTCATCGTGGTGGCCTGCGCTGCCGCCGTGTACTCCGCGGGGATCCAGGTCGACACCAACTCCCCCGACGCGGTCCAGCAGATCGCAGGCGCCCTCACTCCGCTTGCGGGTTCCGGGGCCACGGTCCTCTTCGCGATCGGTCTGCTCGCAGCCTCGTTCCTGGGGCTCGGGGTCGTTCCGCTGACGAGCGCTTACGCCGCCTGCGAAGCGTTCGGTTGGGAGACCGGCGTGGACTGGCGCTGGCGCGAGGCACCGGCGTTCTACGGCCTGATGATCTTCTTCGTGGTCTTCGCCGGGCTCTTCGTGCTCGTGTTTCCCAAAGACAGCCTGGTCCAGCTGATGCTTACGGCTCAGATGATCAACTGCATCCTGCTGCCATTCGTGCTGGTCTTCGTGATGCGACTCTCGGCGGACAAGAAGCTCATGGGCCCGCTGGTCAGCGGGAGATTCCTGCTGGCGATCGGCTGGCTCGGAACCGCGCTGCTGGTCGTTCTGTCGCTGACGCTGGTGGCGACGTCGTTCATCTCGGTCTGAGGGTTCGACGGGCGCTCCAGCCTCAGGCCCGAACGCCGAGCTCCGCCCAGACCTCGGCCATCTCGGAGGCGGCAGCGCGGATGTCGTGCCGGGCGACCGATGCCGGGCCGGCGGAACCAAGCAGCCGGCGCAGGTCCGGGTTCAGGAGACGTTTGAGCGCGGTCGCGACCGCGTCGGGGTCCCCGGGCGAAACCAGCAGGCCGTTCTCTCCGTCGCGAACGACCTCCTTGAGCCCGCCGACCGACGAGGCCACGACGGGTGTTCCGCAGGCCAGCGCCTCAACGGCGGCCAGCCCCAGTGGCTCCCGACGCGACGGAACGACGACGACGTCGGCCGCCTGGAGCCAGGCCGGAACGGCCTCGGCATCGACCGGAGCGACTCGCCGGACCGACGAATGGGAAGCAGCCAGGCCCTCCGCCAGCGGCCCATCGCCGAGCATGACGCCCGTCCAGCTCCCGCTCCCCTCGCCCGCTCCCGTCAGTTCAATGGCCGCCGCAAAGACGTCGGCCCCCTTGCGCTCCGAGATCGTGCCGACGAATAGCGCCAGCGGGCCCTCCGGCAGCCCGAGTCTCTTGCGAAGAGCCGGCCGCGCGGCGGCACCATCTGCCGGCGGATGGAACGCCGCCAGATCGACCCCGGGCGAGATTACCCGGGCAGCGGCCCCGAGCCGCTCAACGAACCCAGCCGTGAACGATGAGTTGGTCACGATGGCCCCGGCCCCGCGAACGACCATCCCCGCCATGACCCTGTGCATCCGGCTCCGGACCGCATAGTCGGCCACGTCGCCGCCGTGGGCGTAGGCGAGCAGCGGCCGCCGTCGAAGCCGCGCGGCAACAAGCCCGATGAGCCCCGCGGCAGTGACTGGATGGGCCTCGACACCGTCGAACGGACCGCGGGCGGTGAAAGCCCGCCACGCGATCCCCAGGTGCCGTCGCACGGAGCCGTGGCTGTAGTTCGACGGCCCGGCGACCACGACGTCCACTCCTCGGGCTCGCAACGAGGCCACTCGCCGAGCCACAAACGGCCCCGTCTGAGGACGATCCGGCGTGGGATACATGTTCGTGACCAGGAGCAGCCTCGTCGGTCGGTTCGTGGACATGGCGACATGATGCCAGGTCCGCCCGATCACCAGGCAACCCTGGACCCCTCTGCCCTGTGGTAGCCTCGAACATGCCCGGCACCGGCCGCGGGCCGCGTGATCGCCCGCCGTTCGAAGGGGAGATTCGCATCATGGACGAGATCGAGCCGAACCTCCGGACCCGGCGATGAGAGGTCGAGGATTCCTGCGAAGGATCGTGCGCGAGGGCTCGGCACAACGACCGCAGGAGATCGAATCGTTGCAGCTGGCTTTGGGCCGCCACGAGAGTCGCGCCGTCAGGTCGGCCCACTACGAGTGGCTGCGCGACGCCGAGTTCCGCGTCTTCTCGCAATTCGGCGAAGACGGCATCATCCAGTACCTCATCGGCAAGGTCCCGATCGAGAACGATCTCTTCATCGAGTTCGGCGTCGAGGACTACAGCGAGTCGAACACGCGGTTTCTGCTGTGCAACGACAACTGGCGCGGGCTGATCCTCGACGGCGGCACTTCGCACATCGACTTCATTCGGTCGAACGATCTCGGCTGGCGCCACGACATCGAGGCTCGATCGGTCTTCATCACCCGCGACAACATCAATCGGACGATCGCCGACGCCGGAATCTCGGGCGATATCGGATTGCTCTCGGTCGACATCGACGGCAACGACTACTGGGTTCTCGATGCGATCGACGTCGTGCGCCCCAGGATCCTGGTCACCGAGTACAACAGCACCTTCGGGCCCGATGCCGCCGTCAGCGTTCCCTACGACCCGGGCTTCGTTCG
>Ga0182017_10000897_pt1 | contig 23324 bp, 20 predicted proteins | sample 712E3DmetaG_FD_120492 | JGI IMG/M metagenome (GOLD analysis project Ga0182017, IMG submission 120492) | Permafrost microbial communities from Stordalen Mire, Sweden - 712E3D metaG | ecosystem: Environmental > Terrestrial > Soil > Wetlands > Permafrost | place: Sweden: Stordalen | collected... | reverse complement strand
GGCGCAGTTCGGCGTCTCGGACGGCTCGGTGGCGCGGGCCGCCGTAGAGATCGTCCCCCACGACGGGGTGGCCCGCGTGCGCAAGGTGCACGCGGAGCTGGTGGGTACGGCCCGTCGCCGGAGCGAGCCGGACTAGCGAGACGTGGGGAGCCCGGTCCCAGACAATGTAGTCGGTGACGGCCGCCCGCCCGTCCTCGCAGACAGTCATGCGCCTGCGATCCCGGCGGTCGGGACCTAGCGGCCACGCCCATCGCCCTTCCGGAGGACGCGGATGGCCCCACGCGAGCGCAAGGTAGGTCTTCTCGGCGCGTCGCTCCGAGAAGACCCGGACGAGCTCCCGGTGGGTTTCGCGATCGCGCGCCAGCACCACCACCCCGGACGTTCCGACATCGAGCCGGTGAACGAGGAAGAGCGCATCGGACGCGAGCCCATTCTCGGCGCGGACGGCTGGCGGCAGCGTCGCCAGCAGACGCGCGACCGCTGCACCCGGCTCTCTGCGGCGGGTCGCCAGGCTGACGCCGGCAGGCTTGTCGATCGCCACGATCCGGTCGCCGGAAAAGAGCAGGGTTTCGTGCGGGAACACCCGTTCAGGATGCCATGGCTGGTGCGACGGGGAAAGCGCCGACGCAGCGGCACGGGCACGAGAGTGGCGACGCCTTAGGATTCAGGGTGGTCGCAGCCCGAGTCCGTTTCGGAGGCTCCTGCACATAGGTGACGCGAACTCCGACGTGCGTCGAGGACTCTGCGGCCGTACCGCTTGGCCTGGTGGTCCATTTCGTGGGCGGACAGCCTGCGGTGCTCGCCAACGACGTCGGATGCCTGGTGGGGGGCCGCGCTCCCGGTCGAGAAATGCGCACGTCGGAGCCTCGACCTGTGGCGCATGTGCTCATGCTCGCCTCCGGGTGCCTTGCGCTTCGGATGCAGTGAGGCGTCTACGGGGCGCGCCGCCCGCGCACCCCCTTGACAACATGGATTTGTGCCTTATCTTTTAGATGAGTATGGACACGGTCGTCTCGCCTGATCAGCCTCCAAGTAGTACCAACCGCGCGAAGCGTTTTTCCGCGGTCGCAGGGAGAGTATCCCCAAAAGCGGCCGCGGTTGCTTTTCCCACCACGACCACGCACGCCACGGTAGCGTCGGGCTCACTCCCGGCTCTGCGGCGGAGCTCTGGCGGGACTCGAGCCTAAGGGGACGAGAGCCATGCTCCCGTGCCCCTCGAGGGCCTTTCCGCCGGGCCGGCTCCGGGTGGTCCATAGAGCAAGAGAGCAGAGAGAGTCTGAGTCCCTTTTTGCCCAGACCCTGACCAAAGAAGGGTGTGACACCTCCCGTTTCGGAGGTAGGAGATCATGAGAGAGAACACGGTTCCCGCGGACCCATTGATAGCCAGCGCGCGGCGTGAGGAGATCTGCCGGATCTTCGGCGAGTCCTTCGACCCCGCGCGCTGGAACGACTGGCGATGGCACATGCGCCATCGCTTCATCAAACCGGAGCAGTTCGAGAAGCTGCTCCGCCTCACCGCATCCGAGCGGCGGGGCCTTGCGATGACGCAGGAGAAGTTCGCGGTGGCGGTGACGCCACACTTCGCCGAGCTCATCGACCCCGACGACCCGAACTGCCCGATCCGCCGGCAGGTCGTCCCCCGCGAGGAGGAGCTGCTCGTGGGGCCGGGTGACATGACGGACCCGTGCGGCGAGGACCACGACTCGCCGGTGCCGGGCCTGGTTCACCGCTACCCGGACAGGGTGCTGCTGCTGGCGCTCGACACCTGCGCCGCCTACTGCCGCTACTGCACCCGCTCGCGCCTCGTCAACCAGGGGGAACTCGACGCCCTTCCGCGACGGGTCGATGCAGTGATCTCGTACCTGGAGGAGCACACCGAGGTGCGCGACGTCCTGCTCTCGGGCGGCGACCCGCTGCTGATGTCCGAGGACCGTCTCGACGAGATCCTCGGCCGGATCCGCGCGATCCCGCACATCGAGTTCGTGCGCATCGGGTCACGCGTGCCCTCGTTCCTCCCGCAACGCATCACGCAGGAGCTGGTCAGGGTGCTTCGCAACAACCGGGTCTGGCTGTCGCTGCACTTCTGCCACGCACGGGAGGTCACGCCCGAGGTGGCGAACGCGTGTGACATGCTGGCCGACGGCGGCATTCCGCTCGGGGCACAGACCGTCCTGCTGAAGGGCATCAACGACGACGTGCAAACCCTGAAGGACCTCTTCCACGCGCTGCTCAGGATCCGCGTCCGGCCGTACTACCTGTACCAGTGCGACCCCGTGGTCGGAACCGGCCACCTCCGCACCAGCGTGCACAGGGGGATCGAGCTCATCTCCGGGCTGCGCGGGCACACTACCGGGTATGCGGTCCCGACGTATGTGATCGACGCGCCCGGAGGAGGCGGAAAGGTGCCGCTCCAGGCAGAGACCATCCTGTCGTACGAGAACGGTCAGGTGGCGCTGCGCAACTGGGAGGGGTTCACCTACTCCTACGTGGACCCGGCGGAGCACCCCTAGGAGCATGGGGCTCTCGATCGGGCTCTGTTACGACCTGAAGGACGACTATCTCAGGGAAGGGTTCTCGCCCGAGGACGTGCTCGAGTTCGACAGCGAGGAGACCGTCGCAGGGCTCGAAGCTGCGATGGCCGGGCTCGGCCATTCGACCGAGCGTATCGGGCGCGGCCGCGAGCTCGCCCGCCGCTTCGTCGAAGGCGAGCGGTGGAAGCTGCTGTTCAACATCTGCGAGGGCGTGTGGGGGCGCTCGCGCGAGGCCCAGGTCCCGGCATTGTGCGAGCTCTTCGACCAGCCGTACACCTTTGCCGACCCCCTGACCTGTGCCATCACGCTCGACAAGGCGGTGGCCAAGAGGATTGTGCGTGACCACGGATTGGCAACCGCCCCGTTCTCCGTCGTGAGCTCGCCGGACGAAGCGGTATCCGTCCAACTCCCCGCACCGTTCTTCCTCAAGCCGGTCGCGGAGGGAAGCTCCAAGGGGGTTACCGGCCGGTCGCTGGTGCGTGAGCGCCGGGACCTCGCCTCCGCCTGCAGGACGCTGCTCGGGCAGTTCAGGCAGCCGGTGCTCGTGGAGGCGTTTCTGCCCGGACGCGAGGTGACGGTCGGGATCGTCGGGCACGATTCCACTGCGCGCGTCTTCGGTGTCATGGAGGTCTCGTTCACCGACCGGGCTGAGACGCTCGCCTACACCGCCCTCAACAAGGAGGAGTACCAGGACCGGGTCGCCTATCGCCTGGTGAGCGGCGAGCCACTCGCGGAGCAAGCGCACGACGTTGCACTCGCTGTCTTCCGCGCGCTCGGATGCCGGGACGCCGCACGGGTGGACCTGCGGTGCGACGCGACGGGTCGTCTGAACTTCCTCGAGGTGAACCCACTGCCCGGGATCAACCACGTCCGGTCGGACCTCCCGATCATGGCGCGTCTCGGCGGGACCTCGTACCAGGAGCTGATCGGGTCGATTATTGATTCCGCACGTTCGAGGTACGGTCTGTGAGCCGACAGCCGATGGCCGCTAGCCGGCAGTTTGTGCCATCGCGACGCCAGACCTTTGCGTCGGCCGGCCGCGCGTGTCCCGGCCGTCATCACAGCGGATCGGGGACTGTCAGGTGTGAGCTGTCAGCTGTCGGCCGGGTCTTCGGGGTTCCGGGGTTCGGGCTCTGGTTGTCGTGGCGGCTGTGAGCATGCTGCGCGTGGCGGTGGTCCATACCGCAGTGGACATTGAGGACGATCCGTCGACCGCCGACGTCCTCGACCAGGTTCGTCTGTTCAAGCAGGGACTGGCCGCACTGGGCGTCCGGCACACCACCATCGCCGTTCGGGATGGCCGCGTGTGGAAACATGCCGCAACGCTTGCCGGTGCGGTTGTGTGCAACCTCCTGGAGGCACCGCCCGGGCGTCCTCAGCTCCACGCCGCGGCCACTGCCGCCCTCGAAATTCTGGGCGTGCCTTTCACCGGCTCCTCGGCGAGCGCGCTCTGGCTGACGACAGACAAGCTCGCGACGCGGGCCGTGCTCTCGAGCGAGGGGCTGCCCGTCGCGGCCGGCGGGCGCCTGGACCCGGAGCGGCCGCGGCTGCTGGACCGCGTCCCGCCGCCATGGATCCTCAAGCCCGCATGGGAGGACGCCTCGGTCGGCCTGGAGGGCAACCCGGTGTGCTCCGCCGCGGCCGAGGCGGTGGAACGCGGGCGATCTCTCTCGCTCCGCTTCCCCGGTCAGCCGGTCCTGCTCGAGCACTTCCTCCCCGGCCGGGAGTTCAACGTCTCGCTGCTGGCCTCGCCGCAGGGCGCAACAGCACTGCCGGTGGCGGAGATCGCGTTCGTGGGCTTCCCGCCCGGAGTGCCTGCGCTCGTCGGCTACGAGGCGAAGTGGGCGAGTGGCTCGTTCGAGGAGACTCACACGGTCCGCCAGTTCCCGGGCGGGGATGACGGACCGCTTCTCGCGCGGATTCGGGAGCTGGCGCTGGCGTGCTGGGACCCCTGCGGCCTCGCTGGGTATGCACGGGTGGATTTTCGGCTCGACGAGACAGGAGCGCCCGTGATCCTTGAGGTCAACACCAACCCGTGCCTTTCCGCGGACGCGGGGTTTATGGCCGCCGCGACCCACGGCGGGCTGTCGGTCGTCGACGTGGTGGAGCGGATCCTGGTGGCAGCCACGAGCCGCTGAGCCCTGCGCTACTGGTGGTACGCTTGTAATGCAGCGAATGCCATAGTGGAGGAACTGTGAACATCCGCACTGACTTGCGCCCCGAGGACCGCACCCCGCTCGAAAAACTCCTACGCGACACCGGCTTTTTCAACCCGCAGGAGCTGGAGGTGGCACTCGAGCTCGTGGACGACCGCCTCGCCCACGGCGAGAAGAGCCACTACCGGTTCCTGGTTCTCGAAGACGGCGACGAGGTGGTCGGCTACGGGTGCTGGGGGCCGATCCCCGGCACCGTCGCCTCCGCTGATTTCTATTGGCTCGCCGTTCACCCGGAGCGGCAGGGGAAGGGGCTCGGCCGGGCGTTGTTGGACGCGGCCGAGACCTGGATCGCTCGCGAGGGGCGCACTCGCGTGTACCTCGAAACCTCAACCAGGCCGCAGTACGTTCCCACGAGGGCTTTCTACCTCCGTTGCGGCTACGGGATCGCCGCCGAGCTGCCCGACTTCTACGCACCCGGCGACGGCAAAGCGATTTTCCTGAAGATCCTCCCACGCGTGCACTGATCTTGTTGCCACTGGAGTGCACGGCCACTCGGCGGGTTCTCGTCCAGTCCCGCCAGTCGGTCCGTCTTGTTGCGCGCACTGTCGCGCAGAAACTGTTCTAGACTTGCACCATGAAATCGATTGGTGAGAGCGGCGTGTGCGTGAGCACCCCCGATAGTCGTTGGTCGCGCCGCGGTGCCATCGTTACCGCGAAGGTGGTGGCGCAGCGAAGCGGCCCCGGAGCCGTCGCATGAGCCTGGCCGGGCACCTGCACGAACTCGGTCTTCCGGACCTCCTTCAGATCGTGGCGATGGCTCAGAAGAGCGGACGCCTCGATTTGACCACACGTGACGGCGAAGGACTCATCGTCTTCCGCGCCGGACGGATCATCTACGCTGCCTCCAACGCGGCACGCGAGACGCTCGGAAGCATGCTGGTGTGCCGACGCCTGATCTCCGAGGAGGCGCTGCGGCAGGCGCTCGACCGGCAACACCGTTCGCGCGAAGAGCGCCGGCTGGGATCGATCCTGGTGCAGATGCACGCGGTGTCGCAGGACGCGCTGGAGGCAGTGATCTACGAGCAGGTCCAGCGTGTGATCGGGGACCTCGTGAAATGGCGCGACGGGTACTTCAAGTTCGAGGCGATGGAGATCCCAGACCACGGCGAGATCGGCGTCGACGCCCGTGAGTTCCTGGCCCAGGACGGATTCAACGCCCACAAGATCGCGCTCGAACTCTCGCGGCTCGCCGATGAGGCCAGGCGGACGCCCGCTGCGATGGCCGTTCCGACGCCGCCCGAGACCGCGGCGCCCGGGGACGCGGCGTCGGCGAGAAAGCCCGTGACCGACGGTGGGACGCCGCCGAGTTCGTCGCTCGGTTCGATCCTCGCGGTGCAACCGGTCACCTCCCTCACCGCGGAGGCCACGCTGGAGGTGCTGCGAGCGGGCGCGGCTGTGCTCTCGCGCGGCGTGCTCCTTCTCGTCGAGCGGTTCGGGGTGACGGGCGTCGGTCAGTTCGGGCTGGGAGAGGGAGACAAGGCCGTCGACGAGGGAATCCGCAACCTCTGGATCCCGCTCGACGGGGCCTCGGTGCTGTCCGATGTTGTCGCGTCAGGGACCACTTTCCGGGGGCCGCTCCCGCACAACGAGGTGAGCGAGCTCCTGGTCGGCGAGCTCGGGGGCGGATGGCCCGCCGAGGTCGTCGTCCTGCCAGTCAAGGTCGGGCCGACCGTAGCGGCTGTGCTCTACGGGGACACCATGCCGGGAGGGAAGGCCATCCCGGCTCTCGCGCAACTCGAGGGAAGGCTCGAGGAGATCGGGTCAGCGATGGCCGTGCCGGACACCCCCCGCCCGAAGCGGAGTTGATGCGGGCCGTCAGCGCGAGGCCGGGTCGGGGCGGTCGGGGTCGAGGCCGAGGCCGATGATCGCCGAGGCGGCCAGCTCTGCCGGGACCGCACCCGAACGTGCCAGGGCGGCGAGCGTGGCGACCACGATGTGCTCCGCGTCCACCTCGAAGTGGCGGCGAAGAGCGGCGCGCGTGTCGGAGAGGCCGAACCCGTCGGTGCCGAGCGACGTGATCCCCTGCGGGACGAAGCGCGCCACCATATCCGGCACCGTCTTAATGTAGTCGGACGCGGCTATCACCGGTCCGCGAGCGCCGGCGAGCTGAGCGGTGACGTACGGCACGCGGAGGGGCTCGGCGGGGTGCAGGCGGTTCCAGCGCTCGACGGCGAGCGCGTCTGTGCGAAGCTGCTGGTAGCTGGTGACGCTCCACACGTCGGCGCCGACTCCGAAGAGCTCGGCCAGGATGTCCGCGGCACGACACGCCTCTCGGACAGTGACGCCGCTGCCGAGGAGCTGGGCGCGGTGTGCGAACTCGCCTTCGGTGCGGCGCACCCGATAGATGCCCCGCAAAATCCCCTCTTCGATCCCGGCCGGCATCGCCGGCATCTGGTAATTCTCGTTGTAGAGAGTGAGGTAGTAGAAGACGTCCCGGCCTTCGTCCACCATTACTTTGAGGCCATCCTTGATGATGACCGCCAGCTCGTAGGCGTACGCGGGGTCGTAGACCCGCACATTGGGGACCACCGAGAAAAGTACCGGGCTATGACCGTCGTCGTGCTGCAGACCCTCACCCTGGAGGGTGGTACGCCCGGCGGTTGCGCCGAGCAAGAAACCGCGCCCGCGCGCGTCCCCAAATGCCCACACGAGGTCGCCAACACGTTGGTAGCCGAACATCGAGTAGAAGATGTAGAACGGCACCATCGCGAGACCGTGGGTGGAGTAGGCGGTACCGGCCGCGGTGAACGATGCAAGCGCGCCTGCCTCCGTAATCCCCTCCTCGAGGATCTGCCCGTCTTTCGCCTCCTGGTAGCGCAGGATCATGTTGTGGTCGACGGGTTCGTAGAGTTGCCCGTTGGCGGCGTAGATACCGAGTTCCTTGAACAGCGACTCCATGCCGAAAGTGCGCGCCTCGTCCGGGATGATCGGGACGATGCGCGGCCCGAGCCCGGCGGTTCGGAGCAGTTTCCTAAGCAGCTGCACGAACGCCATCGTCGTCGAAACCTCGCGGTTTTGAGGTGTGCCCTCGCAAAACTCCTTGTAGATATCCGCGGCGGGCAGCGCCGGCACGTTGACCTGCACCCGGCGAAGTGGCAGCGAGCCGCCGAGGGCGCGCCTCCGCTCGACGAGGTACTCCACCTCGGGGCTGTCCATGCCGGGGTGGTAGTACGGTGGGTCCTCGACGAGGGCTACGTCCGGGATCGGGAGGTGCAACACGTCCCTGAACGCCTTGAGCTGCGCCGCGTTGAGCTTCTTCTGCTGGTGCGTTGTATAGCGCCCCTCAAAGTCCTTGCCGAGCGCCCACCCCTTGACCGTCTTGATGAGCAGCGCTGTGGGTCTGTCCGGTTGCTCGGTTGCGGCCTTGTACGCGGCGTACACCTTGCGGTAGTCGTGGCCGCCAAACTTGAGGTTCCAGACCTCGAAGTCGGAGAGGTGCTCGACGAGCTTCGCGAGGCGCGGGTCCGCGCCGAAGAAGTGCTGCCGCATGAACGCCCCGCCCTCGACGTGATAGCGCTGCCACCAGCCGTCGACCACGGTGTTCAGGCGCTCGACCAGAAGCCCCGACGCGTCGGAGGCGAGCAGCGGATCCCACTCCCGCCCCAGAATCACCTTGATGACGTTCCAACCCGAGCCCCGGAATACCGCCTCAAGTTCCTGGATGATCTTCCCGTTTCCGCGCACCGGGCCGTCCAGGCGCTGGAGGTTACAGTTGACCACGAAGATGAGGTTGTCGAGCCCCTCGTCGGCGGCTACGTGGAGAGCGCCGAGGGTTTCCGGTTCGTCGGTCTCGCCGTCGCCCAGGAACGCCCACACGCGGGATCCGCTCGTGTCCTTGAGGTTGCGGTTGTGCAGGTAGCGGTTGAAGCGCGCCTGGTAGATCGCGTTCAGGGGTCCGAGCCCCATCGACACCGTGGGGAACTCCCAAAAGTCAGGCATCGCACGCGGGTGCGGGTACGAGGGCAGCCCGTGCCCCGTGGTCTCGCGACGGAAGACATCGAGGTGCGCCTCGGAGAGGCGGCCCTCGAGGAACGCCCTCGCGTACATCCCGGGCGCAGCATGCCCCTGGTAATAGATCTGGTCGCCGCTCCCGTCGGCCTTACCTCGGAAGAAGTGGTTGAACCCGACCTCGTAGAGCGCGGCCGCCGACGCGTACGTCGAGATGTGCCCGCCGATCCCCGGGTCGCGGTGGTTGGCGCGCGTGACCATCGCCATGGCGTTCCACCGCACGATGCGGCGAATGCGCTTCTCCATCTCCTCGTCGCCGGGGAACGCCGGCTCCTGCTCGGGGGAGATGGTGTTGATGTACGGGGTCTGGACCACCTCGATCCCGAGGTGCTGCATTCGGGCGCGCTTCAGCACCTTGCGCAGAAGGAACTTGGCACGCTCGGGACCTTCGGTCTCGAGCACGTGGTCCAGCGACTCGATCCACTCGGCAGTCTCCGTCGGATCGGCATCGTAGAGCTGCTGCTTGAAAGCCGTGTCGTTCATCCTCGCGTCTCCCGTTCCTGGCCCAGGGCCGCGCAGCCAGTTGCCACCCGCGGTCGACCTCCCTGGCACGTTACGCCGTGGCAGGCTTGAAAGGCGGCAGCACGCGGCGTGGCGAGCGGTGACGCCTGCCTGCGCGTCGCCTTGTCCCCTCAACACCGCAGCGAGCGCCGCTCTTCCCTTAGAGCACACCCACAAACACAACGTGACGACCTATTGTGCGCCCCCCTTGGGTGTTGACGGAAGCAGTGACGGCGATGGCGCGGGAGACGCCGGCCGCGCTGCGGGCGCCGATTGCCACGGCCGCCCCATGCTCGGCGAGCATCCGTGCGATCGCCCGCCCGATCCCCCGGCCCCCGCCCTTGACCAGCGCCACCCTGCCAGCGAGGTCAAGCATGATCGATCCCCAGGAACGCGATGGTACCGCTGCCGTGGTCCGGTTGGGGAGGGATTTGTTCCAGGCTATGCTGTCCTTTGTGACTAGGGGGAGCCGCGCGTTGCCGGGTGGGCCCGATGCCTCTTGAGACCGGGGCCAGGCTTGGCTCGTACACCGTGGTCGGCCTTCTGGGAACCGGCGGGATGGGGGAGATCTACCGCGCCCGCGACGAGCGGCTCGCGCGAGACGTCGCGGTCAAGATCCTCGCCCCGGGACTCGCGGGGGACACCAAGGAGCACGAGCGGTTCGAGCGCGAGGCGCGCACGCTGGCCTCGCTCGCACACCCGAACGTCCTCAACATCTTCGACGTCGGCGAGCACGACGGCCTCCGGTACGCGGTCATGGAGTTGCTGGAGGGCGGGACGCTCCGGGAACGGCTCGTCCGCGGTGCGCTGCCGTGGCGGACCGCGGTCGCCATCGCGATGGCCGTGGCAAAAGGACTGGCGGCGGTGCATGCCAAGGGGATCATCCACCGCGACATCAAACCCGAGAACGTCTTCCTGCTCGCCGATGGCGGTGTCAAGGTGCTCGACTTCGGGCTCGCCCATCGCGAGTCTGCGCCCGGCGCCGAACCGCAGCCCGAGCCGGAAACGCTGATCGGCACGGTCGTCTACATGGCCCCCGAACAGATCATGGGGATTGGAGCGGACGCGCGCACCGACATCTTCGCGCTCGGCGCCCTTCTCCACGAAATGCTCACCGGCGACAGGCCGTTCGGGCGGGTGACCGTCGGCGAGACCATGGGCGCGATCCTCAACGCGGAACCTCTGCCGCTCGAGCCCCGCGCGGGGAAAGCGCCGGCCGCTCTGGCTCGTGTGATCCGACGCTGCCTCGAGAAGGAGCCCGACCAGCGACTGCAGTCCGCACTCGATGTCGCCTTCGCTCTGTCGGAGGTCACCACTTCCCCCCGCGTCGCGTCGCCGCAGACGAATTGGTGGGCGCGGGTGGCCTGGTTTCTGGCCGGCGTCGCGGTCGGCGCTGCGGCCACCGCGCTTCTCGTCGCGTTTCGATGATGCCTGGGGAGCAATTACCCGAGGGTATCCCGAGGGCCGAACCGCGGGCGTGAATGGGCCGAGGAATCAAGCGACGGAGGATGGCGTTGGTCCGTGCGGGTTTCAGGAAGCGAAGCTTGCGGGCGTGGTCAACGACTGGTCGCCCGAGACGCTGTAGCATTGCAGCGGTCGGCGGGTGGCGCGAGGTGGCCTTAACGCCGCGGCGAACACCCCCGGGAGATCGATGGAGCATGGCTGAATCGGCAAGGACGCGATGCGCAGATGCCCTGGAGCAGGCTCTGTCTTCGGTGCCTTTCTACAGGCGGTGGAGATCGAGCGACCCAGGCCCGTCGCGGAGCCTCGCCGAACGACTCACAGCCCTGCCGGTTCTCTCGAAACGCGACCTCCGGACGTACGTGCCGCACGGCTTCGCGCACGAGAGCCATCGGATCGGAGAAGGTTTTTCCTCGGGAGAAATCGAGCTCGTGACCACGAGCGGTACCGCCTCGGACCGCGTCTCGATCGTGTGGCATCAGCCATGGTGGGACCGTTCCGAACGGGAGGCTGCACGCGTGCACCCCGCTCTTGACAGCGTCTTCGAACGGCGACACCGCGAGGCGGTGCTCACTTCACCGTTGTGTGCCGGAAAGCTCTGCCACGTCGGCCGCGTGCCGATGGAGGAACGGGTCGTGGGCGATCTGCTCTTCCTCAACCAGGCGTTCGACCCGACGACATGGGATGCTCGAGAAATTCGACGCATGGTGGACGAGCTCGATCGATTTCAACCCGAAGTGATCGAAGCCGACCCCGCTTACTTGTCGATCCTGGCGCGTGCCTGCGTGCTGGAAGGTCTGCGCCTCCGTCAGCCGGAGTGCATCGTGCTCACGTACGAGTTCCCCTCGCGCGTTCACCTGCGCCAGATCGCACCTGCCTTCCCCGGCGTACCGGTGGTGAGCTCGTACGGATCCACGGAGACCGGGCACGTCTTCACCCGGTGCGACGCAGGCGTGTTCCACGAGAACACCGCGACGTGCCACGTCGAGATCCAGCCGCTGCGCGCCGCGAGCGGCGACGTGCGAATCGGGCGGATCCTCGTCACCACGCTGGATAATCCGTGGTTCACGCTCGTGCGCTTCGACGTCGGCGACCTCGCCCGTCTCCACGATGGCCTGCCGTGCTCCTGCGGGCGCCACGACGGTCTCGCCGTCGCGGCGATCGAAGGGCGGATCCGCGACCTCACGTTTGACCTCGAGGGCCGCGCCGTGACCGTGAGGCGCCTCGACGACGCCCTCGGCGCCGCCGAGCATCTCCTCGGTTATCAGGTCGATCAGTGCGGGGCACGGGAGTACCTGGCCCGCTACACGGCCGAGCCGCATGCGGACGAGGCTACCTGCGAAGCCGTCGGAGACATCCTTCGTTCGGTGTACGGGCCCGGCGCGAGGATCACGGTTCGGCGCGAGGCGGCGCTATCGCCCGAGCAGTCGGGGAAGTTCCGCCTGGCCAGGACCACGTTCGACTGGGATCCCCAGGAGCTGTTCTCGTGACAGCGACGGCGCCGACCCGGACCGAGCCGCTCATCCACACCCGGGCGGACTTCCCGCTCCTTGGGCACGAGATCGACGGGCATCCGATCGTCTACCTCGACAGCGCCTCGACGTCCCCCAAGCCGCAGTGCGTTATCGACGCCGTCACCAGGGTGTACCGCGACCTCACGGCCAACGTCCACCGGGGCGTGCACGCGCTCGCCGACGAGGCCACCGCCGCTTATGAGAGCGCCCGTAGGGAGATCGCCTCATTTCTCAACGCCTCGCCGGCCGAGATCGTCTTCACGCGCAACGCGACCGAGGGCATCAACCTCGTCGCGCATGGCCTCGGGCTCAAACCCGACGACGAGATCGTCCTGCCCGCGCTCGAGCACCACGCGAACTTCCTCCCCTGGAGGATCAGGGCGCGCCCGGTGACGATCGGTCTGACCGAGGACGGCCTTCCGCACTACGGCGACGTGGAGGCGGCGCTTTCGAGCCGCACGCGCCTGCTCGCGCTGGCGCACGTCTCCAACACTACGGGCGTGGTGGCGCCTGTCGAGCGCTGGGTCGCGGCCGCTCGCTCCGGCGGGCTCGCCGTGCTGATTGACGCAGCGCAGAGGCCGGGCCACCTGCCGATCGACGTGCGGGCCCTGGACTGCGACTTTCTCGTGTTGTCGGGCCACAAGATGCTCGGACCGTCAGGAATCGGTGTGCTCTACGGGAAGCGCGAGCGCCTGGAGGAGCTGGACGTGTACCAGACCGGCGGCGGGATGGTGCGCTATCACGGCGACGACCGCTTCGAGGTTCAGGACGTGCCCCTGCGCTTCGAGGCGGGGACGCCCAACATCGAGGGCGCAATCGGGCTCGCCGCGGCGGTTGACTATCTCCGGAGCCTCGGCATGGAGGCCGTGCACGAACACTCGCAAGAGCTCGGGCGCCATCTGGTGGAGGGCCTGCGCGCCATCCGCGGCGTGCGCATCGTGGCAGACTCCGCCCCCTTGGAGGACCGCATCGGTCTGGCCGCGTTCGGCCTCGAAGCGCCGGGTCTCTCCGAGGAATCGGTGGCCCGTCTCCTGTGCGACCGGTACCACGTCCTGGTCAGCGGCGGCTACCACTGCGCTCACATCCTGCACCACCGGCTGAACCTGCAAGGCTCCGTCCGCGTCTCCACCCATGTATTCAACACGCACGAGGAGATCGACGTCGTGCTCTCGGCGCTGGAGGAGATCGCCAGATGGTGAGCGCCGGGCGCGACGGTCACATCGCAAACGGGGCTGCTGCGAGCCGCGCGCCCAAGCCGGTGTTCCTCATCGGAGGCGGAGATCACCGTGCGCGCAAGAAGCCTGACCCTTTGCTGGAGGTGGTCCTGGCGCAGGCCGGCAAACCGCGCCCTTCGATCGCCTACGTCGGCGTCGCAAGCGACGACGACCGCGGCTTCTTCCGTTGGCTCGCCGCCCTGTTTCAGCAGGCGGGTTCGGGAGACGTGCGCCTGGCGCGGCTCGCGTCGCCGCGCGCCGACGTCGTCCAGGCACGTACGCTGCTCGAGCGCAGCGACATCGTGTTCATCAGCGGCGGCGACGTCGAGGCGGGGATGGCGCACCTCGACCGGCACGGGCTCTCGCCGTTGTTGATGGAACTCCATCGCGGCGGCAAACCGTTCTTCGGGGTATCGGCCGGCAGCATTATGCTCGCGCGGTGCTGGGTCCGCTGGACGGATCCGCACGACGACGCGAGCGCCGAAGAATTCCCCTGCCTGGGTGTGGCTCCCGTCGTGTGCGACATGCACGCCGAGTCCGACGACTGGGAGGAGCTGCGCGTGCTGCTGAAGCTGATCGGCAAAGGGGTCGGCTACGGAATACCGGCAGGAGGAGCGCTCCGCGTGGACCTGGACGGATCGGTAAGCGCTCTCGGCAGGCCCGTGCAGCGGTTTGCGAGCCGGTCAGGCATGGTCGAGAAGCTCACCGAACTCACACCGTCCTGACCCCAACCCGAAGGTCCGTCCAGAGTTTCCACTTTGCTTTTGGCAACTTCTCTGGACCTGTGTGTGCCGGGGGTTTGTTGGGACGGTGACGCCTTGTAGGACGAGTTTTCTAAGTGGTTGATCTAGAACGATGTATTTGGCGCGCCGAGAGGGGCTCGAACCCCAGACCTTCTGATCCGTAGTCGGCTTCGCGGGGCCGTACACCGGCTCGCGATAACAACCAGTTGCGACGGTCAGACAACGCGCGGGTCTGTCCTCGATCCGCTGCCAGGGACGGCGGTAGAATCGATGCTGAGTAGAAGGGACCCCACATACTTCATCAGCCACACCCCCGCAGCGCCGCCGTGCTCCCCTGGCTCCTCATGCTGCTCCCGGCAGTGTTTTACCTCTTCCAACTGAACAGCTTCGGAAGGATTGAATACGACGACTACTACGGCATCCTCCCCCAGGTGATGGACGGCACGCACCTCTCGAGAAGCCCGCTGCGCTGGCTCCTGCTCAAGTCCAACGAGCACAGCGTGACGCTTCCCGCGGTCGCGTTCGCGCTCAACGCGTGGGCGACTTCGGGCGACAACCGTGCCCTCTCGGCGCTGGCGGTGGTGCTGCTGTTGGGCGTGACCATGCTCCTGTGGCGCTCGCTGCCTCGCGTCTTCTTCAGCTTCAAAGCACTTCGCGCGGCCGGGCCTCTGCTCCTCAGTGGCCTCTTGCTCTCGCCTGCCGGCGCCTACAGCGTGGTGATGGGATTCTCGGGCGTCATCTGGTTCATGTCGATCGCCTTCTCCGTGCTCGCGATCGTCCTCCTACGCCGGGGCGCCAAGAGCCGGTCGCTAGTCCCCATGGGCACCGTCATCGTGGCCGGGTGGGCCAGCGTGCTCTCGTTCGGCACGGGCCTGTTCCTGTGGCCAGCTCTAGTGGTGGGAGCCGCGATCTACCGAATGCCGTGGCGACGCCTCATCGCGCTTTGCGCCGGGGCCGTTGTGCCATACGCCTTTGCCGCCCTGACGTACGTGCGGCCTCCGGGGCACCCCGGGCTCCATTTGGCCAAGCCTTGGCTTCTTGTCGAGTTCTTTGCCGTCTATCTCGGTTCGTTCCTTGCTGCAAACCGCTGGGCGGCAGGAGTGATCGGCCTGGCCGGCCTCGCCGGGGCCGGGCTCCTCGCGGTTGTGTTCCTGAGAGACTCCGATGCCGAGACAGCGGACGAGCTTGCGCCCTGGGCGATGCTCGTCACCTACGCCGTCGGAAACGCGGTCGGAACGGCGGTGGCGAGGGCGACGCTGGGGGGCGCGCGGTCGTCGCGCTACGCCCCGGTCGCGGCGCTCTTCTGGATCGGCCTCCTCGTCATCGCGTGCGCCCTTGCGTGGCGCGCCGCGGACCGGCGGGATCCGTCCCGGCCGGTGGGGCTCCTAGTCCCCACTCTGTGTCTTCTTGCGCCGCTGGCGGCCACATGGTGGCGCGGCCTCCCGATCTTCGCGGGGTGGGTCGAGAGGGCCACGTGGCAGGGTATCGCCGAGCTGGCATTGACCCACGGCGTCTACGACCCGGACGTGCTCGAGGCAGTGAGCGTCGCGCCGCGAGAGGCTTTCAGCCAGCGCGCGTTCCTGGCGCGCTGCCGGCAGGTGCCTTTCGAGCGGCCGCCATCGGCGCCTGTGCACCTCGATGGCCCAGCGGCCGGCGAGAGCGCCGCGCCGTGTCCGACTTTCCGCGCGAGGGTCACGACGGTTCACCCAGTCGACGGCGACACCGCAAGGGTCGAGGGGGTGCTCGAAGGCGAGGCGCCGCCAGTGCCGGAGCTGCTGGTCGTGGACGGCGAGGGACGACTCCGGGGCGTTCTGCGGGTGCTGCCCACTCCCGCGCTCCTGGCGCGGATCGGCGTGCCTGGCGGCCGCGCGGTCCGCTGGGCCGGATACCTGCGGCCGGCCGGGTCGGACGATCCCGTGCGCATCTTCTGGCGCGGCCCGGGGGGTGGCGAGCGGCTGTGCCCAGTCTCGGACCCTTGGCAGGCATCGGACAGGTGGCCTGGGCCGTCGCTCGTGGGCGTCTGGAAGCAGCCACTGGGGCTGCGGCAGAACACTCCGTAGCCCGACCTCCCGCGCCCAACTCCCCGTCACCTCGCCGGGGTTCTACCATCCCCCTTTTCCCCGGAACTTGAAACGATGCGCGGATGGTGAGGGGGTCGTGAAGGTAGGTAAGAGGCTCGGTGGGGGGGCCGCCCGCAGGCGCGAGTTTCTGCCCGGCTGGTACCCGCGTGGTACCCACAACCGGCCACCGCCGGGCCAAGGTTCATCGTTGTGCTGGAAGTTCTTAGAAAATGGGCACTTAACTGGCTCCGCAGGAGGGGCTTGAACCCCCAACCCTCCGGTTAACAGCCGGATGCTCTACCATTGAGCTACTGCGGAGCACCAACTCCGTCCCCGGGTACGGGGTCAACCTTTCTACACTGCGATTGCTCACCTGTCAATCGGCGGGAGCGCCTGGCGCCAGCAGCGTCCAGGTAATTCGTACCGTCGGCGCCTGCTCCCATGCCGCGCGCAGGCTCGCCTCGTCTAGGAATTCCCTTGCGGGAAGCTGCACCCCCTCGGTGGTGACATCGAGGCGGCATCCGACCAGAGGCCACGGGCGCAGCCGGTATGTACGCTCCGCCACCTTCCGCACCGCGAGCGGAGCTGAGCCTCCCCGGCGAGGAAGGTCCGGGAACAGCGCGTCGCCCTCGGCGCCGCGAGCCAGGTGCACCGCGAGTGCGTCGGCGAAACGCACCACTGCACGATTCACATCGTCCGCTCCGGTGCCCAACGCCGCCCGATATCGCGGGTCGTCTCCCAGCTCCAGACGCAGACGCTCCCTCAACGCCTCCTGATCGGCCAGGAAACCGCGGTGCCGTTCGTCAGGGCCCATGGCGGCGAGACCGGACACGTGGTGCGAGACAAGGTAGCGGGCGTAGCGCCCGCAGACGGCGGTGCGCTCCACCGAGGAGGCCCAGATCGCCTCGTGCTCGCCCTCGGGGATCGTGTCGAACGCGAGGGGACGGCGTTCGGCGTCGAGGCGGGGAGCCTCCCGGCCGTCCCAGCCGGCGTCGTGGAGGAGCGCGGCGGCGAGCACCTCGGGTCTCGGCGCCGGCCGTGGGGTGAGACGGTTGCCCCAGTGCTCCGCGATCTGGAAGGCGAGGAAGGCGTGAGCGGACTGGAGGATCGCTACGAAGCCCTGGGATTGGGGGTGCAGGATCATCAGTACAAGTGTAGCGAAGAGAGATCACGGTGCGCTGTTTTCATCGGCCGGGCCGTCCGCGGCGGGGGAATGCGCCTGCCGGCGCTCCCGAAACGCGCTGGGCGAGCGTCCGGGTCGCCGGCAGGAATTCCGAAGGAGCGCCGGCCGCGAGCACGAACACGAGGTCGGCGACGTTCGTCCCGGTCGGGCCCGTCACGATCGCCTCTGGGAGCCCATCGAAGAACCCCCACGCGTCGTTGGCGGCGAGCGCCGCAGTTGCGTCTCGGCCGGATGCGGCCGCCCGAGAGAGGGTCGCACCGTCGACCACGGCCCCGGCGGCGGGTGAAATGCCGTCCACCCCGTCGGTGGCGGCCGCGAGCAGGCAGCGCTCCGGGATGTCGGCCAGAGCGAGTGCTGCCGCGAGCGCCAGCTCAAGGTTGCGCCCGCCGCGGCCGTCTCCGCGAACGGTCACGGTCGTCTCACCTGAAAGCAGCAGCGCCGTCCCCTCGCCCGGGGCGAGGCTTCCGGCCATCGCTGCGAGGACGGTGCCGACAGTGCGGGCTTTTCCGCGGAGCGCTCGGGTGAGGGTGCATGCGCGCAGTCCCGCGGCCTGGGCGACCTCTGCGGCGGCGGCGAGCGCCTCGGCGCTCGATGCAAGCAGACGGAACTCGGCGTTGTTCAGTCTTGCGTCGCCGGGCTTCGGCGACTCGGGCGCCTCCCCGCGCGCGCCGGCCTCGAACCGTCGCACGGCGTTTCCGAACGAAGGGGCGATGCCGCTCCGGACGAGCACGCCGAGCGCCTCGGCAAACGTCGAGGGATCGGCGACGGTCGGGCCGGAGGCGAGGGTCGCCGGGTCGTCGCCGGGGACGTCCGAGAGGGCGAGCGTCAGGATCTGCGCAGGGCCCGCACAGGCGAGACGGCCGCCGGTCGCCGCGAGCAGGTGTTTTCGCACGACGTTCAGCTCGCGAATCGGCACGCCAGCCCCGAGCAGCGCGCCGGTGAGGGCGGCCGCCTCCTCGAGATCGGTCGCTGGCAGGGGCTCGGCCAGCAGGGCCGAGCTCCCGCCCGACAACAGCACGACGATGCCGTCCTCGGCGTCGGCCTCGGCGAATGCCGCGAGCAACTCGCGCGCCGCCGCGGCCCCGCGGCTGTCCGGAACCGGGTGCGCCGCGAAGCGCGTGAAGGGGAGCACGGACTCAGGAGTCGGAGTGCCATCCGGCGCCAGGACGAAGACGGAATCGGGGGCGCGCCGGCAACGGTGGAGGAACGCCGCGGCGAGGCCCCCAGCCGCCTTGCCGAGGGCGACAAGGTGCAGCTTCCCGCGCGGGGTCAGACCACGATCTTCGAACCGCACGCCGTGAGGAGTAAATTCGATCCTCCGGACCAGCGCGTCCGGCGTCACTGCCGCGACTGCGGCGGCGAACATCGAGCGGGCGAGGTCGGTGAGGGGTCTCACTCCGGGTGGTCGGACGCAAGGTCGAGGAACGAGCGCATCTGCCCCTCGAGGACCTTGCGGGCCTCGGGATCCATGAGGTTGAGGCGATGCTCGTTGATGAGGATCACCTGCGTGCGCAACCACTCCCGCCAGCAAGCCTGGCAGGTGCTCTTCTGGATCTGGCTGCCCAGCGCTGTAGGGATCGGAGGCTGCGCCAGAGCATCGGTGGTCTGGCCGCAACGTTTGCAGGTGATGCGCATGCGCCCTCCAACGTCGTCGTCGCGCGTAGAATAGCGCGTCGGACAGACGAGGGAGGCAATCTCGGGTGGCACAGGGCAATTCCGCGTTGGCGGTGCTCTTCGACGTGGGCGGCACGCTGTTCGAGTGCCGTCCCGGCGCACCCGAGGTCTACGCCAACGTGCTCTCGCGCCTCGGTGGTCCGGTGACGGCGGAGGAGGTCGGGCCGGTCTTTCAGCGCGTCTGGTTGGAGCTCACGCAGCTCCACCCGCGCGGGCTCGACCGATATCACAGCTTCAAGGGGAACGAGTGGGACTGGTGGGGCGAGTTCGTGCGCCGCGTTCTCGCCGATCTCGGGCATTCGGCAGGGTGGGAACCGGCGCTCCGGGAGTTAATGGACGCTTTTGCGGATCCCGCGCTGTGGCACGTCTTCCCGGAAGTTGCGGAGGCGCTGGAGCGGTTGCGGACCCGCTCCCTTCGGCTCGCCGTCGTCTCCAACTGGGACTCCCGTCTCCCAGCGCTTCTCGACCGTCTGGAGTTGACGGGGTTCTTCGACGAGGTTCTGGTCTCTGCGCTCGAGGGCGTCGAGAAGCCGGGCACTGAGATCTTCCGGCGAGCCGCGCAGCGCCTCGGCGTCGATCCGGCCCGGTGCCTGCACGTCGGCGACTCGCCGCTCGACGACTATCGTGGAGCGGAGAGCGCCGGCATGCGCGCCGTGCTGATTGACCGCGCCGGTATCTTCGGCAACGGGTACGTTCGGGTTGCGGACCTGCGGGGGTTGTATGACCTTCTCGAGTGACGGCACGCCGCTGTTCGCATTGGTGATGGCGGGGGGAGCCGGGACGCGGTTCTGGCCGCTCTCTCGCCGCTCCCGGCCGAAGCAGCTGCTGCCGTTCGCCCAGGGCCGATCGCTCCTTGCGGCGACGGTCGAGCGCCTGACTCCACTCGTGGCCCTCGAGCGCACGCTCGTGGTGACATCGCTCGATGTCGCGGAGGCGGTACGGGCGGAGCTGCCGCAGCTTCTGGCGGACAACATACTCGCCGAGCCGGAAGGGCGAGACACCGCGGCGTGCGTGGGGTGGGTTGCGTGGCGACTGGCCCGCACCGCGCCGGGAGCGGTGATGCTGGTGGTTCCTGCCGACCACCTGATTCCGGACGGTGCGGCGCTGCGGTCGGCGCTGGCGACGGCGGCTGCTACCGCGTTCGCGCGCGGCGGCCTCGTGACGCTGGCCCTGCGGCCCACTCGCCCCGAAACGGGGTTCGGATACCTCGAGGTGGGGGAGCCAGTCGGTGCGGCGGGCGCCCACGAGATCCGCGCGGTGAAGCGCTTCGTGGAGAAGCCGAGCCGCGCGGCAGCCGAGGGTTTTCTGGCGGCGGGCAACTTCCGCTGGAACTCCGGGATGTTTGCGTGGACCGTGTCGGCGATCGTGGATGCGATTCGCACGCATCTTCCCGACTTGGCCGCCGGCCTCGACGAGCTGATGGCTGCGACCGACGCGGTCGGCGAGTCCGAGGCGCTGAGGCGTCACTATCCGGGCCTGCGGAAGGTCTCCGTCGACTTCGGCGTGATGGAAAAGGCGGCGCCTGTCTGGGCCGTCGAGGTGGATTTCGCGTGGTCCGACATCGGGTCGTGGGTGGGGCTTGCCGAGGTGCTGTCCGAGTCCGAGTGCGGCGTGTCGATCGGCGACGTCGTGACCCTCGACTGTGAGGGCTCGGTGCTTGTGTCCGACGGCCCGCTGGTCGCCGCCCTGGGGGTGAGAGATCTCGTTGTCGTCGCGACCCGTGACGCGGTGCTCGTCGTACCAAGGGACGATGTCCAGCGCGTCAAGGAGCTTGTCGAGAGGCTCCGCGCGGAAGGCCGCAGCGAGCTCCTGTAGGGGAACGATGCGGCGCCGGCGGCAGCGCGGCCGCAACGCTTTCGAAAACCAGGAGGCGCGGGTGTCGTCGCCACTGCCGGTGCGTCGCCGCCTGGTCGTCGCGCTAGCAGCTGTCGAGGGTCCAGTAGAAGTCCTCACCGGTCGCGAGCTCGACGGTCCGCCGCTGCACGAGCCTGCCCGAGGAGTCGAGAGCCTCGAGGACGTGGCGTCCGGCTCCGATATTGGAGAACGCCCGATCGGTGCCGGGCCGCACCGTCATCGCTTCGTGGCCGTCGACATAGATCGCCAGCGCGCACTGGCTCTCGTTGAGGACGACGATGTCGCACTCGGAATCGAATGCGCGCTGGTCGCACGCCGAGAGGAGAACCGCAAGGACAGCGAGAGAATAGAACGCGCGGCGGGGGAACGGGCGCATGCGAGGCGATGGTAGCGTTCCCGGTTGACGGGGACAACCGTTCTCTCTACCCTCGGGTCACGCCCCGATATGCGGGCAGTGTGCTCGCGGACGTGGCGATGAGAGGAGTCCGACGATGCGGCGTGCCGCCGCCCTGGCGCTTCTAGTCGCCGTCAGCGGCTGTAACCCACCCCTTCGGATCGGGGTGGTGCTCCCGGATCGAGGTGCCGCCGCAGTCTACGGTGCCTCGGTCAAGAGTGGCGTCAAGCTCGCGTTCGACGATGCCCTGGCGGCAGGTACGGCGCCAGCTGGGCTCGAGGTTGTCTACCGCGACTCGGGATCCGACCCAACGCGGGCGGCGAGCGCGGCCGAGGCGCTCTTCGAGAGCGGTGCGTTGGTCGTTATTGGTGGCGTTACCTCCGCGGAGGCCAAGGCTCTGATCCCGGTCGCCGACCGTGCCGGGCTCGTGCTGCTCTCACCCTCGGCTTCGGCCCCCGACCTCGCGCGTCGGTCTCGGTTCTTCTTCAGGGTGTACCCCTCCGACGAACTCGAAGGGGTCAAGGCGGCGGATTTCCTTGCGCTCGTACGCGGCGCGCGGACCGTGCTGGTGCTGCAGGAGGACAACGACTACACGCGCGGCCTGCTGCCCGTTTTTGTGCGCGAGCTCGGCAGCCGCGGCAGCCGGGTTGCAGGGTCCATTCGCCTCGACGAAGGCGACTGGCAGGCGCAGGTACGCGATGTGCTGGCCAAGCACGCACCGGACGGTGTCTATATCTGCGGGTATGGCGAGGCCATCCTAGGGGCGCTCCGACTTCTTCGCAGCGTCGGCTTTCGCGGCACGATCTGCACGACCGCGGCGTTCTCCGCGGGCTCGGTCCTGGCGCGAGCGGGACCGCTCGCCGAAGGCGTGTTCTTCCCGCGCACGAGTCTCGACACGGCCTCGCACAACGAACCTGTCCGCTCGTTCCTCAAGCGGTACGAGGCGACGTACAACCTTACCCCGGACATCTACGCCGCGCACGGGTACGACGCCGCACTGGCCGTCCTAGCTGCCGTCAAAGGCCTCGAGCAGCGCTCGGGGGCATCCGTTGCCGCGCGCCTGCGCACACTGCCGGGGGTGGCGGGCGTGATGGGGCCGCTCGACTTCGACGAGGACGGCAACGTCAGGCATGCGCTGCGGAACCACTGGATCCACGGCGGCAAGGTGGAGGACTTCGAATCGCTCTCGGCGAGGGAGCATCAGGGCGGAGGCGGCGCGTGAAGAGCGGCGTCCCGAAGGCCGGAGTCCTCTCGTCGCTCTATCGCAACCGCGGTCTGGTCGCGGTGCTCGTGGCGCGCGACCTCAAAGCCCGGTACCGCGGGACGTTCCTCGGGTACCTCTGGTCGCTGCTCAACCCGTTGCTGCTGCTCGCGGTCTACACGGTCGTCTTCACCTGGGTGATCCCCGCGCGGGTCACCAGCGAGGTGCCCTTTCCGCTGTTCCTGTTCGCGGGTCTGCTGCCGTGGGGGTTCGTCTCGGGGGCGCTGCTGGACGCGGCCGTCGTGCTGGCGGACAACGGTCCGCTGCTTCGAAAGGTCGTCTGCCCGCCGGAGGTTTTTCCCGCGGTGACTGTCTTCTCCCATCTGGTCCACCACTTGTTGGCCCTGCCGATACTGCTCGTGGCGATCGCGGTCGCGGCGGGGAACGGGCTGGTGCGCTTTCCCTGGACGGTGGTGTTGCTGCCGGTCGTGCTGTTCATCTGGCTCGTGGCGGTGGGCGGTCTCGCGCTCGCGGTGGCGGCACTTGCGGTGCACTTTCGGGACCTCAAGGACCTGCTCCACAACCTCCTGAACATCTTCTTCTTCGCCACGCCGATCATCTACCCGCTCGAGATGATCCGCGTGCCCATTCTGAAGAGGCTGATCCAGGCGAACCCCGCGACGCCTCTCATCCTGCTGTACCGGGACGTCGTGCTGCTCGGCCGGCTCCCATCGCTTGCGGCCTGGGGCTGGGCGGCCGCCGTCGCGGCC
>Ga0182017_10000895_pt1 | contig 23340 bp, 21 predicted proteins | sample 712E3DmetaG_FD_120492 | JGI IMG/M metagenome (GOLD analysis project Ga0182017, IMG submission 120492) | Permafrost microbial communities from Stordalen Mire, Sweden - 712E3D metaG | ecosystem: Environmental > Terrestrial > Soil > Wetlands > Permafrost | place: Sweden: Stordalen | collected... | reverse complement strand
TACCCGACCCGCTCGAGGTCACGGCGACGCTTGCCGCCTCCTACCGCCCGAAGGGCAGGGTCGTGCTGGCTAAACTCGGCGGCGTCTTCCTTGCCAACCGGGCCGGCCTCTATTACTACATGCAGAAGGGCGCGGAGGACTGGCGCACCGGGGCGTCGATCACACCCGGCGTCGGGGGCGACATAACCATCTCCTCCATCAACGCCTTCCCGTCGACGCTCGGCGCGGGCAAGTACGGCTTGATGTCCTCGATGAGGCTGTCGAACGGCATCGAGATCGTGTCGCCGATACCGGGAGGCCTCTCCCGCGGCGAGAACGAGACGAGGCTGGTCGGGCCGGAGGAGGGCATCGGGATCGTCAAGGCGGTCGTCGACAGGCTCGGTCTCATCGGCAAGCCGCTCTCGACCATCGGCAACGTGTTCGAGATAGAGCGCATGATGATGGCGATGGACATCGAGCAGGCGCGGGACAAGGGGATCCTGAACAAGTACGCCGAGTCCGAGTGGGACGCCTACGAGGAGGAGGCCGGCTTCAAGAGGATGCTCGGAGGGGACGTCACCCTGACCCTGGGCCAGCTCATGATAAAGGCGGTCGCTCTCAGGGACGGGCTGCCTCCGTGGCTGGTGTACCGCCAGCACGGCCTGCGCCTGAACGAGCAGATAGGAATGACCTTCGAGAACTACCCGCAGGCCAGGAAGGCCTTCTACGAGCCGATCTTCACCGGGGAGGTCGGCGAGGGCGCCTTCAACGGCTAGGCCGGGAGCGGGAGCAGCCGACTTCGTCGCTGCCGGAAGGAGCGCGAGGGCGCATCATTAAGTGCACAGGTGGGGTACTGCCCGGCACATGAGTTTTCAGCAGGCAAAGGGGGCATCGTGAAAGGCGCCGTCGTTTTTCAGAGCAAGTGGGGCAACACCAGGCAGGTGGCCGAGGCCATAGCAAAAGTGCTCGAGGAGTCAGGCCACGAGATTAACCTTACCAGGATCGGGGACTGGGACCAGGACCAGTCGGTCGATTTCTTGGTGCTGGGAAGCCCGACGCGGATGGGGAAAGCCTACGGCCCGATGAAGCGCCTGGCACTGAAGAAGATGAAGGAAGGCTGGTCAGGCAAACGTTTCGCGACGTTCAGCACCGGCGCATCGATGTACGGCGAGAAGTTGAGCCAGCAGGCCTCGGAGTACATGGACGAGCTGCTGAAGGAGAACGGGCTCGTGGAGCTGGCGCCGCCTTTCTTGGCCGGCGTAAAGGACATGCACGGCCCTCTGGTCGAAGGGGAGCTTGAGCGCGCGGAGGAATACGGCAAGGAGCTGGCCGCGAAGCTCGGCACGATCCAGGCGGACCCGGGCATCTGACCTGAGAACCCGCCGCTTTTATACCATCGAAGCATTGAGCCGCGACTGAAGTCGCGGCTCAATTGTTTTCTCGTACTGTTCTGAGTCAGGCGCCGCTGAGGTTCTTCGGCTCTTCGACCACCGGCACAGCCACAGTCTGCTTGTTGCCGCCCCTGTAGTACTCAAGCGTGATGTTGCTTCCCACCGGCGTCTTGCGGACGGCTGCTATCAGGTCGTCCGCGGACTTCACCGGCTGCCCGTTCGCCGAGACGATAATGTCACCGACTTTCAGGCCCACCTTCTGGGCGGGGCTTCCCGGGACCAGCGCGGCTACGTAGGCGCCCTCGCTCACCGGAAGCTTGTACTGTTGTGCGATGTCCGGGCTGACGGTCTGAGCCTGCACCCCGATGTACGGGTGAGAGACCGGCTTGCCGGCGATTATCGCGTCCGCCACGGCCTTCGCGGTGTTTATAGGGATCGCGAAGCCGATACCCACAGAGCCGCCCGACTGGCTGGCGATCAGCGCGTTAACGCCGATTATATTCGCCGCCGAGTCGCAGAGCCCGCCTCCGGAGTTGCCCGGGTTGATGGCCGCGTCCGTCTGGATGAGGTCTGTAAGGAGGAAGCTGGTGCCGTTCTGGTCCTGCCCCGCCACGTTGCGGTGAAGCGCGCTGATTATGCCGGAGGTGACCGTCTGCTGGAAACCGAGAGGGCTCCCAATCGCAACGACCAGCTGGCCGACCGCCAGGTTGTCGGAGTCGCCCAGCGTGGCGGCCGGCAGTCCGGTGGCGTTCACTTTGACCACCGCAATATCGTTCTGCGGGTCGGTGCCGACCGTCTTCGCGGTCATCTCGGACCCGTTAGCAAAGGTGACCGATATGTGGGTCGCTCCCGCCACGACGTGGTTGTTCGTGATGATGTTCCCATCGGCAGAGTAGATGATGCCCGACCCGGTCCCCTGTGTCGGGGTGGTCTGGAAAGGTGAGGTCTGGGTGTTCGCGGTCACGTCGATGTTCACGATAGAGGGGACCACTTTCCGCGCGATTGCGCTGACGTCCAGGGCTCCTTGTGTCGGACTGACCACGTTGGTCACCTGCTTGGGCAGGCTGACCTCCTCGTGTTTCTCGGTCGTCGCGACCTTACCCCTTATCAGGTCATACGGGTTCACGCCGAAGATGGCAGGCATGACCAGGAGGATCAGCAGCGCGCCTATCAGCCCCGCGATTATCGCGGTCACGGCTATCTTCCACCAACCCGTCCCCCCGCCCCTCTTCCTCCGCGCGGGAGGCTGAGTCTGTTGCATAGCGGGTCCGGTGGGGGGGGGCATCGACGGAGGTTGACTGTAGACCGGCCCGGGTGGGCCCCCGGGCGTACTGCCGGTATCGTCGAAATCGGCCATCTCTATTTACCCCCTGTCTCAGTAGAAAGCTACTGACTATTTGAAGGCAAGGATGGCATTCCCTGCATACCGCCTATTCTTATTGTGGTACCGCCGCCGGGCTGGTTGTACTTGGCTACGGTCACGAGCTTGGTCTGGCCACCGGACTGGAACGTGTAGATGCTCCCCTCGACGGCGGCCCTCGGCGCGCTCACCGCGGGGCCGGGCGCGCTCAGGTTGCGCCTGACCTGTCCCGACATCTCCCGGTATCCGGTCTTCCCTTTCAGCTGGTCCTTGTACCAGGACGACACCTTGTCGAAGGAGTCGGGCGTCCAGTAGGCGGACATGTTCTGGGCCAGGTTCTGGAGGTTGGCCCGCGGGATCGAACCGTACGTCCCGTTCGGGAACGGCCTGCTCCCGCCGGGGAAACTGCCACCGGGGAAGCTCCCTCGCATGCGGTACGGCGAGCTGCCGCCCGGCTGCTGGTCCCTCAGCGACTGCGGGTTCACTTTTGTCGAGCCGGGATAGACGGGTACACCGTCCAGCTCGCTCGTGGATTTCGACGAGCTCGAGCCGCAGCCCGCGACTATCACTACCGTCAACATGCAGGCGATGACGATAGTGCCGATGATGAATGCTTTCTTCTTCATGTCACCTCTATTCGCTGTCGAGGAGCCTGGCGTCTTACGCGGGTATCTCCTTCAGGTCGCCGTCTGTCATGTGGAACGCCCTGTCAGACACGTCGAGGATCGACTCGTCGTGCGTGACCATCAGCACGCACTTGCCGGCCTCGTGGGCAAGCGCGCTCAGTATCTCGATCACGTTCCTTCCGGTCGCGGTGTCCAGGTTTCCGGTCGGCTCGTCGGCCAGTATCACGTCCGGGTCGTTGGCGAGCGCCCTGGAGATAGCGACCCGCTGGTTCTCGCCGCCGCTCATCTTGTTGGGCCTCGCCTTGAGGAGCCTCCCGCCGACGCCCATCTTCTCCAGCATCTCGGTGGCCCTTCGCTTCTGCTCGTGGGCCCCGACTCCGGCCAGGTCCATCGGAAGCATAACGTTCTCGAGGGCCGTGAGCGTCGGGATCAGGTTGAAGAACTGGAAGACGAAGCCGACGTTCTCCCTGCGGTATTTCACCAGGTCGGTCGACTGGCTCAGGATGTCGTGCCCCGCCACCATTATCTCGCCTGTCTCCGGCTTCTCGAGGGAGCCGATGACGTAGAGCAGCGTGGTCTTCCCCGAGCCCGACGGGCCGACTATCGTCGTGACCTGTCCTTTATCAGCCGTGAAGCTCACGTCGTCGATGGCCTTGACCGATCCAGACTTGACCTGGAAGGTCTTACTCACGTCCTTGACGTTCAGGATGTCCTGCTCTGCCATTTCGCTACCTCATTCCATGCTCAGGACCCGCGCGGGCCTCAGCCTGATTATCCAGATCAGCGGGATGGCCATGCCGAACAGGCTCAGCCCGATCAGTATCAGGATCCCGTACAGGAAGAGCGAGCCGCGGTACACCACGTTAAGCTTCGCGGCCTTCTGCTGCTGCTGGCCGTTGAACGCCGCCGTGAACCTGCCCCCCTCCTTGTAGAGGTTGTTGTTGCTCATGAACCTCCCTGCGATGCCCGCCGGCCCGCTGCTCTGGGCCTGCTGCGACGAGGTCGTGCTGGTGTTGGCCTTCGGCAGTATCCAGTTGCCGAGGCTCTGGCCGATCAAGGCCGTGGCTCCCATCGCGAGGATGATGGCCACCAGGCAGATGCACAGGATCTCGAAGGCGTACTGCGCTATTACCTGACTGTCGGTGGAGCCTATGGCCTTCAGCACTCCCAACTCCCTCGTCCTGCCACTGATGATGATTATCATCGCGAGCAGGATGATCAGCGCGCAGGCGCCGAGCGCGCCGGCGAGCCCGATGAGGGAGGTGTTCTTAGCCTTCAGCAGCGGGTCTGCTATAGCCTGGTAATCGCTGTAGTCCGTCGCGAACTGGTACTTGTTCGCGGTGCCCGCGCTGTCTTTCTTGAAAGCGACCTTGAGCGTGCCGGTATCATCCACGGAGCCGAAGTAATAGGAGCCGAGCTGCACGTACCCCGGCGTGGCGTTCAGCTTCTGAACAACGGAGAGCGGCGCGTAGAACTCGTTGCCCGCCGGGTTGAAGCTCGAGAGGCCGCCGGAGCTGTTCTGGCTCTGCTGCGTCTGTACGGTCTCGTAGATACCGATCACCTTCAGCTCCATCAGTGAGCCCGAGCCCGACTGGCCGCTGATCACTCCCTCCACGGTGGAGCCGACCTGCAGGTTGTTCTGATCGGCAAAGTTCTTCTCTATGACCACGACCGGGTTCGCGTTCACGTAATCCTGGTAGGTGAACATCTGCCCGGTGACCATCTTCTTCGCGCCGGTCGTGAAGTCCGACGCGGACGCGCCGTTCGTGTTGCCAGCGAAGTAGAACGTGTTCTGGTTCATCCCCAACGCTCCGCCGGAGTTTCCTTCCTGGCTGTTGCCCCGGTTCTGCCTGAGCTGGAACAGCTGCTGCAGGTTGGTGTTGGTGAGGTCGTTCATCGTTATATTCGTCTCGAGGACCTTGTCGTAGGTCTCGATGTCGCCGTTCTGCGAGAACTGGTCCGTCATCTTCTCGGGCACGAGATCCTGCACCCTGTTGGCGAACTCCTGGGTGTCCGTCAGGCTGCGCGCCTCGGCCTGCCTCTGGGCCGCGCTCTTCTGTCTCTCCTGCTGAAACTGCTGCATCTGGTAAGTCGAGCTCACGTTTATCTCGCCGTACGTGCCGACCCCGGGCGACGACGGGCTCGTGTACGTTTTGATGGCGTCCACCTGGCTGTCGGCTGCAAGCTTCACGGCCAGCATCGACATGGAGAAGGTGAGGCACACAAAAAGGAGCACGACGACGATCAGGTTCCGCGCGTAGTTTCGGCGGAAGCTCCTGAAACCTCTATGAAAAGCCCTCATTTAAAGAGACCTGCCTCTCGATCAGTCCGGGTAGCCCGCGAGCGACATGGCAACCTGGGTGCCGGAGTCCGTACCGGCCGTCTTGTAGACGATGAACTGCGAATTATCTTTGGTGACACCCGCGTTAGGCGCGTCCGTCAGCGGGTTGAGGTCGAAGAACACGAACACCTTCGTAATGTTCTCGCCGACCTTGACCTTGTAGGCGACCGGCTGCAGGTCGGAGTATGAGAGGAGCGTGGCGGATATCTCGTGTTCGGCGACATAAGCGCCATAAGTCCCGACGGTGCCGTAGTAGTCCGTGTAAGTGTCGGCCGCGATGCCCGGGCTAAGAAGCCTGAAAGAGTATTGCGAGAGGTCGACGAGCCCGGCGGCGCCGGTGTTGAATGCGGTCAGCTCGACCTCGAGGTAATCGCCGGGGACCTCGCGCCCGCTCGACGAGATGACGCTCTTGTTGGTGTTGGGCCGCGTCGCGTGGACTATCGTGTAGCGCGTCCCGGCCAGGTCGGCGGTGGCGCTGGGGGTGGACGTTGTCGTCGCCGCCGGTGCGGGCGTAGTCGCCGCGGGGGTCGATTGCGTGGCGCTGGACGACGTAGAGGAGCTCGTCGTCGAGGAACTCTCGCCCTCGGTCGCCGCGGTCACGCCGGGAGGCAGCTTGGTGGTAGTGGTGTTGCCGGTCGATTTCTTCGCGGTGCTGCTCGAGCCGCACGAGGCCGCGAAGAACGCCGTCAGGGCGAGGGCCGCGACGACGCAGACGATCGCAATGAACTTCCTCGCCTTGTTTCCCTTGCTCATGCTCGCGTCCTTTCTGTCTGGTCCTCGCTTCTCATTCCTGTTCGGCGAACGAGTCGTCAACTGTCTGAAGCGTCTTCAGCAGGGTGTCCCGGTCTTTCTGGCTGGCGCCTGCGAGGGCTGTCGAGAGCCGGTCCGTGTACGCGGCGATGATCTGTTCCGCCAGTCGCGCGCCGGCGTCCGTAATGGACACCCGTACGATTCGACGGTCCTCCTCATCGCGGGTTCTCTCGACGAGTCCTTTATCGACCAGGCGGTCAAGGAACCTCGTTGCGACCGCCGGGTGAATCTTGGTCCGGTTTGCGATGTCTCCCATGGTCTTCGGGCCCTTCTGCGACAACTCTACGAGCAGCATGGCCTGCCCCGGCCGGAGGTCCTCTCCGACGACCTGTTTGATGTTCGCCTTGATCGTCTTCCTCTGTATAGCGAACAGAAGCACGCCGAGCCGGCGCGCATATTCCTGGTCGGGGCCGTTCTTCGGGCTCATCGTTCCTCTCATGCTTTTCCGTCAGGCTTTACCGGGCAGCATATTATTTTAAGTTGCCTTAATGCAATTATTACCTAGAGGTTATCTTTCCGGACACGTATTAAGGAGTCTTGAAGGCTCTGTGAAATCTCTGTTAATCATTCCCGGCCGACGTGCGGTTTGAGTTTTCGTCCCGCGTGTAGCATCATCCGTTGTGACGATCAAGGAGGACATGAAGATGAGCGACGAGCAGCTCGAGACGACTGCCTACTGCGGTCTCTACTGCGGCGACTGCAAGTTCGGCACCGGGGTCATCCCCGACCTGGCGCGGGACCTGAGAAAAGAGCTCAGGGAGGCTAGGTTCGCTGAGGTAGCCGGTTCGATCCCGTTTCCCGAGTTCAAGAAGTACGACGACTGCTACAAGGTCCTTGGCGCGATGGTCAAGCTGAGGTGCAAGGGCTGCCGGGGCGGCTCCCGCTCGAAGTTCTGCAACATCGCGAAGTGCGTCCAGAAGAAGGAGTACGAGGGTTGCTGGGAGTGCGCTGACATCGAGAGCTGCAAGAAGCTCGAATTCCTCGTGCCGGTGCACGGCGACGCGCACATCAGGAACCTCAAGCAGATAAAGAAGTCGGGCGTCGACGAGTGGGCGGCCGGCACGCGGCTCTGGTACAACGCGCCGCGTAAGAAGTGAGGCGCGGTCCATGCAAGAGGGCAAGAGGGGGTCAAACCTAATAACTTGCATATTAAAGATGGGTCTGCCCTGACTCTGGCTCAGTGCGCTGGCATTCCCTAAGAAGTGCAAGTTTTTAGGTTTGACCCCCAGTTTGCCAGTTTGTTCAGGTGCACAGCCGGACGGCGAGTTCCTCGTAGACCTTCCCCGCCCTGTTGATGTTCTCTACCGAGACCCTCTCGTCGATCCCGTGTATTCTCTTGAGCTCATCCTGTTCGATCAGCACGGGGAAGATCCCGTAGGCGGGAATCCCTTTCTCCCTGAAGACGGTCGAGTCGGAGGTGCCGCTCAGTAGCGTCGGCACGACCAGGCCGTTCTCGAAATCGCGTGACACGACGTCTCCGATCGCCGAGAAGAACTCGGAGTCCGCAGGCGATTCGCTCGGCTCGGTGCGCTGTATGTACTCCAGCTCGATCTTCTCGTCTGAGAGGTTGTCCTCGATGTAGCGCTTCATCGCCGCGCTCGTGCGACCCGGAAGCGTCCTGGTGTCGAGCTGCGCGACAGCCAGCTCCGGTATCACGTTTATGTCGCCGCCGGACTGCATCCCGGTCGGGCTTATCGTGTCGTGCAACATCGGGAAGATCATGGGGTCGTCGAGCAGGCGAGCCCTGTGAAGCAACTCCAGCAGGACCGCGTCGCTCCGGGTGGCCAGGTACGGCCTGAGCTCCGGCACCACCTTCGCGAGGCCGGCGAACATCGTCTCGACGGTCCGGGTCACCCTCGGGTGCGGCTCCCTGGCCTTGAGCCTTGAAAGCGCTTCGACCAGCATCTCGAGTGCGTTGTCGGGGCTGGGCGACGATGCGTGCCCCGGGACCCCTTTCCTGGTGAGCTTCAGCGAGCAGAGCCCTTTCTCTGCGGTCGCTATTGCGAGCAGCGGCCTCCCGCCCGGCAGGAAGTCGCTGATAAAGAAGCTTCCCTCGTTGATCACGACGTCGGCTTGGAACTCGTCCGGGTGGTTGTCCATCAGGTAGCACATGCCGCGCGCTCCCTGGCCGGCCTCCTCGTCGGCGACCGCGAGGAACACGAGGTCACGCTTCAGCGCGACGCCGGACCTCTTGAGCTCCAGCATCGCGACCAGTTCGGCGATGCCCTGGCCCTTCATGTCGAGCGCCCCCCGGCCGTAGATGAAGCCGTCCCTCACCTCCCCGCCGAAGGGATCGGCGGACCAGCGCGAGGCGTCGGCCGGTACGACGTCGGAATGGTTGAGAAAGAGGAGAGCGCCGGCGTCGCCGGTGCCCGGCAGTACGGCCTTCAGTGAGGCGCGCCCGGGCGCCGCCTCCCATGTCTTGTATTCGATGCCCTCGCGCTCCAGTATCTCCACGAAGAAATCGGCGGCCCGCGACTCGTTCCCGGGCGGGTTGGACGTGTCGACCTTCAGGTAGCTGCTCAGCAACTCAACCGCTTCGCCCTGCATCCCGGCCTCCTGTCCGCACCTTCAGTTTTACCGCCGAGCGGGCGCTTCCTATATACGGCGGCGCGCCTGCACGGCTTTTCTTACCCTGCTTGTATCGTTTGAGAGCGCTCGCGACTGTAGCTTGCCCTGCTAATCGACCGCGGTGTGTGAGAAGATATCCAAGAGGTCAAAGTTCGCGGGAACTCGCGATCGTGAGGCTCACTTTGCAGATCAACGCATACACCATAATCCTGCTGGTGTCCGCGGCCGTTTCGGGATGGCTCGCGGTCTTCGCCTGGCGCCGCCGCTCGGTCACCGCCGGGACGGAGCTCGCGCTGCTCATGCTCGCCATCGCGCTCTGGTCCCTGTTCCAGGGCTTCGAGGGGATGGCCACCACGCACCTCACCAAGATGTTGTGGGGGTCGCTCTCTTACCTCGGCAGCCAGACGACGCCGGTCTTCTTCCTCCTGTTCGCGCTCAGGTACACCCAGCAGGACAGGTGGCTCACCGCCAGGCGCATCGCGCTGCTTTGGGTCATCCCGTTCGTGTCGATCGTGCTGGTGTTCACCTCGGGCGTCCAGCACCTCGTGTGGAGCAGCGTTACGCTGACGCATTCGTCGGTCGGCATCACCGCAGTCTACGCCCACGGACCGTGGTTCTGGGTCGAGGTCGCGTACGGTTACCTGCTGATCCTGCTCGGGATGATCGCTCTGCTGAGGGCGGTGTTCAAGCTGCCTCACTTCTACGCGTGGCAGGCCCGCCTCCTGATACTGGCGACCCTGGTGCCGCTCTCGGGGCACATCATCTACGTGTTCTTCTCTTCGTCCGTGCAGGGGATAGACATCACTCCCATCGCGTTCACGCTCACGGGCATACTGGTCGCCTCAGCCGCCTTCCGCTACCGTCTTCTCGACCTGAGGCCAATCGCGACAAACGTGTTCTACGAGGGGATGGGCGACGTGATGGTGGCCATCGATTCTGAGAACCGGGTGGTCGACGTCAACCCCGCGGGCGAGCAGATGGTGGGCGAGAAGTCGGACAGGCTCCTGGGGCGCCAGGCGTCGGACGTGTTCAGTGATTTCCCCGACCTGGTCCGCCTCCTCGACCCCGAGATAGCGGACGCGCGGGGCGAAGTCGAGGTGCCGAGAAGCGGCGAGAAAGCGCACCTCGACCTGAGGCTGTGGCCGCTGCGCGACAGGAGCGGGCACCTGATGGGCAGGCTGCTGACGCTGCACGACGTGACCGAGATCAGGCGGGCGCAGGAGGAGCTGCGGCGCATCAACGCCGAGCTGGAGGGTTACGCGCACACGGTCTCACACGACCTCAAGGGACCGCTGACAACGATCGGGCTTGCCGGGCAATCCATCGACAGGCTTCTCACGCTGCCGCCATCCGGGGAGCGCGACCGGGACATGCGGAAGCTTGTGGGCGCCCTGGCCTCGGGTACCGCGAGGGCCGAGTCACTGGTCACGCGGTTGCTGGAGCTGGCGGAGGCGGGACAGAAGACCGTCGAAGCGACTGACGTCGACCTCGACGAGGTGGTGCGGCGGGTGCTCGACGAACACCGGGGCGAAATAGACGAGCGGCACGTGATCGTCTACGTGGACGGGCTGGGGTCGATCCACGCCGACGCGATACACGCTTACCAGCTCTTCTCGAACATCATCGGGAACGCCATCAAGCACAACGACAACCCGACACCCATCGTCAGGGTCCGTCACCTCGAGCCGTCCGACGGGATGCACACCTTCGCCGTCTGCGACAACGGCGGCGGGATCCCGACCGACGACCTCGAGCGGGTATTCGACCCGTTCTTCAAGTCGGATGAAGGCGGTACCGGTATCGGGCTCGCCACCGCTGAGAGGATCGTCAAGGTCTACTGCGGATACATCAGGGCTTACAACGACTCCGGCGCGTGCTTCGAGTTCGCGCTCAAGGATTACCCCGAGGACCACGCCTGCTGAGACGACCGCGTCTCAGAAGGGCGAGAGATGAGCCGCGATGGCAGCCGCTATGGCGAAGTAGAACATGAACACAAGGACCAGCAACCACATGGACATGCTCATTATCTTTCCGCCGTCCAGCCCTTTGGCTTTCATCCGCACAGAGAACAGGCAGAGCGCCAGGGCCAGGTACAGGGCGTAGGCGAGAGTTATGACCACCTCGGCCGCTACTCCCCAGCTTCCCGCGAAGGCGAAGATGGCGAGGAGGCCGACGGCGCCGGTGGCGAAGCCCAGCTCGATCATGAAGAACGGCTCTCCTTCATAACCGGTCCGCGCGGCGTCGCTCGCGTGGAAGACCGAGTGACGGAGCAGCGACAGGAGGCCGGGGACCCCGACCGTGAGCAGTATCGAGTAGTGAAGCGCCTTCGGGCCGCCGCCATTGGCCAGCCCGTAGAAGCCCAGCGCGACGCCGACTCCCCCGATGACGAAGGTCGAGATCATGAGGAAGAACGATATCCTCGGATCGGCCCATCCGCCTTTCGTGGTCTTCTCCGCCGGCGACGACTCTGTGCCCATCATTCCTCCCGGTTTGTCCTCCGACGATTCTATCCTTAACGCGCTGCCCTCCGCTCGCTCCGCTGATATGATTAGCCGCAATGGCCGACGAATCAAGGGGTGCTCGTGGAAGTCACATGCGCCGAGTGCGTCCAGGGGGCCGAGTGGCCGAACGCCGAGGGCAGGGAACAGGCGGTCCTTATCGGTGCCGGCCTGGCCTTCATCGCGTGCGGCGCGCGCGCCATACTCCGCAACCGGCCGCGCTGGTTGTTCCTGTGGCTCGCCGGCCTTCTCGGCTGGGCGACCATCCCCAAGTACTTCATCTGCGCCCGCTGCGAGAACTACGGCAAGCCATGCGACTTCTTCTACGGCGGCCGGTACGCGGCGAAGCTTTTCAAGAAGCAGGACAAGCCGTTCAACTCGGCGGGCTATTTCGCGGAGGGCTCGACGCTTGCTATCTTCCAGTTCCTTCCCGCCATCGCCGCGCGGCGCGACCCCGGATCGCTCTTCCTCTACCTGCTGTCGGCCGGCGTGTTCCAGGCACTGCTCGTCAAGATCGCCTGCATCGACTGCGTGAAGTACTCGCGCGACGAGTGGAAGGCGCGCTACTGCCCGACCTACAAGATGATCGAGTCGTCCGGCCTTGCTCGCAGAGAGTCGGGCTGAGGGTAATGGCCCCCGGCACAGGAGGTTGATTTGGTAACGTGGATACCGCTCGTCGTCCTGGGCGCCGCCGTCCTCGGGCTCGCCGTCGCCGCGCTATACGCGCGCCTCGTCCTGCGCGAGGACCCTGGCAACGAGCGCATGCGATACATCTCAAGGCTCATACAACGTGGCGCCATCACTTTCATCAACAGGGAGATACGCTACGTGGTCGTGTACCTCGCCGCGATGATCCTTCTCATCTCGCTGACACTCAAGAACGGCTGGATGATATCGCTCTGCTTCCTCTTCGGCGCCGCCTGTGCGCTGCTCGCCGGATACATCGGTCTGATGATAACGACGCGCGCGAACGCCCGCACCACGGAAGCCGCCCGCTCGAGCGTTTCGAGCGCGCTCAGCGTCGCCTTCAAGGGCGGAAGCGTGATTGGCCTGACCGTGACCGGGCTGGGGCTGCTCGGAGTGTCCGCCTGCTTCCTCGTCTTCGAGTCGGCGATAGACCTGAGCAACTCGTCGAGCACGGTGCTCGGCTTCGCGCTCGGCGCAGCCAGCGTCGCGCTGTTCCTGCGCGTGGGCGGCGGGATATTCACGAAGGGCGCGGACGTGGGCGCGGACCTCGTCGGCAAAGTCGAGGAAGGCATCCCGGAGGACGACCCGCGCAACCCCGCGGTCATAGCGGACAACGTGGGTGACAACGTCGGCGACGTGGCGGGCATGGGTTCGGACCTGAACGCGTCGCTCATCGCCGCTATCGCGGCGCCGATCGTCGTCGCGTCGACAGGGCAGATAAACAGGGCGCTAGGCGACCGCGGGATGCTGCTGCCGCTTGCGATCGGCGCGGTGGGGGTCGTCTGCACGATAGTCGGGACCCTCTTCATCAGGAAGTCCTCGAAGCGCACGCCTGGAAAGTCGGTCGCGCTGGCGATGGGCGGGACGGCGGTACTCGTCACCGTCGCCTCTTTCTTCGTGACCTGGGGTATCGTCGGCTGGAAGAACATCATGCTGTTCCTCGCGCTGCTGATAGGCATCCTGGCCGGCGTAGGCCTGGCCTTCGTCAGCGGGTACTTCACGTCGAGCAGCTTCAAGCCGGTCAGGCGGATCGTGGAGGCGGCCATGCACGGCGCGGGAACGACCGTGATATCGGGCCTGTCCGAGGGCATGATGTCGACGCTGGGGACGATCCTGCTGCTGGCCGTCGCCAGCGGCGTCTCGTTCATAGCCTGCCGCTCTGTGTTCGACGGCGCCGGCATCTACGGTGTCAGCCTCATCGGTATCGGGATGCTCAGCATGGCGGGAATCGTCGTGGCCACCGACTCGTTCGGCTGTGTCGCCGACAACGCCGGCGGCATCGCCGAGATGGCGCAGCTCGACGAAGTGGTCAGGGAGAGGACGGACGAACTCGACGCGCTCGGCAATACCACCGCGGCCGTATCTAAGGGCTTCGCCATCGGGGCAGCGGGGCTGGTGGTCATCTCTCTGCTCGCCGCCTACGCGGATGCCTCGAAGTTCATGACCATCAAGTTAATCGACGAGAACACGATACTGGGGCTGCTGCTCGGCGCGATGGCCCCACTGGTCTTCAGCGCGCTCGCGATGCGGGGAGTACAGGTCGCGGCGCATACCGTGGTCGAGGAGGTCCGCCGGCAGTTCAGAGAGATACCGGGCCTCCGGGAAGGAAAGCCGGGGGTAGAGCCCGACTATTCACTGGCCATCGACATGACGGCCAGGACCGCCGTCCACCAGATGCTGATACCGGCCCTGTTCGTGTTTCTCCTGCCGTTCGGCATCGGCCTGCTTCTGGGCCTGGACTCGCTGGCCGGCTTCCTCGCGGGCGCTCTCGTCGGGGGGCTCGTGAGCGGCGTCTGGATGGTCAACGCCGGGGGCGCGTGGGACAACGCCAAGAAGTACATCGAGGCCGGCAACTACGGCGGGAAAGGCACTGCCACTCACGCCGCCTCTGTCGTCGGCGACACGGTGGGCGACCCCTTGAAAGACACGTCGGGGCCCGCGATGAACATCATCATGAAGGTGATGGCGCTGACGGCCCTGATATTCGTCCCCCTCTTCCACTAACGCGACAATGGGGCCGCCGACAAAAGGGTTTTAAGCCCTTTTGTCCGCCCACTGTCACGTTTTTGTCGCGTTGGGGCCTGGCCCCTTTGTTGCGTTTGGTACCGGGTCCCAATTTGCGTTTTTGGGGGTTGGAGGGTTATTTCGAGCGTTTTCTGATCGTCTCCAGGAGCACCTCGATGCGCGCCTTGTTGTCGTCCGAGCCGATGAAGGACCGGAACAGCCACTCCTGCGTCTTCATTGCCGAGTCGAGGCTCATCTCCAGCACGCTGATGCTCAGCTGCTTCGTCTCGACCAGGCAGTCGCGGTCGTACGAGGCCATCTCTTTCGCGATCAACGCGGTCGACTCGACGACCTCGCCCGTCGGGAATATCCTGCTCACGTAACCGAGCCGGAAGGCCTCCTCGGCGTCGATGATCCTGCCGGTGAGCGCCAGCTCCTTCGCCGCGCCGAGCCCGATGATCCTCCAGAGCGGGTCGAGAAGCGGGTTGAGCGACAGCACCACCTCGCGCTGCCCGAACTTCGCGCGCTCCGACGCGTATCGTATGTCGCACATCAGCGTCAGGTCGAAGCCGCCTGCGATGGCCGCGCCGCCGACCGCGGCTATGACCGGGACCTTGCAGAACATTATCGAGCGATACGCCCTGTGGAACAGCGCCGTAAACTCCTCGTTCGAGTCCTTCCTGATGGTCTTGATGTAGTCGAGGTCGAAGCCCGCCGAGAACATCTTCTCGCCGCCGGTCAGCATCACCACGTGGACGTCGGGACGCCCGCTCAGCTCGTCGAACGTCTGCTCGATCTCGCCCAGCACGTCCGGCGAGAGCGAGTTGCCCTTGTCGGGCCTGTTGATCGTGACGGTCGCCAGGTTGTCCTCGACCGTCAGCAATAGGTACTGCGCGTCCATGTGAGCCCCTTTCTCCCGCGCCTGCCCGCTCCTACGCTCCTATCCCCACTCTTTCGCGATGATCTCAACCGCGACCCTGTTGCCGGGCGCGTCTCCCCTGGCGACGCAGATGCCCACCTCCGGACCGATCGCGTCCTGGATCTCGGCGATGTCTCTGTGCGTGAACCCGGGGCAGAGCAGGATCGACTGAACGCCTTCCTTCTCAACGAGCTCCTTCGAGGTCTCGAGCGCCTGGGCCTGACCCTTCACGACGACAGTGAAGAGCTTGTACTTCCCGGTGTCTATAACGCTGCGGTCCCTCGCCGGGTCGGCGTCCGGCGCGTGTGCGATGAATGCCGCTTTAAAAGCCATTTCTCATCCTCCCTGCTAGCTGATCTGGACACGGGTTAATAATACATCTCGCGCCGGTCCGGGACTTGCAGCTCCGCTCCACCGGGTAGGGTCGATCGCAGCAAGGCAACGCCCTCCGACCGCATCGTGAATATCGATCATCGGCGCCGGCACAGGTTATAATCCCCGCAGGTCTTGCGGTTCCGAGTCGGGGGAAGAGCACATTGAAGTCACTCAACAACTGGGGAAAGTTCGGCACGATCGCGGGCATCATCGGAGGGGTCATCGGCGCTCTCGCCGTGATCGGGGCGGTGCTCGCGGTCGGCATCGTCACGCACCAGGCCGCATGGGTCGTGGTGGTCGAGACCGTGGCCGTCATCCTCTTCCTCGTGCTCTTCTTCGGGATGTTCATCTATGTGTTCAAGTGGGCGTTCAAGTCGACCGGGATAGAGCGTGACCTGATGGATAGCAAAGAGAAGGGCGAACCCGTGGAGGCGGCTGAGGCGGTGGTGATCGAGGTTCACGAGACAGGAGTGACGGTGAACGATGTCTATCCCATGGCAGGGTTGACCCTGGAGGTCAGACCGCAAGGCCGCGCTCCGTACAGGGCCGAGGTCAAGTGGCTCATCGACCGTTTCCAGATACCTCAGTTCCAGCCCGGGGCGGTCATCCCGGTGCTGATCGATCCGAAGGATCCCGACAACGTCGCCCTCGGCGGGTCCGGGCCGTCGACCCCGGGAGAAGAGCAGAAGAAGGTCGGCTGGGGCGCGACGCCGGGCGGTGCCGCGGCAGGAGGCGTCCAGGCCGGGGCCGTGGCGGCGCAGGGCTCCCCGGAGCAGCAGGCCGAGCAGATGCTGAAGCAGAACGAGGATGCCATGAAGCCGGTGCTGGCTTCAGGCGTGGCGGCGGAGGCGACCGTAGTGTCCGCGACGCCGCTGAACATCTTCGTGAACGGGTCCAACCCGGCGATGAAGCTGCGCGTGGAGGTACACCCGGCGACCGGCCCGAAGTTCCAGGCTGACACGATCGGCGTGATCTCCGCGGCGTCGGTCTCCAGGTTCGAGCCGGGCGACGTCATCCACGTCAAGTACGATCCGAACGACCTGACGAAGGTCGCTATAGACCATTCGTGAGAGGGCTCTTGTCCCCTTAGTCTTCTTCAGCGCATCGCCAGCAGGCGACAGGCCATCTCGCGCCGCTCCAGCTCCGCAGTCCCGTCCTTCGACGGGGTCATCTCGAACACGCAGCGCGGCGCGCCGGTCGCGGCGCACTCGACCTCCCTCCCCTCGAACCACTCGCCCGTTATAGCGCTGACGTGCCCGGCCGCGCCTCCGGCGAAGTAATGGCATACCGGCGTATCCGACGGCCCCAGCCAGTCGACCTCCTGCGAGTTGGAGAGGACGGCGCGCAATGGCTCCGAAGTGAAGTCGAACTCCTCGACGGTGCCCCAGCCGCCTTCGGTGATGATGATGCGAGACTCGGTCACCAGCACCTTGCTCAGGAGCTCGGCCATCAGCGGGTCCTGGCGCACGCGCTCGAGCAGGCCGCCGCTCGTCATCAGCGGGACGAAGACGCGGGGCGCCCAGCGCTCTTTCCTGATGGCGTCCATGGCCTCGTAGTAGCCCGTGATGAAGCCGATGTCGTACAGCGCCCGCTCTTTCTCCTCGGGCCCCATCCGGCCGAGCACCTCGTGCATGACCCTGAGCAGCTCTGAGCCGAACATTATCTCGTCGACTCCCCCGACCCCGATGCGCCCCTTCTTCATGTCCACGTCGTGGATGTCGAACGAGGAAGAGCCCATGTACGCCCTGACCATAACCTTCAGCTTCCTGGATATCCACGGCGCGTTGGAGATCGGCCTGAGCCCGCAGCGGACGAACCTCGGGTGCCTCTCGCTGAAATCCATCAGCGCGACGGCGGCTTTGACCTTGAGCATCTGCCGGCCCTCTTCGCGAAGCCCGCTAAGAGATGGTGACGCTGGCCGGCAGCTTGTTCGTGAGTATGTCGACTGTCTCCTCGACCATGTCCATCAGGACCTCGCCGGCCGGCTTTATCTCGTGAATCATTCCCGAGGCCTGCCCCGCGAAGCCGCCGATGTACTCGTCCTTGTTCGCCTCGACGAAGCCGCCGAAGAGGGCGGACGAGACCATTATCTGCATCGGGAACGGGAGCGGCGCCAGCCCGGAGGCGTCCCAGGCGTCGTGGAACTTCGAGTAGATCGAGCGCAGCGTCTTCCCGGTGAACATCGTGCTGACCTTGGTGCCTTCGTCGGTCGTCTCGACTATATGCCGCTTGATCGCGTCCGAAGCGCCGCCCTCTGTCGTGGCCAGGAATCGCGTACCCACCCAGACGCCCGGGCAACCCATCGCCAGGGCGGCCGCTACGCCTCTCCCGTCAGCTATCCCGCCGGCGGCTATGACCGGGACCGGGTAGGCGGCGTCGATCGCCGCGGGTACCAGTGCCATCGTCCCGACGCGTCCCGTATGCCCGCCGGCCTCGTGGCCCTGCGCCACCAGGAGGTCCACTCCCGAGTCGGCCATCCGCTTCGCGTTCTTCGAGTTTCCGGTGATGGCGAGCACCTTGATGCCGTTGGCATGGGCTTCCTCCACCATGGAGCCGGGGTTGCCGAGCCCGGCGCAGAACACCGGGATCTTTTCCTCGATACAGATGGCGACGGCCTCCGCGGGCTTCATCGTCGTCGTGTCCGGCTTCACCATTATCTCGACTTCGGGGATGCCGAGGTCTTTCCTCATCTGTGCGACCCAGTCCTGGTAAGGCTGGGGCAGCGACATGAGGACCTCGCTCAATGGGATCTCCTTGACCCCTTCCGGCGCGTCGAACGCCGCGAGATTCTTCGGGAGCAGGAGGTCCACCCCGAAAGGCTTGTCGGTCTTCGCCCTGATGTCCTTTATCGACTGGCGCAGCTCGTCCAGCGTGTAACCGCTCGCGCCGAGCACGCCCAGGCCGCCGGCTTCAGAAACGGCAACCACCAGCTCCACGGGAGCGCCGACCTGCTCGCCGAGGAGATTCGGCCCCATCCCGGCGCAGAGTATCGGGTACTCGATGTCCAGCATGTCGCAGAGCTTCGTCCGTAGAACTTTCCTGCCCATGATCGCCCCTTTCCTCAGTGCAGCGCACTTTGATTATTCGAGCCAGCGACTCACAATCTTATTATCATCGGGCCCGCAAAGGAATACGTGCCGCCGCGCGGCAGGGCTTGCTCGAGTTTGATAGAAGCAAACGCCTTGAGGAGAATGTGAGTAAGTGAGGCGTGTATGGCATTTGACGTGTTGCCTTCGAGGGAGACTATCGACACCACCATCGAGACGCTCGAGCGGAACGGGGTCTCGGTCGTGTTCGTCGAGGCGGCCGCCGACGCCCGCTCGAAGGTGCTGGAGATGCTGCCGGAGGGCTCCGAGGTGATGAATATGACGTCGAGGACGCTCATGGGCCTCGGCCTCGACAAGGAGATACTGGAGTCGGGGCGATACGACGCCGTCCGCAATAGATGGATGACGATGGACCGGACGGCCCAGGCCGAGGAGATGAACCAGCTCGGAGCCGCCCCCGAATGGGTGCTCGGCAGCGTGCACGCGGTGACGATGAGCGGCTCGCTGATGTTCGCCTCGAACACCGGCAGCCAGCTGCCCGCCTACGCCTACGGGGCTCTCCACGTGCTCTGGGTCGTCGGCGCGCAGAAGATAGTGAAGGACGTGGACGAGGGGTTCAGGCGCATCTACGAGTGGTGTCTCCCGCACGAGAGGGAGCGGGCCCTGGCGGCGTACGGCCCCGGGACAACCACCGATGTCAACAAGCTCCTCATCATGAACAAGGAGAAACAGAAGGACCGCATCACCATGGTGATGGCGAACGAAGTGATCGGTATTTAGTAGTGGCCGTCCGGCAACATGGCCGGCACACGTCGACGCGGGAGGCATCATGGCACGAGAGATAGACACAGAGCTCAACAGGCAGCTCGACAAGGTTATCGCCGAGCGCCGGACGATTCGTTCGTTTACGGAGGAGGCGCCTCCGAAGGAGCATGTCGAGCAGGTGCTCCGGGCCGGCCTGCTCGCCCCCTACGCTTCGGTCGCCGTGGGAGATTACAAGCTCTTCCGGCGTTTCTTCGTGATGAACAAAGGCGGCAAGGCGGTCACGGAATTGGCCGGCATCATCAAGGCCGGCATCATCGCCGCGGTGCGGGCAATGCTGGACAACATTCCTGAAGGAGCGGAGCCTCCCCCGTTCGCGATGCGCCTCAAGTCCGTGGCGGAGGGCGGCGAGATAGGCTTCGAGAGCGTTCCCTGTTTCGTCGTGGTCGCCGAGAAGCGAGGGATGCCCCCTGCCGAGCTGCAGTCGCTCGCGCACGTGATGGAGAACATGTGGCTGAAGGCCACGGCTCTCGGCATGGGCTTCCGCCTAATATCGGCGGTCTCACAGCAGTCGGACAACCCGGACTTCTGCAAGCTGCTTGGGCTCACGCCGGGCGAGTTCGCACTCGTCGGATGCGCGCTCGGCTACGCAACGGAGTGGCCCCCGGCCACCGACCGGCCTCCACTCGACGAGGTGACGGCCTGGCTCGACTGACCGGGCCGGCATCCACTCACGCTTGAATGTCGCGGAATGCCGGTTATCATAGCTGTGCGCAACAATAACCGGGGACAATCAGGTGAGATGATGTATCGCATCCACAGGAACGTTTTCGTCGCGGCCGTCGCCACGGTCATGGTCGTCGCGATCGCAGTCTCGCTCCCGGTCGCCGGAGGCCGGGCACGCGCCGCCGGGCCGTTGGGCGCGCCCGTTCCTCAGGGAATATTCGACGCGGGTTCGAGCTTTTACCAGGCTGGCATCTGCGCGTCGGACATCAACGGCGACGGGGTGCAGGAGCTGCTCGTCGGCAACCAGAACGGTAACCTGTACTGCTTCCGGCCCGATGCTACGGTGCTGTGGAGCTACTACACCGGTTCGGCCATCCAGAGCACTCCGGCCTGCTCCGACGTCGACGGAGACGGGCAGGAGGAGATATGGGTGGGCGACATGAGCGGCCGAATCTGGGGATTCGACTCGAGCGGGAACCCGCTCAGTAAATGGGGTTGGCCGAAGCCGACCCATTCCGTCGGAGGCATCTCCGGCATCTTCTCATCGCCGGCGATCGGTGACATCAACGGGGACGGCGCGGCTGAGATAGTGGTGGGCAGCTACGGACAGAGGGTCTACGCCTGGTCGTACACGGGAAGGATGCTGCCCGGCTGGCCTTACAACAACGAGGACACCGTCTGGTCGTCGCCTGCGTTGGCGGACATCGACTACGACGGCGTGAAGGAAGTCGTGATCGGGGCGGACTCGACCGGGGGCGTGAACTGGCCTTACCCGCCCGGCGGGCTCCTCTACGTCCTCGACGAGAACGGCTCGGTCGCGCCGGGTTTCCCGAAGGTGACGCCCGAGGTTACTTGGTCGTCGCCCGCGGTCGCCGATATTAACGGAGACGGCCGCTACGAGATCGTGGTCGGCACGGGGCACTACTACACCACGCAGGGAACCATCACGACGGAGGGAGAGCGGGTGTACGCGTACGACAGCCAGGGAAACCTGCTGCCCGGGTGGCCGGTTTCCGTGGCCGGCGATACCTTCTCGTCTCCGGCCATCGGTGACATCGACGGCGACGGCGTCAAAGAGATAGTGATCGGGACTCTCCAGGTCAACGGCATCGGCAGCGAAACCGTTACCGTCATCAAGCCGGACGGCCACATCTCGCTGCAGGTCAACGGCCTCGGCGGCCCGACTTTCGCCTCGCCCGCGCTGGGCGACGTCAACGGGGACGGAAGGCCCGACATCATTCTCGGGTCCGGGCAGAGGTTCTACGCCTGGGACTCGACCGGGGCACAGCTGTTCAACATCGACATGGCCAACTTCTGCGTCGGAGAGCCGGCGGTCGGAGATTTCGACGAGGACGGCCGGGTCGAGGTGGCCGTCATCAGCGGAGACGCGCCGGGTGGGGCTTTCGCGGGCGGGACGTTCCGCGTTTACGACTGTGCGGCAGTGACCGGCGCCGACCCCTTCCCGTGGCCGATGTTCAGGAGGACGAGCGACCATCACGCGACCGTACTGACCGGCAACGAGCCGCCGCCTCCGCCTCCGGCATCGTGGACCAGCTGGTACGTCGCCGAGGGGTCGACAGGCCCCGGGATGGAGACGTATGTCCTCGTACAGAACCCGGGCGACGACGTTGCGAACGTGCGGCTCACTTACATGACCCAGAACGGGGAGGTTCCCGGTCCGACCGTGGCGATGGCACCTCACTCGCGGCGCACTTTCTTCGCCGCCGACAGCGTCCCCGACACGTGGGACGTCTCGACCATGGTTTCGAGCGACAGCAACGTGGTGGTGGAGAGGTCTGTCTACGGCAACAACCGGGAGTGGGCCCACAACTCTATCGGTGTGATAAAGCCCAGCAGCAGCTGGTACCTGGCGGAAGGCTCGACCGGGCCCGGGATGGAGACCTGGGTGCTGGTGCAGAACCCGAACAGGACCGCGGTTGACGTCAAGCTGTCGTTCATGACGGACAAGGGACCGAGGGCCGGACCGGAGGTCATCATGCCGGCGGTCTCGCGACGCACTTTCAACCTGGCGAACTACGTCAACGGCTACTGGGGCGTATCGACAAGGGTGCTGGCTGACCAGCCGGTCGTCGCGGAGCGCTCGATGTACAACTCCGCCAGGACGTGGGCCACCGGCTCGATAGGCGCGCCGCTGCCGTCGACCGAGTGGTACCTGGCGGAAGGCTCGACCGGGCCGGGGATGGAGACATGGATACTGGTCCAGAACCCGACCTATCCCGAGGCGCACGTCCACATCGACTACATGACGCCCGCCGGCGGCCGCATCAACGGGCCGACTTTCACCGTGCCGTCCAGCGCGCGGAAGACCATTTACGCGGCGGACACAGTCAACAACGCGTGGAGCCTGTCGGCGGTCGTCACCAGCGACAACCCGGTGATAGTGGAGCGGGCGATGTACGGCAACAGCAGGACCTGGGCGGATGACTCCATCGGCGTGACTACACCGAAGAAGACATGGTATCTCGCCGAGGGCTCGACCGGGCCGGGGATGGAGACGTGGCTGACCGTGCAGAACCCCGGCACCGAGAGCGCTACCGTCTACCTCACTTACATGACGCCGAACGGCACGGTGGGAGGGCCGTCCACTGTGATGCCGCCGGCTTCCCGGTTCACGTTCTTCGTTGCGGACACGGTTCCGAACACCTGGGAGGTGTCGGCCGTCGTGCAGTCCGACAAGGACATAGTGGTAGAGCGAGCGATGTACGGGAACAACAGGACCTGGGGGCAGGAGTCCATCGGATTCGCCCCCTGACCCCTCAAAACGCGACAACGGGGCCAGGCCCCTGTGTCGCGTTTTTATCGCGTTTGGGCCAGGCCCCTTTGTTGCGTCAGGCCGCTTTGTCGCGTTTTCGGGTCAATCGTCCTTGTCGGCCATCCGTTCGCGATTCCTGATGTACTCCATTAAGGCCAGGCCGATCAGCGCCACCAGCTCCATCAGCAGCACGGAGTAGCCGATCACGTCTTTCTTTGTGTAATCGACGATCGAGTAGGTCAGGAGCCCCACCAGTATGCAGAGGCTCACAAGGAGCTGGATGAATATGCGCTTCCGCGAACTGTTCCTGCGCCGCGCTTCCTCGTTCGAAGCCGGAGGCCCCCAGAACCTGATGAGGACAGCGAGTGTCATGACAGCGGCGGGTGGGAATATCAGGAACCAGTAGAGGCTCGTCATCGTGAAGCCGATAACCGCGATCGTCGTCGCGGTCAGGATAAGGGCAATAATTAT
>Ga0182017_10000894_pt1 | contig 23348 bp, 22 predicted proteins | sample 712E3DmetaG_FD_120492 | JGI IMG/M metagenome (GOLD analysis project Ga0182017, IMG submission 120492) | Permafrost microbial communities from Stordalen Mire, Sweden - 712E3D metaG | ecosystem: Environmental > Terrestrial > Soil > Wetlands > Permafrost | place: Sweden: Stordalen | collected... | reverse complement strand
TAAACCTTTTTCATTTTTTTCAGCTTTTTGATCTCACTATATATCTCCTGTGTAGGCCCCACCGCTCCGCCCGGCGAGTTTATTCTTAAGATGACGCCCTTGATGCTGTCATCCTCTTTGAATTTCACCACATCCTCCATGGCTTCTTTCATATCGGTAATAGTGCCCTCTATTTCAACGACACCGATCTTCCCCTCGCCGGTCATGCTGGAAGAACCTATTATCAGGTATGTAAGAATAATAAAAACAAAAACTACAAGAGTAACAATGAGAAAAATTTTCTTTCCTCTTGAACCGGGCATATTGTCATCCCCTCCTCTCCTGCTATTGTTTGATTGTTGCGAGCTACCGGTAACCCGATAACCTGTAACTTCTATAACATTTATTTCAAGCCTGCGCCGTTTGTGTCACAAACCCTCTTTTTTTGAGCACGATCTTTCCGAAGGGCCTGCGTTGGGTCAATGTGGCCGTTCGAATTTTTGCCAGCTCCAGTATGCCGAGAATGGTGGCAACCCGCTCGTTGCGGTCTTCTCCACTGTAGAGATCCCATTCAAAGCGACCTGACATTTCAAGGATGTTGTTCAACATCTCAAGTTTTTCTTCAAGGGTCGGTCGTATTTGACGTATCGAAAAGTATTGCTCTTCTTTGCCTTTCAGCAGTTCAAAATATAGGTTGCAGAGACAGAGGAGGTCATAGTCCGGCTCACGCTCGACGGCACCGCTGCCGATGGGAAAAACATCACGTTCGAGCATGGGGAGCTCATCGATAGCAACGGCCATGTTCCGGAGTCGTTCGTATTCGATGATCCTCTCTACAAGCTCTTCCCTGGGGTCTTCTCCTTCGCCGTTGCCGTTGCCGTCTACCGGCAAGAGCATCTTCGACTTGATAAAGATGAGAAGGGAGGCCATCTCGATGAAATCCTCTGCGATCCTGAGGTTCATATCTCTGACAAGCTCCACATACTGCAAAAACCTGTCGGTTATCGTCGAGATGGGAATATCCCAGATACTCACTTTATTCCGTTTGATGAGCGTAATGAGGACAGCGAGAGGACCCTCATAGCATTCAAGCTGCACTTCAAGTGTCGGTACAAGGAGACTCATGGGATAATACCTTTCTCCATTAAATAAATTTCGACGAAATGTGTTTCTTCCTCTTTCGTCTTCAGGCTCATATCTATTTTAGCATCTTTTAATTTCTCAAGCACTTCTTTATAAATGGGGCCTTCCTGGATGCCCAGTTTTTTTAGATCTTCACCTGTCGTAAGGGGCTTACAAGAATCCCGAGAGGTGATGTAGCCGGATATCGCTTTTTTGATCTCCTCTGACTTCGTTTTCGCCATGATAAAAAGTTTTGCCTCTCTGGAGAGCGGCTCAAGAGTCCTGTATGTCTCACTCTTTTTTATGACAGAAATGCCCATAGAAAGTTTCGCCATGGCATCCCTGAGACGCTCCGTATTTTCAATGACCGTCCTCCTTACCCTCTCGCTCATCTCCATCCCTTTGCAGAACTCTGCAACATCCTCGTTCTTCATGTGGTCAAGAAGCCCCAGCATGTAGTACTGAAGCTTACTAACAGCCTTTCCCTGGTAGAGGAATTCATGCCATTTGAAAACAGCCTGCATTTGCGTGAAAAGCTTCTCCTTTTCCCTGTTGGATGTAAGCGAGGGTGAAACAAACCTCAAGAGGTCAAGGTCATTAAGTCGTTTGAGAATTTTCTCGGGCGCTTCCTCCTCAAGGATGAGGGCAAGTTCCGTCCATATCCTTTTACCCCGTATTTTTGCAAGAAAATTGAGCTTAACGGCATTTTTGATGAGGTCCAGCGTATGCTTACCGATTTTAAAACCGAAGCGGAGCTCAAACCGGATCGCGCGAAAAACCCTCGTGGGGTCCTCGACAAAACTCAAACTGTGGAGCACCCTGATGGTCTTTTCCTTGATGTCTCTCTGGGCGCCAAAGAAATCGATCAACTCGCCAAAAGTGTTTTTATTGAGCGAGATCGCAAGGGTATTGATGGTAAAATCCCGCCTGTGAAGGTCGAGTTTCAAGGAACTGTGCTCTACGACAGGAAGAGCCGCAGGGGCTTTATAGTATTCAAGCCTTGCCGAAGCTATATCGACCTTGAACCCGTCTGGATATAAAATTTTTGCCGTCGCGAACTCCTTGTGGGGGCGTATCTTAACGTTAAAGCGTTTTGCCATCTCTTCCGCAAAGGTAATGCCGTCGCCCTCGATAACGACATCGATATCATAGTTTTCATCACGAAGGATCAAATCCCTTACAAAGCCGCCTACGAGGTAGACATGGTAGTCAAGCTGGTCCCCCAGATTTCCCATGTCTTCGAGCTTTTTCAGCACCTCTTCATTGAGCCTCTCTCCCATGATCTTTCTGACATTCTTCCTCTTCACATATTTCTCATGGAATTCGAGTTTTTCGAGGACGGTTTTCGCTATCTCGTCCTCAAGTATCCTCAAAAGGTCTGTTCGAGTGATAGCGCCCTTCAACTCGCCATCTTTTATAACCGGTAAAAACCTCTGGCTGTTGCCGATGATCTTTTCTTTCACCTTTTCGACGGAATCGTCGGGCTCAACGGTCTGGAATTCCGTAAACATATACTCGCTGACGGGAACATTCTCCAGTTTGTGAAAGACCGCTTTCTCCGCAACCTGTCGCGTAATAATGCCGACAACCCTGCTGCCGGACAAAACCGGGAGGGCGTTGATATTGTATTTTGTGAGGATGGTCTTCGCATCATGGATGGAGCCTGCGGCATCGACGGACTTGATCGGGAAGAACATGATATCCTTCGCTTTCCATAATGGTTTCACATTATGCCGCAGGATCTCGATAAGCCTGTCTTTTGTTTCGATGAGGGTCATATCCTTCACCGTAGCCGAAGCTGCTACTTTATGCCCGCCTCCTCCCAAGAGGGACATGATGTATCCCGAATCAACCTCGGGAATCCTGCTTCGGCCGATAATATGGACCCTGTCTTCCATTCTGAAGAGGGCAAAGAGCACATTGATATTCTCCACATCACGGAATTTATGGACAATGACTGCAAGGTCCCCCACATACCGTTCGGTGCTTGCCTCTGTTATCACAATATCGATACCGTTCATGTTATAAACCGTGGCATTCTGGATAATATCGTTAAGGAGAAAAACCTGCTCCGGTGTAAGCTCCCGAATGAGCATATCGGAAACAAGATTGACACTGGCCCCTTTGGAAAGAAGATATGATGCCGCCTCAAAATCGGCTATCGTCGTCGAGGAAAACTGGAAACTCCCCGTTTCTTCATAGATGCCGAGCATAATGATCGTTGCCTCCTCGGCGGTAAGGGGAATCTGTCGCTCCTTCAGGAGGGACACGAGTATGCTGACGGTAGCGCCGGTGCTGCGGATCACCTCGAGGTCTCCTTTCACATCATCTTTTGAGGCAGGGTGGTGGTCGTAGATATGAATCTTGGCTTTCCCCTTCTCGGCGATCTTTGCAAATTCGCCGATCCGTGTCTTCTGGCGCGTATCGACAAGGATAAGGGTATCGACGGCATCGTAATCGATCTTCTTCATCTTCTCGATGTCAAAGAGATAGAGCGTCGAATGGATGAGGAAATCACGCAGCGTCTTCTCTTGCGAACCCGGGAAAACGAGGGTGGCATCGGGGTAGAGCTTCTTCGCTGCGAGCATGGAAGAGAGGGAATCGAAATCTGCGTTCATATGGGACGTGATAACCTTCATTCACTCATCCCAATTCATGGATTTTTGTTAAGCTTAAGAGTAGCCGCATAAGTTATTTTCGCATATTCGCGGCTTAATCGCAAGACTGCGATATAACAGATTTCAGATTGATTGAAAGGGGGAATCTATCAGGGAGATTGGTTAAAACGATTTGTAGATAGCGAAACAAGGAAGGAAAGGGGATATCAGAGGGATGTCTAATCATTATTTCCCTGAAGATCGCCGCTTGATTGAAAAGGGTGGGAACATCACCTAATGGAACCCATTATTTTCGGGATTTCCGCTTATTTCTCTGCGACAGAAACCACGCTAACAGAACACCTATCAGCGAGATTAATCCGCCTACAATTCCACCTTTAACACCTGAATCGACATTTTCCCATATAGTCCTGTTAAGTATTTCCCCATTCAGAGCGACTATATTTGCCTTGCCGTGAATTTTTGTTAAATCTTTGTCAACCGACACGTTAAGGGAATATCCGTCAATAATCACTACGCTGTCATATACTATAGTAGACGAGGGATATTTCACAATTTTTAGAATACCTTTCGCATGAGCAACCTTGAAAAAACCTTTTTTAAAATTGCCCTGTGTGATTGTTTTGTAACAAGGTAAATGCATTAGTTCATCCTTGGAACTCTTGAGATAACTCACAAGAGATTTAGGTACAAACTGAGATGTACAGTCTTTCTGACATTTGAATTCAAACATTACGTAAACAGGAATATGATAAAAAAAGATCCAATAAGCGAGAAATACGATAAAAGACAAAGCAATCAGACCACCAACGGAGAAGGACCTTAGCGAGAAACTCATTATGCTATAGTTGTCCTTCTTAAAACCCTTTATGCGTTTGATAATTTGGTAGACGCTGTTACCCGTTATAATTCCTACAAAGGAACCACCGATAATATTAGATACTATCGAAAATATAAAGGAAGAATCAGAAGCATCATATGCCGATAACATACGGTTGAAATCAACTAACCAATAAATACTATCCGATATAGTTGCGCCAACAATAGCACCAATAGCACTGAGGCCGATCATCTGCATTTTCGTTTTCCCGAATAGAGGCAACTGAGCGGATAAAAATCCAGGCAGAAGAGCAAAAACAAATGAACCAAAGAACGTATCGACCGACATGATAACGGATAACACTGTTGTTGGATCAATACTACCTTTCAAAAACAGCAACAATGCACTTTCTGAAAAGGTACCTGCCGTAAAGAGCAATATAGGAACAATTGAATTCGCAAGGACGAAAAATACCTTTTTGCGATAAGACTGGAAGTGTACGGATGGACACAGAGTGAAAAGGAATGGTACTGAAAAAGCTAACAAAACCTGAATAATATAGCCTATATTATTCACTTATCAAACCTCCATGAGTCCTTCGAGATGGCTGATTCTGGGCGGTTGATGTATTGTTTACCACTCTCATTTGTGTATTACAAGCGGAATCTTTACAGCGCCATTTTCGGAAAGGAATGATGACTTAGTCTGATTTAACTCATCAAAGCAACTTTTTTGGTATCAGGAAGGGCTGTGCTCTGCTACACCTACGAAGCTTGACCGTGAATTGGTGATGAGAATCGAATATTACGACTGGAAAGAGTACTCTGTAACTTTGAGTTGAGGGAAAAGCTGAATAAAGCTTTCCTTACTTAAAAATCTTATTAGTGAAATAATCTTCGTTATTTAATTCTCTTATTTCCTGTTCTATATCTTTTAATTGAGAAACCGTACTCTGTTGCATTACAAAAATTAGTCCATCTTTCTCAATATCCGCAAAATGAACATAACCCGAAGGAATTGCATTTGGATATACAAAAGCGCCCACTTTGTCGTCAATGGCTATTTTGATTAAAGCCTCTTCTCCCTTTATTACTCCAACTACTCCAGCCACGATTCTTATTAATTCTGCCGAATCCAATGTAATTGGTTGTTTGCCTGCTAATATTCCTTCAATGATTCTAAAATTACCTTTTAAAAAATCTTCTCTGCTTAAATGAAATGTAGTTGTTTTATCTTCCATTATTTGAGAGTTGGTAACGTTAGGAAATAAAATAAACAGTGTTAATACAATTAGGATGAATGATTTTCCCATATCTACTCTGACCAGCCGGGCGACATTCCATCGAGAAAACCTAAGACAGTATTTGACCCCTGATCTTGGATATACACACATCCGCAGTAGTTGCATCTATAGGCGCTTCCTGAGGATTCTGCGATCTTCCTCTTTGCGTTCTCGGGTAGCTGCCTCTGTTGCGTGGCGGTCAACGTGTGTTGTCTCCCAGCCGAAACGAAGCGGCCAGAACACTGGTTAGGACATTCCTCAACCCGCTTATTGCTCTTTCGCATCATTATTACTTTACCTCGATTTCGTTGAGGCTTTCCCAACCATGTATTCTATACATCTTTTCTTCTTCCTCACAAACCCCATCTGTATCAAGCAATACGTTTTTAAAACTCAATATATAATACTCCTCATCAAAGTTACAAGAAATGTCCGCTGGAACTTTAAAGCTTGGCGCCCAAGCGGAATCCTCAATTTTTATTCCCGGTATCGGATAGAGGCTTGTTTCGTGTTTCTTTCTTAGCGATATTTGTCGGCCGCCCTTTGTTTTTGTTGTAATTAAGATATCCATTATCACGTGCATATCAAATTCCTCCTCTCATTTTTATAAGCCTTTAATAGAAGGTACACCCAATTCCCCTTTTTATCAATGCCCATATGAGACAAAATATACTAAATAGTCTAACACCATTTGCGAGAGCGAGATGACTGGACGGATACACCATCGAGCTATAAATTTCTTAAATGAACCTCCCTGCTGCAAGCAGCAGGGTATCAGAGGGAAAAGACCTGTTCTAAAAGAACCTTGCTTTACCCTGTAGCAAGCTACAGGGAATAATCAAGTTCATTGAAGGCCGATAAATCCGCGGATGGCGTTATTAAATACCAGTTGAAAGCTTCTACCGACCTTGAGAGGGCAACATTGCGACTTTCAGGAAGTTAATGATGATTTAATCACGAATAAGTCATCAATAGACTCCCGTTGCATTAACCCCTCGGATGATACTTCTTATGGATTTCCTTGAGCCTCTTGCTGTCAACATGGGTATAGATTTGCGTCGTCGAGATGTCTTCATGCCCGAGCAGGATCTGAACTGAGCGAAGATCAGCTCCGCCTTGCAGCAGGTGGGTAGCAAAGGTATGACGTATCGTATGAGGAGACACATGTCTCCTTTCCATTCGCATACTGTACTTCCGTATGATCTTCCATATGGCCTGGCGCGTGAGCGTACCGCCTCTTCTGTTGGGGAACAGATAGTTCCCTTGCGGCTTCTCCGTCTCAAGGTATAATTTTATGGCATCCCGCGAGTACGTTCCAAGCGGGACCACCCGCTCCTTGGAACGTTTTCCCATGGCGACCACAAAACCGCCTTCAAGGTTTACATCGCTTTTGTTGAGCTTGGTAAGCTCCGAGACGCGCAGCCCTGTAGCATAGAGGAGTTCCAGCATAGTACTGTCCCTTAGCGATGTCTTCGAATGTTCAGGCAGACGGATAAGCTCCAGCATCTCTTCTTCGCTTAAAACATCCGGTATGGGCGCTTTGAACTTCGGGACTTCAACATCTTCAAGGGGGCTTACCTTGATCTTGCCGTCCATAAGGAGGAAGTTAAAGAAACTCCGTAAAGCCGACATGGCGCGTACAATACTCCGCGTATGTTTGCCGCGCTCACGCAGGTGGCCCATATAAGCCTCCACATGTTTACGCTCGGGATTATCAGACGATAGCTCCTCCATGAATTTAATAAATGTGAGGATGTCCCTGTTGTAGGCATCGACGGTATGCGGCGACGCCCCCCGCTCGGAAATGAGGTATTGGATGAACCTGTCAAGTTGATGGTATAGGGACATAGATTAGAACTCTCTGATGTTATCGTATTAGCCATATTATGTCAACAAAATTGATAGTTGATGGCCTTGCGCTTTTCGCAGCAAACTTCGTTGTCTTCGTCGTCGAAAATCCTCAACATATTCTCAATATGCTTCCGGTTTTCTCCTCCTCGTTGCCTCGTTATCCGTCAAAAATCACTTCGGCCCAAGAAACCAAAAAAATGCTTGTCAAAAATGAGCAGGCAACGATTTTCTTCTTGAAATCTACCGACGATTGCGGGAAAATGAAAAAATTAGGTGGGGAAATTCTATTAAGAAAGTTACGGAAGTTACCAACGCCCCCGATTGGGCTGATTGGTACATGATTGGTACATATTTTAGGGCACAGCTAACCGTTTATTCGGTCGCTCTTCCACCTGCAACTAAATAGCTTTACTAAGTAGATGTTCTAAGAATTACCGATCGAAATGCAGCATGACACCTGGGACGGGGAAAAGGCGGGGATTAAAGTGACGAGAAAAGGTCAGGGATAGATGGGGAACATGGTCAAAAAAGTTGATAATAGGTTGATTTTCCCGCGCATACATGATTGATTGTTTTAGGATGTCCCTATACGCCCCTCTAGAAGGAAAGGTATGAACGAACTCATATATGCCTCAGCGACAACTCTGGCGCGAGCCATTCAGAATAAGGAGGTCTCTTCCGAGGAGGTGGTTAATGCGTACCTGAAGCGTATTGCAGGGGTTAATCCCTTACTGAATGCCGTCGTGCAACTTACCTCAGCAACGGCGCTCGCTCAAGCTCGCGATGCTGGTGCGGCCCTGCATCGAGGTGAGGTCATCGGACCACTTCACGGGGTACCCATGACGATCAAGGACAGTATTGAGACAGCGGGAGTGGCCTGTACCGGGGGCGCCAAAGGACGGGCTGCCTTCGTTCCCGCAAAGGATGCGACTGCAGTAGCACGGCTCCGGGCGGCAGGAGCGATTCTGATAGGCAAAACCAATCTTCCGGAATTGAGTCTTGCATATGAAACCGACAATACGGTCTACGGGCGGACGAACAACCCCTACGACCTTTCCCGCAGTCCGGGGGGAAGCAGTGGTGGAGAAGCGGCAATTATCGCCGCCGGAGGGTCACCCTTCGGCCTTGGGGCCGACATGGCAGGCAGCATCCGTCTTCCCTCTCATTTTTGCGGGATTGCAGGTATCAAGCCGACAACCGATCGTGTGCCGAGGACCGGTCATTTTCCCAGGTTCGGCGGGGCGCTGAGCGCGCTGTACCAGATTGGACCCATGGCACGATTTGTGGAAGACCTCGGGCTTACACTGCGAATTATTGCCGGAGTGGACTGGCACGACCCCTCCGTTGTTCCCATGCCGTGGGCGGAACCTCAAGCAGTGGACACCAAGAGGTTGCGGGTTGCTTTCCATACGGATAACGGGATCAGCCCTCCGAACCCGGACACCATCGCCGTGGTAGTGAGCACGGCCAAGGCCCTCTCGGAAACCGTAATGGCCGTGGAGGAAGCCCGCCCCGAAGGTATCGAACAGACGAACGATCTCCGGAATGCTCTCATAGGGGCCGACGGAGGCGCTCGAATACAAGAACTGGCCCGGATGGTCGGCATCAAGGAGATGCACCCGTTGCTGCAGCGCCGGCAAACAAAAATTCGCTCTAAGATGCTGTCCGCTGCCGAGTTTGGGCTTGTGTTGGAGCGATGGGATGATTTTCGGAGTACCATGCTTTCTTTTTTCCAGGAGTACGACGCCATTCTTTGCCCTGTCAACCCAAACCCGGCATTCTTGCATGGCGCGAGCCTGGAGAATGAAGTCTACAACTCCTTCAGTTACACCAGAACCTATAATCTGACAGGATGGCCAAGCGTGGTCGTGCGGGCCGGGACGTCGGCGGAAGGTCTGCCAATCGGCGTCCAGGTGGTAGCCCGTCCTTGGCGTGAAGATGTCGCACTGGCAATAGCACAATACATTGAGACGGCCCGTGGCGGCTGGCAACGTCCGCCTCTCTGAAGGAAAATGGAGACTTGGGGACGTTGTTTCGTTCGTTGCACAACTTCCAGGAGCAATTTTTAAGATGGGTCGGGGGACAAATTACGTACTACATCTACAACTCCAGTATAGGCTCTTTTCAGCGAATCTGAGGATTACTGATTGAAATATCTAATTTATCAGGGGGTGAGTCCTTTATAGAGAGTTATTACATCACTGTTGCTTCGTGTATCAATACGGACAAGTTCTTCATCTCCTGTAAAGTTGATCCTTCAACTGTGTCACTTGTCATGTATCATATTTCGTGTCTCGTATCTCGTGAAGCGTATCTCGTTAAAGATTCTTCTATGAGGTTTTTACATTTCACGAACAGCACTTTACGATTAACAAAAAAACGACCTAAACACATAAGCCGTTTGCAGTGTTTCAAATAAGTATTACTTTTTTTCGATATATCTTTATTAATGCCCTTATCAATTCAGCGTCATCCAGACCTGCTTGCTGAAGGGAAAAGAGGAGTTCTGTTCCTTTTCTGGCAATCTTAACAATTTCCTCAAACTCGCTATTACGTCCGGCATTATAATACTCTTGCCTAAACCGCACTATTTTTGATAAAGACCGACTAAATCTCTGATTTTCCTTTTTTCTTTCTTCCTGGCAGCTTTCGCAAAAACAATCACCGTGTCTTTGAGCCATCCCTAACAGCTTGGTGATTCTGCCATAAAGGAATTCTTCTTTTGTTACCAAAACCCTTAAAGCTTTTACGATATTAACAAAATCCAATGCCTTTTTCCCGTCTGCTTTTTGTTCTGGAACGATTTGTTCTGGCTCTACCATAACTTCACCTCTTGTTTTTTGAATGATTACCCTTTCTGCTCATTGACGTCTTCATGCCGAACTGATTAAGGATCTTTCCATATTCATGGGAGCAGTACTGGCTTCCCCGGTCTGAGTGATGGATGAGGCACGGTTCCGGCTTTTTGGCCGATACTGCCCTGAACAGGGACTGTATGATAAGGTCTTTTGTTATCTTTGAAATTTTTCTCTCTATCTTATCTTTAATCTCTGTCTTTTTAGCTTATTCTCCTGTATAAAGACTCTATTATTGCAGAATAGCCTGACATAAAGGAGAGGAGGCATCCCTTACGCTTCCCAGCACGAGAAGAGTCTTTTTGGAATGTTCCCCCAGAAACACTCTTAATTGATACTATACTCTGCCGTTGATGTAAAGGAGCTTTACCGCATCGGACTACCCATGGGCGAGACCCACTCGATGCCCTTCATGCGGAGGGCGAATATGGGGTCACGGTTCTTTGCCCCGGTACTTGGGTGTTGGGGAGCAAAGGAGCAGAAAGTGCAATTAAGAGTGTAAAGGGTAGAGTCTGACGGCTCTACCCTTTTTTGTTTCTCGTATCTTCGCCATTACGAATTGAAGGGAGGGGGTGGCTCCATCCGGCTTCGCCGGTGGAGGGGGCGACGCGAGCCCCAGAAATAGCGTAGCGCATGGCGATAGCAGGACGCCGCAGATGCAATTCCCGAACGTGCCGTTGGCCGTGCACAAAACTCATTTTATGTCTTATTATGATTATTTTACTACTGACCTGTAGAACCGAATCCGCCTTCGCCCCTCTTCGTCTCTGATAGTTGTTCAACAACCTTCCAGTCCACCCTGGCAACCCTTTTAAAGATCATCTGTGCGATCCTGTCACCATTATTGATAACAAAAGGTTCGGTACCGAGGTTGATAAGGATAACCTTTACTTCACCCCGGTAATCGGCATCGATGGTGCCGGGCGTATTGAGAACTGTCACGCCGTGTTTGATTGCTATTCCGCTTCGCGGCCTTACTTCCGCTTCATATCCGTTGGGAATACCGATGAAGATGCCTGTCGGTATGAGGAAGCGCTCCAAGGGCTTTATGACCATAGGCTTTTCAATAAATGCGCACAGATCCACGCCGGAAGAGGCATCGGTGGCATAGCAGGGAACCCCGGCCCCCTCTTTTTTTGCAATCAGGACCTCTAACCTTTCCATGCCTTTTCAACCTTTTCGGCGTCTACATTTCCGAGGACCGTTATGGATATCTCTTCGGGTTTTTCAAAGATCTCCCGGGCGATTTCATCGACATCTCTTTTCCGGATGATCTCTATCTCATGAAGGGTCTCTTTCAGCGGGATATAGTCACCGAAATAGATTTCGTTCTTTGCGAGCCTGCCCATCCGTGTCTCGGAACTCTCGAGGGAAATAAAGAGGTTACCCTTGATGTGTTTCTTTGAGAATGCCAGTTCGGCATCGGTAATGCCGTCGTCCCTGATCCTTCTGATCTCTGTCTTGATGAGTGTCAGCACTTCCTCGATAGATTCCCGGGATGTGGACGTCGATATGCCAAAGGTCCCTGTATCATGGTAGCAATTTATATAGGAATAGATATTATAAACAAGCCCCCTCTGCTCCCGTATTTCCTGAAAAAGGTAGGAGCTCATACTCCCACCCATCAGGGCATTGAGGACATACATAGGGTACCTTCTTTTATCAATCTGGCTCACACCTCCGGTACCAATACAGAGATAGATATGCTCAAGGTCTTTCTCGTAAATATCGATCCCTCTGTTTGGTACGGGCGCCTCAAGCGCTTGTTTTGTCCCGTCCTTTACAACACCCATGAAAAATCGCTCGATCCTCCGGACACAATCGTCATGGTCGACCCTGCCTGTTATGGTAATGATTGCCGTTTCGGGGGCGTAGTGTTCCTTGAAGTAACCGGTGAGCTCGGCTGCGGTAAAGCGTCCCACGTTCTCCTCGGTGCCGAGGATCGTCATGCCAAGAGGGTGGCCCTTAAAATAGGAGGCATTGAACATATCGTAGATGGACTCTTCGGGGGCATCCTCAATCATCTTGATTTCCTGGGCAACAACGTATTTTTCTTTTTCTATGTCATCGTTTCTGAAAAGGGAATTTTTATACATATCGGAGATAATATCAAGGGCGATATTCATATCCTTCTTGAGTACCCGTGCATAGAGGCAGGTATATTCTTTTCCGGTGAAGGCATTGATGCTTCCGCCGATTGCGTCCACCTCTTTTGCAATGTCGTAAGCGCTCCTGGCGGACGTACCCTTGAAGAGCATATGCTCGATAAAGTGCGAGACACCGTTATTGGCCGGCGTTTCGTATCTGCTGCCGGCCTTCCACCAGATACCGAGAGACACCGTCGAGAAGTACGGAATAGACTCCGTTACAACAGTGATACCGTTACCAAGGACGGTCTTTTTATACATCTTGAGTTCGCTATTCCTTCTGATCTCTCAGACAAGCCTTTCTCGACAGTTTTATCCTGCCGTTATCTTCTATATCGATAACCTTTACGGTCATCATGTCGCCTTCTTTGGCAATATCGGATGCTTTCTTAACGAAACCATCTGCAAGCTGGCTTACATGAACAAAACCATCCACATTGGGTCCCAATTCAACAACAACACCGGCATCGAGGACCTTTTTTACCTTGCCTGTGTAAATAGTGCCCCGCTCTATCTCTTTGGTGAGCATTTTAATCATATCAATTGCGGCATTTGCCGAATCTTCATCGATGGAGGCGATTTTGACAAGACCGGAATCATCGATATCGATCTTGACGCCTGTCTCTTCAATGATACCTCTGATAATTTTGCCACCGGGGCCGATGACGTCCCGTATCCTGTCGGGCCTGATCTGCATGGTGAAAATACGAGGCGCGTAGGGCGACAGATGATCTCTTGGCGCCGCGATTGTCTCCTTCATAATATCGAGGATCGTTCCAATTCCTTTCTGTCCCTGGATAACTGCCTTGGACATGGTTTCCTTTGTAATGCCTTTTATCTTGATATCCATCTGAATGGCCGTGATGGCTTCACGCGTACCGGCGATCTTGAAATCCATATCGCCGAGATGGTCTTCGTCACCTAAAATATCGGAGAGGATGATCTCTTTCTCTCCTTCCTTTACGAGACCCATGGCGATACCGGCAACAGGCTCTTTAATGGGAACACCCGCATCCATAAGGGAGAGACACCCTCCGCAGACTGTTGCCATTGATGATGAGCCGTTCGATTCGAGGATTTCTGAGACGACCCGTATTGTATAGGGAAAATCTTCCTTTGATGGAAGAATAGGGCTAAGCGCGCGTTCCGCGAGGTTTCCATGGCCTATTTCGCGCCGTGAGGCTCCCCGGAGAAAGGAGACTTCACCGACGGAATAAGGCGCAAAGTTATAGTGGAGCATAAAGGATTTGTAGGTTTCCCCATCATGGAGGGATTCTATTTTCTGCTCATCCTCAGAGGTTCCAAAGGTCGTCACTGCAAGCGCCTGGGTCTCCCCTCTCGTAAAAAGCCCTGAACCGTGGGTCCTTGGAAGGATGCCGACTTGACACGTAATGGGTCTTATATCTTCAGAGCCTCTCCCATCAATTCTCTTGCCCGTTGCAAGGAGCTGCTCCCTCATAATATCGCCGGTCACATCATCAAAGGCCTTATAGACTTTGCTCTCTTCGATATCGGGGTATGCTGTCTTCATCTCCCCCAGGATCTGACTCTGACGTACTCCCCTCTCCAATTTGTTTCTTATGGCAAAACTCTCGATAAGGTCCTTTTCGATTTTTTCCCGAACCTCTTTTTTCAGTTCATCAACGCCTTCGGGTATCTTCGTCTGCCATTGCGGTTTTCCCACTTTGGCCTTCAATGTCTCCTGCATTTCGATGAGTGGCATCATGCTCTGGTGGCCGAATTGGATAGCTTCTATCAAATCACTGCCGCTTACACAGCGGGCTTCGCCTTCCACCATGAGAATAGCATCTTTTGTCCCGACAACAATAATGTCGATATCGCTATCCGCCATGTCTGAGGGCGTCGGATTTATGATAAAGACGCCGTCCTTTCTGCCTACCGTGACGCCGGCGAAAGGTCCCTCGAAGGGTATCCCGGAAATGCTCATGGCGCATGAAGCGCCAACGAGAGCCGTAACACCCGGATCGTTCTCCTGATCTGCGGAAAGCACCGTTGCTATGACCTGTGCCTCGTTCCTGAAGCCTTTAGGGAAAAGGGGCCTGAGCGATCTGTCTATCAAACGCGACATGAGTATCTCTAAGGTTGAAGGTCTGCCTTCTCTCTTGAAAAATCCACCGGGAAACTTACCGGCAGCGTAAGCCATTTCCTGATAATTAACGGTAAGCGGCAAAAAATCGTTCTTTGATGCTTCTTTTTCGGCCACTGCCGTTACAAGAACGACGGTGTCAGCGTATTGAACGAGAACGCTGCCGTCTGCCTGTTTTGCAAGTTCACCTGTGTTGATGGTAAGCGGTCTTCCCGCGAAATCGATAGTAATGCTTTCTTTCATTTTATTTTTCCTGTCCTTTTCATTTTTTATTTTCTCAAGCCAAGTTTCTCGACAACCTTCTTATACCGATCCACGTTTTTTCCCCTCAGATATTTAAGAAGCCTTCTTCTGCTTCCAACAAGGACAAGCAATCCCCTCCGGGAATTATGGTCTTTCGCAAATTTTTTAAAGTGTTCCGTTAGGGATTTTATCCTTTCTGTGAGGAGAGCAATCTGGACCTCGGGAGAACCGGTATCATTTTCGTGGGCCTTGAAATCCTCGATGATTGCCTTTTTTCGTTCCGTGGTAAGCGCCATGTAATCCTCCTTAATAATTAATTAATCTCTTGATCTTTATGGTTTTTGAGACAGTATCAGCAACTCCGATGCCCATAAGAGTACCCTGTTGATTGAGAAGCCTCGTTGCCTCACCGTTTTTCCACTCCCTGGAATTGCCCGTAATCGGCACAGGCATGCCGTGTTTCAAAAACCTTTCCAATGACAACTCCACAATGACACCTCGTAAAGATTGTAGAACATTTTCCAATGACAATAAATAGTTTATCAGGTCTTGACTGATTTTGAAATGCTCAATATTGATACCCATATCCTCGGTAAATTCGCCGTGCTTTGTCCGCTTCAATGAATAGAGCGTTGACCCGCATCCAAGTTTGTTTCCAAAATCACGCGCAAGGGCCCTGATATAAGTCCCCTTTGAACAGGTCACCTCAACATCCACATAGGGATGGGAATAATCAAGGAGTCTGATATCGAAGATCTCTACTTCTTTCTCGGGCGGCTCTACGGGTATACCCTTTCGTGCCCACTTATAGAGCGGCTTTTTGTTAACCTTTTTCGAAGAGTAGACGGAGACAAGCTGGGTTATCTTTCCAACAAAACCCCTGAGTATTTTTTCAACCGTATCTTTGTCGTAAAGCGGGGCAGCTACCTCGGTGAGTACTTTGCCTTCGATATCAAGTGTGTCTGTGGTGATACCGAGAAGAAACCGTGCACGATAGCTCTTTTCGACATTTTCGAGAAAAGGGATGAGCTTTACGCCCTCGTTGAGAGCAACGGGCAGTATCCCCGTTGCGTTTCTGTCGAGGGTCCCAATGTATCCTATTTTGTTAAACTTATGGAGCTTTTTAAGCCTCCTGATAACATCGAAGGAAGACATGCCCGTTTTCTTGTCAATAATTAAAAACCCGTTCAAACAACAACCTCCATACTATGAGAAATCACCTTCACGCTATGTTGAATGCCTTCTTAAGCACGCTTTCTACTTCCTTAAGATCGCCGTTGATGTGGCAGCCTGCGGCGTTCTTGTGTCCGCCTCCGTCGAAGCGGCTGCATATCTGCGCAACATCCACTGTCCCTTTTGAGCGCATGCTGATTTTGTAACGTTTCTCGCCTGTCTGTCTCATGAACACAGAGACTTCAACACCGCGTATTTTCCTGAATTCCTCGGAAAAACCATCGGTATATTCACTTGTCGTCCCTGTCTTACGAAACATTTCTTCTGTAACGTACGCCATGGCAATTCTATTCCCATCAAAGGTCTGTAAGGTACCAAAGACCTCACCCAAAAGGAGAAATCGTTCTTTGGGATGGCTCTCGTAAACCATTTGAGACACATAGGATGGCTTAACGCCTGTTTCTACCATTTTTTTACAGATAGTAAAGGCCGCCGGACTCGCATTATCGTAGCGCAAAGAACCCGTATCGGTAAAGACTGCGGTGTAGATATTGACCGCCATATTGTAGGTAAAGTCGATCTTCATCGATTTATAGAGCCTGTAGAGAATTTCACCCGTTGAAGAAGCCTCACTATCAACGAAATTGATCTTTCCGAATGCCTCATTAGTATCGTGGTGATCAATATTGAGAATAGTTCCCATAGCCTTCACGTGCTCGTACCCCTCCCCTATCCTGAAAAGATTTCCGCAATCGAGAACGATGACGGCATCGTATGTATCCCGAGGGAGTCTGTGAACCATATCGGGAGGCTTAGGCAGGAAGTCATACCGGTAGGGTACCCGATCCTTGAGGTACACGTGAGGATCCTTTCCGAGAGATTTCAGAACCCAGTAAAGGGAAAAAATAGAGCCGAAGGCGTCCCCGTCGGGGTCTATATGGCTTGTAATGAAAAATCTTTTTCCTTCTCGGATGAGGCTGCTAATCTGATTGAGCATTGGCTTCTTTCCTTAAAATTTTCTCTATCCTTGCCGCCTTTTCGTATGTGTCGTCGATAACAAAATATAACTCGGGCATATATCTCAATTTTACCCTCTTCCCGAGAAGAAATTTAATATAATTCTTGGACCGCTTCAGGGCCTCCAGAGCGGCGGCTTTTTTTCCCTCATCGCCGTATATAGACAGGTACACCTTGGCATTCTTTAAATCTTCGCCCATCTTGACATCCAGTATCGTAATAAACCCCATGCCGGGATCACGTATCTCCCTCTGAATAATGAGAGAAATTTCTTCCCTCAATAAATCCTGAACTCTGAGCTTTCTATATTTCATTTCCCATCACGATAATCTCTGTCCGGGTATCGATCACTTCACCTGCATAGAGTGATTCGATATACCTCTGAATATTTTCAATAGTAACATAAACGTGATCTTTTTTTATTCCTATAACAGCAAAACCGATACGTCCTCTCTGCCAGAGATTGTGCTCGGCGATCTCCACCATGGATATATTGAACTTCACCCGTGTTTTCTCTACAATCTTCTTTATCATCTGTCTCTTATCTTTTAAGGAGTGAGCTTCAGGAAAGAAGATATCTATTTGAGATACGCCAACGACCATATATATTAACCATCAAGGGTCTGCTTTTCCTTTTCTTCGACGAAAAATTCGAAGGCATCCCCTTCTTGTAAGTCGTTATAACCCTCAAGAGATAATCCGCATTCATATCCTGCCAGGACCTCTTTCGCATCGTCTTTAAACCGTTTCAGGGAAGAAATCTTACCGGTAAAAAGTACCTCTTTATTCCGTATAACCTTCACAAGGGTGCTCCTGGTAACCTTTCCCTCGGTAATATACGATCCCGCGATAACGCCAACCTTTGAAACCGCAAATACCTTACGGACTTCTGCCTTCCCTATGCTTACTTCAACGATTTTCGGCTCAAGCATGCCCTCCATGGCTTTCCTGACATCGTCAATCATGTCATAGATGATCGAATAAGTTCTGATCTCGACCTTTTCCTGTTCGGCAAGGGCCTGCGCTTTAACGTTGGGCTTTACATTAAAACCGATAATAATGGCTCCGGATGCCATAGCAAGGTTTACATCGGTTTCCGTTATGGCCCCCGCACCGCTGTGGGTAATCTGTACTTCAACAATATCCGTAGATATCTTCTTCAATGCTTCCGCGATTGCGTCGATAGTCCCGCGCACATCACCCTTGATGATGACGTTCAATACCACCTTTTCGGCTTCCCCGATCTTCGCGTAGAGATCTTCCAACGTCGTTCGAGAGTTCCGCAGCGACTCCTTTTCTCTCAGTTTTTCCTGCCTGAATTTGGAGAGTTCCCTGGCATAGCGCTCTTCCGTTGTGACAATAAAACGGTCGCCTCCGTGAGGCACATCCTGGAAGCCGACAACAAGCACCGGCGTTGACGGCGGTGCCTGCGTAATTCTTTTCCCTTTATCATCCACCATAGCGCGAACTCTTCCGAAAGTCATACCCGCGATAAAGGGGTCTTGAATTTTCAGCGTCCCTTCCTGGACGATGACAGTCCCAACAGCCCCATGCCCCCTGTCGAGCTCGGATTCAATAATGATGCCTTTTGCGAGCTTATCGGGATTGGCCTTCAACTCAAGCACATCGGCCTGCAGGACGATGAGTTCGAGAAGTTCTTCAATACCGATTTTCTTCTTTGCCGATATTTTCGCGAAAAGCGTTGTGCCACCCCATTCTTCAGGTATCAGATTGTACTCTGCGAGTTCTTTCATTACTTTGTCGGTGTTCGCATTCTGTTTATCTATTTTATTAATGGCCACAATAATAGGAACTTCCGCGGACTTGGCATGATTTATCGCCTCTATCGTCTGCGGCATGACACCATCATCGGCGGCAACAACGAGAATAACGATATCTGTTACAAGGGCCCCTCTTGCGCGCATCGCGGTAAACGCCTCGTGACCGGGAGTATCGAGGAAAACAATTTCTTTGCTGTCGACATTTACTTTGTAAGCGCCGATATGCTGTGTTATGCCTCCGGCTTCCCCGCCTGCCACATTTGTATTCCGTATCGTATCAAGGAGAAGTGTTTTCCCATGATCAACGTGCCCCATGATAGTAACAACCGGTGACCGTGGTTTCAAGTTCTCCTCACTGCCCTTCTCTTCTTCTTCGCGTGCCTGGAATTCGTCTTCGATTGAAACAATCCTTTCCACTTCATATCCCAGTCCTGTCGCGGCAAGATATGCCGTATCATAATCAATACTTTTATTTACCGTCGCGACAATCCCAAGAGAAAACAGTGTCTTGATGATATCCTGGGCCTTCACATTCATTCTCTTTGCCAGCTCACCGACCTGGATCTCATCACTTACCTTCACAACCTTTCGTGCCGGTTTTATTTCTTTCTTTTCTTCTTCTTCTATCCTTTTTTCTACTGTCCTGTCTCTTCTGTCTTTTCTAAAGGATGCCCCTCTCGGTCTCTGACGTCTGAAAGCGTAAAGGTCTTCTTCCTTGATGACGACCTTTCTCTTGAGCATGCCCTTCTTTTTGACTTTTGTTTCCTCAATTTCCTGCTCCTCTATCTTTTTGAGAAGCTTTTCCGTTTTCTTCTTCTGCCGTTCTTCACCGCCGGCATCTCCCGCGAGAGTAAAGTCTTTTTCCAGATCCTGTTTATATGCTTCTTCGAGGACTTTTGTTATTTCTTTTTCTTTGTCTTCCTCAATATGTTCGGTATCGCCCTTCAGGGTCTCTTCCTTATCTTCAGAAACTTCCTGGACCGCTTGTTCCCCCTGGTCCTGTGGCCGTTCCTTGATGATTGTCTGAGGTTCTTCCTTGGCTTTTTTACCGGCTGCTTTTGGTTCTTCTTCCTCTTTTCCCCTGACGGTTTTTTCTTTTTCTTCCGCCTTTTTCTTCGGCGTCTTCGGTTCTCCCTTGAGTTCTTCTCTTTCTTCCTGGAACTCCTTCTTTTCCTCTTTCGGCCCCTCTTTTTCTCTGGCGACAGGTTTCTGCACCCTTCTGCGGATAACCGTTGAGGCCACCCTCTTCTCAATGAGCGTTTCGCCTGAAGGGGAAAGCTGATCTTTGGCTTCCTCCTGGCCTGCTTCTTCTTTCATTTTATCTTTTATCTTGACACCGATTTTTTTTAATCTGGCGAGAATTTCCTCGTCGCTGACTTTATCGGTAAGAGCTGTAATCTTTATCTTTGTCATTACTTCAACCTTCCTTGCTCCCTGGAATATAAGAAAATCTCCAAAAACATATGCGTGTCATACTGTTCCGGCTTCTTTATTCTCCATACCCCCTTCAGGTTCTTTCTTGTCTATACCCTTTTCAGGCTTATTGACTATGGACTTCGCTTCATCGATAATGTGTCTGCAATCTTCGACAGATATGCTTGTAATCTTATTCAACTCTTCGGGGGTTAGCTTGGCAATATCCTGAGCGTCTCTCAAATATTCATCGTGCAATACACGGGCAAGGATTTCGTTGATTTTCAGGTTTTCCACCAGTTCATCGATGATCTTTTTCGATGTTTTCTCTACTTCTGATTCACTGCTGATATCTATTTTCCAACCCGTAAGTTTCGATGCGAGACGAACGTTCTGACCTTTCTTTCCAATGGCAAGGGAGAGCTGATCATCATTGACGATGACTTCCATGGAATGATCCTCTTCGTTGATGTAAACCTTCGATACCTTTGCAGGCGCAAGGGTGTTGCATACGAACTTCGCAATGTCCCTGCTGTAAGGAATAATGTCGATCTTTTCACCGCGAAGCTCCTGGACGATAGCCTGGACCCTTGATCCCTTTACACCGACACATGCACCGATGGGATCAATATCTGCGTCTTCGCTGTATACCGATATCTTCGCTCGCTCCCCTGGTTCACGAGCAGCACCAATAACCTTGATAATCCCTTCCTGAATCTCAGGGACTTCCAACTCAAAAAGCTTCATAAGAAAACCAGGATGTGTTCTCGACATAAGGATTGAACAGCCTTTCTGGCCCTTTTCGACATCAAGGATATATCCTTTAACCCGTTCTCTCTGTCGAAAGGTCTCACCAGGCACTGCTTCTTTCACGGGCATAAGGGCTTCGGCCCGCCCGAGATTTATGATGTAGTGGTTCTTTTCTACCCTCTGGATAACGCCCGTTACGATTTCACCCTTTTTATTTTTATACTCGTTGTATATGACATCGCTTTCCGCGTTTCGTACCTTCTGTATGATAATCTGTTTTGCCGTCTGTGCAGCAATCCGACCCAGGGACGATGTATCGAGCTTAATGCCTATTGCATCCCCTATTATACAATCCGGGTCATGGATTTTTGCATTGTCAAAAGATATCTCCATATCCGGATCCGGCTCGCTTGTTTCTTCTACGACGGTCTTAAACTGGAAAACTTCTATTTCTCCAAGTTCCTCATTGTAGTGTGCTTCAAGGTCCAGATGACTGCCGTATTTCTTTTTCGATGCCGATAAAATGGCCTCTTCAAGTGCGTCAATGATAGTCTCTTTGGGTATCCCCTTCTCCTTGCCTACCTGTTCGATGACATAATTCAAATCAAAATACATTATTACCCCTCATAACTCATAGTTCAAATTCTAAATGCGCCTTTTTTATAGCATATATCGGGATGGTAAAAATACCTATTTTTTCTTTGATTTCCACTTTATCAAAGGCAGTCTCTCCAATTTCTCCCATGAACTCGTTTTTTCCTCCAACTTCATCTCTGGTAATGATCCGGCACGTTTTCCCCCTGTGTCGCGCAAAATCTTCACTTTTTTTAAGCGGTCTCGTCAATCCCGGCGAAGAAACTTCAAGCGTGTAGGGATACGTGATAATATCTTCGACATCAAGGTGTCTTGCCAGCTCACGGCTCACATATGCGCAATCGTCTATTGTCACGCCGCCCTCTTTGTCGATATATACCCGGAGGAGCCATCTCTTACCAACGGGTTTGAACTCTATTTCAACAAGTTCAAGGCGCTCGTCATCGACAATAGGCGCCAGGATATTCGCAATCTTTTCTATTATTACCGTATCGGATACCATGCCGTTTAAACTAAAAAAGCGGGTCGAGCCCACTTAAACATAATTTTTTAACATACTATAGAATTTATTGCAATAGATAATGCGGGCTATGGACAAGAGGCTGTGGGCCATAGGTAACCATTTAGGCATCCCGTATCTGGGTGCACCCTTAATTATGTTTATCTTCTCACCTTCCACCCATCGCATATTGCCTATTGCCTCATTTCTATTGACTTTATGGGCCTTGCAAGGTTAAAAAGAAAAAGAAAAAACGGAGGTTCCATGCATATTTCAGTCATTGGCGTTGGTTATGTGGGACTCGTAACAGGCGCCTGCTTTGCAGAAACGGGGAACAATGTGCTGTGTATGGATGTCGATAAAGAAAAAATCGCAAAGTTAAAAAAAGGTATCATCCCTATATACGAGCCACAGCTCGAAGAGCTGGTGAAGAACAATGTAAAAGAAGGGAGGCTCCATTTTACCACAGATATAAAAAAGGCCGCTGAGCATGGCCTCGTTATTTTTATATGCGTCAATACCCCTCAGGATGAGGACGGCTCTGCAGATTTGCAGTATATCATGGGCGTCGCAAACGATATCGGGAAGGTCATTGAAAAATATAGAATAGTAGTCATTAAGTCTACCGTCCCGGTAGGAACCTGCGAAACAGTGAAATCTACCATCACAGAGGCGTTGAAAAAGAGGAAAGTGGATATACCATTCGATATTGCCTCTAACCCGGAGTTCCTCAAGGAAGGTGTTGCCGTCGATGACTGTATGAAACCGGAAAGGGTTGTTGTAGGGATCGAGCATGAAAGAGTTGAAGAGATAATGAAAGAGCTTTACGCTCCATTTTTAAGGACCGGATCGCCTTTTCTTGCTATGGATGTCCGGTCAAGTGAAATGACAAAGTACACCGCCAATGCAATGCTTGCAACGAGAATATCCTTCATGAACCAGATTGCCGGCATATGCGAAAAACTCGGCGCCGATGTCATGATGGTTATGCGCGGTATCGGCAGCGATTCGAGAATTGGCCAGAAATTTCTCTTTCCCGGTGTCGGCTTCGGCGGTTCCTGTTTTCCGAAAGATGTGCGGGCCCTCATAAAAACATC
>Ga0182017_10000893_pt1 | contig 23351 bp, 27 predicted proteins | sample 712E3DmetaG_FD_120492 | JGI IMG/M metagenome (GOLD analysis project Ga0182017, IMG submission 120492) | Permafrost microbial communities from Stordalen Mire, Sweden - 712E3D metaG | ecosystem: Environmental > Terrestrial > Soil > Wetlands > Permafrost | place: Sweden: Stordalen | collected... | reverse complement strand
GTGGAATCACAGGACGGCATGACGGCGGACTGGGTGAAATTGCCGTATGATTTGCTGGAGAAACTTGCCAGCCGCATCATCAACGAAGTCAAAGGCGTGAACCGTTGCGTGTTCGACATCACCAGCAAACCGCCCGGGACGATTGAGTGGGAGTAGTTTTTAAGGCGCCATTTTTTGCTGGCTTTCGCCATGGCACACAACTAAACTGGACGTGCGGTCAGACCAGAGTGATTTATGGATATCATTTTTGATTGCCCCAATTGCCAGCAGGAACTGGCGGCGGACAGTTCCGGGGCGGGCACGCAGATCGAGTGTCCGTCGTGCAGTGAGACCATTACAATTCCTCAAGAATCCACGAAGCCGGCTGCCGAAGGGACTGTTAACACGGGTCTGCCGGTCAATCCCATTGCCTCGTCCGCGGCCGCAAAAATAGAGAAACATCTTAAAGTGCCGGTGCATGACAAGCCGGGCGAGTCGTTGGTAAAAAAAGTGCAACCAACGGCAGTTGTAAGCAAAAGCACCGACAAAAAGATACGCGTTCATACAATCCGTCATGCAGGCTGTGTTGAGTTTGGCCGTGACACATTTGACGAGAAGGCCATGGATTTTTTGAATCAAATTGGCGAGGCCAATCTTATTGGCATTCATATGACCGAATACACGTATCTCGACGTCGGCACGCAAAAAATATTTATGGATTTTGGCATGGTGATTGTTTATCGGGGATAATAAGGTCTGCCCCCGCCTTGACTCGCCGGTTGTGGATTATTACTGTCGCAGTATGAATCGTCGGTTCGTTGTTCTGTTCGTGATTATTGCGTGTGTGGTGGTGTTTCCATTTCGCTCGCCCGCGCCGCTGATTTATACCCCGGGTGAGGGATGGTATTACGAAGCGCACGGGGAGGTGGCAAAATGGCAGCGCGCCCGCGCCAAGGAGCAACTGGATGTGGCGCAACAGGCGTTTGACAAGCACGACTATGGCCTCGCGCTCCGGGCCGCGCACCGCGTCATCCGCGTGTGGCCGCTTTCCGATTATGCTCCCGGCGCGCAATATCTCATGGGTCGCTGTTTTGAGGCCACAGGCAGGGACGAACAGGCTTTCAACGTTTACCAGGTCATCGTCGAAAAATACCCAAGGAGCACCGAATACGAAGATGTGCTGTGGCGCCAATACCAAATCGCCAATCGTTTCCTCGGCGGCCAATGGTTCAAACTTTGGGGTTACATTCCGCTTTACCCTTCAATGGATCAAACGGCGGGCATGTTCAATAAAATCGTTCAGAACGGTCCTTACAGTGATGTGGCGCCGCACGCGCAGTTGTGCATTGGCGCCGCGCGCGAGAAACAGAAAGATTATCCCGAAGCGGTAAAGGCTTACGAGATTGCCGCTGATCGTTATCACAGCCAGCCGGCGATCGCCTCTGATGCGTTGTTCCTTGAAAGTGTCTCATATCAAAAGCAGGCCCAAACCGCCGGATATGATCAAAGCACCGCTGCGAAGGCAATCGCGGCCTTTACCGATTTCATCACGCTTTATCCCGATGACAAGCGCGTTCCGGAGGCGCAAAAGGCCATTCTTGCGCTTAAAGCGGAACAGGTGCGCGGCAGTTATGAAATCGCACAGTTTTACGAAAAGAGCAAAAAGTGGAATGGCGCGCTGGTTTATTACAACGAAGTGTTGCAGCTCGATCCTAATTCCACTTACGCTGCGCAGGCGCGCGAACGTATGCAATCCATTAAACCGCGCCTTGAAACCCCGGCCAACTGAAATGCGCTCACTCCCATTCCTCGCCGTTTCCACGGCGGCTTTGTTTTTAACCGGTTGTGCCGGTTATCACCTCGGACCGGTCAACGGCGCGGTTGCGGGCGGGAAATCCATTGAAGTGGTGCCTTTCAACAATCAAACACCTCAACCGCGCCTGGGGGACGCAGTGACACAGGCGTTGCGTGAACGGTTGCAAACTGAAGGCACGTATCGTCTCGCCACGCGCGGTCCTGGCGACGTTGTCGTTACCGGCGTCATCACGCGCTACAACCGCGAAGGCGTGAGTTTTTTGAGTTCAGATGTTGTCACACCGCAGGATTACCGCGTTAACATCACAGCTCATATTACCGCCTGCGAACGCGACACAGGAAAAGTACTGCTCAACAAAGACGTGAACGGTTCCGCGCTTGTCCATGTCGGCGGAGATTTGGCGGACACGGAACGTCAATCCCTTCCAGTGCTCGCGGAAGATTTGGCGCGGAATGTCGCGGAACTGCTGACCGAAGGAGCTTGGTAAAAATTATTGAGATGGTTAAAACAGAGGCGTATCCTCTTTCCGATTTCCGAAATAATTAACCAACCGTCAACACTTATGAAAAAACACGCTGCTAAAATTACAACCTTAAGTCTGCTTGCGGCAGCCGTTATCGCGGCGCCTGCGCTTTCACGCGCGGCGGACGTGAGCACCAACGCTCCCGGTTCTTCCGGCCAAACCGTGACACCCAAACCCGTAATACACAGTGTCATTCCATTCCACGGCAAAGTCACTGCGGTGGACGCAAATGCCATGACGCTGACCGTTGGCAGCCTTACGCTGCAGGTCGCTTCTGACGCAAAGATTTCCAAAGATGGCAAGCCGGCGAAATTGTCAGACGGTGTGGTGGGAGAACAAGTTCAAGGCGCTTACAGGAAAAGTGAAGGCGGCAAGAACCATGCTATTACCGTGCATTTTGGCGCCAAGGGAGCAGGGAAACCCCAAAAAGGGAGTGCGAACGGCTAGCCCTCTGAAATTTCCATGAACGCAAGGCGGACGCAACCGTCCGCCCTTTTTATTGCCGCTTCCACCAACTGGTAAGGCTCTTGGTCTTGGGGGGTGGCGTTTGAGATTGAGATTGCCTGATGAGCAACTGACTGCGGGCCGCCGTCAGCGCCATGATGAATTCATCGTAACTTAAAAACCGGTCCGCCGGGCTTTTCGCCAGCGCTTGCACCAGCGCGTCGCTGGTGGCTTGTGTGATGCTGGGCACGACAAGGTTCGGCGGCGTCAACGGCGTTTGCACCTGGGCGACGATGAGTTCCTCGATGGTCGGCGCTTCGAAGGGCGTATGGCCTGTCATTGCGTGATAGAGAGTTGAGCCAAGGCTGTACATGTCCGAGAGAAACGTTTCCGGCTCGCGTTTGATTTTTTCCGGTGCGACGTAATACGGCGTGCCCCACGTCACATCCCCCGCTTCCTGCTCCGCGCCGGTCGCCTGTGCAAGGCCAAAATCCACCAATTTCGGTTCGTGATCCGCGTTGAACAGGATGTTGCCGGGCTTGATGTCACGGTGAAGCAAATCGTACTTGAGCGCCAGATCGAGGGCGGAGGCGATTTTAATTCCAATGTCGAGCACATCGAGTTCCGGCAGCATGTGCAATTTTTCGATGCGTGCATCCAGACTGCCGCGGTCGGCCAATTCCATCACGAGATACTGCTGTCCTTCCCATTCGTCGAAGGTGTAGATGTGGATGATGTTTGTGTGGTTGAGCCGGCCGCAGGCGCGGGCTTCACGGTAAAAATTTTCCAGCGCCTTCACATCTTGGGACAACTCCTTTTTCATCAATTTCACCGCCACGAGCCGCTCCAGCATCACATCCCAACCGCGATATACGTTGCCCATGCCTCCGGAGCCGATGATGCTGCGCAGTTCGAATTGCCGCAGCTGCATTGGCATCATAATCGCATGCCCGCACTTGTTGCACGGCACGGTCGTCAGCGGCGCGAGATCGGCGGGAACAAAGACTTTGGTGTCGCACCATCCGCACGTGACCATTCGTAATTGCTCGTTCATACTTCGAGGTCAGTCTACCATTGCCGCGCCGCGCCACAAGTCCGGGGGAATTTTATTTTTCCATTAAAAAACTTTTGACAAATGCCTTGAAATGGTGTTTCTTCCTGCAGGTTAAAAATGAAAAACACGGTTGTTTCAACTCCGAAGCATGTGCAAGCCAATGGATGTATGTCTATTTGGCTGCGCAAGCGTTTTGACTTGGGCATCGTGGGAAAGAAATTTTAAAAAAACGGCAGATTTTTCCAAAAACCCCGCGATTGCCAGTCAATCGCGGGGTTTTTGACTTCCAACTCAAAACCGACAAACAAAATGAAAAATATGAACAAAAATCAAGCACGGGCGCCGGTAAGGTTCGCTCCCGAAGCGCGATTTGAGCAGCGGCTGGCGCCGCCTGCGCCATTTCGGGCGACACGGGAAAATGAATTCGATCGGCTCAAAAACCAATTACTCACACAACAGTTGTCTGAAATACCGGTGGCGGAACTGAACACTCCGTTGCGGCATGCGGCCAACGAAGCGGCGGCACTGGCATGGGTGACCCTATACCCTCTGCTGGTGTTTCCGGTGCTGTTTGAGGAAAAAACTGCGACTGCTGTCCGCCAGGCCGAACGCCAGGCGCGGATTTTCAAGAACAGCCGCGAACTGCTCGCCGTATGAAATCGCGCCAGTTTAAAGTGGGGAAGAAGGCCTGTGTGGGGAGCTGTTTGCGCGGGTGAAAAAATCACACCCGTGCCAACAGCTTCTCGCCACGCCTTTTTTCTTTGTGGGGAATGGTCCGGAGCGCGGACAGTTTGTCCGCGCTCCTACGAATTTTCCTCGACGCGCTGAATCCGCGCGCCGAGTTGCCGCAGCTTGCAGTCAATATTTTCGTAGCCGCGGTCAATGTGATAAACGCGATTCACCTGGGTTGTGCCTTTGGCAGCCAGACCCGCAATCACCAGGGCCGCCGATGCCCGCAAATCGCTCGCCATCACCGGCGCGCCGCTTAATGGCCGCCCGCCCTTCACAATCGCGCTCGGTCCTTCAATTTCAATGTCCGCGCCGAGCCGCGTCAGTTCGCTCACGTGCATGAAGCGCGATTCAAAAATCCGTTCCGTGATGATGCTGATGCCCGGCGCAAGCGCGAGGAGCGACATCATTTGCGCCTGCACGTCCGTTGGGAACCCCGGATACGACAGCGTTATTACGTCCACCGAAGAAAGTTTTCCGCTGCGATGAACAAATAAATCTGCGCCGCGTTTTTCAAAGGCAACGCCGGCTTCATTCAATTTGTCAATCACCGCGCCCAGGTGATCGGCGCGCGCGCCTTTGAGCGTTACTTCGCCGTTCGTTGCGGCTGCGGCAATCGCGTAAGTTGCCGCCTCAATCCGGTCGGGAATCACTCGATGCTCTGCTCCATGCATTTTTTTCACGCCCGTAATCATGATTGTTGGGCTGCCCGCGCCGGAAATTTTCGCACCCATCGCGTTCAGGAAATGCGCCAAATCCACGATTTCCGGCTCACACGCTGCGCTCTCAATAATCGTCATGCCTTCAGCCAGCGTTGCCGCCATCATTACGTTCCCCGTGCCGAGGACGCTCGAGCCTGTGCGCCCGCCGAGAAACATTGACGAACCGGTGAGCTGTTTCGCCGATGCGCTGACATAACCGCCTTCGATTTCGATTTTCGCGCCGAGTGCTTCAAAACCTTTCAAGTGAAGATTGATGGGACGCGCGCCGATGACACAGCCGCCCGGCAGCGACACCCGCGCCTTTTTCAGCCGTCCCAGCAGTGGTCCCATGACGCAAACCGAGCCGCGCATTTTGCGAACGAGTTCGTAGTCCGCGCAGCCGTGGATTTTTCGCGCGCGAATGGTCACCGTGCCATTTTCAAACTCCACGCTGGCGCCGAGCGATTCGAGAATCCGCGCCATGAACCGCGTGTCGCTCAAGTTGGGCACGCCACGGATGACGCACGGCTCATTGGTCAGCAATGCCGCCGCCATGATGGGCAACGCCGCATTTTTGCTGCCGCTAATCGTCACTTCGCCGCGCAACGGCACACCGCCCTTGATCAAAAAACTTTCCATGCGAAATAAAATTAAAATTCAACCACGGATTAACACAGATGGACACGGATAAAAACTGGTGGCAGAAACTTTGTGTAAAAATCCGTGTTCATCCGTGGTAAAAAATTCTTTAGCGTCGTGCGACCAAAATTCTCTCGCGGTGAGAGTAGTCCTGCCCGACGCTTTCCACAATCCACTTTTCGTTTTCAAAGATTTTCCGAATCGCCCCCGCCTGGCCATCGCCGAACTCCAGCATGACCTTTCCGCCCATTTTTAAAAATGCCGCCGCTTGCAACGCAATCAAACGATAAAAATCCAGGCCATCCGTGCCGCCATCCAGTGCGATGCGCGGGTCAAAATCGCGCACTTCGGGCTGAAGGGTGGCGATTTCGGCGGACGAAATGTAAGGCGGATTGCTGATGATGAGGTCAAATTCCATTTTTCGGAGGGGCGAGCTCTGCGAGCCCCTGAATTCCGATTTATCATCTGGGTTTGGGGCTCGTGGAACTCGCCCCTCCGACATTAATTCAGACCCATCACCCTGCAAAAACTCAATTCGTTCCGCAACATTATGTCGCCCGGCATTTTGACCGGCCAACGCCAGTGCGTCCGCCGAGATGTCCGTCGCGATGATTTTTGCCGCCGGGCATTTTACCGCCAGCGTGATGGCGATGCACCCGCTGCCCGTGCCAAAGTCCAATACCCGGAGGGCGGAGCTCTGCGACGCCCCAGATTCTTTTTCCATTAAGTTTGGGGCTCGCGGAGCTCGCCTCTCCGAAAGTTGGTTTAAAAATTTCCAGCCGAATTCGGCGAGCAGTTCGGTTTCCGGCCTGGGCACGAGCGCGTGCCGGTTCACGGCGATTTCGAGCCCGCAGAATGAGGTTGAGCCGGTGATGTGCTGGAGTGGTTCACGCCGGCTCCGCCTGCGAATCATCTCGCGCAATGCATCCGTTTCTGCCGGCGTGAGCACGCGCTCGAAATTCAGATATAATTTCATTCGCGGCAGCTTAAGCAGATGCGCGAGCAGCAGTTCGGTTTGCAGGCGCGGCGATTCCACGCCTTTTTGGGCCAGAAAATCCGTGCTCTTCTGAATGGCTTCGAGAACCGTCACGTGGCCAGCTTAAACCAAAACGATGTGCTTGAACAAGTGGAGTGAGCGCGCCAGAATTAAACAAACCATGAACGCGCGAATGAATCTGCTGTTTGCCGTGGCATTGTTCGGCAGCTGGGGCGCAGCCAGTTGTGCAGACAACACAAAATCCACCGGAGGTGTAACCATGAACATTCAAATCACCAGTATCGCCTTTTCTGAAGGGCAGCCAATTCCTCAAAAATACACCTGTCAGGGCAGCGACATCTCACCGCCGCTCGCGTGGACGAACACTCCTCTAAACACCAAGAGCTTCGCGCTCATCGCCGACGATCCCGACGCGCCCGTCGGAACATGGGTGCATTGGGTGCTTTACGATTTGCCGGCGACCGCAACCGGGCTCGCCGAGAACACTCCCAAGTCGCCACAACTTCCTGATGGCGCAAGGCAAGGCAACAATGGCTCGCATGGGACCGGTTATGAAGGGCCGTGTCCGCCGCCCGGCAAACCGCATCGCTACTTTTTCAAACTCTACGCCCTCGACGCAATGCTCGACCTGAAACCCGGCCTGGCGAAGAAGGATTTGCTTAAGGCAATGGAAGGCCATGTCCTCGCCGAAGGACAGTTGATGGGAACGTATCAGCGAAAATGAGTGTCAAGTGCCATGTGTTGCAAATTCTTGACACGTGACACCTGACACCTATTTCATGAGCAAAACCGCATTATTATTTGCCGGACAAGGCGCGCAAGCCGTCGGCATGGGCAAAGACCTCGCCGAAAAATTTCCGTCGGCCAAGGCTTGGTTCGATCGCGCCAACGCCGCGCTCGGCTACGATTTGGCTTCGATTTGTTTCAACGGTCCGGAGACCGAGCTGACCAAAACCGAAAACGCGCAGCCGGGAATCTTTCTCGTGAGCTGGGTCGCATTTCAGTTGCTCAAAGAAAGAGTCCAAAGCCCAAAGTCCAAAGCCCAAAGTCATGATTCAGCGGGCGCCGCTTTGGACTTTGGACAGGGGACTTTGGACTATCGTGCCACCGCCGGTTTGTCGCTCGGTGAATTCACAGCGTTGACGGCGGCGGGCGCGATGAACTTCGAGGACGGTCTACGGGTGGTGCGCCAGCGCGGCAAGTTCATGCAGGAGGCTTGTGAAGCCACGCGCGGCGGCATGGCGGCGGTCATCGGTTTGGACGAAGCGCCCACACGCGAAGTTTGCGCCGAGGCGGGTGTGGTGCTGGCGAATCTGAATTGTCCCGGCCAGCTCGTCATTTCCGGCGAGGCGGACAAAATCGCCAAAGCCGTCGAACTGGCCAAAGCCAAAGGCGCAAAACGGGCGATTCCGCTGCCCGTCGCCGGCGCATATCACTCGCCGCTCATGGCCAGCGCACAGCCAAAACTTCAAGCTGAATTAGCTAAAATGAAATTATCATCGCCGATTGTGCCGGTAATTTCGAATGTGACTGGACAACCGCACGGCGCACCCAGTGAAATCAGCGCGCGATTGGTCGAGCAGGTGACGTCGTCGGTGCTCTGGGAAAAATCCATGCGCTATTTGCTGGCGCAAGGATTTACACGGTTCATCGAACTCGGTCCGGGCGCGGCGTTGAGCGGTTTTATGAAGCGCATTGATAAAAATGCACAAATGTTGAATGTGGCGGATGTTGCGAGTTTGGAGGCAACAGTAAAAGCGCTGGTGTAGCACCTGCGTCCCGCGGGTGGCTTTGGGCGTCGCGCCCAAAGCAGAGTTTCGCAGAACGTTCACGCGACCATTTCCAGTCGCGCGAATGGGTTCAGGCGGGACTCCTGAACCGACCCGCCGGAGGCGGGTGCTACCGATAGCTTTCGTTCCATCAAATTTTTCATGTGCATTTGGGCCGATTCGTGGTTAAACAATCGCAGTCATGAAACAACTTGAGAATCAAATTGCCGTCGTCACCGGCGCGGGCCGTGGGATTGGCCGCGCCATTGCGTTGAAATTGGCCGCCCATGGGGCCGACATCGCGGCTGTGGACCTGAAAACCGAGTTTGTGCAGGAAACGGTTACGGAGGTCTGCAAGCTTGGGCGCAAAGCCTGGGCGGTGGCCGCCAACGTGTCCGAGGCCGCCAGCGTTGAGGCGGCCGCCGAACAGATTTTGAAAGAGGCCGGCCGGGTGGACATTCTCGTGAACAATGCCGGCATCACCAAGGACGGTTTGCTCATGCGCATGAGCGAGGCGGATTGGGACGCCGTGTTGGACATCAATCTCAAGGGAACATTTCTCTTCACCAAGGCATTCAGCCGCTCACTCCTGAAACAGAAATCGGGCCGCATCGTCAACATCGCCTCCGTCATCGGTCTGATAGGCAACGCCGGCCAGTGCAATTACGCGGCCAGCAAGGCGGGTGTCATCGGCCTGACCAAGTCATGCGCGCGTGAGTTCGCCAGCCGCGGCATTACCGTCAATGCCATCGCGCCGGGCTTCATCCAGACCGCGATGACGGACAAGTTGTCGCAGGAACAAAAGGACTCCATCACCAAACAAATCCCACTGGCCAGTCTGGGTCAGGCCGAGGACGTGGCGGAGGCGGCGTTATTTTTCGCCAGCCCGGCGGCGCACTATATTACCGGCCAGGTTTTGGCGGTGGACGGCGGAATGGTGATGTAATTCGCTTTGATTTGTTCTTAATCCCGGTTTGGGGTCGGATTAAAATTAAGAAAAAAGTGAGATTCGGGGCTTGACGATTTTGGCATTCATGGCATAGAGACGGGTCAAAATTAACTTATGGCTGACAAACCTATTGACCAACGTGTAAAGGACATCATCGTCGAACAACTCGGCGTGAAGCCCGATCAGGTGACACCGGAGGCGAAATTCATCGAAGACCTCGGCGCGGATTCACTCGATACAGTCGAATTGATCATGGCGCTGGAGGAAGAGTTCGGCATCGAAGTGCCGGATGAACAGGCCGAAAAACTTACGACCGTCGGCGATGTCGTCAAATACATCGAAGAACATCAGCAAAAGTAGTTGCGACTTTCGGTGTTTCGGGGCAGTTTCGTCCCGCTTTGCGGGATTGAGCTGCCCTGTTTGATTTTTTATGGCAAGTCATTCGACAGAACGCCGTGTCGTCGTCACCGGCCTCGGCGTGGTGACGCCGCTGGGGCATCAACTCGACGTTTTCTGGAACAACCTCATTGCCGGTCAATGTGGCATTGACCGCATCAGTTCCTTTGACGCGACGCCGTTCGACTGCCAAATCGCCGGCGAGGTGAAAGATTTTGATCCCACGCCCGCATTTCCATCGCCCAAGGAAGTCCGGCGCACGGATCGTTTTTCGCAATTTGGTGTTTATGCCGCGCATCAGGCGTTGCTGGATTCCGGGCTCGACCTCGCAAAGGAAAACCGCGACGAAATCGGCGTCATCATCGGCTCCGGCATCGGCGGCCTGCGAACGACCATCGAACAACATAAAGTTTTGCTCGACCGCGGTCCAAAACGGCTCTCGCCGTTCATGATTCCGATGCTCATCGGCAACATGGCTTCGGGGTTATTTTCAATGCTTCACAATTTGCGCGGCCCGAATTTTGCCGTCTGTTCGGCCTGCGCGACGTCCAACCACGCCATCGGTGAAGCCTGGCGCACCATCAAAATGGGCGATGCGCAGGTGATGTTCGCCGGCGGCGCAGAAGCGGCGATCGTGTCTGTTGGTATCGGCGGTTTTTGCGCGATGAAAGCTTTGAGCACGCGCAATAACGACCCCAAACATGCCTCGCGACCGTTTGACAAGGAACGCGACGGTTTCGTCATGGGCGAGGGCGCGGGCGCGATTGTGCTTGAAGAGCTGGAGCACGCTAAAAAGCGCGGTGCAAAAATTTATTGCGAAATCGTCGGCTACGGAAACACCGCTGATGCCTACCATTTGACAGCGCCGTCGCCCGGTGGCGAAGGCGCGGTGCGTTGCATGAGAATGGCCTTGCGCAACGGCGGGTTGAAGCCGGAGGACATTTCCTACATCAATGCCCATGGCACCTCCACGTCACAGGGCGACATTTGCGAAACGCAGGCCATCAAGACCGTTTTCGGAGAACGCGCAAAAAAAATCGCCGTCAGTTCCACCAAAGGCGCGACCGGCCACATGCTCGGCGCGGCGGGCGCGGTGGAAATGAGCGTCTGCGTGCTGGCCATCAAACACGGCATCGTCCCGCCGACCATCAATTATCAGGTGCCCGATCCCGAATGCGATCTGGATTACGTTCCCAACACGGCGCGTGAATTGAAGGTGAACGCCATCATCAACAATTCCTTCGGATTCGGCGGCCACAACGCGAGCATTGTGGCAAAGAAATTTATAGGGTAGCACCCGCGTTTCGCGGGTCATTTTCGGCGTCACGCCGAAAACTTCAAACTTTTATACAGTCGAATCGGCTTGGAAGTTCTGCTCTGCGTCTCCGTGCCTCTGAGGTTTAATCAGGTGAGCGATTTCAAAATCTTCTCCGCTGCTTCCCGTGGATTTTTTGCCGCATAGATCGGGCGGCCAATTACCAGCCAGTTTGCCCCGGCATCAATGGCTTCCCGCGGTGTGAGCGTGCGTTTTTGATCATCGCCGGGATGAGCTTCAATGCGCACGCCCGGTGTGACAAGTTGTATGTCGGGAGCCAGTGTTTGCCGCAGCTCGGCCACTTCCAGCGGCGAACAGACGAGGCCGCGCAGACCGGCCTCGGTAGCCATCTTCGCGAGCCGGCGCACCTGACGGGCAACATTTGAATCAAGGCCGATTTCGCCCAACGACTGGCTGGTGAGACTCGTAAGGACGGTCACGCCGAGAACCAGCGGCGCGTTGCGGCCCGATTGCGAGGCGGTCTTCTGTGCTGATTCCTCCGCCGCCTGCATCATTTCCAAACCGCCGCCGGTGTGGACGGTGAGCATTTGCACGTCCAATCGCACGGCCGAGGCGACGGCTTTGGCGACGGTGTTCGGAATGTCGTGAAATTTTAAATCGAGGAACACCGCCGCTCCCGTCGCGCGAATTTGCCGGACGATGTCCGGTCCGGCGCTCGTGAACAATTCACTGCCGATCTTGAACGCGCCGACCACCGGCGCGATTTTTTTGGCCAATTCCAGCGCGGCTTCTGCCGTTGGCACATCCAGCGCGGCGATGATGGGATTACGCATGACGCAAATGATTTAACCACAGACCTGTCCGCCGTAGCAACACTGCGAAGGAGGATGAACACCCGGCTTCGCCAAGACTACGCTCGCCTCGCCGAAGCTCTCAGCGAAGCCCGGGCCGAGGCGGGCAGATGAACACGGATGAAAATAAAAGAATTGGCCGGTTGCAAGACAGGACTGACAACAGATCTTTCCAACATGGCTTTTCCCCCTTTTTATCCGTGTAAATCCGTGTCCATCCGTGGTTCAATTTCTATTTCGTTTGCCCTGAAAATTTCCTAATCTGTTTGCATGAAAGTCATTCGTCACAGCGACGCGAGTTTTTCCCAAAAGCTCCGTGAACTGACCGCGCCGTCGAGCCTGTTCGATCCAGCCATCGAGCAGCGTGTCCGCGCCATTCTGGATGCGGTGCAAATTCGCGGCGATGACGCGGTGTTGGAATTCACCGAAAAATTTGACGGCGCGAAACTTGTTGCCGACCGGCTCGCCGTCACGCAGGCGGAATTGTTCAATGCCTCGCTGGCCGCCGATGAATCCTTGCGCAAGGCCGTTGCCGAGGCGGGAAAAAACATCGCGAACTTCGCCAAAAAATCGCTGCGCCAAAATTGGCAGATGAAAAATTCCCACGGCGCATCCGTGGGCGAGAAATTTGATCCATTTCAGCGCATTGGCGTTTACATCCCCGGCGGCAAGGCGCCGCTGGTTTCGACCGCGTTAATGACCATCACACTGGCGAAGGTTGCGGGTTGTCCGGAAATCGTGGTTTGCACCCCGCCCACCGGAAGCGCAAAGGATTCATTCGTCAACCCGGCGCTTTTATTTGCAATACGGGCCGCCGGAGCCACTGAAATTTACAAGGTGGGCGGGGCACAGGCGATTGCGGCGATGGCTTACGGCACGAAGACAATCCGCCGTGTGCAGAAGATTTTCGGTCCCGGCAATGCCTATGTTGTCACTGCCAAGCGCCTGCTCGTCGGGTATGTGGCGATCGATTTGCTGCCCGGCCCAAGCGAACTGCTCGTGTTGGCGGACGAAACGGCAAATCCCAAATTCATTGCCGCCGACTTATTACCGCAGGCCGAACACGGCTCCGGACACGAACGCGTCTGGCTCGTGACGACTTCGGATAAAATTTTGAAAGCCGTCGAAAAGGAAATCGCGAAACAATTGCCCAAACTTGCACGACGCGAATTCGTCCGACGAGTGCTGGACGACAATGGCTGGTTGATTCAGGTGAAAACGCTCGACGATGGCGTGGCGCTGGCGAACCTGCTCGCACCGGAGCACTGCGAAGTGGTGACGCGCAACCCGCGCCAGGTTTCCAAGGGTATTTTGACCGCAGGCGCGATTTTCCTTGGGCCATGGTCGCCGACGGTGCTGGGCGATTACGTGGCCGGGCCAAGCCACACACTGCCGACCGGTGGCGCGGGCGCATCCTTTGCCGGCCTGACGGTGGACCAATTCCAACGCCGCACGAGCGTGGTGGAATACAACCGCGCCTCGCTCAAGAAAGCGCTGCCCGCCGCGAAAAAGTTCGCGGAACTGGAGGGCTTGGACGCGCACGGGGAAAGTGCGGAGATTCGAACGAAGCAATGAGAAATCAAAAATCACTCATTCGCCCGCTCGTGCGTGAGTTGCATCCTTACGTCTATGGCGAGCAGCCAAAGATTAAAGGGTTGATCAAGCTCAACACGAACGAAAATCCGTATCCGCCGTCGCCGAAGGTGCTGGCGGCGGTCAAGGCGGCGGTGGACGAGCGGCTGCGGTTGTATCCGAGTCCGACAGCGCAGGTGTTGCGCGAAAAGCTGGCGAAGCTGCATCGTTGTCACGCGGACAACATCATCGTCGGCAACGGTTCGGATGAATTGCTGGCGCTGGCGGTGCGCGGCTTCGCCGAGCCAAGTCTAAAGTCCAAAGTCCAAAGTCCAAGGTCGTTAGTTCAATACTTCACGCCGAGCTATTCGCTGTATCCGGTGCTGGCGGATATTCATGGCGCACAAAAAAATCCCGTGGCGCTCAAGCCGGATTTCAGTTTACCAGGTGTGGCGGGATTGAAACGCGGCGGAGTCTGGCGATTTGATGCCGCGCTGACGTTTGTGACCACGCCGAACGCGCCCAGCGGTCGCGGTTATTCGACAAGGGAATTGGCATCGCTTTGCCGCGCGCAACGCGGCGTGGTGGTGTTGGATGAGGCTTACGTGGATTTTGCGGAGGAGAACGCGATGCGCTTGGCGTTGAAATATCCGCATGTGCTCGTGGCGCGGACATTCTCGAAGGCGTATTCGCTCTGTTTCCAGCGTGTCGGCTATTTTGTCGGTCATCGCGACCTCATCGCGGCGCTGCACAAAATCCGCGACAGTTACAATGTCAACGGCCTCGGCCAGGTCGCCGCCGTGGCGACGCTGGGTGATTTGCGGTATTACCGCGCGAATTTTCGGGAAATCATTGCCACGCGCGAATGGTTGAGCCGGGAATTGACGAAGCTGGGCTTTCGTGTTTCTCCGAGCCAGACGAATTTCATTCTGGCGCAACCACCGCGATTGGCCGCGCACGAGTGGCAGCATGAATTGCGCAAATGCAAGGTTCTCGTCCGGTGGTTCAATTTTCCCGAGGTGAAAAAGTATCTGCGCATCACAATCGGCAATCCCGCCGAAGTGAAAGCATTAGTGAAAGCGGCGCGGAAGATTTTGGTTGGGTAGCACCCGCGTTTCGCGGGTTAAATTCGGCGTCCCGCCGAATTTCGTCGGGCAACGTTGTCCGCAGATGGATCGTAGTCAGACGAAAATTACCAGTTCTCAAACCTGTTTCCGGCGCGACGCCTGTGCCACCCTTTTTGTTTCCAGCCAGCGGAATTTCTGGTAACAAGCCGGTGTGTATTTGGGTTTTTACGGATTGAAAGTGCCGCCGTTCGACATCACGCCGGACCCGCGCTTTCTATTCCACAGCGCGAAGCACCGCGAAGCGATCAATCACCTGCTTTACGGCATCCGCGAGCGCAAGGGCTTCGTGCAGCTTACCGGCGAGGTCGGTGCGGGCAAAACGACACTCTCTCGCGCATTGCTGGAGCAATTGGATTCGCGTTATTCCACCGCCCTCATCCTCAACCCGGTAATGACCGTGGTGGAGTTGATGAAGGCCATCGGCACGGAATTCGGCCTCCAAATCAAGCGGCGCAGCCGCTTGGAGACCGTCGCCGAGATCAATGATTTTTTAATCAGCCAGTTTAAATGCGGCAGGGAATCCGTGCTCATCATCGATGAGGCACAGGACCTGACCGACAATTTGCTGGAACAAGTGCGGCTGCTTTCAAACATCGAATTGGACGATCGGAAAATTCTGCAAATCGTTTTGCTGGGCCAGCCCGAATTGCGCGATCGCTTGAATCATCCGCGCCTGCGCCAGCTTCGCCAGCGCATCACGGTGCGGTACCATCTCGCGCCGCTCACGCGCGCCGAGGTCGCCCAATACATTCAGCACCGGCTTGGACTGGCCGGTGCCAATGGTGCGCCTTATTTCACAAAGCCTGCGCTCTGGCGCATCTATGGCTATAGCCGCGGCATTCCGCGGCTGGTGAACGCCGTTTGCGACAAGGCGTTGCTTGCCGGTTTTGTCGAGCAATCTGAAAACATCAACTACCGGATAATTGGCCGCGCCGTCCGTGAACTGGAAGGAGACATACACTTATGAGCCTGATCAATGATGCCCTCAAACAAGCCAGACAGTCGCAACAAAATAATCCACCGTCCGGTTCACCACCGCCGCTGCCGCCGGTCGAATCCGCCCCGCGCGGCGGCATCAATTGGTTTCTGCTGACGCTGATTATTCTGCTTCTGATCGCCGCCGGATTTTTCGTCGGACTATCGCTGTCAAAACCCACGCCGCTGCTGCCGGCAACTGTGTCGAAACGTTCTCCCAACCGGCAAATCGAATCCGTTTCCAATTCCTTGCCGGTTGTCACCAACGCACCGTCAGGTTCCAATGCGGTTCCCGCTGTTCCGCCGCCGCCGCCGGAGCCAAAACTCCAGGGCATTTTGTTTGACCCAACGCGACCCTGCGCCATTGTGGATGGGAAAACGGTTTTCGTCGGCGGCCATGTGGGCGAATTTCGCGTGACGGCAATCTCGAAAAACGACGTTACACTGGAGAATGGGGCAGAGACAAAAGTTTTGAAATTGGGCCGATAAAGCCCCCGCTTTTTACAGCGCGCGTTAGTTTATTTCGATGCGGATGCCGAAGCGGTCGAGCGTGCTGCCTTCCTGCTGCGCGAGATTGGCGAGTGCCTGGTTGTAATTGGCGAGCGCGCGGATTTCCTGCGAACGCGCGGCAGTCAGGTTGTTCTGATATTGCAACACTTCGAAGGTGGTGGCTTTGCCGACGCCGTAGGTTTTCTGTTCGGCGTCGAGCGCGGCCTCGGCGTAAATGCGCGCCTGTTTCGTAGCCTCCACGCTTTGGTAGTTGGACTGGGCCTGCTTCACCGCGTTGTCAATTTCCACCAAAACGTTTTGTTCAAACTGTTTCAGTTGCAGCATAATTTGTTGCAACGTCGCCTTGGTGGATTTGTATTGGTTGCGCGGGCCGATGTTGCTCAGTGGCATCGTCATTTGCGCACCGTAGGTGTAGAACGGACTGTTCCCTTCATTTAATTGGTTAAAGGTGTCTCTGAAGTCCCCTGACACCGCGCCATTTTCCCGTGACGCGCCAGCGAAACCGTAAGAGCCGATTAAATCGAGTTCGGGGAAAAGCTGATTGCGGTAATATTTCAATTGAATGCCCTGCTGTTCCACATTCAACCGCGCCTGCAACAAATCCGGGCGTTCGGTCATGCCTTTGCTCCAACTGTCCTGCAAATCGAACAGTTGCAACGGGGCCTCCAGCGTTGCGGTGGGCTGGATGTCCATGTCGTGCCAGCGCGAATACTCATCAGTGAGCAGGTTTTTCAGGGTGTTTTGGTCCGTATTGAGCGTGCTTTGTGCCGCAATCAGATTTGCGCGGCTGGTGGCAACCTGTGCCTTGTCCTGCTGGACGCTCAAGATGGCAAGCGTGCCGATTTGCACGCGCTGGTTGTCCTGGTCAAGCTGCGTCTGGGCGAGCTTCAGCGCCTCCTGCTGCACCGTCACGTTGTCCTGCGCGTAAATGAGCTCGTAGTAGGCATTCTCAACGGCGGTAACACTGGTGATGACCTGTTGGCGCAGGCCCTGTTCGGAATATTTCAGCCGGTTTTTGGCGACTCTGATTGTCAGCCGCGTATTATCAATCCAGAAGTTTTTCAGCAACGGTTGATCCAAAGTGACGCCAATTAAACCGCTGGAATTTTCCGGTTGGGTGGTGCCAGTAGTCTCGGAAATATTGCCGCTGAAATCGTATTGCAAACCCCACGGCAGTGAACCGTTGATGCCGGAGTTGAATGAGTTCTCCTTGAACACGGATCCCGGACTTTGATTAGTGTTATATGAATTGTAGGCGCTAGAAAACGCGGTAAAAGTGTGCTTGCCGGAAATGTTGAGCAGCGGATCATAACCGCCATAAGCCGCGTGCAGGTTGTAGAGGGAGATTTGCGGTTGGTAACGCTCGATTTGCACGTCGAGGTTGTGTTGCAGCGCTTCCTGGATGCAGTCCTGCAACGCCATCTCGCGCGACGCAACCGCATTTGTGCCCGTTTGCGCAGCGGCCATGAAAACCGTGGAAAACAAAAACAAAGCAATGTTAAAATTTTTCATCTTGCAAAATATAGGACCCGTTCAAACGAACCGCGTTCCACGGCCAAAGTTGTGTCTTCGCCTAAACTTGCCGAGTTTAAGACGCGCCGGCAATCCAAGAGGTAACCATTTGGTTAACTCGGGCTTGCAGCGGTCGCCGGCATTTCCTCGATTTTCGCGTTCTGTTCAAGAAACGCGAGCACTTTTTCACGCGCAATCTGGTCGTAAAGTTCCGGCACGCCGTTGCGCTTCTGCAAATCCTTGAGAAATTTTTCCAGGGGGATTTGATACATCGTCGCCAATGCCTGCGCATGTTGCAACACTTCCTCCTGTGAAACCTTGATGTTTTCCTTTTCCGCGATGTGCTGGATCAAAAACGCCAGTTTGACGCGTTCTTTGGCGTCACGCGTCGCGGCGGCGTAAATTTCCTCCTTCTGCTTCTCGATTGTTTCGCGTCCAACACCGCGCTGCGAATTTTCCCGCACGATGTTATAAACCACGTTGCGCGTCTCGTGCGCCACGGCGGTTTCCGGCAAATCGAAATTCACACGGTCAAGCAGGGCGCGGATAATTTGCCCACGGATTGCTTTTTCCTGCGAATATTTCAGCTCGTTCTCCAGATCGCGGCGGACACCCGCGCGCAACTTCTCCAGATTTTCCGCGTCGTATTTTTTGGCGAGCGCATCGTCAACCGGCGGCAAAACCTTTTCCTTCACCTCGACAGCCTCAACCTCAAAAACGCCCTTTTTACCGGCGAGTTCCTTTGTCACGAAATCGGCTGGGAAATCCACGTTGACCGTGCGTTTGTCGCCCGCCCTGGCACCAAGGAGTTGATCGGCAAAACCCGGAATGAAACTGCCCGGCGCGGTGTCCACCCAGAAATTTTTTTGCTCGGTCAAACCCTTTGCCGTCCGCGCAGTGTCTGTAATCGGCTTCCCGTCGCACGTGCCGGTGTAATTGATTACGGCGATGTCGCCCAATCGCAGCTCGCGTGCGACCGTATCAAATTTCGTGTGCTGCTGCGCCAGCATTTTGAGCGCGCGTTCCACATCCACATCCATGACGGATTTGTTTTCGCGTTTGACGGGCAGGCCTTTGTATTCAGGCAGTTGAAATTCCGGCGCGGTTTCAATCGTCGCGGCAAATTGCAAATTTTTCCCGCGACCGAATTGGATTTCCTCAATGTCCGGATAGCCAATGACGGCGATTTTTTTCTCGTCCAGCGCCTTGCGATAGGAATCGCCGATGAGCTTGCGTTTGACCTCGTTTTTGATGTCCAGCTCGTGCTTTTTTAGCACGAGGTTGCGCGGCGCCTTGCCCGGGCGAAAACCCGGCAGCGACGCCTGCTTCTGAAATTCCTTTGTCGTGGAATCGAAGGCCTCGTCCACGGCCTTCGCATCCACTTCCACCCGCAGCAATTTTTTGCACGGTGACAAATTTTCAACGGTGATGTTCACAATTCATTTGAGTTAAACGAGCCGCGCAGAATAAATGAATCAGACGGATTCCGTCAACGGTTTTGATGGATTACCAACCACATTTCCGCTTTGATGTTGCGGAATGAAGCCAACCACGTTTTTCATCACCGGCACGGACGCCGGCGTTGGTAAAACGCGCTGCTGTAGCGGCAAAAACAGCTTGCATTTTTTCAACCCTGTCTTAATTTGTCTTACAAATGAGAGCAACCATGACCATCAGCTTGCCGCCACGCTTGCGGCGCAATGTTTCCCGAGTGGCCAAAGGCGCCGGTTTGACTGAAAGCGAATTCGTCCGCCGTGCCGTGGCCCGACAGCTTTGGGCCGAGGCATTTGAGGAGACCCGCCGCCGGCTATTACCCAAAGCCCGCGCAAAAGGCATCTACACCGACGAAGATGTTTTCAAACTCGTCTCGTGAAAGTTGTTTGCGACACAAACATTCTTATCGCCGGGCTGGTCACGGATGGACTTTGCCGGGACATTGTCAAACGCCGCCTGCCCTCGCTTGAGCTTTTTACTTCAAAGCCGTTGCTGCGCGAACTTGCGGAAAAATTGAAGGAAAAGTTTGGCGTCGAGTCGGAAGAATTGCCGCTCCTCGCTGCTTACGGGGAAAAAGTTTCGATTATCAAACCTTCACACTTGCCGAAACCAGTTTGTCGCGATCCAGATGACGACGAAGTGCTTGCTACTGCTGTCACCGCCCAGGTAGATGTCATTCTTACTGGTGACAACGATTTGCTATCGCTGAAAACTTTTGAGGGTATTCGGATTCTTTCCCCACGCCAATTCGTCGAATTGCTGGATGCGAAAAAATGAAGCGAACCGCGTTTTTCATCACCGGCACGGACACCGGCGTTGGTAAAACGGTGCTGACCGCACTGCTCGCGCGTTATTTGCATGAGCGTGGTGTCCGCGCGGCGGCGCTCAAACCCATTTGCTCCGGCGGGCGTGGTGATGCCCGCGCGCTTCGCGCCGCCATGAACGGCGCGCTCACGCTTGATGAAATCAACCCGTGGCATTTCCGCGCGCCGATTGCGCCGTTGCTTGCCGCGCGTCGTGAACGGAAGCGGATAAAACTGTCGCAGGTGCTTGCACATATCCGCGCGATACAAAAGCATTTTGATGTTGTGTTGATTGAAGGCGCGGGTGGTTTGTTGAGTCCGCTCGGCGAAAAATTCGATTCGCGCGATTTGATTGCAGCGTTACGCGCCATTCCAATTGTCGTTTGCCCGAACCGGCTCGGCGCTGTGAATCAAGTATTGTTGACGATCGGGGCATTACCGCGCAGCGCAGCGGCCAAAGCGTGTGTTATTTTGATATCGCCATCCAAGCCGGGTTCTTCGACGGCTGCGAACGTGAATTTGCTCGCAGAATTTTTTGATAAGGGACGGATTTTCCAGCTGCCGTGGCTGGGCAAGCATTTTAGTTTGGTGCGCGGGTTGAACAATTTGTGTGCGCAAAGAGCGCTTCGGAAACTGGCATTGGTGTTTTGAATTTTCCTGCAAAAAATCGTTGCATTTTCCCCGGCAACAGATAGAAATTTGTCAGGCGGGAGAAATGGCTCGACCTCCTGCCGCTTGGACGCCACATCGGTTCCTCACGACCAAGTTTGCTGTTTTATGAGTGGATTATCGTTTGTTGTCGTGGGAGCCGCTTCTAATCAAGCGGAACTCATCTACGTTTGGAAACAGGCAACGCCGGAAGGCAAGGCGGTCATCGCCTGTCTCGTCGTCTTTTCGGTGATTGCCTGGTCGGTGATGACTTCCAAGGCCCTGCAAATGCGCCGTGCGCGCCGGCTGAATTATTATTTCAACGAGGAATTCCGCGCGCAAAAATCCGTGCTCGAACTTTTTGACCGCAAGCTGCAGGTCGAAGGCTGCCCGCTTTATGCAGTTTATCAGGTCGGCTGCGTGCAACTCGACGCGCGGTTGCGCGGCCCCGGCGGTGAACGGCGCAAGCAACGCGTCACGCTCAAAAACATGGAGCATGTCAAACGCGCCATTGAAAATGTCGTCGCGCAGGAATCGTTGAAATTGGAATCCGGTTTGATTTGGCTGGCTATTGCCGCGAATGGCGCGCCGTTTCTCGGTCTGCTCGGCACGGTTTGGGGTGTGATGAGCACGTTTGCCGGCATCGCGCAGCAAGGCTCGGCGACGATGGCGGCGATGGCGCCCGGCGTCTCGGCGGCGCTCATCACCACGGTGGCTGGACTGCTGGTGGCCATTCCCTCGATGTTCGGCTACAATTGGCTCGTGCATAATCTGCGCGTGTTCACCGTCGGCCTCGATAATTTCGCGCAGGAACTCGTTTCCAAAATGGAAGCGGAGTTTTTGGAGGATGAATAGCGTGGGTTGAAAGTTAAAGATTGAAAGTTGCAAGTTAACATGGCCACTGCCCGACAATTTGAAGATTTGGCTGTTTGGCAGGAAGCCCAACAGATCGTTGGCGCGATTTATGCCGTGTCGAAACAGCGCACATTTAATCAGGATTTCGGTTTACGCGATCAAATCCGGCGTGCCGCGGTTTCCACTGTGTCCAATATCGCCGAAGGATTTGAGCGCGGAACACGCAAGGAGTTTGTGCAATTTCTGAACATTGCCAAAGGGTCGAATGGCGAGGTTCGTTCGCAACTTCATGTTGCATTGGGACAAAAATACATCAGCGAAAAAGAATTTGCTGTGTTGCGTGAGATGGCGGTCCTGCTGTCACGAAGGCTGTCGGTCTTTATCCGCTACCTCGAAGGCTATGCTGGCAATTCGCGCGTGCGAAAACCGGCCAGCTGCCAGTCCAAAAACTTGTAACTTTTAACCGGCAACGTTCAACCAACAATGCGACGATTTTCCCAGCGCAATTATCTCGTGACGTTGAGCGAAATCAACATCACGCCGCTGCTCGACCTCGCGTTCGTGCTGCTCATCATTTTTGTCATCACCACTCCGCTGTTGGAACAAAGCATCAACATAAAACTTCCGCGCGGCGGCCAGCCCGACAAATTTTTAAACAAACGCGACATTCGCACCGTGGAAGTGAGTGTGACGGGCGTTTATGCTCTCGACAAACAACGGATGAGCTTCGAACAATTGATTGCACGCCTCGCTTCCGACTTCCGCATCAATCAAAACATCATTGTCTACATTCGCGCGGATCAAGACGATCCTTACAAATACATTGCCGCCGTGATTGATGGCTGCCAGCGCAACGGCATCACGCGTTATTCGCTCCGCACCGAGCCGACACAATGAACCGCCTGCAAAAAAAATGCGTCATGGCCACGGTGGGCGTTCATCTCCTGCTGCTGGTGATTTTAATTGTCGGGCCGGCATTCTTTGTGCCCAAGTCGAAGACTGACGACTTCCATCTGCTCGATGTCATTCCGGCGAATTTAATTGACGCGTCCTTCAACAGTGGTGCTGCCAATGCCCAACCGCCGCCGCCTGTTCCCGTGGTGACACCACAGCAACCACCGCCGACTCCGCCTGCGCCTGTAACGCAGCCCACGCTTGCGGAAAGGATCGAGAGGATTTTCAAACCCGAACCGCCCAAGCCGACGCTGGACAAGGTTCAACCGCGCAAGATTCAAATCAACAAACAACTTGTGACACGCACCCCGCCTAAAAATGTTCCAGACAATTCGCAACAGGCGCGGGCGGTTCGCAATGCCATTCGGAATTTGAAGAAGAAATTCGCACCGGGCACGGTGGTTGACATGCCTGGCAACAGCAGCGGCGCGGCTTACGCGAATTACAGGGACGTTATTGCCAGCATTTACTACGAAGCCTGGACTCCGCCGGGTAATGCCGACAACGACGAGGCCGACACAAAGGTCAGCGTGACCATCGCGAATGATGGCACGGTGATTTCCGCGCGCATTATCACGCCGTCGGGCGACACGCACGTGGACGCCTCCATCCAACGCACGCTGGAGCGTGTGACATTTATTGCGCCATTTCCAAAGGACGCGGTGGAAAAAGAACGGACTTACACCATTAACTTCAACCTCAAAGCCAAACGATTGCTCGAATGAAAAAAAGATTTCTTAACTCAATTAAAATTTGCCTGATGGTTTTTTTCGCGACG
>Ga0182017_10000892_pt1 | contig 23367 bp, 21 predicted proteins | sample 712E3DmetaG_FD_120492 | JGI IMG/M metagenome (GOLD analysis project Ga0182017, IMG submission 120492) | Permafrost microbial communities from Stordalen Mire, Sweden - 712E3D metaG | ecosystem: Environmental > Terrestrial > Soil > Wetlands > Permafrost | place: Sweden: Stordalen | collected... | reverse complement strand
CCGCCGATCACGCGATAGCCGATCTCCTGGCGCACGAGCACGTCCTCGAGCACGCGCGATTGCGCGTTGGTGCGGTAGAAGATGGCAATCTCGGAGCCGGAGTAGCCCTCGTCCACGAGCGCGGCGATCGAGGCGGCGACGTAGCGCGCCTCGGCGTGCTCGTCCTCGACCTCGATCACCTGCAGCGGCTCGCCCTCCCCCAGCTCCGACCATAGCCTCTTCTCCTTGCGCTCGCGGTTCTGGAGGATGACGCCGTTCGCCGCCTCGAGAATGGACATGGTCGAGCGGTAATTCTGCTCGAGGGCGATCTGCCTGGCCTCGCCGAAGTCGCGCTCGAACTCGAGGATGTTGCGGATGTCGGCGCCGCGGAAGGCGTAGATCGACTGGTCGGGATCACCAACCGCGAACACGTTCTTGTGCTTGCCCGCAAGCAGCTGTAGGAGTCGGTACTGGGCGTGATTGGTGTCCTGGTACTCGTCCACGAGCACGTAGCGAAAGGCCTTCTGCCAGCGCTCGAGCGCTTCGGGAAAGCGCTCGAGCACCTGCACGGTCAGGAAGAGCAGATCGTCGAAGTCGAGCGCGTTGGCGGCGTAGAGACGGCGCTGGTAAAGCTCGTAGACCTCCGCGACAGTCTGGTCGTAGAAGGAGGAGACGCGGGCGTGATACTCCTCTGGGCCGACGAGGCGGTTCTTGGCATTCGAGATCTGTGTGTGGATGCCGCGCGGGGGGAAGCGCTTGGGATCGCGCTCGAGCTCCTCCAAGCAGAGCTTGACCAGGCGGATCTGATCGGGCTGGTCGTAGATCGTGAAGCTGGACTGATAGCCGAGGCGCGGAATCTCCGAGCGCAGGATGCGCCCGCAGGCGGCGTGGAAAGTCATGATCCAGGTTCGCTCGGCGATCGGGCCGAGCAGCGAGGCGAGCCGGGAGCGCATCTCCCCCGCGGCCCGGTTGGTGAAGGTAATGGCGATGATCTCGTGCGGCTTGACGCCGCAAGCGCGGATCAGATGGGCGACCCGGTAGGTGAGTACGCGCGTCTTGCCCGAGCCGGCGCCCGCCACCACGAGCAGCGGCCCCTCGGTCGAGAGCACGGCCTCGCGCTGAGCATCGTTGAGCTCAGCGAGATAGCTCTCGGAAGAGGGTGCGACAGGCACGAGGCCCATGCTATCGGCGCGCGGCGGATGTCCTTCGCAAAGCCCGTCCGCTGCGTCCCGCTCCGGACGCGGCCGGCACGAACTCGGCACGATCCGGGCTCACATCTGTTGCGGGATACGGGGTACGATCGCAGCGGGGAGGAGGTTGGTGCACCTACGCGTCACGCGACCAACCTCACCCGGCTAGAACGCGATATCCCCTTGAGACGGTTGGGAAAGCCCGAGGACGGAGCGGAGATGATCGCCGTCCTGGTCGGCTCAGATCGCTACCTGGCCGGCCAGAACTTCTTCGTCGGCGGCGGCCTGTTCATGCACCAAAGCAGGGCTGGACGTCTCGGCCCAGACTACCTCGGTGTGCAGGCGCAGCGAGAAGCGGGCGAGCATCCGGCAGAGCTCAGGGCCGACGACGAAGGCGATCGCAAAAGACCCGAGCGCGTGCGCCAGTGTGAAGGGAAAGCCGGTTGTGACCGAGATTGCCAGCCCGGCCCAGCTGTGGGCGTAGCGGTACCACCAATCGCTCACGTCCATCGCGGTCGAGAAGCCGTAGGCAAGTAGGCCGCACATGAGCGCGAAGGAGAGGCGGCGGCGGGCGAGAGAAGAGCCAATAGCTCCAATCGCGCCGCAGAGAGCCCAGAGCGCCATCTGCCAGGGCGTCCAGGGCCCCTGGATGAGGAAGAAGTTGGAGACGAGCGCCGCCAGAGCTCCAACCGAGATGCCGATCCTGAGGCCGAAGGCGGCGCCGGCGGCGATGACGATGACCGTCATCGGCTGCACGCCAGGGAAGGGATGGACGAGCAGGCGCCCCGCCACCGCGATCCCCGTCAGGGTGGCGATCAGAGCCACCTCCTTGGCCGAGTCGGGTCCCGACTCCACGAAGACGCCGAGCGCGAGCGCGAGCGCGACCCCGAGCACGATTGCCGCGACCACCCACTGCCCGGCGGCGAAGCCGAACGCAAGCGCCAAGACGGCGACGAGAGCCGCGAGCGCGTAGCCCAGTCGCTCAGACACCACTGAATTCCCTTGCGCCCGGAAGAGTGAGGACGCGGTCGCAGACCGCGGCGGCAAAGCCGGTGTCGTGGGTGACGAGAAGAGTCGCGCGCTCCGGGACGTGAGCGCGAAGCAGCTCCGCGAGCTCGCGTTTGCGCTCGGGATCGACTCCGCGAGTGGGCTCGTCGAGGACGAGCAGGTCGGGCTCGATTGCGAGCACGGCGGCCAACCCGAGGCGCTCGCGCTCGCCGCTGGAGAGATCGCGCGGGTGCCGCCGCTCGCGACCTGCGAGCCCCAGCTCGCCGAGCCAGCGGCGCGCCGCAGGCAGGTCGCCGTCAATACCGAGCGCCACCTCGTCCTCCGCTCGCTCGCAGACGACGTAGCGACCGGGATCCTGGGAGAGGTAGCCGGCGCGCCCGTGCAGCTCGACCCTTCCCTCCTGAAGGTCGAGGAGTCCGCAGGCCAGCTTGGCGAGCGTGGTCTTGCCGCAGCCGTTCGGACCGGCAAGCCCGACGATCTCGCCGCGGCGGATCTCGAGCGAGGCGTCCTCGAGTACAGGCTCGCCGGGGCGATAGGCATAGGTGAGCGAGTGAAGCGAGCAGACGACCTCGCCGGCGCCACCCGTGTGTTCGCGCACCGGCCCAGGCGCCTGGAGAAACCCGGGCTCTTCCACCTCCAGCCACTCGAGCGCCTGCTCACGCGGCGCGTCGAGCACGAGCCGCCCGTCTCGCAGGAAGAGAACTCGCTCGCAGATCGCGAGCGGAAGCGTCGGGCGCTGCTCGCTCAGGACCACCGTCGCCCCACGCTCGCGCGCCAGTCTCTCGATCAGAGCAAGGAACGCCTCGGCGCCGCCCGGATCGAGCTGGGAGGTCGGCTCGTCCAGCACGAGCAGCTCGGGCTCCAGCGCCAGCGCCGAAGCCAGGCAGACCCTCTGCAGCTCGCCTCCCGACAGCTCACGTGTCGCCCGGCCGAGCAGGTGCTCGGCGCCGACCGCCGCCAGTGCCTCCCGCGCCCGCCCATGCGCCTGCTCGGCACTCGCACCAAGGTTCTCCGGTCCGAAGGCGACCTCGTTCGCGACCGAGTCGAAGATGATCTGATCCTCGGGATCCTGGAACAGAGTCGCGACGCAACCCGCGAGCGCCGCCGGCGGGGTCTCGCGCGTATCGCGCCCGGCCACGCTGACCGAGCCCGAGAAGCGGCCGCCGTGAAAATGCGGAACCAGCCCGGAGAGCGCGCGCAGAAGCGTCGATTTCCCCGAGCCCGAGCGCCCTAGCACGAGCACGACCTCGCCCCGCTCCAGCTCGAGCGAAACCTCTCTGAGCGCAGCCGTGGCGGCTTCGGGATACGAGAAGGAGAGGTTCTCGATGCGCGCTACAGCCATAGGAGCGAGGAGATCGTGAGTAGGAGAGAAAAGGCGAGCGACAGCCGCTCGCGCCAGCTGAAGCGCACATGCGAGCGCGGCGGGCGACCTCGGCGGCCGTAGCCGCGTGCCTCCATCGACTCGGCCAGAGTCAGCCCGCGCTCGAGCGAGCTCGCCACCAGCGGCGCCAGCAGGCGCGACCGTCCGCGCAGCCCTTGCACCGGAACACCGCGGCCGCGCAGAGCCTCGACGAAACCGGCGGCGTCACGCTCGAGGGTCGGAATCAGCCGCGTCGCCAGCGCCACCGTCAAGACGGAGCGTCGTGCCAGTCGCACCTCGCGCACGAGCCGGTCGTGATCGAGCCGGAGCGCCCAGACCGCGAAGGCGAGCGCGACGATCGCGAGGCGAAGCGCCTGCATGGCGCCGGCCGACAGCTCCTCGTAGGTCACGTCGATCGAGCCGAGCACAGGCACGATCGGTCCGTTCCACAGCGGATGACTGCCGCGGTGCGCTGTGAGCGGCCAGATCAGGAGCAGGCCGAGCGAGGAGACGGCGATCCCGATCAGATAGAGGCGGGCCCGCCGCCAGGAAGCTCGCAGCACCAGCACGAGGAGCACCGCCGCAAGCGCGGCCAACGACAGCGGATGCGAAGCCACGAGCGCCGTGACAACGCAGGCCGAGAGCAGCGCCAGCGCCGGCAGCGGTCTCACGGCGCCGCCTCATATCGGTAGCGAACAAGTGCCGGGTTGCCGGCAAGCGCGCGGGCGAAGCTCTTGCCGCTGAGCGCGAACCGGACCGGATCGCCGGCCCGGCCGCCGCTCCGGAACCCGGCGACAAGGTTCCGCCGTCCTGCGCTGACGACGAGCAGGTTCGCGGCCGGGGCGACCGGCACTCCAAGCGGCGCGACCGAGCGCGCCCGTACAACCCGCGCGAGCGCGCGTGCCTCGGAGCGAAGCCCGGGCTGGAAGCGAACCGCCGCCGGCCGGCGCTTGCCGTCGTAGCCGTGCAGGAAGGGCTCGGGGAAGGCACCGATAACCACCGGCACGTGTTCCCGTCCTCGCCAGGAACGGTAGTCCCACCACTCCACGTCGCCCGCACGAAGCCGGTAGGAGGCGGCGCCGCGGTCAGACTCGTAGCCGTTGACGAAGTAGAACCAGTCGCGCTGGTGTAGCTGCGAGCTGCTGAGCCCGTCGATAGAGGTCACAAAGGCGCCTCCGAAGCCGGTCTCGACCTTCGCGAGGCGATCGAGTCCCTGCAGAGCGGTCAGCCCGGCCGGAACCGTGCCCTGCTCGACCAGGGTCGCGCCTTGGTCACGCGTGACCCAGACGCGCGCCTTACCGTTCCCGCTGCCCGCGCCGCAGCCGGTCAAGCCGGCCGCGGCGACGAGCAGAGCGAGGAAGACTGGAAGTCGGCGTCCGTTCACACGAGTTTGTTTGAGCGAACTGCACCGACCAGGGTCGCCTGTACGAGCAACCCGTGGTGCGGCCCTATGCACGCTCGCCCCTGCCCGGTTTTCGCGGCTCGCTTCGAGCCGACGTGAAGGACGGCGCCTTTGGCAGGTGTGCTCACTCCTTTGTCGTCCTGAGCAACAGCCGCGTAGCAGTAGAGCTTGGCGTGCGTTCGCTTCTCCAGCGCGCGATCGGCACGCGTGAGCTTGCTCGGCGCCAGCTGCAGCGTCTTCGGGCCGGCGAAGGTCACCGGGTCGAAGTCCGCCCAGTACCAGAGCACGCGATCGCCGTTCTCGAGCGCGACCTTGTCGGCACCGACCGGTGGCAGCACGCCGTTGACCTTGAACATCCAGCCGCCCGAGCCTAGCGCCGGATAGAGGCCGATCTGATCGACGTAGGAGCCGAACGATCCGGTGGCGAGATGGTAGTAGACCTCGCCTGCGCTGGCCGCCGCCACGAGGGCGTCGAGAGCGGTCGAGGTGACCTGCAATTGTGGATCGGTGGCACCGAAGAGAGTCCGAGTCTTGCCTTCGACACGCACCGAGACGGTGACGGCCGCCGCCGCCGAGACGAAAACCGTAGCCAGGATGGCCACGGAGAAGATGATGAAGACGCGCTTTCGCACGAATCCTCCTTCCTCGAGGGGTCCGATGGGCGACGAGCGACAGGTCTTCTGACTCGGGGCGCCCTCCCCCGCCGTCTTCCCAGCCCGAGGGCCAGTGACGTCGTGGCAAGGGAGCTTCTCCCCTTACAGCGGCGGGACCGTCCCGGACTTACACCGGGTTCCCTAACCGCTCGCCGTTATGTGCGGGCGAGCCTATCATGGCCGCCGGTCATGTTTGCGCGCATTCCGAGAGCTCTGAAACTCTGGCTACCGGTCTTTCTCTGGGCCGTATTCATCTTTGCTCTCTCCTCCATCCCGAGCCTGAGGTCGGGACTCGGCTTCTGGGATCTCATCCTCCGTAAGCTCGCGCACGCTTGTGAGTACGCCCTGCTCTCGGCGCTCTTGTTGCGCGCGCTCGCCCGACCCTGGCCGGCGCTGGCGATCGCGGTCGCCTATGCGGCGAGCGACGAGCTGCACCAGCACTTCGTGCGCGGCCGGGTCGGGTCTCCCTGGGACATCGCGATCGACGCCGCCGGTGCGACGATCGGGCTGATCGTCTTCGCCCACCGCCGCCAGCTCATCGCGAGGCTCGGACCTGGAAAAATCTGAGCGTCGGCGACGTCTCGGCCAACCGAGCGGGCGGACACGCTCGCGGCGGCGAGATTAGAGTCCGGACATGCACGAGATCATCAGCTTCGCGACGATCGTGCTCGTAGTGGCCGGTGGGCTCACTCTCGCTCTTGCCTGGAGCAAGCTGAGCGAACGCGTCCCGGTGCCCGCGGCTGCGTTCTTTCTGATTCTCGGCGCGGTTCTCTCCGACATCTTTCCGGTACTCGAGCGTCACGCCTCGATTCGGACGGTCGAACGGGTCGTGGTCGTGGCGGTCGTGATCATCCTCTTCGACGGCGGCATGCACATCGGCTGGCGCCGCTTTCGCGCCGCGATCGTGCCGATAACGACGCTCGGTTTTTTAGGGACGTTCGGAACCGCGGCGGTGGTCGCCAGCGGCTGCCACCTCCTGCTCGGCCTCGGCTGGATGACCTCGGGCCTGATCGGCGCCGCGCTCGCGCCCACCGACCCGGCCGTGATGTTCTCGGTACTGCGCGGGCATGAGGTGGGCGGTCGCACCGACACCATCCTCGAGGGCGAGTCGGGCGCCAACGACCCGGTCGGGATCGCGCTGATGCTGGCGATGATCCAGTTCGCCACCGCCAGCAGCGGCTCGTTCCTCATCGTCGTACGAGAGTTCGCTGTTGCGACCAGCGTGGGACTCGTAATCGGGATCGTCGCCGGGCGCCTGCTCGTGCCACTGATGCGGATCAGGCTGCCGAGCGCAGGCCTCTATCCCGTACGCACGGTGGCCGCCTGCGGCGTCGTCTACGGCCTCGCCAGCGTGGCGCACGGATCAGGATTCCTTGCCGTCTTCGTGGCGGGGATCCTGGTTGGCGATGAGCGAGCTCCCTTCAAGGCCGAGGTCGAGGCTTTCCACTCCTCGCTCGCCAGCTTGGCCCAGGTTGCCGCCTTCGGTGGGCTCGGGTTGACGATCGACCTCGCCTTCGTCGGACACGACTGGCTCTGGCTGAAGGGGCTTCTGATCGCGGCGTTGCTCGTGTTCCTGGCTCGCCCACTGGTCGCCGGGCTCCTGCTTCTACCGGTACGCCTGGAGCGAGGCGAGCGTCTATTCTTGTTCTGGGGAGGCTTGAAGGGGGCGGTGCCGATCCTGCTCGCTGCCTTCGCGGTGCTGGCCGACGTGAACGACGCCAAGGTGATCTACTCCCTCGTTTTCGTCGCCGTCGCTTTCTCGGTGCTCGTCCAAGGAACCACCGTGCCGTTTGTAGCCGGGCGGTTGGGGATTCCCATCAGCCTGGTCGAGCAGACGCCTTGGCGTATTTCGGTGCCGCTGCGCAGCGCACCCGAGAGCGTTCTGCGGGCCGTGGTGGCCGAGAGCTCGGCGGCGGCCGGTATGCGCATCCGCGATCTCGCGCTGAGCGATGCCTGGATCGGATTGATCGTGCGCGAGGGCGAGCCCCTACAGGCACGGGGAACCACCAAACTGCGCCCCGGCGACGAGCTGCTCATCGTCTCGAGCCCGGACTATATGAGTCACTTCGAGTGGCTGTTCGCGGCGGCTGAGAGGTCTTAAGAGCTATTTCGGCAGGGATCTGCGTTCGCGGGGGTCACGCCGTGGATGCAGCTCCAGAAGCCGAAGGATTGTGAAGACGCACTAGTAGTGCGGTGAGCTGCGCCGCGGATCGGCCGTCTCGGCGTGCAGGCCGAGCGGAATAGGCTCTAAACGCTCAGCGCTTGAGCAGGACGCGCCGCAACTCGTCCTCGCAACCGGGCTGGAGGATGGCGAGCACCCGGTCGCCGGGCTCGAGCTTGGTCGAGCCGGTGGCGATCTCGGAACGACCTTCGCGGGCGACGGAGATCAGACGCGTTCCCTCCGGCATCTTCAGCTGCTCGACGCGCTTGCCGGAGGAGGGAGAGTCGGCGCCGATCGGCACCTCGACGATCTCGAGCTCGTCCTCGCGCAGCTGCAGCAGGCGGATGATGTCGCTCTCGGGCACCTCGTGCTCGATCAGGGCCATGATGCTCGAGGTGGCGCAGACGGTCGGCGCGACGCCGAGCAGATCGAAGTGCGTCTGGTTGCGCGGGTCGTTGACGCGCGCGATCACCTTGGGAACGAAGTAGCGCTTCTGAGCGATCTCGCAGATAACGATATTGTCCTCGTCGTCGCCGGTGACGGCGAGCATCAGATCGGGAGGACGGCCGATGCCGGCTCGCTCGAGTACGTGCAGCTCGGTCGCGTCGCCGCGCTGAACCCGGTAGTCGAACTCCTCCTCGAGCACACGGAAGCGCTCCGCACGCTGCTCTATGATCGTCACCTCGTGACCCTGGCGCAGGAGCGTGCGCGTGACGTTGGCGCCCACCTTTCCGCCACCTGCCACGAGCACGTACATCAGTGCCCCTTCCAGTGGTGCTTCCGGAATTCTGGGTCGCTAGCACCAAGCGATGCTAGGGAGCTCGACTGGGGACGGAGGGGCGCCGGATGAGTGCGAGATCGTGGTTCGAGGCTAGGACGCAGGGCGCATTCGTATCGGTCAGAGATACGGATGCGCCCGAGGACAACGTCCTCGGGCCGCGAGATCGTGCTCAGCCGGTGGTTCTCTGTTTCCAGCCGAGCTCCGGAACAAGGAGCGTTCGTACTCGAAAGTACGGACGCGACTGAGGACAACGCAGCGCGCCGCGTGATAGCGGGCCAGAAGCCGGAGGGTATTGCTGGACGGGGCACTATATGCTCGCCCCTTCGCTCGCAACCGTCTCGCTCACGAGCGCAGCCTCCGTGAGAGCTCCGATCGCGATCGAGGTGGGACAGATCGTGTGCAGGCCCCGCTCGGCAAAGAAAGCGGCGCGGGCCGGATCGAGGATTCGCACGACGACGCGCTCGACTCGGAAACGGCGCTGGGCAATCAGCCCGATCACGATGTTGGTGTTGTCGCCGTCGGTCGAGACGACGACCGCGTCCGCGCCCTCGATACCGCTCTCTACCAGCACCTCGATGTCGAGCCCGTGTCCGACGATGAATCGCCCGGGCCAGCGCGTTCCGAGGTTGGAGAGGGCCTCCTCGTCTTCGTCGACGACGACGACCTCCAAGCCAGCGTCGAGCAGATGCCGCGCAACCGATGAACCGGTACGACCGCAACCGATGATGATCGCCTTCATTCCACCTCAGCCTAACTCATGCAACGGTGTGAACAGGCGCCGAGCCGTCGGCGCGCCGGCCGTGAGTTTCGACTCGCTTTACACAGCGCCCGGCGATGGCCAGGTTACCGAGCAGCTCGCCACTCAGGGACGGATCAGCACCAAGGTTCCGTTCGGCACCGATTTCGAGAAATTTCGGATCTCCCAGTTGTACAAGCGAACGCAGCCGTGGCTCGCCCAGGTGCCGATGCTCCAGGGTTCGTCGGTGCCGTGGATGTAGAAGCCGCTCGGCTTGCGGCGCGAGCCGGAGACCCTGTACAGCGGGCGGCGCAGCACACCCCAGGGGCCCGAGGCCGGCCGTGCGGCGCCGATCACGAAGTAGCCGTTGGGCGTGGGTGTCGAGGGCGTACCGATGGCGATGTCGTAGTGCCTGACGACTCGTTGCCCGCGCACGTAGTAGAGCGTCATCGAACGCTTGTCGACCAGGACGTAGTGCGAGCGCTCGGGCAGCTTCGACTGTGGCCCGAGACTGTAGACAGTCTCAGCTCTCGACGGTAACGACGATCCGAAGCCGTTGCGCGCGGTGAGCTCTATCGTTTCGACGCCGTAGGGTACGCGCACACCGCTAACAGCGATCCGCCCGTCGGCGCCCGTCACGAGGGTGACCGGACTCGTCAGCGGCTCGGGCCCGGTCTTGACGCCGACGCTCGTGACCGTGTGGTCGCTGGCGGCCTCGAACGTGAGCGAGGGGTCGACGATAGTCCCGGCAGCTAGCTCCAGCGCGGGCGCCGACGGCTTGTACATCGCCGGCGTCAACGTTAACGTCGCAACGCCGATGGATGCGTTTTGAGCATCGCGCGCATCGGCGGTGAACTCGGTCGGCACCATCAGGGGGGAAGGGACCCCGGAGCTGACCGTGCCGGCGAACGTGTCGTCCGCCACGATGACCGTGGCAATCGTCTGCCCGGCCGCCGAGAAGACGACCGACTGGGTACCCGCCGGGTAGTCGGCGGAGACGGTAACGGTGCCGGCCGACCAGTTGATGTCGGAAGAAGGAACAGTGATCTGCGGCGCGTCGGCCCAGGCCGCTGGCGCCGACACTCCGACCGCCAGAGCGACCAAACTCGCGGTAAGCAAACGACAGCGAAAAGTCACTTCGATCTCACGACGATCTGGTATACCCGCCGTGTTTTGTTCAAAACCCAGAAATCGGTGAACGGCCGGCCGCCGAGGATGTAGTGGTTGAACTTGGTCGTGTGGACGGTCGTCATGCGACTATAGCGAGCTGTCAGCAGCGCTTCGGTGCTCCCGACCTTGATGCCTCTCGAAGTCACGTAGGCGGCGGAGTTGAAGCTGAACTGGAAGACTTTGTGCCCGGCATCGCTCGCCATCTCGCACGGATAACGGCCGTCGCTCATCCTCCCGCCGAAGTCGATCCAGTAGACGACTCGACTGCCGTAGTTGGGGTCGCGCTGCAGACTGCCGTGGCGACCCAAATACGTGGCCGCCGTGGTGTCGATCTGGCCAAGTCGCGCTTTGCCCGCGCCCTTGCCCTCGCGGACGACGACAGCCGCTATTCCCTCCGAGACGAAGATCAGAACGGTCGCCATCAAGGCGATCGTGAGCATTACTCGTTGCCAGATTTTCATTGTTCGCGCCTTAGAAGTAACCGCCAGCCACGCGCTTGGGGCTGTTCGCCCCGCAGTGACGAGATGCTACTGTCGGGCTGTTCCAGGGTCAACTTGGCATGAGAGCCCGCGCTCGGAGACCGGCGCGCTGGCAACGAGCGAGGGCATGAGGATCGGTCAGGGCAGCGGCGACGAGAGCCAGCGCAAAACGCATCGGCTATCACTGGGTCGCCTGGTTGTGCGCCTGTGCGCAATGGTCATCGCCCTGGTCGCGATCGACGGTCTGGTCGCCGGCTATCTGAGGCCCGGCCAACACTACGACGCTGACTGGCGCCTGCCGAAGACGTGGCCGATGTCGGCGCTGCCGGGCTACGTCGATCACATCGAGAGCTTGCCTCGAGATACACGCCGCCCGGTGGTGCTGTTCCTCGGCGCCTCGCCCACCTGGGGCGAGATGAACCGTGACAGCCACCACGCTTACCCCGCTGTCTTCGCACGCGTCGCACACGACGACGGTAGTGGCGCGCGGGTGTACAACCTCGGTACCGACGGCGCGCTGGTCGCCGACCAGTACTTCATCGCCGGCCGTCTCGCCGGACACGCCGACCTGCTGGCCGTTCAGCTCACCTACCACACGTTCAACCCTTTGGCGCGCATCGAGGGCCGACAGCAGTTCCCCGAGCTGCCCAGGATCCTCGGCGAGGCGGTGACTACCCGGGTCGCGAGCGTGCTCGGTATCGATTCCTCCCGGGCGTTCAACCTGAGCGGCATCGTCGATCGGACGCTGGACCGCTACTGGGTGCTGTTCCGCGAGCACGACTCCTTGGCAGCGCGACTCTTCGGCCGCCCCGTCAAGAACGAACTGTTCGCCCGCTGGCAGGACTTGACCAGCAGCGCGCCCGAAGGACTACCGCTGGCGCCGCGCTCGCCGACAAGCCTCAGCTTCGACAACCTCGACCCGGCGCGGCAGACCGAGATCGTTGAGCGCTACGCCGATTTCGCCAACTTCCAGATCAAACGAACCGACTCCGAGCTGCGCATGCTCGACCTGCTTTGCGCACGGCTACAGCAACAGCACGCGCATGCGGTTTTCTTCATGTCGCCGCTCAACATCACCGCGCTCACAGGCTTCGAGGTGTTCGACCGTCACCTCTACGACGCCAACGTAGCCGTCATCCGTTCGGTCGTCGAACGGCACGGCCTGACCTTTATCGATTGGAACCAACCAAAGGTAGAGCTCCCGTCGGCGTTCTTCGCGGACGTCACGCATACAACCGACGCCGGCAGCGCACTATTCGCACGTCGGCTCTACAAGGCGCTGGCGCCGCTCGTTGCCGGCACGAAAGCGCCATCGTGATCTTCGGCGAGGCGCTGTATTTCGTCGGGCTGGCGATCGTGGTCGTCGTCTTCCGCTTCGGTCCGAGGAGGTTACGACCCTGGCTCATCTTCGTCGCCGGACTTACCTTTTACACTTACTACGCAGGCCGCTTCTGGCTGCTGATTCTCGGCGAGGCGCTGCTCGTGTACGTGCTCGGCAGGCTCATGCGCAGACCGCGATTCGGCCTGCCGGCGTTCGCGCTCGGACTCGCCGGCACCATCGGGGCGCTTGCCTACTTCAAGTACTCGCGCCTACTCGGCCCGATCCTGGGGCAAGCCCTCGGCTCGCACTCCGGTGCGCTGCCGACCTTCCAGGACATCGCCGTGCCGCTGGCGATCTCGTTCTTCACCTTCGAATTCATCCACTACGTCGTCGATATTCGCCGCGGCACCATCGAACGCCACGGCATCGGCGATTTCCTCGCCTTCGCCATGTTCGCGCCCACGATGGTCGCCGGCCCGATCAAGCGTTTCCAGCAGTTTTCACCCCAGGTCAAAGCGGCCCGCGCCGACGCGGACGACGTCAGCGCCGGTATCACGCGCATCGTCATCGGACTGGCCAAGAAGATGGTGCTCGCAGACACGTTCGCGCTCTGGCTGGGCCCACTCGGCAGCACCAACGCCTTAAACCAGGCTTCGAAGTTCCAGATCGCCAGCGCGCTCGTCGCCTATTCGCTCCATATCTACTTCGACTTCTCCGGCTACTCCGACATCGCCATCGGCTCGGCGCGCCTGTTCGGCATCAGCGTGCCCGAGAACTTCGCCTGGCCCTACTTGCGCTCCAGCATCCGCAGCTTCTGGCGGCACTGGCACATGTCCCTCACACGCTGGGTGACCGACTACGTCTATATCCCGCTCGGCGGCAATCGCCGCGGCCTCGTGCTGACGTGCTTGAACTTGATGGCGGCTTTCACGATCGTAGGGATCTGGCACGGAGCGGCCTGGCACTTCGCCGCCTGGGGCGCCTTCAACGGCCTGCTCTTGGTGCTGCACCGGCTCTGGACCGAGCTCGGCCGCAAGCCCCTACTCGCCGCCGTTCCCGCTCTGAGCAGGGGGGCCGCCGGGAAACTCCTCCACTACGGCGGTGGCGCAGCCGGCGGTCTGCTGACGTTCTCACTCGTGACCCTCGGCTGGGGCTTGTTCGTGATGCCCTACGATCGCTTCCTGCACATGCTCGGGAGATTGTTGTGAGCCACGAGCCGCAAGAGCTGCGTAGCACGCGAACAGCCAGGATCAGAACTCGGTTCGGAATGAAGACCCGTCGACCGGGTGCGACCGACGACTCGGAGGCTCGCACGCAGGGAGCGTTGGTATCGAGAGAGATACGGATGCGACCATGGATTACGCGCCACTTCGCCGAGCGTGGTCAAACGGCGAATTGCTTCGTTTTGAAGCGAGCTCTACAGCACCTGCTATTCGACATCGCAGTCGGCTTGGTGTGGGCGCTGCTTCTGGCCGCCGCCATCATCTTCATGAGCGGCGTCTCGCAGTTCATCTACGTCGATTTCTAACGACAGGGCGGCGGGGGCTGCTAGCTCGGCTCCGCCTCGCTCTCCTCGACCACGGGCTCGCCCTCGAGCATCTCCTCGGGGAAGGAGACGATCATGACCTCGCAGGGCGCCTTGCGCAGTACATACTCGACCGTGGGCGAGAAGAAGCGCGACTGACGGCGCCAGCGCGGGCCGGAGCCGAGGACGATCAGATCGACACCGAGCTCCCGCGCCTGCTCGACCACCGCGGTACCGATCGAGCGCGCATGCACAGTAAGGCCCTGCACGGGCACGCCGTGTTCTTTGGCGAGCGCCCGTGCCTCATCAAGCGCCTCTGTCGCGCTCTTTTCTTCGACCGGTAGCTTTTCACCGAGCCGGCGGCCTAGCGGCACCTCGATGACGTTGAGCGCGACCACGGAGGCCTGGCGATCCTGAGCAATCCGCACCGCGGTCGCCATCATCTCTTCGCCGATGTCACCCAGCCTCATCGGCACGAGGATGCTGGCAAAGCGAACGCCGGGAAGCTGCTGCTCGTCGCTGGGAACGACCTGCTCGCGCAGGCCGGCACCGCGCTGGCGACGCACCAACCAGTAGACGGTCAGACCGGTAGCCAGCCAGATGGGTCCTCCGTAGCGGGCCGCCGGATGCGTCGCCATCGTCAGCACGAACACGAGAACCGTGAGCAGGGCGCCGAGAAGAGCCGGCAGCGGCAGATCGCCGCCGAAGACGTGGATCGAGAGCGGGACCCGGTAGGGACGGAACCGGTCCGGTTCCGTGTAACGAAGGCGAACGACGGCGAGCTGGGCGGCGCTGAAGGCAATCAGGATCCCGAACGAGAAGAGACTGGCGAGGAAGGTCGCCTGGCCCTGGAGGCCGTGGTTGTGCAGCGGCTCGGTCGCAACCAGAAGCCCACCCGCGATCAGAACGACCGCGATCAGTGACTGCGGCGAGACGAGCGTGCGGTGATGAAGGCGGCCGAACGGGGCCGGTAGCATCCGATTCTCGCCAAGGGAGTGAGCGAGCCGGGCGAAACCGGAGATCGCGGTCGTCGCCGCCAGCAAAAGGATCGCGACGCCGCTCAAGCCGACAAAGACGCGCAGAACGTCGCCGAGAAGGGTCGGCAGGTGAGGCATCAGCGCGGAGACGATCCCCATCAGTGGCGCGCGCCGCCACTCGCTGCCGAGCGCCGTCGCGCCGTGCGTGACCGGGAAGGCCGAGAGACCGATCACGGCGATCAGCACGTAGACGGTGATCACGGCGCCGACAGCCCGGAACAGGTTTCCCGGTAGCTCCGCCGGCCGGCGGCTCTCCTCCGAGAGGTTGGCGACCGTCTCGATACCGGTGTAGGCGAGCGTCGCCAGCGGCAGCGCGAAGGCGAGCGCACCCCAGGTCGGCATCGTCCCGAGATGGACTCCCGAGGCGAGGCCGTGACTGGAGAAAAGGAACGAGAAGCCAAGGACAATCAGGAGCAGCTGCGTCACCAGGTCGAGAGCGGCGAGCACGATTCCGAACCGGTAGATGCTCGGGCGGAAGACCAGCCGCATCGTCGTCAGCCCGATTATGAGCCCGATCGCGATCAGCGTGTCGTAGGGCGCGCGCCTGAGGGTCGTCGACTCGATCGCAGCGCCCAGATAGTGCGGGACAAACAGGGTCGTCAGCGCGATCACGATCAGGTAGTCGAGCAGCAGCACCCAACCGACGACGAACCCGGTCAGATCGTTGAAGGCACGACGCACGAACGTGGCCGCGCCGCCCGTCCCGGGCGCCGACGCAATCGCTTCGGCATAGGAGGCGGCGACGAGAACAAAGAGCCCGCCCACGACCAGGAGCACGGCCGGTGTCAACCCGAGCGCCCGCGCAGCGACGATGCCGAGCGCGAAGTAGATCGAAGACGCGATCTCGCCGTAGGCGATCGAGAAGAGATCGCGCCCGGCGAGGACGCGCTCGAGTCTGGGACGCTTCCGAGCCATGACTCTTCGACTCTAGCGGCGCCGGAGGAGGGCCAAACGACCGAGCCCCGCGGCCGCGAACAGCGGCCCGAGGAGATAACCGGAGATACCGCCGCCGGCCATCGCCGTTCTGACCACGATCGCCACACCCAGCCCGATCAGCGCCAACGAGGTGAGCGTGATCGAAAGACGATAGGGACTCATGCCGGGCGCACTTTAGTGCGTCGCACAGCGGGAAGCGTATTCCCGCGCGCGAAAGCCAAACGAGCAAGGCCGCATCAAACCGGCGCGGGCGATACCTTTCGCTCTGCAATGAAGATCTTTGTAGTCGGGGCAGGGCAGGTCGGGACGACCATCATCGAGGCGCTTCACGGCGAGCACGAGCTGACCGTCGTCGACATCGATCACGAGCGCCTGGGCGAGCTGGCGCAGAGTCACAGCGTTACGACGGTGGAGGGAAACGGCAGTAGCCGCCACGTGCTCGAGCGCGGCGGCGTTGACGAGGCCGATCTGTTCATCTCCTGCACCTCCCGCGACGAGGCGAACCTGATCGCCTGCCTGCTCACGCGCAAACTCGCGCCCAAGGCGATGACGATCGCGCGCGTCTCAAACGAGGAGTACCTCGAGATCTGCCGCGACCGCTTCCTCGATGTCGACTTCGTCGTCTCCTCCGAGCTGGAGGCCGCGCTGGCCGTGTCGAGGATCATCGGCATCCCCGCCGCCCGGCAGACCGACGTCTTCGCCGACGGCCAGGTGCACATGGTCGAGTTCGAGGTGCCGCCCGGCGCCAAGCCGGGAGCGGTCATCGGCAGGCGCCTGCGCGAGAGCGCGGCGCCCTACGACTCGCGCGTCGTCAGCATCATCCGCGCCGGTCACCGGATCATCCCGCGCGGCGCCGAGCGAATCGAGCCAGGCGACCGCATGGTCGTCCTCGGCTCAGCCAAGGCGATCCGGCTCTGGAGCGGTATCGTCGCCAGCGGCGAGCAGCGAACGGGCGACGTCGTGATCTTCGGGGGCGGGCGCACAGGTGTGGCGATCGCGCGCGTCCTTCTCTCCCAGGGCAGCAGGGTGCGCGTCGTCGAGTCCGACGGCAGGCGGGCGCACGAGATCGCCGAGCTCCTACCGCATGCGCGCGTTCTCGAGGCGACCGGGATGAATCCCGACTTCCTCGACCGCGAGCGGATCGGCAACGCCGAGGTGGCCGTCTTCGCCATGCGCGAGGACGCCAAGAATCACTACGCGGCGACTCTCGCCAAGCTGCACGGAGTTCCCTTCACGATCGCGATCGTCCACGACGCGGCCTCGGTCGAGGTGTTCGAGCGCTCAGGAATCGACGTCGCCCTCAACCCGCGCCTGATCACCTCCGAGGAGATCGTTCGCTTCGCCCACGATCCGCGCACGCGCCAGGTCTCGATGCTCGAGCGCAACCGCTTCGAGATCCTCGACGTGACCGTCCGCGCCGACAAAGAGCTGATCGGCAAGCCGTTCAGCCAACTTCCCACCACCGGCACCGTGATCGGCGCGATCGTGCGCGGCGACAAAGCCTTCTTCCCACACGGGCACGACCGTCTGCAGCCGGACGACCGCGTGATCGTTTTCACCGAAGCCGAGCGATCCGTTGAGCTCGAGCGCGAGTTGTGATCAGAACTCATCTCGAAATGAAGACCCATTGACTGGATGCGATCGGTGAGTGCGAGGCTAGGACGCAGTGTCGCGTTCGTAGCTGGAGGCTACGGGCGCGACCGAGGACAAAGCATCGTGCCGCCGAGCGTGGCCAGGCGATGGAGTGCTTCGTTTTGAGAGGGGTTCCTAGTACCCGACGGCTCAGACGTGGAGCCCGGCGCCAGACACTGGGCGTCAGCGTACGGGCCAGCCTGCACGCGCTCGGACGCATACTCGAGATCGTCAGCCTGGCGCTGGCGGTCCCGGCTCTCGTCGCCGCTATCTACCTCGAATCGCCGCTTCCCTTCCTCGTCCCGCTGGCGATCGGGCTCGCCGTCGGGTTCGTGCTCGAGCGGAGCAACCGCGGTAGCGGCCGGCTGGGAACGAGAGAGGCCTTCCTCGTTGCCACTCTGACCTGGGTTGCCGCGACAATTCTCGGAAGCGTGCCCTACCTGCTCGCCAAGAACGGACTCGGGCACTGGACCGACGCCTTCATGGAATCGATGGCCGGACTGACCACCAGCAACATCAGCGTGCTCAAAGACCCCTCCGCGCTGCCTCGCTCGCTTTTATTCTGGCGTCAGTTCAGCCAATGGCTCGGCGGCCTTGGCGTGATCGTCTTGGTGCTGGCGCTTCTGCCGCGGTTGCGAGTGGGCGGACGCGAGCTAATGGCTCCAGAGCAACCGGGCCGAGAGGTAGAGCAGCTCTCGCGAGGCGTGCAGGCGGTGATCAGGCGCTTCGGCGCGCTCTACGTCGCCCTCACGGCCGCTGCCGCGCTGACTCTGATCGGACTAGACCTCTTCGACGTCGACGATCGTTTGAACGTTTTCGACTCGATCGGCATCGCCTTCAGCACGGTTTCCACGGGCGGGTTCTCGCCTCGTGCCGGCTCGCTCGCCGCCTACTCGACCTCCACGCAGTGGGTCGTCTTCGGGTTCATGCTCCTCGCAGGCGCGAACATCCTGCTCGTCTTCAGGGCGCTCGTCCGCCGCGAGCTGCGTCCGCTCCTACGCGACGGTGAGACGCGCGTCTACCTGGCGATCGGCGTCCTGGGCGCGATCGGCATCGCTGCGGCGCTGGCCGCCGGCAACGCCGCCAACGGTTGGGGATCCGTGCGCGAGGGTTTCTTCCAGTCGGTCTCTTTCCTGACCACGACGGGGTTCACGGACGCCAACATCGCCGCCTGGCCCTTGGCTGCGCCCGCGATCCTGGTCGGACTGGTTCTGATCGGAGGTTGTGCGTCGTCTCTCGCCGGCTCGCAGAAGATCATGCGCGTTCAGATCATCGGCAAGCTGCTGCACCGCGAGCTGGTGCAGACCGTGCACCCCGAGACGATCCGCCACATCCGCCGCAACCGCCGTCTGATCGACGAGCGGGCGGTGCGCGGCGTCACCGCTTTCGTGCTCATCTTCTTCGGGCTGCTGGCCCTGGGGACGCTGACGCTCGAGCTCGACGCTGCGCGGATGAACTTTCACCTCGATATCTTTTCGGCGATCGCCGACGCCGCTGCCGCGCTCGCAAACGGTGGCCCGGGACTCGGGTTCGCGGGACCGATAGGATCCTTCGCTCCCTTCAGCGACGTGTCCAAACTCGTACTGTCCGCACTGATGTTGCTCGGCAGGTTGGAGATAATCCCGGTCGCCGTTCTCTTCACCAAGAGCTACTGGCGCGCGTAATTCCCCGAACATGCCGCCGCGATCCAGAACACTCCGGGCTTCGAGCTTCCTGCGCAAGCACGGGCGCTGGATCGGGCCGAGCGTCTACTTCGTTGGGCTCGGCAGCTTCACCTATCTGTTCGGTGTACCGACGGCACGTGACCGCGCGCTCACGTGGATCCTGCTCGGACTGCTTGCTTTCTCGCTCACCGATCTGCGCCGGCTCGGTCGCGGCCTCGTCTACGACTGGGCGCCCTTCATTGCGATCCTGTTCTTCTATGACCTTCTGCGCGGCCGCGCCGACAAGATGCTGTTCTCGGCGCACACGTGGCCGCAGCTCCATGCCGACCAGTGGCTCGCCGCCGGCCAGGTGCCGACCGTCTGGCTTCAGACGCATCTCTGGCACGGAGCCGCGCACATCCACTGGTACGACTACGCGCTCTGGTTCGTCTACCTCACGCACTTCTTCGCCACTTTATTGGTGGCTGCGCTTCTGTGGTCGCTGCGACCCAGCCGCTTCCGGCGCTACATGGCGTCCGTCGTCACGCTCGCCATGCTCGGCTTCGCCACCTACGCGCTTTTCCCGGCGGTGCCGCCCTGGATGGCCAGCGAGCAGGGAAACCTGCCGCCGCTTCAGCGGATCATCGCCATCGTCTGGGAGCACATCCCGGTCTCGGCGATGAGCCCACTCTTCGAGCGAGGTTCTCACTACGCCAACAACGTCGCCGCCATGCCTTCCCTACACGCCGCCTACGCGATGCTGATCGCGATCTTCTTCTGGAAGGTCTCGCGCTGGTACTGGCGCATCCCGCTGGCGATCTACCCGCTGGTGATGGGCTTGGCCCTCGTCTACACGGCGGAGCACTACGTCGCCGACGTTCTCGCGGGTTGGATCTACGCGGCGGCCGCCTATCTGATCGTCGTGCGGGTGGCCGATAGGCTCGCAAAGCGTGCCGAGCACAGGCGACTGATTGCATCGCTCAGGGAGCCTCTGCCGGAAGAGCCAATCGCGGTCGGCGAGCTCGAGGCCGACCTGCTCGGCTAAGAACCTCTAGCGGAATGAAGACCCGTCGACTGGGTGTGATCGGTGGATGCGAGGCTAGGACGCAGTGTCGCGTTCGTAGCCGGAGGCTACGGGCGCGACCAGGGCCTTTCCCGTTAGGGATGCGCGATCGAAGGGGTTGAGCCGTGGATGCCAGAGACCGGACGGACCGTGAAGGCGCACTGGGAAGTGCGACGAGCGGTGTGGGCGGGCACTGGCGCCGCGGGGCGGCCGCTTCGGGCGTGTAGACCTGGCGGGATAGGCCCTAAGGACAACGCACCGCGCCGCCGAGCACGGCCAGGCGGCGGAGTGCTTCGTTTTGTTAGAGGTTCCAAAGCGTTCTACCCTCGACTCAGGCTGTCCAGAAACTTCGAGGGGGCCTCGCGGCCCCCTCGAACCTACTGTTGATAGACCCGTTCGCTAGCCGTGGATCGAGGCGATCAGCGGAATCAGCAGGATCGCGACGATGTTGGCGATCTTGATCATTGGGTTGATCGCCGGGCCGGCGGTGTCCTTGTAGGGATCGCCGACGGTGTCGCCGGTGACAGCCGCCTGATGCGCGGACGAGCCCTTGCCGCCGTACGCGCCGTCCTCGATCAGCTTCTTGGCGTTGTCCCAGGCGCCTCCGCCGGAGGTCATCTGGATGGCCAGGAAGATCCCGGTGACGATCGTGCCGATCAGAAGCCCGCCGAGCATGTCGGCGGAGATCAGGCCGGCCCCGATCGGGATCACGATCGGGATCAGCGCCGGCGCCAACATCTTCTTGATCGCCGAGCCGGTAACGATGCTGACGGCACGGGTGTAGTCGGGTTTCTGCGTGCCCTCCATGATCCCGGGCATCTCCTTGAACTGCCGCCGCACTTCCTCGACGACCTGGCCTCCGACGACGCCGACGGCCTGCATCGCCAGCGAGGCGAACAGGAACGGCATCAGGCCGCCTACGAAGAGACCGGCGATGACCCATGGGTTGTTGAGCTGGAAGTTGGTGTGAACGCCCTCGGCCCCCAGCTTGGTCGAGTACTCGGAGAAGAGCACCAGCGCGGCCAGCCCGGCCGATCCGATCGCGTAGCCCTTGGTCACGGCCTTGGTTGTGTTGCCAACCGCGTCGAGCGGATCTGTGACGCCGCGTACCGACTCGTCCAGGTCGGCCATCTCGGCGATGCCGCCGGCGTTGTCGGTCACCGGCCCGTAGGCGTCGAGCGCGACGATCAGACCGGTCATCGACAGCTGCGCCATGACCGCGATACCGATTCCGTACAGGCCTTTCACTACACTGCCGCCTCCCACGACCGGAACGCTTCCTCCGGCCAAGTAGTAGGCCGAGAGAACACCGGTCGCGATCACGATCACCGGCGCGACCGTGGCCTGCATGCCCCAAGCGAGACCGGAGATGATGTTGGTCGCGTGTCCTGTCTGCGAGGCAGACGCGATCGACTTGACCGCGGGCCAACGCGTGCCCGTGTAGAACTCGGTGATTGCCACCAATAGGAAGGTGACCCCGAGGCCGACGAGCGCGGGCAGGTAGAGCTGGCGGAACGAGAACAGGCTTCCGTCGTAGGCCAGCATGATCGGGATGAAGCCGGCGGCGGAGAGCACCGTGGCCACGATCACGCTTTTGTAAAGAGCGTTCATGATCGAGCCCGAGTGGCCGATGCGGGCGAAGAACGTGCCGATGATCGAGGCGAAGATCGCGACGCCGCCGATGGCGAGCGGCAGCTTGATCAGGAACAGGCCCAAATGACCGAAGTGCGTGGCGAGAAGCATCACCGCGACGGCGGTGACAGCGTAGGTCTCGAACAGGTCGGCGGCCATGCCGGCGCAGTCGCCGACGTTGTCACCGACGTTGTCGGCGATCACGGCCGGGTTGCGAGGATCGTCCTCGGGAATGCCGGCCTCGATCTTGCCGACCAGATCGGCGCCGACGTCGGCGGCCTTGGTGAAGATACCGCCGCCAAGTCGTGCGAAGACCGAGATCAGCGAGCCTCCGAAGGCCAGACCAACCAGATGGTCGACGGTCTGAGGCGCCGAGATGCCGAAGCCTGCGGTGAGGATCCAGTAGTAGCCGGCGACGCCGAACAAGCCCAGACCGACCACGAGCAGACCCGTGACCGAGCCGGCACGGAAGGCGATCTTGAATGCCGGTCTGAGTCCGCCCTTGGCCGCCTCGGCAGTGCGAACATTCGAGCGCACCGATACGTTCATGCCGATGAATCCCGCGGCTGCCGACAGCACCGCGCCGACGAGGAACCCGACCGCTGTTCCCCAGCCGAGCTTGTTGTAGAAGCCGATCAGGAGAAACGGGATCACCGAGACGACGGCGATCGTCGTGTACTGCTTGCGCAGATAGGCGCCCGCGCCCTCCTGAACGGCGTGCGAGATCTCGCGCATCCGCTCTGACCCGGACGGCTGCTTGAGCAGCCACACGATCAGAGCGACTCCGTAGCTGATGCCGGCGGCCGCGGCTACAAGCGCGAACAGCACGGCATGGTGTTGAAAGAAGTCCATTGTCCTCCGCTCTCACAAGGTTCGCGCCGAAGGCTGTCGGCGCGGCGTTTTTGTATCACAGAAAGGCCACCCGGTTGGGCATAACCAGGCGCCCTCGGCTCTCTTCGAGTCGGCTCGTGGCGACTATCGAGGGAGGACCGCCGGGTCGGCTACTCGCCGGGACTGGAAACATCGGCCGGCGCCTGCTCGCCACTTTCGGGCTCGGTCTCGGCGCTGGTGGGGGCTTCCGGCTCGGGTTTCGCGCTCATGGCCTCTGCGTACCCGAGCTGCAAGCTCGTGATCGTCGCCTGCAATTCGCCGGCCAGCTCGGCAGAAACCTGCTCACGTATTACGGGCTCGAGCGCCCGCAACGTATCGATCGCCAAGCGCGCCTGAGCTAGATCGCGCTGATCGTCGCTCAGCCGCAACGACCCGAGCGAGACGAGCCCGGTCGCGGTCTGGATGACGATGTCGGCGACCGTGATCCGGCGCAGCTGCTCGGCGATGTCCTCGATGCTCGCGCCTTCGGCCGCCCGACTCTCGCTACCGGCCACCGACCCGCTCCTTTCCCCTCACCAGCTCGGCGTAGATCTCCTGCAGGCTGGCGCCGTCGTCGAAGCGAGCTATCTGCCGCTCGGCTGAGTTCTGCTCCGGAACCGCCAGGTAAGGCGCCGCTCCGAGCTCTTCCGCAACCGGCATCACCCACTCGATCAGCTCCTCGACAGCCGCGCGGGTCGAGCGCACCTCGCCCGTCTTCAGGTTGATCATTTCGCCCGAAAGTCCCCAGCGAATCGCGCGCCACAGGTTCTCCTCGATCATCCGGTGCGG
>Ga0182017_10000891_pt1 | contig 23370 bp, 16 predicted proteins | sample 712E3DmetaG_FD_120492 | JGI IMG/M metagenome (GOLD analysis project Ga0182017, IMG submission 120492) | Permafrost microbial communities from Stordalen Mire, Sweden - 712E3D metaG | ecosystem: Environmental > Terrestrial > Soil > Wetlands > Permafrost | place: Sweden: Stordalen | collected... | reverse complement strand
GTATGCTATACCAGGATTTTGCAATACTTTATCGTACCAATGCCCAGTCGCGTATTTTTGAAGAATCGCTTCGAAAGCGCAATATCCCATATAAAGTTTATGGCGGGCTCTCTTTTTACCAGCGCAAGGAAATTAAGGATTTGTTATCCTACCTCCGTTTGATAGTCAATAACCGCGACGATGAGGCTTTTCGTCGAATCATCAACTACCCTGCACGGGGTATTGGCGATACTACTATCGGTAAACTGGAAGAATATGCCGAAAATCAAAAAACAACACTGTTTGAAGTCGCTTCTAATCTTGCACAGTTAAAAATTGATATCAATAAAGGCACTCAAAATAAAATCAACCAGTTTGTAACATTCATCAGGCAATTCAGTCAACAAATTAAAACAATGGATGCTTACGAAGTAGCTTACCAGGTGGCCATGGGATCAGGTATTATTAACGATTTGAAACAGGAAAAAACGCCTGAAAACATTAGCAGGTTTGAAAATATAGAGGAATTGCTCAACAGCATCCGCGAGTTTACCTCACAAAACGAAATCGACACTGGTCCGCTTACACTTGAACAATACCTTGAAAACGTTGCTCTTCTCACCGATGCAGATACTGAAAAGCCCGAAGATACCGACAAGGTTACCGTGATGACAATGCACTCGGCCAAAGGGCTCGAATTCAGAGTGGTTTATATTGTGGGTATTGAAGAAGAACTCGTTCCTTCTTATATGTCACTTAGTACCCTTGAAGGTATTGAAGAAGAGCGCCGGTTGTTCTATGTTGCCCTTACCCGTGCCAAGGAGAAAGCCTTTTTGATGCATTCCGAAAATCGTTACCGGTGGGGTAATCTAACCCATTGCACTCCCAGCCGGTTCTTAAGTGAGATAGACGAAGAATATCTTGACCTGCCGGAGGAGAACAACTCTTATTCACCAGATTTTGAAATGCCTGACGATAACGGTTGGACACGCAAACCCAGGTTTCGGAGATCGGAAAATCAAGTTTCTGAAAGAAAGCCTATGTTTCCTCAATCCAAAAAATTTGTTAAAATTGAGCAGGCAGAAACCCAACAGCCTATCATGGCCGATTTTCAAGCCGACGAACCTTCGAAAATCCAGGTAGGTATGCAGGTATTGCACGAAAGGTTTGGTTCGGGAAAGGTTATTCAACTCGAAGGCAATATGCCAAATGTCAAAGCAACAGTATTTTTCCCGCAAGCCGGGCAAAAGCAACTTTTATTAAAATTTGCCAAGCTCAAAATATTGAATTAGAATAAAAAATTAAGCCCTTAACAGATTGACTTTCTGTTAAGGGCTTAATGCAAATAATATGAAATGATTATTATTTCAAACCACCTTTTTTAATAAGGAAGCCTGCCAATGATTTACCACATTTGGCATAGGATTCTGCAACACGTTCTCCTGAATCAAAATCATAACCACCAAAAGTTCCCCCGGGGGAATTGTCTATTGTTATCGCTGCAAGTTCTTTTGAATCAGCATCCTTAAACGTAACCACAAAATCGGTATAGGCATTTTGACGAGATATACCAATGTTATAACCAGGTTCGATACAAGTGGTGTGTACAATCATGATAATTTTGGCATTCGCTGCATCTTTGCTCCCAGTAATACCTTTTTCACCCATGTACTTGTTAAACAGCTCTTCAAACTTAGGCTCATAACGAGCTGATCTGTCTTTTATCCAACTTTCTTTGAATTTGTCGCCTGTTCCTGGCTCTTTTTTATTTTTGGATTCTACTTTGTCATTAACATATTCACTTTCAGTCTTTTTACCAACTTTCAGGTCGCTGTAATCATACTGAATTTTTATCTCTTTTTGTCCTTTAATAAAATCAAGTGATCCTGATTTTAAGACTATTCTTTGAGCATGTATAACATTACATGCCAAAAAGGCCATTGCCCCTAAAATAATTAATTGTTTTTTCATAAATACAATATTTAATTAATATTAATAAATGTTAATCAATAACAAATTGTTTTTTGTATAAGAATTTAAAGGTAAAATTAATCCATCTAAAATCCAACTAAAATTTATAACCGTAGATGTCAATTTAAATCGAAATTTTATACATTTGCACCTTCATTGTCCTGTGGTGTAATTGGCAACACGTCTGATTCTGGATCAGAAGAGTCCAGGTTCGAAACCTGGCAGGACAACAAATAATAAATTTCAACACTCTCCAAAACAACAACTTACTGACAATGTAAAGCCTTATAAATATTTGGTATTTTACCAGAGTAATAATGCAAAAGAAGATTATTATACCTCAAAGTATTAATTACTTTTTTTAACTTTGTAATCAATCAATAAATATTTAACGAATGAATATTGGAATCGCAAACGATCATGCTGGTTACCAACTGAAACTAAAACTACTTGAATATTTTAAAGAAAAAGGAATTATTTACAAAGATTTTGGGTCGAATACAGCAGACCCAGTAGATTATCCAGACTTTGCCCACCTCCTTGCCAGTGCCGTAGAAAAAAAACAAGTGGACCTTGGTATTTCGATTTGCGGAAGCGGAAACGGCATTAGTATAGCAGCCAACAAGCATCAATCAATACGTTCGGCAGTATGTTGGAATAAAGAAATAAGTCATTTAGCCCGTTTGCATAATGATGCAAATATTTGTGCCTTACCCGGCCGGTTTATCACACCTGAAGAAGCTTACGGAATTGTTAATGAATTTCTAACAACCTCGTTCGAAGGAGGGCGTCATATTGACCGAATCAACAAAATTCCAATTAAATAGAGTTTATATAACTTAAAATTTTTCAACCCCAACCCCTTAAAAAGGGGCAATAACTTGTGCATTGCTCTGCCCAAGTTAGCCCTCCTTGTTTAAGGAGGGTTGGGAGGTAAAAAAAATAAATAATAAAATTCTAACTTATATAATGCTTAATAAATTAACATAAAAAAAATAGTATTATGCTTTCCAACACCAGTAAATATGCCATAAGAGCTGTAATATATTTAGCCCTAAATGGCAAAAGCGATTCAAAAATTGGTATTAAACAGATATCGAAGGATTTAGAGATACCTACACCTTTTTTGGGTAAGATTTTGCAATCGCTGGCAAAACATAAATTGTTATTGTCTACAAAAGGCCCTCACGGTGGGTTTGGTTTGGGAAAAAGCGCTTATGATATCAGTTTAATGGATATTGTAGAGGTAATTGACGGCGTGGACAGTTTTAATATGTGTGTATTGGGTTTGAAATCATGTGCTAACAATGAGCAGAACTGTCCGGTACATCCAAAATACGGAACAATTCGCGAACAACTGAAGGACCTCTTTTTAACTGAAAATATTGGTAAGCTTGCCGACCATATTAAAGAGAGTAATGACGTGGTGGCTTTATAGCTACGGCAGTAACCCAGTTCAAAAATAAAGTAATCGGTTTATATAAAATCACTGCAGTTAATGAACCAGTCGCATTTGCAATAAAGTCGAATATATCAGTGGTGCGGTGCAGCCTTGGAATACTCTGGAGCAGTTCCATTATTCCCCCATAAAATATAGCAACAGCAACTGAAAATATGATTACCTGCTTCAAAGCAAAAGTTTTCTTTTTTGAATTGCTAAAATCATGCATCATTAAAAAACTAAAAATAAAGTACATACCGAAGTGTATAACTTTATCCAGGTTGTGGATATGCAATAATGGTATTTTGTTAATTTGTTCGCCCGACCAAGCCGAAAGCAACAATACAAAAATTGCCCATCCGATTGTTCGCCAAAAGGTCTTAATAATTTGCATAGACGCCCTGTTTAAATTTCGTTGCAATATAACAACAAAAACCTTACTTTGTAGGTTCTGATTATGTTAATAATTATTAATGAACGGCATTTATATCCATATTCCCTTTTGCAAAAAAGTTTGTTTTTACTGTGATTTTCACTTTACGGTATCCCTCAAACAGAAAGATCGCCTAATCGAAGCTATTATAAAAGAAATTGATCTCAGGAAGGATTATATTGGAAATCAACATATTGAATCCATTTACCTGGGAGGCGGAACCCCCTCTATCCTTAGCTCCGGTGAAATAGGCCGGGTACTTAACCAAATTGACAAATATTTTTCCATTGCCGACGATAACGAAATTACCTTAGAGGTTAATCCTGATGACATCAATATGACTTACCTTCGGGAACTTCAAGATATTGGGATTAACCGCTTAAGTATTGGGATACAATCCTTCTTCGATGAAGACCTTCATTGGATGAACCGCCGACATACTGCCGAAGATGCCGAACTTTCCGTTAAACTTAGCCAGGACATTGGTTTCCATAATCTAAACATAGATCTCATTTATGGTAACCCAGGATTATCGGTAGAACGATGGACACAAAACCTCGAAACATTTTTCAGGTTAAATGTTCCACATCTTTCGGCTTATCATTTAACTATTGAGCCTAAAACTGTGTTCGGATATTATAAAAGAAAAGGCCGCTTAAGTGAAATGAATGAAGATGAAAGCCTTGCCCAGTATGAAATATTAATAAATAAAATGCAAGCCCACGGATACCAACATTACGAAATCTCGAATTTCTGTAAGGATGGTTACTATGCACGGCACAACACCAATTATTGGAAGCAGGGTAACTATCTTGGATTGGGGCCATCGGCTCATTCGTTCAATGGCCATTCTCGTCAATGGAATGTATCGGTCAATAGCAGGTATATCGATGCTATTAAAAACGGAGAACCATTTTACGAATCAGAGGATCTTACTGAAAATGACCGTTTCAATGAGTACCTTCTTACTCGCTTACGAACAATGTGGGGAATTGATACTGAAGAAATTGCAAAAAACTTTGGCGAAAAGTACCTTGAACATCTCAATAAAAGATTGATAAAATTTAAAAAGGCTGATTATGTAAAGGCTATAAATAATAAAATCTACTTAACCGAAACTGGCATGTTCGTTTCGGACAGCATTATTAGTGAGTTATTTTGGGCATAAAAAAGGAGATGTTTATATTTGATGCAAAATCAATTAATCTTTAAAAGGATGAATTTCTCCGCTCCTGTTCAAAATTCCCGAAAGGTCATCAATGCATGGTGTTCATACGATATAGCTAACTCAGCTTACAACCTCATCATTACATCGAGCTTGTTTCCGGTTTTTTACCAGGAAATTACCAAAAAGGTTTTTGGCAGTGAAATAGTAAATTTTGCCGGATTTCATATTAAAAATACAGTACTATATAATTATGCTGTTGCAGCAGCCTATTTTATTATCATTCTTCTTACGCCTCTGCTTTCTGGTATTGCCGACCTGGGCGGTTATCGCAAACTTTTAATGCGGTTTTTCACTTTGTTTGGATCTGTGTCATGTTTCTGCCTTTACTGGTTCACCGGAGCTAACGTTGAATATGGAATTATACTTGTAGCATTGGGAGTTATCGGCTACGCGGGATCACTTGTGTACTATAACTCATTTCTACCCATCATTGCAACACCCGACCGTCATGATAAAATCAGTGCTCGCGGGTTCTCATGGGGTTATGCCGGTAGTATGGTACTCCTCATTTTCAACCTGATTACTATTATGAATTACAAAAAATTTGGGTTTCACGACGAATTTGCTGCTTTGAAATTTTCATTCCTTGAAGTAGGTGTCTGGTGGTTAGCTGTTTCGCAAATTGCTTTCTATTTTCTTAAAGAATACCCAGGTCAATTTACCTTCAAAACCAGTGTTCTATCCAAAGGATTTAAAGAAATTATCAAAGTCTTTGGTAAGATCAGGGAACAAGCTTCAACGAGTCGTTTCCTATTGGCTTTCTGGTTTTTCAGTATGGGAGTTCAAACTATTATGTTAGTTGCCGCACAATTTGGAAGCGCCGAATTGGGTATTTCCGGAAACAAACTTATTATTACCATTCTTATTATCCAGTTCGTGGGTATTGTAGGTGCTTGGCTATTTGGCGAAGTTTCTACCCATTGGGGCAATAAACTTTCACTGGTCATTATGCTTATTATCTGGATAGCGATTTGTGTTTGGGCTTATTTTATTACTACCGAAATGCAATTTTATATAATCGCGGCTATGGTTGGTATGGTGATGGGTGGCATACAATCTCAGGCGCGTTCAACCTATTCAAAGCTAATCCCAACTGATACTACCGATACTGCTTCTTATTTTAGTTTTTATGACATTACTGAAAAATTCGCTATTGTAATCGGAATGTTCGGTTTTGGCTTTATCGAACAAATTACAAAAAGCATGCGAAACAGTACTATATTGCTTTCTGCATTTTTTATTATTAGCCTGGTTATAATATTATTTTCAAAGCTTGACCATACCATACAAAAACATTAGCCCAAATTATTCATAGAATAATTTCTATCTCCGATAGCGATTAAGATTTTCTAAGTTATTGGTGACCCAACAACAAGCTCATCTAAATCGGGACTTCCTGCAATTAGATTCATAAATAAAAAAATTTATGAATAATGCAGGTTAGTTTTACCTTTAACATTTTTTACGAATATTATTATCGGTATATTTCAAAACTATTTGAAAATTTATCAAATTTTTATAATCCTCAAATAATTACTAATACGTTAATCAACACTATGAAAACACTTCACAGTCTTCGCACTGCAATGATTATTGCAATGCTTTGTTTGTTTGTATCATCTCCATTTTTGCATGCCCAGGACAGGCTTATCAATATTCTGGATGAAGAAGTTCGGCGTGAAATGCAATTTCTAAAGCAGCAGGAAACTCCTGCCTATTATATGAGTTATCGGGTTGACGAAATGTCAAGCTACTCAATTAATACATCCTTTGGGGCATTGACTTATTCCGATGAATCAAAATCAAGGTATCTGACAGTAGCCATACGTGTTGGAACCCCTCAAATGGATAATTATCATCAGGTACGCGATAATCTGGCCAATTACTCAGGCAACTCAACTATAGAACTTCCTTTGACTGATGATCCTTTGGCCGTTAAACAAGTGTTATGGAACGCCACTAACGATTCATACCAGCAAGCTGTGGCTAACTTAGCCAAAGCTAAAGCCAATGTGGCTGTTAAAGTTGAAGAAGAAGATAAATCTTCCGATTTTTCCATTGAAACCCCCAATGTTTACTTTGATCCTCCTGTGAAACTCGAAGATTTAAAGTTCGACAAATCCAACTGGGAAAACCGCTTGAAAAATTATTCCGGGGTGTTTTTAAAAGATTCCGCTATTTTCAGTGCCAATGCTTCAGCCAGTTTCCAGGTTACCCGAAAATTTTTCGTATCATCTGAAGGAGACAAGATTTTGCAAAACTTCACAGTAGCAAGGGTTTTTGTGAGTGGTGTTATCAAAGCCAAAGATGGTATGGAAATGCCGCTATATAAATCATATATCGCATTCAAACCTGAGGGCTTGCCTTCGGATAAAAGTATTACTAAAGACGTCAATGAACTGGTTAACAACCTAATTGCATTGAAAAATGCCCCTGTTGCCGACCCTTATTCAGGTCCGGCCTTGCTTTCTGGAAGAGCTGCCGGTGTCTTCTTTCATGAAATTTTTGGCCATCGTGTAGAAGGACAACGCATGAAAAACGAGAGCGATGCGCAAACCTTTAAGAAAAAAATAAACGAACAGGTATTACCCACCACACTGAGTGTTTATTGCGATCCGCAGATGAAAAAATTTGAAGGGCAGGATTTGAATGGGTTTTACCAATATGACGACCAGGGAGCAAAAGGTCAAAAAGTAAGTATCGTTGAAAATGGAATATTAAAAAATTTCCTGATGTCGCGCACACCTATCAATGGCTTTCTAAAGTCGAACGGCCACGGACGGGCACAATATGGATTACAGCCTGTATCGCGACAGTCGAACCTCATGGTCGAAACATCGCAGTTCAAAACTAAAGAAGAGTTACGCACCGAACTGATTAAACTTACAAAGGAACAAAACAAGCCGTATGGTTATCTTTTTGACGATGTGGTGGGAGGTTTTACAAACACAGGAAGATATGTTCCGAATTCTTTTAATGTAACTCCAACCTTAGTTTACAGGGTATATGCCGATGGTCGTCCCGATGAAGTAGTTAGAGGGGTTGACCTGATTGGTACACCACTTTCAATGTTTTCACAAATTGATCAGGCAGGAGGTGAAACAGGGATATTTAATGGCTATTGTGGCGCTGAATCCGGATCAGTTCCAGTTGCAGCCGCAAGTCCGATGTTACTGGTTAAAGTGATCGAGACCCAGAAAAAAGCCAAATCCCAGGAACGGTCAATTATTCTTCCACGCCCTGATAGCAAATAATGTAAGTTAAATCGATAAACCTTTCAATCATGAAGTCAATTATAAATTACATTTTCATAGTACTGGTAATTAGTGTGTCAATGTGTCCCTCGATAAAAGCGCAAACCAACGCCAGCGATACCATTTTCAAGGCTATGAACGACGAATTAAACCGTAACATAAGCAATTTAAATCTCAATAAATACAAACCCCCATTCTTTATTGCCTATAGGCTTAACTATGCCAAAAAACTTTCCATCGAAGCCTCGCTTGGCTCCATCATACAATCGGAAGAAAATATTGGGAAATCCCCAAGCATCAGGCTTATGGTGGGTGATTATTCTTTAAACGACGAGAATTTTGTTGGCGGAAGCAGGCGCTTTTCTTCCGGAGGAGGTTATCTGCCCCTTCCTCTCGATAATGATTATCGTGCTATACGTCGCTCATTCTGGATTATGACAGACCAGGTATATAAATCCTCCATTGAATCGTACGAACAAAAATTAACCGCGCTAAAACAACAAAATAAGGAAGAAAGTGAAAAACTAGACGATTATTCTAAAATAGCCCCGGTTAATTTAATGCTTAACGATATCCCTGTTAAGTTTGATAAAAACCGTTGGGAAAACGTTGCAAAAGATATTTCAGCTATTTTTAAGCCTTACGGTCTAATAGCTTCATCCTCTGTTGATTTATACTTTATAAACGGCTCGTTCTATTATATCACTAATGAGGGTAACAGGATCAAATTTCCCGGCAGTATAGCATGCCTTTTAGTAAATGCCAATACCCAGGCAGAAGATGGTGAGCCACTAAAGGACCATCTGCTTTATTATGCCCTCACACCTGATCAACTGCCTCCGATTGAAAAAATTAAGCAGGATGTCAAACAAATGGCTGATAATTTGAGCGCTCGTTGTAAGGCCCCTGTAATGGACGATGCCTATTCAGGTCCGGTAATATTTGAAGGAGATGCTGTTGCCGAATTATTTTTACAAAAATTGTTTGGAAGTAACGGACTTATCGCATCAAGAGAACCTGTTTATGCAGTTGAAAGGCAGGAGCAAGGACGTATTAATAAATTTGATAATAAGATTAATCAAAGAATCTGCGCTGCTAACATTACCATTAAAGCCACCCCTAAGCTTAAATCATTCAATAACGTACCACTTATTGGCAGTTTCGAAATTGATGCAGAAGGTGTTGTTCCAAAGGACGAATTAGTTATGGTTGACAAAGGCATCCTGAAAACATTGTTAAACGATCGCGTGCCCACACCAAAAGTAAAAGAATCCAATGGTTACTGCAGGCTCACTATAGGAGGCAGTACACAAAAAGCGCCAGGGGTAATCAATGTTTCGTATAACAATGGCTATTCCATAGATTCGCTGCGGAAAAACGCTTTGCTGGAAGCTGAAAAGGACGGCCTGGAAAATATTTACATAGTACGCAAAGTGGAGGTATCGAACATGGGGATGAGCCAGTCTGGGAATTCTTATGAAGGGAGGAACTTACCAATATCAGAACCCATCGCCATATATAAAGTATCAGTAAAAACGGGGGAAGAAACTTTAGTACGTTCAGCTTTAATAAGCGATTTCCCGGCTACTGCATTCAAATATATATCTCAAGGCACAAAAGACCAAATAGTTTATAATACCCTGAAGGGAAGTGTACCGGTTTCTTTTATTGTTCCTAAAGCGCTTGTTTTCAATGATATTAGTATTGAAAAAGACAGAAGTACTAAGCCAAAACTACCGATAGTGCCCAACCCGGTATTAGTACAGAAATAATTATAAGGTTATCTTATAAACTCTAATAGTAGATCACTAATTTAGGATGTTTACTGTGGTCGGCATAATCGCTTGATGCCAATACTACCAGCTTATAAGGAATTTTTTCATTCAGTTTTAATGAAAGCGTTTTCCAAAGAATGCTTAAAAATATTTTGTCCTGATATTGCTTAGGTTTGCAGAGATATATGAGCACATCAGTTAAAAAATATTTTATTAAATGCCATCAATCATATATTTTTACAACCTGAAATTTTGAATGCTCTTTGACACAGAATAGTGTAATAAAGTGATTATGTGATTAAGCAGCAATATGTATCTTCATCACCTCATCACGATAAGAATTTTAGTTGATAAATGAATACTTAATATAATAGATGGATAAAAGCATTAAAAAAGTTTTAGTTCTGGGTTCGGGAGCCTTGAAAATTGGTGAAGCAGGTGAATTTGATTATTCCGGGTCCCAAGCTTTAAAAGCTTTACGTGAAGAAGGGGTGGTAACTATTCTCATCAATCCTAATATTGCCACAGTTCAAACTTCCGAAGGCATTGCCGATAAGATATACTTTCTTCCGGTAACTCCATACTTTGTTGAAAAAGTTATTCAGAAAGAAAAACCTGATGGCATCCTGCTTTCGTTTGGCGGGCAAACAGCTCTTAATTGTGGCATAGCCCTTTTTAAAGAAGGGATCTTTGAAAAACATAATGTCCGTGTTCTTGGTACTCCTATCCAAGCCATTATGGATACCGAAGATCGGGATCTGTTTGTAACCAAACTAAACGAAATAGAAGTTAAAACGCCCCGTAGTATTGCAGCTACCAATATAGAAGAATCTTTGGTTGCTGCTGAGAAACTAGGTTTTCCAATAATCATCCGTGCAGCATACGCGCTTGGCGGTTTAGGCAGTGGTTTTTGCTCCAATGTAGATGAACTTAAAAAATTGGCTGCCAAAGCGTTTGCTTATTCGCCACAGGTGCTAGTCGAAGAATCGCTTAAAGGATGGAAAGAGATTGAATACGAAGTTGTACGCGACCAATACGACAACTGTATCACCGTATGTAACATGGAAAATTTTGATCCTCTTGGCATTCACACTGGTGAAAGCATTGTGGTAGCTCCATCGCAAACCCTTAACAACAGCGAATATCATAAACTTCGTAAACTATCCATCCAAATTATCCGGCACATAGGTATTGTGGGCGAGTGTAATGTACAATACACGCTTGATCCCAATTCGGAAGATTACCGAGTTATTGAAGTGAATGCACGTTTGTCACGCTCTTCGGCATTAGCATCAAAAGCTACCGGTTATCCTCTTGCATTTATAGCAGCCAAACTGGCATTGGGATATGGCCTTCATGAATTAAAAAACTCGATTACCAAAACTACATCGGCCTTTTTCGAACCAGCGCTCGATTACATAGTTTGTAAAATTCCCCGGTGGGATATGAGCAAATTTGTAGGCGTATCGAGACAGATTGGTTCATCTATGAAGAGCGTAGGTGAGGTAATGGCTATTGGAAAAACCTTTGAAGAAGCGATCCAGAAGGGATTACGCATGATAGGCCAGGGCATGCATGGTTTTGTGGGCAACCGCGATATCAACATCGAAAATATCGAGAAGGAATTGTCAGAACCCACCGATATGCGAATTTTTGTTATTGCAAGTGCCTTAGAAAAAGGATATACGGTTGATCAAATTCATCACCTCACTAAAATTGACAAATGGTTCCTTATCAAACTGCAAAATATTTTCGACCTGAAAAAAGAGCTTGAAAAGTCTGATAAACTTGAAGAACTTCCTCTTAATTTGTTGCGTGATGCCAAACGTTCAGGCTTTTCAGACTTCCAGATAGCCCGCTTTGTGCTCAAAGGTGACAGCGATCATATGGAAGATTACCTTCTCAATGTTCGCAAATTTAGAAAAGCAAACAAAATCGTTCCTTGCGTTAAACAAATAGATACACTGGCAGCCGAATATCCAGCCAAAACTAATTATCTGTACCTTACCTATCATGGCGAAGAACATGATGTTCCATTTCAAAATGACGAAAAATCTGTTGTTGTACTCGGTTCAGGTGCATATCGTATTGGAAGTTCCGTAGAATTTGACTGGTGCGGTGTAAATGCACTTAATACCATCAAGGAACAGGGTTATCGCTCCATTATGATCAACTATAACCCAGAGACCGTAAGTACCGATTATGATGTTTGCGACCGCTTGTATTTCGACGAACTTTCACTTGAACGGGTACTCGATATTGTTGACCTCGAAACCCCTAAAGGGGTAATTATCTCCACAGGAGGTCAAATTCCAAACAACCTTGCTATCCGTCTGTTCAACCAGAAAGTAAATATTCTCGGCACATCTCCCTTATCGATAGACCGTGCCGAAGACCGTCACAAGTTCTCCATGATGTGCGACAATCTTGGTATTGACCAGCCACGATGGAAAGAACTTACCAGTGTTGATGATATTTATAACTTTACCGATTTGGTAGGATTCCCTGTACTCATCCGTCCCTCATACGTGCTTTCAGGGGCCGCTATGAACGTGGTTTCAAACAGGGAAGAACTGAAACATTTTCTCGAACTGGCTGCAAATGTTTCGAAGAGATATCCGGTGGTAGTATCGGAATTTATTGAAAATGCCAAGGAAATTGAAATAGATGCTGTTGCCCGAGAGGGCGAAGTGATGGGTTACGCTATTTCAGAGCATATCGAATTTGCCGGTGTGCATAGCGGAGATGCTACTATGGTATTTCCTCCGCAAAAAATTTACTTTGAGACGGTACGTCGTATCAAACGTATTTCCAAAAAAATCGCTAAAGAACTAAATATTTCGGGACCTTTCAACATTCAATTTCTAGCGAAGGACAATAATATCAAGGTGATAGAATGTAACCTCCGGGCCTCCCGCTCTATGCCATTTGTTTCAAAGGTACTCAAAGTTAACTTTATCGACCTGGCTACTAAAATCATGCTAGGTCTCCCTGTTGAGCGGATAGACAAATCAATCTTCGATCTTGATTATATTGGTATAAAAGCTCCTCAGTTCTCGTTTCAGCGATTATTAAAAGCAGATCCCGTTTTGGGAGTCGAGATGGCATCAACCGGCGAAGTAGGTTGCATTGGCGAAGATTATTACGAAACCCTTCTTAAATCAATGTTATCTGTTGGTTATAACATCCCAAAGAAGAACATCCTACTTTCAACAGGGCCTACACGCGATAAAGTAGAACTGCTAATTGCCTCACGCTTGCTGGTAGAAAATGGATACAACTTATTTGCTACTAAAGGTTCTGCCGACTTTCTTCGCGATAATGGCATTGAAGTTACCACCCTGCACTGGCCAGATGAAGACAGAGACCCCAATACACTTGACTACATTCGTAAGAAAAAAATTGACCTGGTGATCAATATCCCCAAAAACCTGTCGAAAATAGAGCTAAACAACGACTATACTATACGTCGCAGTGCTGTGGACTATAACATACCGCTTATTACAAACGCAAGGTTAGCAAGTGCCTTCCTCACAGCCATCTGTAAACGTAATCTTGACGATATCAAAATTAAGAGTTGGGATGAGTATTAATGATTGTTTTTGCTTTCAAACGCTTACTTATCATAATCAAAGACCCGATAAATATTGGGATACATATACTATAAAAAACATAATAAAGCTTATTGTTGCCTATGATTTGCTGTGATAAATATTTTCCTGGTCAGCAATATTCGAGTGGTTTTCCATAAATTCAGCTTTATTCCTTTTTATTCTTTTTAACTATTATCTTATCTATGCGGTTGCCATCCATATCAACAATCTCGAATTCATAATTGCGCCATGCAAATTTATCACCAGTATGCGGAATTCGTCGCAGGTGCGAGAGAGCAAAGCCTCCTAAAGTATTATATTTAATTTTTGTTTTATCAAAGTGTTGTATATCAAATTCTTGTATAAAATCATAAAATGGCAATTGACCATCTATGAGCCAGCTTCCATCTTCCCGTTCTACTATTTCGTAATCTGTCTCATTGTCTGCAGGGATTTCGCCTACTAACGCCTCTAGTATGTTATTTAAGGTAACTAAGCCTAGAACTGAGCCATATTCGTCAACTACAAGTCCATTATGTGTTTTGAATTCACGAAATTTTGCCAGAACCTCATAAGCCGAGTTGTTTTCAAGAATAAACAACGGCTCTTTAAGATATTTACGAAGGTCTATCTTTTCCTGTTGCAGATTACTGGTAAACAAATCTTTCACGTAAACCATCCCGATTATTTTGTCAATGTTTCCTTTACATACCGGATAGACTGAATGTACTGCAGAAATAATTTTTTGCATTGTTTTCTCTTCCTTGTCGCTAATATTAAGCCAAACCAAGTCTGTACGATGTGTCATGAGCGAACCCACTTTGCGGTCGCCAAGGTAAAAAACCCGCTCTACTATATCCTGTTCAATTTCTTGGATTTCTCCCTCTTCCGTACCTTCTTTAATAATCGCCTTGATCTCCGCCTCCGTGATTTTGGAATCTTCCGAGGGCTTTATGTTTAACAATTGGATTATCCATTCGCCTGGTTTAGTAAGTAACCAGATCAAAGGGTGTGCAATAATAGAAAACAATTTCATAGGTATAGCTGCATTTCTTGCCACTGTTTCAGCCCTTATAAGCCCAACCTGTTTGGGTAAGAGTTCGCCAAAAATTAGGGTAAAAAAAGTAATAAAAATGACAACTAACGTTATAGCTAGCGTATGACTGTATGGCATAAGCCATGGATACAGCGCTAACCATGAGGATATCCTATTCGCTATGGCTGCACCTGAATACACACCGGTCAATATATTTACTAGGGTCATGCCAATTTGAACAGTGGATAATAATTTGCCAGGTTTGTTGGCCATTTCAAGTGCAATAGCTGCTTTATGGTCTCCATTTGCTGCTGCATGCTCGAGTTTTGTTTTACGGGCAGATACAACAGCAATCTCCACCATAGCAAATAATCCATTTATAAGGATCAAGCCAAAAATGATTAGAAATTCGGTAAACATGTTCTATAGTTCAAAAGTTTAATCGAATATAGTCTACAGTGGGCAATCAGCAGTTAGCAGTTCTTTACTGCCTAATACCCACTGGTTTCTTTCATTTTCTTTTTTTCGCAAAAAAAGCTTTCATCAATTGTACTGACTCGTTTTCCAAAATGCCTTTAACGACTTTGGTTTTTGGATGCAGTATAGGCGACTTTAAGAGAGTGTAACCACGCTTTTCATCATCAGCACCATAAACCAGGCTTCCGAGTTGTGCCCAAAACAAAGCTCCCGCACACATAGGACATGGTTCAACAGTAACATATAGGCTGCATTGGTCAAGGTATTTACCACCTATGCATTCAGATGCAGCAGTAATGGCCTGCATCTCAGCATGGGCAGTAACATCATTAAGGGTTTCAGTAAGGTTATGTGCCCTGGCAATAATTATATTATCGCAAACAATCACTGCCCCTATCGGCACCTCGTCCTTATCAAAAGCAGTCTTGGCCTCTTTCAAAGCTTCGTTCATGAAATACCTGTGCGTAAACATACAATGCAAAAATACATAATAAATCAGGTTGTAGTTTCAAAAACATTGTGAGGCCAAATCTATTGATAGTCCTCTAAAAATAGAGTAAATCAGCAAATTTAGGCAATAACCCTAAAAATAAAGTAAATATAATCAAGCATAATTTTACAAACTACCTTTTTCTTCAGATAAAAATTCCTTAAATTTAATAAACAATGATCAAACGTTATTAAACTGAATTAGTCATAAATTTTTTAACCCTCACCCTAAATCCCTCTCCCACAAAGGAGAGGGACTTGAGCTTCGTAATACTCAAACGCCCCTCTCTATGTGGAGAGGGGTTGGGGGTGAGGTAATTAAAGAAGTTTATGAATAATTCAGGGTAAATCCGGTTAATATATTGATAAGATGAATTCGACAGTTGCAAGAATTATTATTTGTCTGCTAATTTTCTTTGGGAATGAAATGTTATATGCCCAAGGGAAGAAACTGTCCCAACAACAGGAAAATACTGTTGCGGAATATAAGAATCGTATTAATCAATATCAAAAATCGAATAATAAAGTAGAAGCGGCTGAGTATCTGAACAAATTAGCATATATATATTGGGAAAGCGAGCATTATATTGAAGCCATCGACTTTTTCACACAATCACTTGAAATCAATAAAGCGCTTGATAATAAAAATGCGTTAAAATCGATATATAACAGCCTTGGGATGATTTATTCCGATCTTGGAAAATATGACAAGGCCCTTGATGTATTAAATGAAAATCTAAAGTTATGTCGAAAATTGAGGCAGAAAACTGACATTGTATCAGCGTTAGTCAATTTATCTATTGTTTACGAAAACTTAAAACGGTATAATGATGCCATATCCAGTCTTGATGAAGCATTAAAAATTGCCCAGGAAGAAAACAATATTAAGTTAATGCGAAGGTGTTACAGTGCTCTTGCCGAAAACTATGAACATCTGGGGAAAAACGATAAATCAATGGAATATACCAACTTATATATTTCTCTTGATAAAGTACTTCAAAAAGAAGAAAATAATCTAAAAGACCAAAAAATAAACCAAATTCAGTCTTATACAAACCATATTGAAACCGCTCTTACAACGAAAGGTAAAATGCTTGAGGAAACCGAAGCTTCCCTGAAAGAAGTGCAGCAACTCGTCCGTGAAAAGCAAATGGAGAATGACCTATTACAGAAAGATAAACTAATACAATCACTCGAAATACGGCAGCAAAAAGCGCAATTAAAGTTTGAACGACAACTTCTTGAGACGCAAAATGAACTCCAGGCTGAACAAGAAAAAAAATCAAGGTTTAAAAGTACTGTCATACAATTTCTTATAGGTGGACTATGTATTATATCCGCTTTAGCTTTAATTATTTATACACTTTATAGAAAACTCCAAGAAAAGGAAAAACGGCTTTTAGAAAGTGAGGAAAAATTTCGCAAGCTTTTCGAAGACTCTGAAGATGTACTTTTACTTTTCGACAATTTGAAAATTATTGATTGTAATCATGCCTGTTGGAAATTCCTTGGATTTTCCACTAAGGAACAACTTATTAATACTGGACTGGAAGCGTTGCTTCCGCCTGAACAACCTGACCAATCAAACTCGTACCAAAAAGCAACTACCATGTTGGACAAAGCATACCAGGTTGGATATGCCCGCCACGAACTAATAATTAAAAAAATTGACAATAGTCTAGCCTATGTTGATGTATCACATACAGCAATTAAAATAGTAGGAAAAAAAGTACTGTATTCGATTTGGCGAGATATTGACAAGCAAAAAAAAGCTGAAAATGAGCTAAACAGGTATAAGCAACATCTTGAAGAATTAGTCAAAAACCGTACTGCTGATTTGGAAAAGGCAAAAATTAAAGCCGAAGAATCCGATAAACTAAAATCTGTCTTCTTATCCAATATGAGCCATGAGATTAAAACCCCCCTTAATGCCATAATAGGGATATCGAAAATGATGCTGAAAAACCATTCTGAATCTTTAGCCCCAGAACAAAAAGAAAGCATTAAGGTAATACATGATGCCGGGAACCGGTTATTTAGGCTTCTTGACGATATTCTTGAATATTCGGAAATTTTAGCTGGTAATACCGTGTTAACAATGATTAACATCCACACGGAAGCATTGAAACAACAAATCAACCAAATTGCCACGGATGCAATTGGCGATAAACCTATTCAATTTTCCATATCAGTTGCCCGCGAATTTCCGGAAACGTTCAATAGTGACTCGGTTAAACTTATTCAAATCCTGACCAACCTTATTGACAATGCTGCCAAATTTACCGATACAGGGTCTATCCATCTCTCTGTTTCGAAAGATACAGACAAAGCTATATTCCTGGTAAGCGATACAGGGCAGGGAATCAATAAAACAGACATACCTAAGCTTTTCCAAGGATTTAAACAACTTGACGACTCTGCATCAAGAAAATATAGCGGTACAGGACTTGGCCTTGCAATTTGCAAAGAATTCATTGATCTTCTTGGCGGATCAATATCTATTGAAAGTGAGCCTAATAAAGGCACTTGTGTACATTTCGGGATCCCCATATAATCATATTAACTGATAAATTAAGGATATTGTTTATGCAACCTATTATATCGAAGATATTTCCAGAGATAACAATGGGTTATATCCTGCTCGTTACTTTAGTGCATTTGCTAATTATATATATTATAATCACTTGGCTATTAAGGAGAAAAAAAGGACACAAACACCAAATAATTGATATTGCAAAGTATCAAAAAATTCAAAATACATTACTTGACAGCGAGGCAAAATTCAGAAACATTGTAGAATCATCACCTATGGGGATGCAATTTTACGAATTAAATGCTAAAAATGAACTTATTTTTGTAGGCGCCAATCCGGCAGCAGATAAGATTCTTGGCGGCGATTATCATACTTTGATAGGAAAAACATTTGAAGAAATTTTTCCACCCCTTGCTTCTCCCGACATCTCCAGTAAATATCACAAAGCAGCTTCTGAAGGCCTGCTTATTTCTGATATGCAAATTAATTATCAGACTAATAATATTTCCGGAATATTCAAAATTTTTGCCTTCCAAACTTCACCGGGTAAAATGGCAATATGTTTTCAGGATGTTACATCAAAAAAGCTCTCCGAAATTGAAATTTTTGAACAACAAAAATTTATTAATGCAGTTTTTAACATTGCACCTATTGGTATCATGATTGTGGACTATGATACTAAGCAAATCCTTGACATTAACCAGGAGGCCATGAAAATGATTCAGGCCAAACGTATCCAAATTACCTCGAAAACCTTCGATTATTATATCCGGACTGACAATCCCAATAAATCAATCGATCTTATGGAATACTCCGAAGCTAGGTTAGTTGTCGATGCTGATACTGAGTATAATATCATACTGCGAACGTCAGTCACTAATTTACGTGAACGAAAAGCGCTGATCATTGGATTTGTTAATATTACTGACCGAAAAAAAGCTGAAGTAGCATTAAAAAAAGCAAAAGACTTGGCAGAAAGTGCAAATAAATCCAAAAGCGAATTCCTGGCCAACATGAGCCATGAATTACGAACCCCGATGAACTCAATCATTGGGATCTCAAAAATGTTGTTAAAATATGAAAAACAAAATCTGTCGCAAAAGCAAACCGAAGGCCTTGCTATTATAAATCAAAGCGGAACCAGGCTGCTCGACCTGATTAACGATATCCTGGACCTTTCAAAAATTGAAGCGGGAAAAATGATCCTGGCCATAGCACCTTTTCAAACCGACGTACTTCTTAGTAACATCCGCGACATTATTAACAGTCTTATCCTACATAAAAGGATCAACTTTGTAATTAATATATCAGTCGATGTACCGAATATCATCAATTCTGACCAGAAAAAAATTCACCAAATCCTGGTCAATATTTTGGGCAACTCGGCCAAATTTACCGATCAAGGTGAAATTGAATTGGACGTATCTTCTGCCGAAAATCAGGTTTACTTTAAAATAAGAGATACTGGCATTGGTATCAGCCAGGAAAATATTCAATTTATTTTCGACGAGTTCCATCAGATTGATAGTTCTGCATCTCGCAAATACAAGGGTACAGGTCTTGGACTTGCTATCTGCAAAAAATATGTGGAAATATTAGGTGGGCAAATTTATGTCGAAAGTGCACTTGGAAAAGGCACTACTGTAACTTTTAGTATCCCCCATACTCCTGTTAGCCGTAAATCTTTTAAAAAAAGTGGTTCCGAAATTGTTTTGTTCCAAGAATTGATCCATAAAGAAATATTGATTATTGAAGAAGACGAAAAATCTTTATACCTTTATCGTGAATACCTCCAACAACAAGGCTGTATAACCGAATGCGCCGATAATGGCGCAAAAGGGTTAAAGATGATTTACCAGATGAACCCGAAAGTAATTATTATCGATTGGAATATATCGAAAATAAGCGCACCGGATATCTTAAAAAAATTACAGATAGATAATTCTACCAAAGACATTGCAGTAGTTGTAATTGCAGATAGTGAGGAGGTTAAAAATCAGGTAACTTATCATAATACAGGTTTTTTGATTAAACCTGTAAGCGAGGAAGCTCTTTTAACAACAATAAATAATACACTGGTAAAAATAGAACTTCATAAAAAAGAAAATGCTATGACCACCCATCGTACGAGTATATTAATTGCAGAAGATGAGGAAATTGGACGTTTTACTTTACGCATGATACTCGAAAAAAACTACAACCTCATCTTTGCATTTGATGGTAAAGAAGCAATTGAATTGTATTTTTCCGAAAAGCCAGATATAGTCTTGATGGACATTATGATGCCTGAGGTGAATGGTTTTGATGCTTTTACTGAAATCACCCAACGCCGTGATATTACAGATAAGGTTGCCATTATTGCCGTTACAGCACGAGCTATGACTAATGAAAGAAAAAAAATACTGGAGTTTGGATTTACTGATTATCTGTCAAAACCAGTAGACGATGAAATACTGATCCAAATGATCGAAAAATATAAAGTACAACATCATGAATAATGATTCGAATACCAAAATCCTAATCGTTGATGATGAACCTGCCAATATTTTTCTACTTGAAGGCCTTCTTGCAGAGGAAGGTTTTTTAGTAAGCAGCGCACTTAATGGTAATGATGCCCTTATTAAAATAAAATCAGATACTCCTGACGTAGTCCTTCTGGATATTATGATGCCCGAAATTACAGGAATTACTGTGCTGGAAAAACTTAAGAGCGATCCGGAAACTTCTGATATACCAGTAATAATGGTTACTGCCAAATCGGAGGCCGAAGATGTTGAGGAAGCCCTTAGCAAAGGTGCTGTTGAATATATTAAAAAACCAATTAATGAAATTGAATTACTGGCCCGTCTAAGAACTATACTCCGATTGAAACAACAGGAAGATGGGCTTAAAAATTTACTTAAATCAAAAGAAGAATTTATCCGCATGGTCTCTCACGATGTACGAGCCCCTTTCACATCTGTTGCTGGTTTTGCAGATATGTTATTAAATGACAAAGAGTTAGCCCAGAAGCTAAATTCTGAACAAAAAGAATTTCTGAGCATTATTATTGACACCACTAATTTCATTATCGACTATTTCAACAAATTGCTTAATTGGTCAAACATGGGGGCCAAAGAACTATCATTGTATAAAGAAAAGAAAGTTCTAAGTAGGCTAATTCAAACTTCAATAGTTATTTATCAATCGAAAATAGATAACAAAAAACTTGATTTACGTATCGATCTGGAAAACGATTTTGAAATTATGATTGACGTTACTTATTTTAGCCAGGTTGTAAATAATCTCCTGAGCAATGCCATAAAATTCACTCCGGATGGAGGTAAAATAATAATCGCTGCCAAAAAAGAAACAGACACGATTATCTTCAGTATTGCTGACACCGGTATTGGGATAACAGACGTTACCTCCGATGAGCTTTTTGGTGCATCATTTCATAAAACATCACGTGGCACCCGCGGAGAAAAAGGCAGCGGGGTAGGTTTACGAATATGTAAAATGATTCTGGATGCTCATGGGTTTGATTTTAACTTTCATTCAAAGCCAAATGAAGGAACAGAATTTAGAATCGTCATCAAAAATTAACACCCACTTATCAACTATTTAGCCATTAGGAAGTAATATAATAACAGTAAAGTCCAGGAGACAATAACCAATCCTATTAAAATATTGGTTGATAGTTTATTATATTTATTAGATTTTTCCAAAAATCTTAATCTTAAAGCCTGATCTATCTTATTCAAAGCATTTTCTTTAGCATAGGCATCTTTGACAATATAATCGTATGCTCCTTCATGCAATGCATTAACCGCAACTTTTATATTGCCTTGTCCCGATAAAAAAATAAATATTGTTTCAGGATATTTTTTTTTGACGTATTGCATTACCTCTATACCGTTTTGAAAAGGAAGTTCATAGTCCTGAAGGATAATGTCAGGCTTTTTGTCCAGATTATTAATAGCTTCCATACAATCTTCACCCAAATAAAAACTATGTACTTCACAATTAATATTAGATGATAAATACCTGGAAATTAACTTATTAAATATGGGATCATCTTCTACTACAAAAATTACAGGTTTGTACGATATCATAACTTCAATAATATTTTATGTTTTTGCATTATTACTTTTTCAACCTATTAGATATTACTCAATTAATTTTAACCCATTTACAAAAATCTTGAATAATTTTATTTAAGGCTGCTATTACTTTTTGAATTTTGCAAAACCTCCCTAATAATTCTAATTACCTGATATCCATGAATAGGTTTATTAATAAACCCCGATATCCCTATTTCTAAACATTTATTATGATTTATATCTTCAATGTCAGCAGTAATAATAATTACAGGAAAAACATACCCAAGTTCCCGCATTCTTCTTAATGTTTCTACCCCATCCATCACTGGCATCATCAAATCGAGAATAACTAAATCAGGTACTATGCCAGATTCTAATATTTCTAATGCTTCTAAACCATCACCAGCCTCAATGACCTGCTCAAAATGATCATCTAAAATAGTTTTCATTAACTGCCGATTTACAAAAGAATCGTCTATAATAAGCACCTTCAAATTAAACAGATCATCCATTTAGTTTTCAGAAAAAATTAAAGGTTTTCACATGTGGTTAAATAAATTTAAGGAAATTTTTTGGAATATCTATCAATATTAATAACCTTTAATTCATGAAGTTCTTTTAAAAATTAAAAAGAGAAGTACAAAAAACATTCATACACCTCATTTCAAAGAAAATCATTAGCTTTGTAAAAATTATCAATATGATGGACTACGATTATAATACTTCGCGGAAACACTTGGTACTGCCTGAATATGGCCGGAATATTCAAAAAATGGTCGATCACATTATGTCCCAGCAGGACCGCACAGAGCGAAATCGTCTGGCACAAGCGCTGATCAATGTTATGGGAAATCTCAACCCGCATTTGCGAGACATCCATGATTTCAAACATAAACTTTGGGATCACATAGCTATCATGTCCGGTTTCAAGCTTGATATAGATTATCCTTACGATATTCCAGTACCGGAGACCTTCCAGGAAAAACCTAAGATTGTTGACTATCCGCAATCAAACATTCGTTATAAACACTATGGAAAAATTCTTGAGCGCATGATCGAATATGCTTGCAATATGTCTG
>Ga0182017_10000890_pt1 | contig 23407 bp, 16 predicted proteins | sample 712E3DmetaG_FD_120492 | JGI IMG/M metagenome (GOLD analysis project Ga0182017, IMG submission 120492) | Permafrost microbial communities from Stordalen Mire, Sweden - 712E3D metaG | ecosystem: Environmental > Terrestrial > Soil > Wetlands > Permafrost | place: Sweden: Stordalen | collected... | reverse complement strand
CGAGTGTGAAAGTGTTCCTTCAGGGGCCCTACGTCGCAGCCGGCGACACGATGGCCAACACTCTCAGGAAGAATGGCTGGCTTGCCACCCACTTCGGGTCCATCCCGATTCCCGTGCTTGCAATTGACAGCATCAATATCGAGCTGCGCGATTCTGCGACCGCTGCGGCTGCCTCACATCGCCGGTTTGCTCCGGCGTGGCTGCTGACGAACGGAACGCTCCGCGGATTTGCCGATACGACACAGACATCCATCGCTTTCGATTCCATCGCTGCGGGGAAGTACTATGTCGTTATCAGGCATCGCAATCATCTGGCTATCATGAGCTCGCAGAAGGACAGCATTGACAACAACTCTGCCGCTGTCGCGTACGATTTTTCGACAGGCCAGACGCAGGCTTACGGCACAAACGCCATGAAGGCCGTTGGGACGAGATTCGCCCTCTTTGCGGGGAACGGGAACGGCGACGGCAGTATCAATGCCGTTGACAGGAACAGTATCTGGCGTGTCCAGAACGGCGCGTTCGGTTATTTCGGAGGGGATTTTGATTTGAACGGTACAGTGAACGCGGTGGACCAGAACGGCTTCTGGAGGGTGAATAACGGCAACGTTTCCCAGGTACCCTAACAAATTGAATTCACGTCTCACACTGTCGAATTTATGGAGGTTGCAATGAGAATGTCTAAATTGCTGTTATTGGTGTCTCTTGTGTTGGTGAGCTTCCTGGGCGCGAGCGCCCAGACCTGCGATCTCCTGTTCGTCCAGGGGACCAATGACGGAACGAACTACGACGTCACGCTACAGATGCGGGCGAGTTCCGCGTTCAAGCTTGGGTCCGCGAATCTGCTCTTCACCTACAACTCAGCGGACCTGAGCAATCCCGTGATTCTCACGAGGTCCACTTTCGACGGGGGGAACTACGATGCCCTGGGCCTCTATGTGACTGCCCCGATTGTTTCGCTGAATATCGTTCTCAACGTCACAAACAGCGGAACGACCGTGCCGACGTCGTACATCAACGTTGCCACAATCCGTTTCACGATCGTCCACCCCACCGGCAACTCGAACCTGGTCTGGTCCTCGAGCTCTGATCCCATGCACGCCACGGTGCTCTACAAAGACGATGAATCGACGCAGCTGAACACGAGCGCACTGGGGAACCTGAACACCAGCCCTCTCCCGATCCAGCTTTCGAGCTTCGTCGCTTCCGTCGCCTCGGCGGGTCATGCCGGGCTCCGCTGGACGACGCTGTCGGAGATCAACAACTACGGGTTCGAGGTGCAGAAGGCTGTGAATAGTTCTGCGGCCTTCCAGAGCATCAGCGGCAGCTTCACGGCAGGGAACGGGACGACGACGGTGAAGCACGATTACTCCTATGTGGACAACTCGTACGCCACAGGGAACGTTTACCGGTTGAAACAGCTCGACCTGGACGGGACGGTGCATTTCAGCGACGCCGTCGATCCGCTCGCTGTGACGGGCGTCTCAGTCAAAGTGCTGCCGACGGAGTATTCATTAAGTCAGAACTACCCGAACCCGTTCAACCCTTCGACGGTTATCGAATTCGCTCTGCCGAAGGATGCACATGTAACGCTCGAGGTATACAACATCCTCGGACAGAAGGTGATGACGCTCGTCGATGAGGTCCAGCCGGCGGGGTATCATTCGGTGAAATTCGACGGGACGAACCTGGCAAGTGGGATGTATCTTTACCGGTTGGCCACAGGTCAGCAGACGTTCCTGAAGAAGCTTCTCCTCATAAAATAGATACTACGATCGCGGCGACGCTGTTCGTCGCGAGAAGGAGTGTACGGAGGATCATTCCGCCGCGCGCACGTGAACACATGGCGCACATCAGGATGCGCACGCGAGTAAACCCCGGGGGAAAAAGAGCTGATCGATTCTAAGAACGTATCGGAGGACACGATGAGCCGCACACGCCCCTGAATTCCGCCGGGACGGGGGCCGGTTTGCGCTTTTTGTAATCGAAGAAGACTATTCCGGTCTTTACCCTTGCAACTTCCTTCCCTGAGGCCTTGTTCACCATGCGGAAGAGGAAATCACAGCCGAGCTCCTGCACGTCCGCCACACCGACCTCGATCGACAGGACGTCGCCGTAGAATGCCTCCGAGCGGTACACCACGACGGCATCCGTCATGATAATCCCGACGCCGGTCACGTCCTGTTCCGTCCAGCCGTGAGACCGGAGGAAGCGCATTCGCGCCTCCTGGGCGAGCGAAAGGACGGCATCGTTGCCAAGATGTCCGCCGTAGTTGATATCCGATACGCGCAGTGGCACCTCTGTCGTGAACAGAAACAGCTCCGGCATTTCAATTCGAACTCTGGACACGACGGCGTCCTCCTATTGCTGGGTTCCCTGTCCGGTGGGAGGCATCTCGAGCCCGGACAAACCGCTACCGGCCGGCAACTGCCCGTTTGAAATCCTTGCGCGTGCTATCCCGCAGATACCGTTCGGTCCGAAGCCCATGCCCGCTTCAGGTTGTGCGGTCATATCTTGAAATGTAGATAATGGGCCGCTCCATGTCAATCGCGAAAGAGATGAAACGGCTTAGCTCCGTCGGTCAAAATGCCCTGATAGCTGATGATCTTCGGAATTTTCTTGTGGTTGTGTGCCGTTGCATTTTGTCGGGCCGTTGGTGATATTTCCGGCGTTCCCACCGTCTCAGTCTCAAGAGGCTACCGGCGACGACGCATCCGAAGATGAATTCGTCCCTCCACGCACGTTCTCATCATCGAAACGCCCGGCTTCTGCCCATCGACAGCTCTTCCGATGTGAATCTCTGGCCCATGCAACGAGGGGTCAATGAGCGCCGGCAGCAATGACAGCACTTCTTCGGTGAAAGAGGCACGAAAGAGGTATGGCATCATTCCTTGAGAATCGCGCGACATTGAAGCGTTACGCATGGCTCTCCATCAGTGCCGCCATCGTCACGATCACGCTGAAGTGCGGAGCGTTCTTCCTGACCGGATCGGTCGGGCTCCTCTCCGACGCAATGGAAGGCCTAGTCAACCTCGCCGCGGCCGCAATGGCCCTGGCGATGTTGACTATCGCTTCCAGGCCCGCAGATGAGGAACATGCCTACGGATACAGCAAGGCGGAGTATTTTTCGAGCGGGGCAGAAGGGACGTTGATACTGATTGCAGCCCTCGGCATAGGGGTCGCTGCTATCAAAACACTCTTTGCTCCCCGGCCGCTCGCAGAGGTCGGACTGGGGCTTGGGATTTCTCTCGTTGCTTCAATGGTGAACCTTGGCGTCTCGGTGAGTCTCTCAAAGGCTGGGAAGCGATACCAGTCTGTTACACTGGAATCAGATGCGCGCCATTTGATGACAGATGTTTGGACTTCGGGAGGCGTGCTGATCGGGGTCGCTGCTGTAGGATTGACAGGATGGGACCGGCTTGATCCCATCGTCGCGCTGCTGGTCGCGGCAAATATCGTCAGATCAGGCGTGGGTATCGTTCGCCGGTCTGTGCTCGGATTGATGGATACCGCTCTCCCGCCCCGGGAGACGGACCAATTGGGAAAGGTCCTTGGCACGTACGTGGAGACCGGGATTCAGATCCACGCATTACGGACACGTCAGGCGGGGGCACGCCGGTTTGTCTCGATGCATGTGATCGTGCCCGGAGCATGGACAGTCCATGCGGGGCACCGACTCCTGGAAGGAATTGAGGCCGACATCAGGAAAATACTCCCCGGGGTCACGGTGTTTACGCACCTCGAATCCCTGGATGACCCCGCGTCGTGGGATGACGTAACACTTGACCGGGAATCAGAGGCCAGGCGCATGAGCGAAGGCACAGGGACATGATCAGGCCATAACGGAATCAAACTCCGGTCAGATCCTTGGTATTCTCAACTGCGATTCAACGTCGTCCACAAACAGCATGAAGCTCTGAAAACTGCTTGAATAGTCCTGGAGTTCGGTCAGTAGCAGGTCAAGATAACCGATTCCTTGCGAACCGTTTTCTGCCAACCGCTGGAGATTCTGATCGGTCGGGTCGCTCTGGGCGCGATCAGACCATGATTTGGTGTCCTGGTCATGCCCCTTCTTGAACAATTTGAGCCGTTCCAATTGGGCGCTGTATGACCAATATGTCTTATGAATCGAGCGCCGTAACGCGTCGAGCAGGTCTGCTGCTCGCTCTATGTCGGGGGTGAGTTCCATGCACACCTTCTCCTCTTCTGGAAAATCGACTTCTCCTCATTCAGGTGCGTGATGCCATTTCCCCGGAATGGGGCAACAAGAGAAATGCAAACCTCTTCGAAGGACTAAAATCGGAAGGACATCGTCGGACTGAGGTATAACTAAGGTAACGAACAGATGACCCAATAGCAACCAGCCAGATGAGCGTCGATCAGTACGGGTACCCGATGGCGACATTCAATACAAGATTCTCTTTCCGCCATGACGCGCTGCCAAAATCAATCCTGTTTGTGACCCACCGCTCTCCCTCCGGCAGATAAGGGACCCGCAGAGGAAACGCGAGATCAAACCGAAGAATAAAGAAGGACAGATCAAGCCTGATGCCAAACCCGGTTCCAACAGCTATCTCATTGAGGAACGATCTGCCGGAGAATGTGCCACCCGGGCGACCGGGATCATCGTTTCGCAGCCAGATGTTGCCTGCGTCCACAAACAACGCGCCGCGGACAACGCTCACGATGGGAAACCGGTACTCAACATTTGCTTCGAGCTTGATATCGCCGGCCTGGTCAAGAAAAGAATGCGCAAGGAGGCTGTCGGGCGTTTTGTACGAGCCCGGGCCGAGCGCGCGCGCGTCGAATGCACGCACACTGTTGCTCCCCCCTATGTAGAACTGTTTGACGTATGGAAGCGTGGAAGAATTTCCGTGGGCGATCCCTATGCCGGCAATCAGGCGGCTGGCAATCGATGATGCCTCGTTGTTCGTGTTATAGTAATGCCGCACATCCACATCGAACCTTGAATACTCGGAATAGGGAGTGCCCAAGATCGTGTACGGATTAGCCGGGGTCCCCCCCGCTACATGAAAGACCGACTGTACGAGATGGATGATGTTTCCCGAGATATCAACACTCCCCTTGAAGTACACATGGTTTTTCAAGTCTTTCTCAAGCTGATCGGCATACGTGAAGGAATAGGTTTGACCGATGGTAAACTGTTCTTCAAAACTCTTGCGCAAGAAGGTGTTCGTTGCCAGCAGGTCTTTGAATTGTTGCGTCGTGTTCGTCAGATGGGCAAACGTGACCGCGATCGGATTGAAAGAGTGTTCCTTGCTCAATGTCTCTTTCCAGTTGTACCCGAAGGAGGCATCGACAGAAAACATCTGGTAGTACTGGATGCGATGCAATAACCTGAGTCCCAGCGCCATGCGCGTTTTCGGCACAAAGAGGCTCGAGCCGCCTCCCACTGCGAACGGGAGAAGAAATTTCGGGATTTCCAGCTCGGCTCGAGATCCCAACTCATACGAGGTTCCGCTGGATTGTGCTCCCCGGACAGGTATTTCGAAACCAGCCTCGATGGTCAGCTTGAACAGCTCCGCTCCCCGCAGCAGATTCCTGTTTCGAAAACTCGAGTCGAACACCGGGCCCACAAGGTCATTTGATTTGGAGACTCCCTGAAGCTCAAAGCGAATCGTTTTCATCAACAGCGGGGTTAAATAGATGTGAGCATCAAGTCGGGGAATTCCCGCCGAATCGGCCCGGATCAGCCGGACGCTCACAAACTTAAACACCCCAAGGTTCATCAGCCTGTTCAGCGTTTGATCGTGATCGTGCCGCGTATAGGGGGATCCCCTGACGAAAAAGACAGACCGGATGATCACTTCGGGATCAAATGCCCTGTCAATATCGATGTAATGGAATCCGCCTGCGAGTACCGTGTCCCCCTCCGGTACATTGGCGCTATCGCGATTGAGCGCATAGCCGGAGTAGATGTAGACGTTGCCGATTGTGAAGCTTCGTGTGGCCTCTTCCGGAATGCGATTTCGCAATATCAGAGAGAGGTCGATTTTCCGTTCGCCGAGGGAGGTGTCCGCCTGGAAGAGGATGAAGTCAGGTGCAAAGAAGAACATTCCTTTCTCTTTCAATGCCGCATCAATGCGCACGCGCTCCTCTTGAAGCTTGCTCAGATCGTACGGTTCTCCGACCCTGAGGACAGTCTCGTTCATCGTCGCCCGGATCGAACTGAGGACGGGGGAATCGTCTCCCGTAACGGTGATACTGTTGATCGTATAGGGAGGATGGACTGCAACATTGTACAGGACGCTTCCCGTTTTTTCCTCTTCACGCACCGTGTAGTTCACCTCCCCCTGGAAGTATCCTTTGTTTTCCAGCAGCGTGCGCATCCTTGTGGCAATGCGATCGGGCCTCACGCTTTGAAGCAACACCGGAGGCTCACCCATGCTTTCTTTGAAAATGCCGATGTTATAGAGCCACAGTTTTGCCCGGAACAGACCCAGGATTTTTCCGTTGGGTTCGGGAACGATCAGTTTGTTCAGTTGACTTTCGAGGTCGCCTTCACGCGGTATCTCCCCCTTATTCTCGATATGGAGTTCGGCCCCGGTGTAGAGTTTTTCGCCCTGAGCAAGATACCCGGTGTTGGTGCAACCGGAAGCAACCGCGAGGACGATCACCGTCAGTCCGGCGGAGAGCAGGCCCTGGAACGTCAGTCGTGAAGACCCGGTTGTTGGCAATGACACCATCTATCGTTCTTCCGCCTTGACGGAGACGGGCGTGAGAGTGAAGCCGAAGAGCCTGTCATAATCGATCGTGAAGGCGATCCCGACGCCGGTCTCAACAAGGTCGCCCTCAATTGCGCCGCCGTTTGTGTTCTGTCGGAACACCTGAAGCAGCCACCGTCCGTCTTCCGTCATCTTATATGCCACCTTGATGTCCCCGGCAAAATTGTTGAGCGCATTTTGCTGGCTCCGCGGTCCTTCGAGATCGGCATTCCCCCCGACCTGAACAGTCACACGTTCATCGAACAGTTGTTTGGTAAGCGCAAGCTGCAATTGTGTCCGTCCCTCGGCGGCACCCGTGGAATAGTCCTGATATGATTCCACGCCCACATTGAGGCCGACTCCCGGGATGACCTTCTCGGAGAGGCGATTCAGCTGTTCCGTGAGTATCTGGCTCACGCTGGAACGCGCAAGACCGGTAAGCCCGCCGTCACTGGCCGAGGCAAGAGGGTTCGATGATAGGAATCTTCCCAGCACGAGGAGTGCAAAAACCTGTTTGTTGAGCTCGGACTCCTGTCCGTTTATTTCGTTCAGTTTTGCGTAGACCGATCCTCCCAGGACGCCACGGCCTTCCAGTGGCATGTCGAGCCGGAAGTGGATGTTCGGCGCCAGCAGCTTTCCGTCCATTGTCAGATAGACCTGAATGCGGAGCGCCTGTTTGTATTTGTTACGTTCCTCCTGACTCAATCCGACGAGCTGATCCTGAACCAGATCGAGAGCGGATGTCTTCACCGTGTAGATCGCTGTTATGTCAACGTTTGCGTCTGTCACGGCTCCAAACCATGTGAGGCTGCTTCCTTTCGCAATCGTGAACTCGCGACGGATAAACTGCCCGAACGAAAGCTGATATGAGCCGTCAATGATCTCAAACCGCCCCGTAACCGCCAGTTTCCCGCTTGGATCCACTCCGACACTGAATGTCGCCTCACCCCGGATCACCAGCGAATCACCGGCGATCGGATCGATCAGAATCCGCAGCCGGGATTCTTTGTTGACCTCGACATTTGCGGTAAGATCGATGGATGAGTGTCTCGTTCCTGTCGTGTCGCGCGCGCTCCCGGTTGGCGGTTTCCTTCGGGACATGATCGGGTTCGAAGGATTTCTGACATCCAGGAATCTCACGATCCCGAAACGCTGCTGTACATCGGTCTCTGATTCCGGCAGGACGAAGGCAAGATCGGTACCTTTGTCAAGTTGCGCCTGCATCCGGATGATCGGCTTCGCTGCATCTCCCACAACGGAGATATCGCTATCGAGGAACACCGTCCCGTAGTACAATGCATCCCGGCTTGCCGGTTTGTTCATGAGGAGGAACTTTGTCGTCGACACGTGAAAGTCATAACTAAGATTACGGAAGTCGCATGTGAAGACATTTCCGCTCAATGATGCCTTATTGCCAAGAGTGTCGAGGATCTCAAAAGACCCGAAATGGACCCCCTTTCCATCGAAAATCATCCTACCCTCATTGATACGCAAATAGGAGCCCAGGATCGCCGCTTCGAAGGCAGTGTTGTTTATCGCCAGGTTGCCGGTAATAAACGGCTTCGTGATCGTCCCGGTCACATCCAGTTCGCCGTTGGCAGTTCCCGACAGACGTCGTACCGCACCGAATGTCAACGGCTCAATACTGGCGAGGTTCACTTTCTTCAAATCACACTTTAAGTTCAGCTCGCTGCCACCTTCCTTGCTCCGGTATTCTCCCCGCGCGGCGATGTCGTTGTCGTTGCCGGTAATATCCAGGCTCACCGAGTAGATGTTTTCTGTTTGATTGCTTGCGCGGAGAGCAATGTCCCCTACGGCCCTCCGGGCAAACGCGAAGTCACTGACTTTGACGTCAGAGGTGAACGCCCTTTGTTTGTCGTGATTTTGCAGCACAAGGTTCCCATCCAGCACTCCCCGGACCAACCCGCTGTCACGCTCAACGATCCGGGACAATGTGGCGAGATCAAACCCGGCAAACGTTACAGTCAAAGGGGGTTGCCGGGTATTTCCTTCCGTGCTGTTTAAGGAGAGGCTTTGACCATCGCCGAGGAGCACGACATCGTGTGCCATGAATTGCCCGGCGCCGAACAGGATGGCGTTATCAGCAGGAACATCCCATGCGGTGTTCAGAAAGACAATTCCCCCCGGGGAGAATCGCCATTGATACCCGTTCGGCACGCTGGTACAACTCCCGGCAAGAAGCATCTTTATCGCTCCGTTGCTTCCCGTACTTCGCAGCGCCGCTGCGATGCTGTCATGTTCAACGCTCGCGCTGAGCTGGAGGTCCGACAGAAGGAGCATCGAATCTGACACGGACCCAACTCGCAACGTGGCCTGCAACCGTTCGGGATCCGAGGTGACGTTGAGCCTGACACTATCCATATCGAAGCCGCCATATCCGACTCTGGGAATATCGACGTTCAGATTCAGATCCTTTTTCTCACTGTTGTATTGTCCCTGGATAGCCCCGGCGGCTAACCGGTCAAATTGAGGGAAGAATACCTCTGTGAACATCCGGGGATCCCGCACGTCGATCCGGAACGTAAATGCCTGCGCGCTTGAAGCCTTCGCGGGGGGGGAATTGTGCAGGGTGAAATACCGGCCGAAATGCTCTTCCAGCGCAGCCGGCAAATCGTCGAGGGCGATCGTACCCTCAAACGTTGCTGCAAGGAGCGCCGACTCGATGCTGATGCGTGTCTTCTTCTCTTTGTTCACGGAAGCAAACAGGAGAGAATCAATCACATAACGATTCCGGTTCTTCAGTATGACAACGTTACGAGCTTCGACCGTTCCATTGATATCGTTGAGATTCCGCCCCGTCAGGTCTGACGTTATCACGCCAGAGACCCGCAAGTCATCCGGCGTGAGCCGGAGACGCTGCAGGTCGGCACCCTTGAGGTCGAATCTGAACTTGTACGTCGGCTTCTCTTCCCCTGTGTTGACAGTTCCGTTAAACGCGAATACGATATTGGAATCCTGGATCTCAGCCTTCCCTTCGAACATGTTCGGGCGGACATTTCCAAGAAGCGAGAATCGCCGGTAGGCATACCCGTTCACCACCGCTTTGTCCACTTCAACATTCAGCTCGGCTTCTATGTCGCTCCTGCTCAAACCGGTTCCCTCCGCAGATGCATCCAGCGACACCGGGCCAAACGTCTCCGGGTCGTCAAGAAGTGAACCGAGATTGAAATCCTCGACGGACACCTCTGCCTTCCATTGACTGCTTCCTGCGTTCTGGCCCCTCCCCGAGCGCAATGTCGCCTTCCCCTTTGCGTCTCCGATGCTTGTCGTAATGAAAACCGAGGCGAAGAACTCCTTCCTTGTCCCTTTGAACTCTCCATTCATCCGTACGGCAGCCGGCAAAACGAGATTTCCCGGCAGCCCCGTGTCCGCAACAAGGGCGCGGATGTCACTCCGGCCGGAGGAGAATTCCCGGAGGTCGATATCATAGTGCGCCGTCGCAGGTTCAGGTAATCCGCGTATCGAGCCTGTGAGATCAACGGTGGTGGAATCGCCTGTGGCGATCCGGCAATCCTCGAGCCTCAGGTCCCCCACACGGCCCGAGATTTGACAGGAGAATCTTATCGTCGCCCCCTTTTTGTCCTTTATCGGGAGAAAGGGCTGAAAGAGAAGCAGATCCGAGATGGCGACATGAGAATCGTCAATTCTGGCGTTAACGATCATATCACCCCGGAGGGTTTTCAAGGCGGCAATGGAAGAATATTCCAACAGGATATTCTGCCGAATGCGGCTGGCCGCAGTTTCCACCGTAAAGTCCGCGAACCGGGCATGGAGAGAATCAAGTGTGAATCCGCCCGAAAATTCACGCATATCGAGGCCGGAATGTTCCCGGAACGAGGTATGAACGAGATTCGCCGTAATGAGGTCGTCACTGAAGAACAGGTTGTCAGCGTGCATTGCCAGACCATCCAGCCGGACATGATTCGGATCCAGGCCCCTGGTCCGGGGCGCACCCTGAACATCATATTGCGCACTGTTGCCGCTGAGACTGAGGTTATCGAGGCTGATAACCCAGGGCTGAGCAGGGGCGTCTCCATTGTCAATCGTTTTCCCGTTCTTCCTCGATTCTACGATGACACTATGCGTGTTTTCCAGCAGGAACTCCTTGAGCGTTATGTGATGCGCCGGCAGATCAATCTTCTCTGCAATCACCGTCGACTTTCCGACGTCAGCGCCGTAATGGTCTCCCGTTATCCTGTTTTCGTAACTGACCTGAACATTTGCCAGCGATAATGCCCGGAACCCGATATCAACGTCTGTTGATTGCGATGCGGCGCGCGGGGGTACTTTTGTCTGGATGACGCTTGCCGACGTATTCTCAAGAAACACTTTGGCGAGGTGGATCTGCATCCTGTCGAGATTAAACTTATCGATCGAGGACTCCAGGGAACCAATCTGCAAGCGGAGATTCAATCCGTTCACCTCATCGTCGTACGTGACGCGAATGCCGTTAAGGCTTATCCCCTCCGGGCGTATTTCCCAGGCCGACACCGCGGATGTATCAGGACGAATGTCGGCAGTCGAAGCGGGCCCAAGAGCCTTCAGGATAAATCCGAAATTGAAACTGCTGTCCGGCAAAGTGCGGGTGACATGGGCAGTAAGCGAATCAATCCGAAGGTTATGGAAGATCACGGCGTGCGAGAAGAGTCCAAGCAGGTTTACATCCGCTGCCAGCGTTTGAACGGACAACAACGTGTCCCCCTGACGGTCTTCCACGAACAGGTCACGCAGGACGAGTGTGTGAGTGAAGGCAATGCTGACAGAACCGACCTCAATGCGGGTGTGCGTCTTGCCCGATAACGAAGAGACTGCCTTCTGCGCGATGTAGGACTGTATCCCGGGGACCTGCAGCGCCAGAAGGGCGAGAATGATCACACCCGGTATGCCGGCAAGCACCCACAGGACGATCCTGACGACGCGGCGGGCGTACGTTTTTGTCTTGTGCTCTCTCAAAACCGTTTGCGGTCTGTGATGCCAGCCAAAGCTGTGTGTCATCTTGCTGTTCCGGCAAGGGCACCCCGGGGTCTACAGGGACCTCTGTTTTGCAGAGCCCTGGGTCCTTTTTCCGCCGGGGACACCCGCAGCAGGCATGATATCGCCTAACAGGAAGCCCAGGGGTTTCAGAGGCTCAATACGGCCGCAGATGACTTTTTTCGGAATAATGAAATGATTGTCAACTAGCAGTGCGGCGGCGGGAAACGGGAGCACGCCTCGTTTCAACTGTTCGCGTAACAACACGGACTGCGTTCGCGCTCGGAAGAATTTCGGAACCGAATCTCATCGCATACAGTCGGGTAAACTCGGCACCGAAGAGAACGATCTGTGCGGAATAGTACGCCCACAGCATTATGACGACAAGCGATCTCGCAGCACCGAATGTTGAGCCTATGGCACCGTTGCCCAGATACAACCCGATGAGGAGCTTGCCGATTGAGAACAACAACGAGGTTACCGCGGCCCCTACCCACACATCCCCCCATTTCACAGTCGCGGCCGGAACGAACTTGAACATGGCTGCGAACACGACGGTGATGCCAACAAATGATACAACGAAATCAAGAAGGCTGACCAGGCCCGTGAAGATCGCAAAAAGATTACTCAGGTAGGTGCTCATTGCCGCCAGAGCAGCGCTGAGGACGAGAGACACAAGCAGCACAAAACCGATTCCCACGATCATTGCGAACGAGAGGAGCCGGCTCCGAAGGAACCCGCGGACGGTGCCTATCGCTTTTTGCTGAACGCGCCAGATTGTGTTAAGAGAATCCCGCAGTTGCACGAACACCGCAGATGCGCCCAGCAGTATCATGATGACGCTGAACACCGTTGTCAGAATGTTCGAGTCAGATTTGTATGCGTTCGTGATCAGGCTTTGGACAAAGCTCGCTCCTTCAATTCCAATCAGTCCGCGAATTTGAGACACAAGATGGCCGCTCGCCGCCTCATGACCGAACCCCAAACTTGAGAACACGATCACGATGATGAGCAGCGGCGACAGAGAAAATACCGTAAAGAACGCAAGCGCGGCACCCTGCATCCCGATGTTGTCATCATCCCAGGCAATTGCAGAATCCTTCAACAACAGCCAGATTCCTTTCAGGTGAAGAGATCTCATACCTTGTGCCGGTGGAATCCTTGTCCCGCGCATGGGGGGCGGGCAGGCCCTTTTCTCCACATACAGGGTATCAATTGCTGCCTGTGAATGTCATCGGCCCAAAGGATGAAAGAGGAGCTAGTCCCTTTTTGGGGGGATCTGGCAGGGAAAAGGGATTTCAGCGGAGAACCAGGAGTTTCCTCGTGCTCGTGTAGCCTTCAGCGGTCAGCCGGTAGAAATAGACCCCCGAGGAAAGTCCGGAGGCGTCAAACCGGGTTTCGTGATAGCCGGGACCCTGCTGAGCACTGACCAGTGTAGCCACTTGCTGGCCAAGAATGCTGAAAACGGCCAGTGATACGTGCGACCGACGGGGGATGCTGTAGCGGATGGTGGTGGAGGGGTTGAAGGGGTTGGGGTAGTTCTGCTCGAGCCTGAACGTGCCGGGGAATCCGCCGGTCGCCGCCGCAAGATCGGTGATGACCACCTGGGAGAGAGGCCGCCGCCAGATGCCGTAGCCGTTGGTGCCGGCAAAGAGGTTCGTCCCGGTCGCCCCAAATGCGTAAACAGGTGTGGCAGGAAGGAGCGAATCGACACGAGCCCAGGACTTTCCGGTGTCGGTTGACCGGACCACTCCGATATCAGTCCCGGCAAAGACGTTTGTACCAACGGCAACAAGGGCATTGATGTTCAATACGGTAAGGCCCGAATCGTCGGCCGTCCAGGTTGCGCCGGCATCGGTCGAACGGAACATCCCTCCCCCGAGGGTCCCGGCAAAAACGGTGGACCCGATTGAGGCAAGGGCCAGTACGCTTTTGGCGGTCAGGCCGCTGTCCGCGGCAGCCCACGACGTGTCGCCGATTGCAGAGAGAAACACGCCCCCGCCGTAAGTCCCCGCACTGATCCCGGCGCCGACGGGGGCGAACGCATAGACGGAGAAGTTACTCAACCGGGTGGGAGTCCAGCTCGCCCCACTGTCCGCCGAAACGAACAGGCCGTTTGCATAGGTCCCCGCAAGCACATCGCTGCCGTATGTCGTCAGCGAAATGACACTCGACGTTGCCAACCCTGAATCAGACGGGGCCCAGCTCTGCCCGCTGTTGCTCGAAACGAACAGGCCGCCAAGAAATGTCCCGGCATAGAGGTACGTCCCGCTCGAAGCCAGCGCAAAGACATCCGTACTCGTGAGGCCAGAATCGATGGCCGTCCAGGTCGAGCCTTCGTCCGTTGACACGTACACCCCCTGGTCGAATGACCCCGCGTAGACATTCGTGCCGTTGACCGTGAATGCGTAGGCTCCCGGAGGCCCGCTGAGGCGGACCCACTGGGCATCCGCCTCCCTCACGACGAAAAGAGCACACAGCGCGAACAGAAGCCTCAACAACCCTCTCACATCCCCCTCCGGGTCAGCGGACGCACGTGGCGATTGACGATCAACTGACATTATTGTGAGAAATTCAATTCGACCGACGCCCCGGCCCCTTCGACCGTAAGAATGTCCCCCGCTCGAGGTCCTCGAATGCTTCCTGGAGCTCCTGCTGGGTGTTCATCACGATGGGCCCGTACCACGCAACGGGTTCTTCGAGCGGTTTCCCCGAAACGAGGAGAAACCGGATCCCTTCGTCCCCGGTCTGCACCGCAACGTCGTCGCCGCTGTCAAAAAGGACGAGCGAGCGGTTTTCCGCCTGCGCAGGAGGGGACGTATCCATCCATCCCACCCCCTCCGTAGGCACGGCAAGGGGTCCCGAGGCATTGCAGAATTTTCCACCCCCCGCAAACACATACGCAAAAGCATGGCTCGTCATGGCGACGGGGAGTGTCTTTTTCTTCCCCGCGGGAACAGAGACATCGATGTAGATCGGGTCGGTTGCGATCCCCTCCACGGGACCCCTCTTCCCCCAGAAACTGCCGCAAACCAGGCGGACCCGGGTACCGTCGTCATCAGTGATCTCCGGGATATCCCCCGCCTTCACCTCCTGATACCGGGGCGCGGTCATCTTGCGCGATGACGGGAGGTTAGCCCACAACTGGAACCCGTGCATCCGGCCGGCCTCGTCACCCTTTGGCATCTCCTGATGAATGATGCCGCTCCCGGCGGTCATCCACTGGACGTCCCCCGCGGTAATCGATCCGGCGTTTCCCATGCTGTCACCGTGCTCCACGCTTCCTGCAAGGACATATGTGATCGTCTCGATACCGCGATGGGGGTGCCAGGGAAACCCGGCCAGGTACTCTTCGGGGATGTCATTGCGGAAGTCATCGAGGAGGAGGAACGGGTCAAAGTCCGAGGTGTCCCCGAATCCGAACGCCCGGCGCAGGTGCACTCCTGCACCTTCCAGAGTCGGTTTTGCCTGAACAATTCGTTTGATCGGTCGAAGTGACATTGGCTACCTCCATGCACCGGCATAAGTGTCGCGTTTGATGAAGGCACCATGGCCGGACTTTCCGAGCCACTGGGCCCTGTCGACGATGAGCACGCCCCGCGAGAATACTCTTTCAGCGTTCCCCTTCAATCTCGAACCTTCAAACATCGAGTAGTCCACCCGCATATGATGCGTGCGGGCGGAAATCGTATGCTCCGCCTCCGGATCCCAGATGACGAGATCCGCGTCGCTCCCCACCGCAATGGTCCCCTTCCGGGGATACAATCCGAACATCTTGGCCGGTGCCGTCGACACGAGTTCCACCCAGCGGTTGAGAGAAATCCGGTTAAGGTTCACACCGTGGTGGAAGAGGAGCTGGAGACGGTTTTCAACGCCGGGACCACCGTTCGGGATTTTCGCGAAACTCCCGCGCCCGAGCTCCTTCTGCTCTTTAAAGCAGAAGGGGCAGTGATCCGTCGAGACCACCTGAAGCGTATTGTTCTTCAGTCCTTTCCAGAGCCTTTCCTGATGCCACTTCTCGCGCAACGGAGGCGTGAGGACAAACTTGGCACCTTCGAAATCCGGCTTCCCCAGCTCTTCAACCGACAGCAGGAGGTACTGGGGGCAGGTTTCCGCGAACGCGGGAATGCCCCGATCGCGCGCCTCAGACACTTTCTCCAACGCATCGGCCGAGGAGACGTGAACGATGTAGACAGGCGCGCCCGCCATCTGCGCGAGCGCGATGGCCCGGTTGACGGCTTCACCCTCCGCACTCGCCGGTCGTGTCAGGGCATGGTAGATGGGGGCCGTTTTGCCTTCAGCCAGCGCCTTCCGGACGAGCACATCGATCACTCCGCCATTCTCCGCGTGCATGCAGACCAGGGCGCCGTTGTTTCCCGTTTCCCGCATGGCGCGAAAAATCGTGGCATCGTCCACCATCAGCACGCCCGGGTATGCCATGAAGAGCTTGAAACTGGTGAGCCCTTCCCTGACCATTTCGTTCATGTCCTCAAGATGGGCTTCCGGGAGGTCCGTGATGATCATGTGCAGGCCGTAGTCCACGGTCGCCCGTTCCCCCTTTTTCCACCAGATGTCCAGCGCTTCTCGCATCTTCTGACCCTTCGCCTGGGTCGCAAAATCGACAATGCACGTCGTACCGCCAAACGCGGCAGCGCGCGTGCCGGTCTCGAAGTCGTCGCTCGAGGTGATGTCGCCGAGCGGCATGTCCATGTGTGTGTGGACGTCGACCCCGCCGGGAATGACATATTTCCCCCCGGCGTCGAAAACAGCGTCGGCTGAGACCTCCAGGTCCGCCCCGATCGTCGTAATTCTTTCCTTCTCAATGTAGATATCCGCCGTATAATCCTGCTCCGCCGTCACGATCCGTCCGGACTTAATGAGTATGGACATTGGATTTCCCGATCAGTGCGTTCCGATGCCGCTTGGCCGGCGTACCCACCAAGGAGAGAGCCTCATGCGTCCGCTTCCCTGTCTGCGATCACCAGTGCGGCGTCGAGCGCGTCGATCCCCGCTTCAACCTCTTCCCGGGTGATGATCAACGGAGGCGCGATCACGAGGTGGCTGATCCACGGCTGGATGAACACGCCCCTGTTCATCATCTCCGCGGCAACCCTGTCGACGAGGAGCGGCCTGCCCGCGATCTTGTCCGCCATCGCGTTGAAGGGCCCTTTCGTCTCCCGGTTCTTGACCAGGTCGACCGCCCAGAACAGGCCGAGGCCCCGGACGTCCCCGATGGAAGGGTGTTTCGGCACGAGCTCCCTGAGCAGGCATCCCATGTAGTCACCGATCTCTCCCGCTCTTTCGATCAGATGCAGCCGCTGAATCTCGCTGATCGCCGCCACGGCCGGGGCGAGCGTGATCGGATGGGCTTCATAGGTGTGACCGTGCGCAAAATAATGGTCATCGAAGAACGACGCGATCTTCCCGTTTGTCGCGCAGAGACCGAGCGGGACGTATGCTGTTGTAATCCCTTTCGCCGTCGTCAGTATGTCCGGGGCGACGTTCCAGTGGTCCACCGCAAACCACTTCCCTGTCCGTCCCCACCCCGACATGACCTCATCGGCGATCAGGAGCACGCCGGCGGCGTCGCATATCTGCCGCAGACGGGGCATGTACTCGGCCGGGGGGATGAGCACCCCGTTCGTCCCGACCACTGGCTCCACCAGCACGGCGGCGACATCGCTCTCATTTTCGATCATGTGGCCGATGTATTCGACGCACGCGATGCCGCACCCGGGATAGTGGTGGAGGAGAGGACATTTGTAGCAGTGGACTTCCGGCGCGAATATCACTCCGGGGATTTTTCCCGCAGGTTCCATCGGCCACCTGCGGGGGTCGCCTGTCGCGGCGACCGATCCCATCGTTGATCCGTGGTAGGACCTGTAGCGTGAGATGATCTTGGTCTTCCCGGTGACCATGCGGGCGATTTTGATCGCCGCTTCGTTCGCTTCCGTGCCCGAGGTTGTGAAGAAGAATTTCTCGAGCCCCACAGGAAGGACTTCGAGAAGTTTGAGGCTCAGCCGGGCCCGGACATCGGTCGCGAAACCGGGGGCGATGTAGGGAAGTTTTCTGGCCTGCTCTTCGATCGCCGCAATGACCGCCGGGTTCTTGTGCCCCAGTGTGACGCACATAAGCTGGGAGGAGAAATCGAGGTACCGCCTGCCGCTGCTGTCGGTAAAATAGCACCCTTCCGCATCGACGATGTGCAACGGCTTCCATCCTTTTTGGAAACGCCACGTCCCGAAAGTGTACCGGGCGGTGATCTCTGAAGCCGATCCTTCCGGAACTTCTGCTGGCATTCAGGTCCTTTCAACGTTGAAACAGGAAGTGGAGCCTCGGGCGCTCGTGGCGCCGATTCATTTGAATATATCAGGAGTGGAGCGGAAGGTCAAGCACGGGGCGGCGGGGTGAAAACCGCCTGGAGGCAGGAGTCAGACAGAAGGCTGGTGTCTCGCCGGACAGACGCGGGGGGAACTCTGTGGGCTATAGTCCGGCACTGAACGTGCGGATATAGGCCGCGACATACCGGATCTGCCTGTTGTCGATCGTCCATCCGTAGGAGGGCATCAGCGGGGACTTATTGACACTTCGCCCCCCCCCGCCGATTGTCTGGAGAATCTGGGCGTCGCTGAGAGCCGCCATATACGAAGAGTCGGAAAAATCCCTCGGCCGGGGATCCAGATTGAAGGCATTAAACCCATCCCCCTTCCCCTCCTTCCCGTGGCACACGGCGCAGTATTTCACGTACAGGACGCTCCCCTGCCGTTCCTCATAGGAGAGCACGTGTTCGACCGGTACCGCCGCGTGCGCGGCAAGGGCGGTATCGATAGTCCGTACGCTGTCAGCGGAGACGGACGGACCGGCGCTTTTCTTTGCGGAGCAACCCGCCATCAGGAGAGGAAGAAGCAGCGTCAGGAAACGTGCGCGTATCATACGAGTGCGGGACGGTTGTGAATGTTCATTTCAAGGTCAACAGGTACGCCGTCAGAGCGTCCGCTTCGGCGTCGGACAGATTGTTGTTCGGCTCAATGGTTCCGGGTTTCAGTCCCTGGGGATTCTTGAGCCAGTGGAAAATCCAGCCCGCCGTGAGGCGAGACCCGGCCTTGTCGAGAGGGGGTCCGACATATCCCCCCTTCCCGCCGACCTGGTGGCAGGACTGGCACCCGTAGCGCTCGTAGAAGAGCCCCCGGCCGATCGCCGCGGCCGCCGGATCGGCGGAGACCGCGCGGTCGAGGCTATCCGAGATGAATGACGTCTCCATGTAATCAACGAGTGTCTTGATTTCTGCGTCGGAGAGGTACAGTTTCGGCATTCGCTCGGTGAGAACCGGCCGCAGGGAATAGGGAACCTTGAAATATCCCTCGATCCACGCCCGGCGGGCCTGACTCGCCTCGAGCGACAGGTCGGTCGCAACCAGGCGACCGCGCCCGTTCATCACGTGACACCCCAGGCATGCCAGGTCGTCCACCAATTTTCCAAAATCTCCCTGAGGGGCGAATGCGCCCGGGGGCGCATCGGGGACAATAAGGTCCTGCGGGATTTTGTCGTCTGTCTTTCCCAGAAGGGCGACCGCGATCGCCTCAGCCTCATCCTCCCGGAATTCGAACTGCGGCATTTTCATCGATCCACCGAAGGCATGCGGAGTAAGCAGCTTCGTCTTCAGGTACGTGGGAAGCGTCTCCTCGATCCCCGAGCGGCCGAAGTCGATTTCGTACAGCCGCTTGGCTCCGATCTTCGTGAGCTCGGGGCCCGTTTCCTCTGCCCGCCCCATGCCCGAGAGCGCGTGGCATCCGCCGCAGCTGTACTTCTTGAATAGTGCCCGCCCCTTCTCGTAGAATCCGGGATCAGGAGTATGAGGCGGCTGCTGTTCCATGTCATAGTCGACAAACTCGCTCTCCATGTATGCCACGACACCCGCCAGCTCCTCATCCTTGAACCTATAACGGGGCATGACGACCCCCGGCTGGAGCCGTTTCGGCTGTTTGATATAGTTATAGAGCCACTGCGCGCTAACCTTGCTCGCGATCTTCCCGAGCTCGGGCGCGACGTACCCCCCTTTCCCGTTGATCGGATGGCAACTGATGCAACGGGCTTCCCGGAACCGGGTGGCCCCGAGTTCGACGAGCTTCGACTTCTGGTCCGCCAGCGCCAGCTCCGGGGGAACCGGCTCGAGCGCCGCCTCCCGGGAGAATGTCCTGAACGACATGAGGAAATCTGCCAGCGTGCCTGCCTCCTCGTCCGAAAGGAGGAAGTTCGGCATCCGGGTCGAGGGGGAGTACACCCGGGGGTGCTTCAGCCAGTTGACAAGCCAGGCGCGATTCACTTTTTCGCCGATCCCGTCGAGGGACGGGATCCACTGCTTCTCATTCCCTTCCAGCTTGTGACAGCCGACGCAGTTGGATTCGCGGATGAGCTTCCGTCCGAGGTTCAGAATCGGCGCCTGGGGGACCTCCTTTTCCCTGTGGCATTTTGCACAGGAGGCTTCCAGGTACGTGCGGGGGAGGATCGGCCTGTCCCAGTATTTGACTTTGCCGATGGATTCCCTGTATTCGGTCGCAGATCCCTGCCCTTCGTGACAGAATGTACAGCCCAGGTCGTCCACATCGTGGTAGATCTGGGGATGGGTCCTGAACGGTTCCGGCGCGGCGTGCAGGGCAGGTTCTTTCACCCCCAGATGGCAGGTCACGCACCGGTCCACGCGGTCCAGTTTCTGGACCCATACCTGGCGAATGCCGATATCGACGGGTTTCACGCGCTGCGGCAGCCCTGCGACCAGACGGTTGTACTCGCTCTGATCATGCTTCCACTCCCGCAGGTAGTCCTTGAGAGGAGAGACTGCCAGGACGGCAAGGAAAAGAACCGCAACGATGGCGAACGTCAGGCGAAGGGGTTTCATCAGTAGATCTCCTTCCAGGGCCAGGTCCAGCTCCATTCCGGGCCGCGGAAGAGCGTCCCGATGGCGGTCAACACGATGACCATGATGACAAACCAGGTCATAATCCACCAGGAAAGGGGGCGTGAACCAAGCCAGCCGAGGGCTCCTTGGGATCGCCGGAGAAATGCAGGGGTCACCATGACGGCCGTGACGATAACCGTCGGGATCAGCATCGCGTAGACATTATAGAGGAGGAGGACAATGGAGAGGACGCCCGCAACGGAGAGGACAAGTATCAGCTTCCGCCGCCGGTCCTCGTCCCAAAGGTTTTCCCGTTTGACGTTGACGCGAAAGTACGGGATCACGATAAGCGCAACGACAGCAAGTGACGGGAGGACCACCCCCGCGACGATCGGCGGGAAGTAATGAAGGAGTTCCTGAAGTCCGAGAAAGTACCAGGGGGCCTTTGCAGGGTTCGGCGTGTGCTCCGGATTGGCGATCCATTCCAGCGGCGCATTGAAGAAGAGGGAGAGGAGAGCGAGAACGATCACCATGAGCATGAACGCGATGACTTCCCGCACCACAAGGTGGGGGACCGTCATAACCATCTCCTCCTCCTCTTTCCGGACGCGCGCCCTGGTCCGTCCCTTCACGAAAGCAACGCGCTTCGGGACAGCCCCGGCATCAGAGTTCTTTTCCAGACGAAAATCAGCATTCATCGTTCCACCGTCGTATCAGTTCAACATGACGTGCATGCACACCGCGCGGGGGCGCAGGGGCGCGTGTACGCTAAACTCCGCCGTCTTTCCGCACGCGCCAGAAGTGGATCCCCATCAGGACCATGGCCGCAACCGGGAGGACGAAGCAGTGCAATACGTAGAAGCGGACAAGCGCATTTTCTCCCACGATATTCCCGCCGAGGAGCAGGTACGAGATCCGTTCGCCGAGACCGAAGGGGACCGATCGGACCATGTTTGTCCCCACGGAGATCCCCCAGTACGCGAGCTGGTCCCAGGGGAGCAGATACCCGGTATAGCTGAGCAGCACCGTGAAGACGAAGAGAATGACGCCGATGACCCAGTTGAATTCCTTCGGGGGGCGGTAGGAGCCGGTGTAGAAGACCCGGAGCATGTGCAGGAAGACCATTGCCACCATCGCGTGGGCCGCCCAGCGGTGCATGTTACGGAGGAACTGTCCCGACGAGACTACGAACTGAAGGTCCTTCATGTCACCGTATGCCTGCTGAACCGAAGGTCGGTAGTAGAGCATCAGGAGCGCCCCCGTCAGTACGAGAACGATGAACAACCCCGCCGAAAGCCCTCCCAGTCCCCACGTGTACGTGAACTTCACCGACCGTTTGCGGACCTTGGTCGGGTGCACGTGGAGGAAGAAGTTGTAGAATACCGCCTCGGCACGGGTCCGGTTGGACAGGGGGAGGCCGTGGCGGAAGACGGACCGCCATGCCTGCGACCGTGTAAGTGCACGGAAAGGTTCCTTCACGGGATCTCCTTCAACATTATCGGGAAACATTATCGGGCAACAATATTGGGCGACGATGCCGGGCAACGATATTGCGTGTCAGACTTTCAGCGTGGCCTCATCACCGACGACCAGCGACTTGTCGATGACAATCTGGCCATGGTCATCCAGGGACATCGCATACCGCGGGAGCGGCCGGGGAGCCGGCCCTGCAATCACATTCCCCTCCCTGTCGAATTTGCTCCCATGGCAGGGACAGGCCACGATCCCTTCCTCCGCTTTCCAGTTCGCGATACACCCGAGATGCGTGCATGTGGCCGACAATGCATAGAAATAGCCTTCCTTCGCCCGAACGATGAACACCTTCTGTTCCTTGTCGAGCGTAACGCTTCCCGGCGGATACGATTCCGGCATCCCCGCCTTGAACCGTGTCGGGGGCTCCTTCACGACGTTCGGAGAAAGATATTCCGTGCTCAGCACCCCGCTCCCCACCGCCGCCATGCCGATCGCACCCGCGCCGATCAGCTCGAGAAAATGCCTCCGCGTAAAGGAATCTGCCGGACGCTTCGCCGGGTCGGGAGTCCGTTCGTCTGACTGAGCCATGACAGTCTGCTCCGTGTGTACGTTCATTCGATCGCCATCGGTTCGGAAGCCGTGTAGGCTTCCATCGTGATACACGCGACGGGACACCGCATCGCGCACAGCCCGCACCGTATGCACCGGTCTTCGTCCTTGATCATCACGGTGCCGGGGCCGGCCTCCGAACTGCCGGCAATCGCAATTCCGTATGTCGCGGACACTTCGCCGGCCAGCGGGCCGTCCGCCTCGACCCGGTCGGAGGTAACAAGCTCGATGCAATTCTCCGGACAGATATCGGAGCACATTCCGCACAGTATGCATTCGCTCCCTGTCTCTTCACCGGACTCATTGAAGATGGTATTCTCCCAGCAATGAAGACACCGGGCCGCCTCCCGGCGGGCCTCATCTTCCCCGTATCCAAGCTCGATCTGCGAGACGCCGACGCGCCGGTCGATGGGGAGCGCGGGAATCGGGACGCGGCATTGCTGTTCATATCCCCATGGCCGGTGGTACGTCTTCGTGTTCGCGACAACGATTTCGATCTCACGTTCATGAAAGGCAAGCTCCACGCGGGCCTCCGCGCCACCCCCCAGAGACGCATGAATCGATTGCGCCGCCTTCTTGCCGTTGGCGACTGCGTCGATCGCATTGCGGGGACCGAAGGAGACATCCCCTCCGGCGTAGATCCCCGGGGCTGTCGTGGCAAGCGTTTTCGGGTCAACCTTGATCGTGCTGCGCGGAGTCAGCTCGATACCGT
>Ga0182017_10000889_pt1 | contig 23413 bp, 23 predicted proteins | sample 712E3DmetaG_FD_120492 | JGI IMG/M metagenome (GOLD analysis project Ga0182017, IMG submission 120492) | Permafrost microbial communities from Stordalen Mire, Sweden - 712E3D metaG | ecosystem: Environmental > Terrestrial > Soil > Wetlands > Permafrost | place: Sweden: Stordalen | collected... | reverse complement strand
GGACCACCCTCAATCGGCGAGGTGCAAGGCAGTCCTGGAAGTCGACGGGCGAAGCCAGATTCGAGCGTGATAACGTCGTGGCTCGGATGGCTACCTACCTGATTGGTCGGGGCGAGAGGAGTCAAACCGACCCTAGCGACCTGAATGTCCCACTGCGACTCGGGTGCGCGGTCATCGGCAGGGAACGGTGGTGGGGCCACGCCGGCAGCGGACGCACGATCTGAGCGAGCTCCGTCGCTGGACCGTTCTGGATTGTCCTCCTGGGAATGGTCACCGCGGCTGCTGATGGTCTCGCAGCGTTCCAAGCCACCGAAGGAGGGTTGCGTCCGGTGTCCAGCCCATCGCGACCGAAGCTTTGACGATTGCTCGCCCGAGACTTGGTTCTCGGACCAGATCCACGATTTCGCTCAGCTCGAACCATCGGGCTTCCATGCACTCGCTGGGCTTAGTTCTGTCGACGCCCGCGACAAACAAGTACCGGATGTCAAAGTGAAGATGCGCCGCGATTCGACCTGACGCGGGATACCTCTGGACATCAACGTCCAGGACCTGATCCGCGATCGGGAGTTCAAGAATAGCTAGCCCACACTCCTCTTCGAACTCGCGGCGAGCGGCGTCTAGCACCGAGCCATCGAACAGCTCAATGTGCCCGCCCGGCTGAACCCAGCGCCCTAAGCGCGGGTGTCGAATCAGAAGGACTTGACCTGGCGAGTGGGAGACCACGATGGCGCTTGCTGTTACGTGGCCCGGCAAGTGGTTCCGCGAGAACCCGCCGCCGCGTCGCAGGAACGAGTGAATACGCTCCACACCGGTGCGATCCGTGGCGCCCCAGGGCGTGTAGCTTCTCAAGGCAACGAGCAATGCGTCGACACGAGCCGCCTCCGACCGCGCAGTCGGGATGTGGGCCTGCGTGCCCGGTGGCTCGCGGTGTGAGCTCGATTGGCCGCCAGTAAACGCGCGCGGGGCGAGACGTCTACTTCGCAACGATATCTTCGTTTTCCGGTAGGAATCGCGGGGCCGTGATGACGATGTACTCGCCTTTGCCATCGAGCCCGTGCGGCACTCCCTTCGGAACAACGACCAAATCGTGAGGCGACACGTGATGGTCCGCCTCACCTACGTGGATCGTGAAACTCCCCGACAGCACGAAGTACGCCCTGTCACTAGCCCTGTTCCGAACCCGCGGATGGTGTCCGTCGAGGGATCCAATCGCCACATCGAAACCGAATCCTGGCTCGTTGTAGAGCGCCTCGATCCGTACAGCCGGATCGGCTTGATGTACGACCGCCTCGCTTCTGGATATCTTCATCGGTTCCTCCGTATGCGCGCGCTGCCGGGTTAGTTCGCCGACGCGGGGCCAAGTCCGAAGCCAAAAGGCAACAGTTCTTCGCTCGTGGCCACCAGGACGGCCGAAAGCTTGAGATCTGAGCAGTAGACGTCGATGGCCCTCCCTGAGAGGGTTGCCGCCTCGAGCAGTATCTGCCTACAGCGACCACAAGGGGTGCAAACATCTGTCTGTGAGTCGTCTCCAGATGGACCACCCACGATCGCGATGGCCGTCAATTGCCGATGCCCGGCGGTGTTGGCCGCGAGGATCGCGGCAGGCTCAGCGCAGATGGTCAGTCCGTATGACACGTTCTCATAGAAGCAACCGACGAACCGCTCCCCGGTCACCGTCTGAACAGCCGCACCGACCAAGTACCTGGAGTACCGGTTGTAGCTCCGTGGTGCTACCCCCTTCGCCGCCTCTAGCAATTCGATCACATCGCGAGGCAGTGAGGTGTAGTCCGCTACTCGGATCGCCATTTCTCCCCCTCCCTTGCGTTCAGGAGCATCGCGACAATGTCCGCCCATCGCTGCGCCAACTCGCGGGCCTCCTCTCGATCGAAACCGATCTCGCTTAAGTGCAAGGTGCTGTCGAAGGCGAGCACCCCAAGAGGTTCGTCTGATTCGTCGCTAGAGGCGAGGATTGGCGATGCGAGGATGGAGCAAATCTCCGGCAAGACGTCGTCCCGGATCCGTTCGTCGTAGCCCGAATGGTGGTCCGGTTGAAGCTCTTGGACTACCGTCGATCGAGTCTTGTACGCCTGGCCCGTGACCCCGAAAGCGAGGGGATACGAGGCCACTCGCTCGGGATCCTGATGCGCATTGTATGTGTACCTGGTGCAGCGTCTTCCCGTCTTGCCGTTCCGTAACGTAACGATCGCACGTATATGCCGGCTGCTTCTCGGGTATACGAAGGTCTTGCAGGCGGCCGCTAGGACCTCTGTAATCAGCTGATCGGTCTCCTCACGCAATGTGCGACCAGGAATTGCGGCTAGGCGACGCTCGAGAATCGTCGCTACGGCGGCAATCACAATCAAGGCGTTAACCCAGCCGAGCGCCCGGACGGCCAGCCCGATGTCGTCGTTGTGTAATGTCGCCGAGACCCCCACCTGCTCGGCATACACACCGATCGCGAGAGCAGCGACGGCAGCGCAGACTGGCTGCAACCGTCGGGCTTGTCTCGCGTTCATACGGCGACTCCCTGGAGGATTCTTAGGCTGGTGGGTGAATCACCGAGGCAATGCCGTTCGCAATCCCACAGTACTCGCCGCACATTCGGCATTGGATCATCTGATCGTCGAGCCTCCCGCGCTTGGCCAGCTCGCTTTCAGCGCCAATCGGATAGATGGCCGCGGTCCAGTCGCCCTTACATCCCCGCGCCCATCGGGTCCGTGACATCTGCTCTTCTTCGCGAAAGTCCCGCAACTTCACAAGTTCGCCGCACGCAGCTCCAATCCTCGCGGCCACCACACCTTCGACCGTGTCATCGATCGACGGAAGCCCAATGTGTTCTGATCGGCTCATGGCTGTCACCGCATCGGCTCCGGCGGCCACGGCCACTGCCGTCCCAATGGCTCCCGAGATATGGTCGAAACCCAAGGCACGATCGGTCGCCATGGGAAGCACTCGGTATGGCACGCCGTGGCAGTGCGCCTTGGTCAATTGCACGTAGGTCGGAATGGCGTCCATCGGGGCATGTCCAAGGCCCTCGACCATCACCGCAACGCCAGCGGCCAGCGAACGCTCCACGAGCTCTGACATTACGGTCAACTCTGTGGCCATGGACTGGTCCCAATGGTCACAGACAGATGCCGCTCGCAGTGCGGTTCCCAGCGACAACACCACCCCGTGCGAACGGAGGATCCTTAGGACGTCGTCGAAATGCTCGTAGTACGGGTTCTCCAGGCCCGTGTGTCGGACATAGTTCGACACGATGCCGCCGCCCTTGCTCGTTGTTGGGATCAACCGCGTACTTTCGGAAAGGAGCGCCAAGTCCTGCTTTCGAACTGACGCGTGGACGGTGATCATGTCGATCCCGCGTGATACTTGGTCCTCAAGGACGTCGATTGCCGACGAGGCTGCTGCCCCAGCCCAGTCGCCGCGCGAATAGCTCGCGGCGAACTCATAACACGTGACAGCTGAGAGAATGACGTCTTCGGTGGCCGCGATCTGCTTGTGCAGGCCGGCGAAATTCCCGAAGAAACTGTGGTCAGTCACAGCTTGTGCACCGGCTCGAACCGCCGCCCGTACTTTCGCGAGTTCGTCGGCGAGGTCGTCCGTATCGGACGACGTTCCGACGCTGGCGATTACCAGCGTTGGCGCTCCCGCTCCGCATTTGGTCCGTGGTCGATCACGAAGGTTGCTGCCTATCTCGATCGTCTGCAACTTGTCCCCCCAAATCAACCCGCCCGGCTATCACGCCCACCGGGCCGCCTTGGACTTGCGCCAGATCATACAGAGACGACAGGAGTCTCGGTGGGCCGATCGGGAGTACTACCTCGATGGGCCGGCATGGGGTAAGCGGAAATGCACGCCCGAAGCAGAGTCTCAGTGCCCGGCCGCCTGACAGGCGCTACTGACAGTCGTCCTCGGCCCTCTCGTCGAGCCGAACTCCGCCTGAAGGGGGACACAAACCGTCGGGTGCTTCGACTGCTCCCCGCTCGGCTGTCTGTCTGTCCGCTCTTACGGGGCCGTCTCAATGGGCACCAGGTCGAACTTCCGTCTGTAGTCGTGGCCAACGTTGTAGCCGAGCAGCTTCTCCTTCTGAAGGCGCCCGATGACCACCCCCGGCGGGATCTCAAGCCTTCGAGCCAAGGCGAGCGCGCCAGCAAGATCCCGGACCCTGAGAAGTTCGTTTTCATAGGCAGGAGGTATCAGGAGCTGAGCAGCGAAGCGATTCGCCTCTTCCTCGTCGCTGCTGCCGTCGCCCGTGGCTTCAATGAAGATCGATCGCTTTCCGTGAAGCAGGATGTGGCCGGCCTCGTGGAAGAGCGAGAACCAGAAGATGTCCTCCCACTTGTATCTGACTGACAACTGGATCAGAGCCTTCGTCGGCGACAGCCATCGCGCGGCCCCATGCGCCCTGCATCCCTTGACCTCGGAGACCGTCACCAGTGCGACGCCGCTCTCAGCCAGCAGTCGCCTCATCTCAGGATCGAACTCCTTCGGGTCGCGAACCATGAGAGTCCGAATGGCCAGGAGCGCTGCCTGGAATCGGGCACGGTCGAAGGGCGCCGTCTTGACGCTGGCCGCCTCGACCTCTCCGATTCGAAGCCAAGCCGCTGTCGCCATCTGGTCAGCTTCAAACGCGGGCGATCGGCGGAAGGACGCCTCGGGCGCCAGCCAAACGGCCTCCCACGCTTCACGGCTCGCTACTCCAAAGAACGACAGCACCTGGTCCCGGAGTTCGGCAAGGGTGGCCGTTTTGGCGATCAATCCGGTCTTTGTGAGTTCCTTGATGGCTGGCTGCCCGAGCCAGACGGCGTCATCTTCGGACACCGTCCGGCTCTGCAAGCGAAGTTGTTGGGACTGGTAATTGGCTTCTAGGGCATTCCAGAGCCGAGCGGGGACTCCGACCACGCGCTCCAGGGCCAATGCCGTGTCTGGGCTGAGTGGAGCGACTCCCTGAATGATCTGGTTGATGTGCTTTGTAGATAGGCCGGTGCGACGCGAGAGGTCAGCCTGGGTCATGCCCAGAGCTTCCAGCGTCTCTCGCAGTGTTTCCCCCGGGGGTGTCGCGTAGTCCGGCCGGTAGGTGACATCGGCCGACTGGATCACCTCGAGTGGCTCCTTTCCGTGTCTATTCGTGGGTGTCTGTGATCTCAACTACTACTACGGAGGTTATCAATTGCCAGTCCAGACCGCCCTCCGGCAGTCGTGGGACAGGGTCGTTCGCGACGGACAGGATCAGTCGATACGGGTGCACGAGGTCGAGACTGATCTGCTCATCTCGATCTCCGACGAGCTCATGGGCTCGAGCGTGTGGAAGCGTCCGCAACTCCGCCAACGATGCTGCCTGGCCCAGTTCGTTCAGTCGCGCGCCAAGGCGGCGCGCCATCTCAAGGCCGAACGCGCGAACCATCTGATCCCAGGTTGAGCAGAGCTTGGCGAGCTTCCTGCTGCCGAAGACGAAGTCCACGAGGGCTATCCTAGCACGCCTTTACCTACTGGGTATCGTACTCCCGCATGATGGACTTGCGTCTCATTTACCTATCAGGTATAGTTCATTCACCAGGCCCTGACCGGGCCACCTATGACCACGGCACCGACAGATAGGAGTTACGACCTTGAGCGAGACAGAGACTGCTGAGGCGCACGCGAACGGGAAGGCACCCGGAGGGAAGCACAAGGCCTACGTGATCTTCATCGACCGTGAGCAATTCAAGGTCGAAAGCGATGTCATGACCGGCGCGGAGCTCCGGGCGCTGCCCACTCCGCCAATTGGCCAAGACCGCGACCTCTGGGAGGAGATCCCCGGTCACGGCGATGACAGGAAGATCAACGACACTGGAGCCGGAGAAGGCCGAGCTGACCGGAGACCGAGCGCGCGTCCTGCGGCGTCTTCTCGCCGGGAACAGGAGCCGCCTCAATTTCGCTCAAACGTTCGACGCGGCGCGAAAACGCGGCCAGCGTGAGCGTGGGAGTGGGACATTGAGGTGGATTGGTCGGGGCGAGAGGATTTGAACCCGCGATTCCCAAGTGCAGGATCGTCGTGCCGCCAGCGATCGAAATGGCGCTCAAGAAGGCGGCGTAGACCACCAAGCTGGTGCCCGTTTGCCACGTGCTTGTTCACGTCTTTACCCGCCGCCTTCGCGAGTCCGAGCCACCACGCCGGGTGTTTCCGCTGGCCAATTCCAAGCTTGCCTACGGGTCCTGGCGAGCCGCGCTGGATGGGGCGAGGCGCCTAGAACGAGAGGTCCTCCTTGTCCCAGAAGCCAAGCAGCTTCATTGCCTTGTGCGCCGCGATTGCCTCATCTGCGTTCAGCAGGCCTTTCTGGACTGCCAGACGAAGAAGTGACCTGATGCGGAGCGGGACCACTCCGGGCAGGAGCTGGTCAGCGACTTTGATCGCGTCCGTATCGTCCGTGGCAGGTCGGTATTCTCCGCTCTTGCACAGGGCCAAGACAGCCGCCTCACCATGCCCGAGCCCAACGGTAAGTCCGAACCCGCGTGCCCTCGTGGCGTCCCGCAACTCGGCGTAAAGGGCCAGATCAACGTCCGACAGGTCCACGGCAACGAGCTTGCCTTGACCGACCAAATCGGGGAGGCGTTCGAAGTGGGGCAAGGCCGAGTTCGCCCGGGCTTTGAGGTGCGGCGCGATGTCACTGCCGCTGGCCCGGCGCCGATGCAGATGCCAACCTCGCCTAAGTTCGCTCATCGCCTCTTCGCGAAGGTCGTCAGGTTCGTCCGGGTCGAAGACGGCGCGCGGCACGAGCAGATGTCCGCAGAGGCCGATCAGCGTCTCGATCTGGCCGACGGCGAGGAAGTAGTTGATGACGACGGTGTCAAACACCGTCCTCTCAGGCGACTCGTCCGCGGACATCATCGAACTCGAGATCCTCACGTTGCCTCGCCGGGTCGTCGTCTCCTGCAGGGGGCGCCATCAGCTCGGCCATCTCGTCCAGGGTGAGACCTGTGACAGAGGCCGCGGTTGAGGGACTGACACGACCATCTCGTAGCGCCGTGGCCAGCATCAGCACGAACCGACGCGGGAAGCGATCCAGGCGCCAGCGTGAAAGATCCTGCCCCCACTCGTCCTCGCACACCGAGTAGCCGAGCGCCGATGCCAGAGCAACGGGGCGTGCGGTCTGCAGGGCCTCGTACGCGGCGTCGTCGAGAAGCTTCGCCTGCAATAGACGCACGAGTATCGTCCCGTACGAGACTCCATAGCCTCGCTGCAGGTGAACCGCCTCTTCCGCGCTTGTCACCGACTTGATGCCCAGATTCTCGCAAGTGCGGCGAAGGCTCTCCTGGGGAACGAGGAACTCGCCAGCCCACGCATCCGCGAGCCGTTCCCTATCGTCCTTGCGGGCCCAGTAGCTCACTACTTGGGCTGAGCCCTGACTGTGATAGAGGGCATGCGCCAGCTCGTGAGCCATGGTGAATACCTGCCGCCCAGGCGTGGTCTGGACGTTGACCGCAATCGACATCCCAACGCGCGGATGATGCAAATACGCGCCCGAGACTCCCAGCTGCAGGTCCGCGCCGAGCGGACACCGAAAGACAGTGATGCCTGCTTCGTCCAGGACGCCCGCGAGATCGCCGACCGGTCCCATCCCAAGGTGGAGCCAGGAGCGCACCTCCTCGGCCTTCCGTCGGATATCGTCCTTTGTCACGAAGCCAGGACGAAGATTGAACGGCGACGCTTCGAGGCGGTACGGCGTCGTTCCAAGTCGTTCGGCAAGATCGGCGTAGGTGTCGAGGAACTGAACGAAATCCCTCAGGCCCGCCCTAGCCGCGTCGTCGATCCCTGTCTCTGCGTCTCGATACAGCAAGCTCACGAGATCGGCACCTGGGGCAACGTTTGAGCCAGGTAGGGGCGTCTGCAGGCTGACGAGGTGGCCTAGGGCAAGGCCGTAGATCGACGCTAGGCGTTCGAGCGTCTGCTCACCCGGGCGTCGCTGGTTGCTCTCCCAGTAGGACAGCATGACGCGGCTAACGCCGAGTAGGCCCGCGACGGTCTCTTGAGACAGATGCCGCGATTCCCTGGCCGCGGCCAGTCGCTCTCCAAGGCTATTCATGACGGCTTCGCGCTCCTCCCTTGTGTTACCACATCATGGCCTTGTATCATTGTTACGCAACAGGGCCAAAGTACCTGTTCCGCGTAACACAACAAGAGGTGAGCAGGCAAGTAGCCGCCCCGGAAAGAGAGAGGCCGTCACCAGCGATGGCGACGGCCTCGATCCGGCAGGACAACGCGATCTTGAACGGAACGTCAGCCCCGCCGGGGAAACCAATGCTAGACGCAGATGGCCTCTCGACTGTTCCGCATTGGAGCCGACAGTGTCCTGTCGGCAGGAGAAGAATGGCAACAAACCACAATCGCCACGACGGTCACCGGGAAGGTGCCGTCCGTGGCCGCAGCCAGTTCCAGACTCCGAATGGTCAGTGGGCCAAGCGGGATCGCGTCACCGGCCAGATCATGGATGTGAAGGCCGATCCGGAACCCTTCAAGGGCGTCCGGCGCGAAAGCAAGCCCGCCTCGGGGCAGTAGTTCCATGAACTACCTGCACTCCGAAGTCCAGGTTGGCCAAGGTCAAGCCATCGTCGTCCAGCTCGACCACGCCGCAAACGTGCGCGTGATGGACGACGCTAATTTCCACCGGTACCAGCAGGGCCAGGAGCACCGTTTCTTCGGTGGCCTGGCCCAGCGCAGCCCCGCAGTCATTCGCCCGCCGAGCGGGCGATGGCACGTAGCGATCGATCTCGGTGGCTACACCGGCAGCGTTCGGGCGTCAGTGGCGGTTCATTAGGAGCCCGGCCAAGTCGGCGTTTCTGACGCCCTTGACTTAGCTCAGCCGGCGGGGAGCCTCGGTGCGTGCGCCGGGGCTCTCCGTTCTAGCAAGCACCAGACGCGAAGCGTCCTCGGCCGTGCGCTCGAAGCCTCGTTAGCTCGAAGGTCTGTGCTGACTACCGCGACGGCCGCTGCACCCAAGAGCGGACTTAGTTCGCTCCAACCAGCCGGATCATGAAGGTCGGGCGCGTTCCTTCACGAGCACGGCCTCGACGGCGGCACGCAGCTCCTTTGGAAGATCGGTGACTGCGCACACATGCCCGTCCTCGCTTGGCTTGTTACACGCCTTGCACCGTCGCACGGTGGCGTGGGGAAGTGGGGCCGGCGGCAGTGGATTCAGGATGCGGCTGATCTGAGCGATCTGCTCAGGAGACAGCGGCGGTGGCGGACAGCAGCGAGCGCAATGGATGGGTCCGCCCCCGACCGTCCGACTTGAACCATGTTGAGGGTGCCTGAGTCGGAACTCCTCCTCGATCGGCTTCATCCGGTCGCGGTATTCCACCCAGGGCTCGCGGTCGTGCTGGCTCGTCTCGCTGCCGAGGATTGGCTGACCGCAGCCCTGACAGGGGACGCCCCCGACGAGCTCCTCCCAGGTGAGACGATCATCGTTAGTCCAGAGGACATCAGGAAACGCTGGAACGCGCGGCGGCTCGACGACCTGAGGTCTCCGCACCATGGCCGCCACTCGCTCTCGTCGGTCTCGTGCCGTCGTTCGGTGGCGAAGGGCGGCAACGATCGGGCGGGCCATTCGGACCTCGTCGGGTTCGAGCGCCTCGAGCGCCTCCTCTTCTCGGCGCTCGGCCTCAAATCGATCGGGGTCCTCACGGCGCAGGCGCTCGCGGTAGCGGCGACTCCCGAACTCGATGCGAGCAAGCCTGGCCGGTGGTTCGGCGACGAGTCGAGCATGGCTGTCGGCCAGGATCTCGGCCACAACTTTCGCCGCGCGTTGCTGGAGCGTTCCTCGACCATCGGGCGTTAGCTGTCTATCGAGCTCGACTGCGAGAGCGTCGAGGTCGGCTCGGTAGGCCTCCTCGGTGACTCCGCCCTCGACGAATCCGCTGATGACTTGGCTCCGCATGGAGATCAGGGCATCGACCGTCATGCTCATGCGCTGGACTCCCACATCGACTACCCGAAGGAGCATGCAAACGACTGAGAACTGAGGCCCGAGAAGGTCAGAACTACTCGAATGGACGGGGCTAAACGGAAAGGCGCTCGCACTTCCCATTCCGCGGATTATCGTCCCGCCGGCGATCGGGCTGGCGTTGTAGAGGTCCGGTTTAAGGAAGGTTGGCTTCCTTGCCTCCAAATCCAAGGTTATCGGCCTAACCTTGGATTTCCGGACAGACCGAATGCCGCCCCTGAACTCGGGTTCGTGGCCGTAGAACTGCTACCAAGCGGTAGCGTTTGTCGATAGCCACCGATCGGTCGCACTTCATAAATTGACACCGAGCGGTAGCACAAGCACAATGGAACCGATCGGTAGCAATGGTGAGGACTAGACGTGCTTGTGAGATCCATCGGCGAGGCAGCCGCGCAGGTCCGCGGTTGCCGGCTGGCGCTGCGACTCAGCCAGGACCAGCTCGCACAGCGAGCGGGCGTGAGCCGGAAATGGGTTTACGAGTTCGAGGCGGGTAGACCGCACGCCGAGCTCGGACACCTTCTACGTGTACTCGACGCCCTCGATCTCCAACTCGACGTCTCACCGAGGATCGGCCCGGCCGACTCGGCGCCGGGTGTGGTCAACCTAGACGCAATCCTCGAGCGGCACCGCGATGGCTAGGACGAGCGAACTTCCGGACACACTCGTCGTGGCCCTCGGTGGCGCTGTCGTGGGCACCCTCGCGCGGCAGGCGAACGCGACACTTCGATTCGACTACGACGAGTCCTATCAGGCCAACCCCGAGGCGACTCCCGTGTCGCTCTCGATGCCCCTCGCTGTGCGGACGCACCAGGATGGCCGCGGCCGGCGCATCGTCACCAACTTCCTCTGGGGGCTCCTGCCCGAGAACGACGCCGTGCTGGCGCGCTGGGGCCGCCACTATCAGGTGTCCATCTCGTCTCCGTTCCCGCTCCTCTCGACGCCTGTCGGCGAGGATTGCGCGGGTGGCGTCGCTTTCTGCCCACCTGACGATCTCCCGCGCTTGCTCGACCGACCCGGGCACATCGACTGGCTTACAGACTCAGAGGTCGCTGGCAGGATCCGGGAGCTTCGCCGCGATCAGACCGCCTGGCTAGGACGCACCTTCACGGGTCAGTTCAGCCTCGCGGGAGCGCAGGCCAAGACGGCCCTTCTGTACCGGGACGGAAAATGGGGAGTGCCGTCGGGCGGGGCCGCGACGACCCACATCCTCAAGCCCGCGGTTGCCGGGCTCGACGATCACGATCTCAACGAGCATCTCTGCCTCGCTGCCGCCCGTCATGCCGGGCTGGTGGCTGCGCGTTCCTGGGTCGGCACGTTCGAAGACCAGTCGGCCATCGTGGTCGAGCGGTACGACCGGATCGTCGAAGGATCTCTCGTGCTGCGTATCCACCAGGAAGACGTCTGCCAGGCCCTCGGCATCGCACCCGCGGCTAAGTATCAGCGCGACGGCGGTCCCGCTCCGGCTGACATCGCCGGGCTCCTCCGCCGTTGGGTTACACCTGCCGCCGCCGGGGACGCTGCTGTTGGGAGGTTTGCCGACGCGCTCATCTGGAACTGGATCATCGCAGGCACGGACGCCCACGCGAAGAACTATTCGGTCCTTCTGTCGGGGCCCCAGGTTCGTCTTGCGCCGTTGTACGACGTGGCCTCGGCGCTTCCGTATGGTGCGCACGAGAAGAAGCTTCGCTTCGCGATGAAGATCGGTGGCGACTACGACGTGTACCCGCGATACAACCGCTGGCCGGCGGTGGCAAAGGAGCTCGGCCTGGATCCCGACCGCCTGGTCGATCGCGTGCGCGAGCTTGGTGAGGCTGCGCCGGACGCGTTCTCGGCCGCAGCTGCCGAGCCCGATGTCAAGGGGCTCGCGCGCCCGTTCCCGACGAAGCTCGTCGACATCGTTGCCGATCGTGCCCGGCGGTGCGGTGCGCAAGTTTCGGCGAACCCGGTCTGAGTCGTCGTTCCAGCCGGTGCGGTACCGCGTCAGGCAGGCGGAACCTACCTGAATGGCCGGCGTGAATGGAGTCGGGCCGACACTTCAAGGGTAGAGGTTCGAGGCGGCGCCTCATGGCAGGAACGCCTAGCCACGCGTTGACCGGGGGCGCGCGGCTCACGGCCAGGATTTCTCAGCGTCCAACGGTCGTCAGGCCGGGCTGGGGCTTCGTCTCTCGGCGTAGTCCTTGAGCCAGGCCACGATCTGATCATGGTCGTTCAGGACCAGCCGCCACTTGTACGAGAGATGCTCCTCCTTGGCCCCTTTGGTGAATGCCGAGGTGGTTGCGATCATCCCCCTGGTCGCCCGCTTGTCGTCCACGACGTGGAGCAACTCCCGGACCACAGAGACGCCGACTCTACGATCCTCTTTGTAGCGCTTGGCCTGAACCAGCATCATGTCGGGAAGATCGGACTTGTTCCTGACAGCGACGATGTCGATGCCCCCATCTGCACCCATCGGCGTCAGTTGAACTTCCCAACCTTGCTTGTCCAGCAGTTCCGCGAGGAGTTCTTCAAAGAAGCGGTCCGGGACTCGATACAGCTCCTCGTCATGCGCCGACAGGTATTGGATCACGCGGATGCTTGCCGCAGTGACGGGGACGATCGAAGCCACTGTCCCGGCTCGCCGCGCCGGTTGTAGGAAGAGCAGCTTCAGGATGGCATCTTCAAGTCGGTCGAAAGGGAACGGCTTCTCCAGGTAAGTGACCTCCATCGGAAGATCGAACCGAGACTCGAACCTCTCGCGCGTCATGGCCGAGCTTACGATGACCGGAACCTCAGGGCGGACGCGGTAGACGCGTTCAAGCACCTCGAACCCGTCCGGCCTCGGCATCACCAGGTTGGCGAGAATAACGAGGTCCATTCCCTTGAGGTTCTCCGGATCGAACCGGCGGTTGTCAGTCGCTTCGACGATGACGGAGAACGGCGGAGCCACCAATCTCGCCGAGAACATCCACTCGATCCAGAACTCCTCGCCGGCCTCATACACGAGTAGCGCCCGTCTCTGGAATCGCACGTTGCCAGCTTCGGCCACCGTCTACCCCCTGACTTGGACTAGTGGTCGCCGGCAGTTGCGTTTGCATCCTGCAGCGGGCGGGAGTCCGCCGACATCCTAGCCCGGTCTCTTCTGATCTGTCGGTTGACCACGACCCAGTTTGGAAGACGACAAGGGTCCGTTTGACGATGGAAGGTCTTGTATTGCCGACCTAACTGTCGACGGAAGGACGCCATACAAGTTGGACCAGTGCCGACTCCGGGCTACCGCTCACAGTCATGCTGCCCGGGTTGGTCACTGAGGGTGAGGCGACCACTCGACCTCCTGCCAACCTGACCACAGTACTGTAGCCCGTGGTGTCGGCCGACACCCAACATGTTGTCGCTAGCGGCTGAGGGCCGCGGATGGGAATGCCCACAGGGGGGTTCGTCATGAGACAAGTAGCGCTCTCGCGAGCTGAGAAGGAACAACTGGCCGCTGCGTTCAAGTCAGAGGGCGATCTGGACGCTCGTCTCAAGAGGTTTGCCGATGCCGCGAGAGAAGAGTACCTGCGCATGATGCTCGGCCAGAAAGTGTTCACGCGCGGACAGGATATGCGCGAGTACCGGCTCTTCCTCTTGATCCAGCATGGCGCGTTCGACGATGGATTGCTTCCAGACGAGCGGGTCATCTCCGCCTTGTTCCAAACAACCCGGACCCAGAGTCGAGGGCTCTTGCGGGCCGTGATGTCGAAGTACCAATACGACCTGCGAGTCGCGATTCAGAAGACGCTCGTGAAGTGCCTCCAGGGCGCGAAGCAGTACGGAGACGAGTGGAACATCACGATTGAGTCCGACAACATTGTCGATGAGCTCAACCGTGCCCTCGCGGACATCAACGGCAATCTGGAGCAGATCTCGCGGGCTCGGGATACCGTGACGACATACGTAATATCCCAGGCTTCCTATGTGGCCCTGTCAGACAAGTTCTTGGCTGCGCCCTGATGGCCGATGTGTTGAGCGCAATGTCGCTCTTGGTGACGATGATTGCGTTGTTGTATTCGGTCTGGTACAAGGAAATCCAGGATGAGGTTGAGCTGAAGCCCCTTCGGATGAGTGCGAACCGAACCGGCCAGATTGCCGGAGTCAAGAGGACGCTCCGAACGCGGAGCCTGCCGCTTGCAGCCGCGAGCATGCTGCTCCTTCTCGTCCTCGTACCGGAACTGATGGCGGTTATCCAGTCCGCCCTTCGGGCTGTCTCCAGCGGGTTGTCCGGTTCGTGGCCCCGATACGACACCCTGGCGGCCGTCTTCCTCGTGGCCTATTCATTCCTCGTCGGGCTGGCTGGACTTGCCGTGCGTCAGGTGCTCGACCTTCGAAGGAAGCTGGCAGACCTTCAGGGTCCGGACCTATGAGTCGGTAGTTGGAAGGCCCGAGCGATCAACTCGGCGGCTGGGCGCGCTCCCCCAAGTATTGGGTCCATTCCAGGCCGCCATTGGATCGGAGCCACTCCACGCAAAGTGCGAAGTTCGGGGCCTGGTCGAGCCTCGCCAACAGGCCGCCTCGTCTCTGAAGTCCATTGAGGTCCGCGAAGGCAAGGTACTGGCTCAGAGTTCGGCGAACCAGCCACGCGAATTCACTGACGAGACCCTCATCAATCGAGGGGGGATTCTCGCCATGAACCGCCGCTGACCGAACCTTGTCGTACAAGAGGTATGTCTCACTGGGGTGCTCGAATTGGCCGTCGATGATGTGGCTCAGAACCATCTGCCTCAATGAAAGCTCGTGCCCCTTTTCGGCCGCGGACTTCCTGCCGAGCAGCGCCTCAAGAGCAAAGAACAGAAACAACAGAGATATGAGCGGCTCGCTAGCAAACATGGCCCGCTCGATCCAACGCGTCGCTAGATCGGCCTGCCTCTCAAGGTCGGACTCGGGCTCAAGCGGGAGCCGAGATACAGGCTGAATCTCCGCTAGGCCCACAAGTCCAGTGCTGAGCCCAAGGTCGTAGACGGCGGCGGGAGCTGATTGCCAGCCGGCAATGTGGCCGCCAAACGAGTAACCGTCAGCCACCGTGAAGCGCAACTGTCGATCGCGCAGATTGAGATTCTCGTGTAGGGCAATCCTCAGCAGCCGGAGTGAGTGCTCAACGTTCGCGCGCGCCCTTGCAGCCATGCGCCCCAGGTCGGTGCCTTCGATTGCCACCTCGACGACGCATCCTACCGGCGGCTGGAGGATGAACCGTCCAAGCGCAGGCGGGACCCGTTCGTCACTCACAGGAATGAAGCGCTGGCCCAAGAACGTGACTTCGGCGGCAACGGTCAGGTATTCGACCGTTAGGTAGCACAGGCGCCGCATGGGCACCTTTCCGTACGTGGAGACGAATGCGGGTACGTTGTCGCGGCTGCGATTGGCGCTGCACTCGAAGAGGAATGCGACCGCCGTTTCGCGGACTTTGTCGCGAAGATGCTCGAACCGAGGATCTCTTGCAAGGACGTACTCAAGATCGGCGAGCGCATCGTCCTGAGCCTTGCTCAACTCGATTTCCCCGTGCTCGGGGCCGTCGGGATGGTCGAAGCGCGCAACGGTGGCATTAGGGTGAGGAGCGGCCCGAACTGAACTCTGGAGCCGGGCCAGTAGGGCTTCGGAAGTTCCTAGTCGGGCCGTCACCATCAGCCGATCCTCACCGCGACCGGCGACTATCCATTGGATGGTCGCCTCTGGCAGTCGTAGCAGAGGACCCGACCGGCGAAGCGCACCGCGTTCGCCTCGCAGTAGGCGGCAACCTTCGGGCTGACGAATGACCCGCATGAGTCACACGACTGACCTGGGGCCGGTCTCGCGACCGAGGGAGGGGATATGGCTGCCACCGGCTGGGCAACTCCGGGAGTGAGGCCAAACCTAGCTGCCCAATCGACTTGACTAGGTCGGTGAAGTGCGACTAACTGCCGGCTGATGTCCTCCAGCGTCCCCATGCTGACGAGGCGAGTGATCGAGCCCAGTGTGCTCAAGGCGCTCGTCTGGTCGATCTGCCTCTCGATCGTCGTAGCGAGCTGGTCTACCTTCACGACCGTGTCGAGCCCGTCGACACGTGCCGCAGCAGCTCGGCTCCTCGGGCGCGAAATCTTGGCGCGGCTTGAAACGAGGATGAGGCTGCGCAACTGAGGCTTGAGCTTCACGCCCAGCCGCCTGGGCAGCTTGACCAGGTCTTTGTCGAAAGCCTCGTTCAGAACGACCATGTGCTTGCGGTTCTGCTCGACAGGCGACGCGATGCCGTGCGACTTGCCGTTCCAGAAGGCGACCCATTCGCCCTGTTCGTTTACGCCGACCCCTTCGGCGAAGTGCTTGCTCTCGAACACCCAAATCTCAAGGAGACGGTCAAGAAGAAGATGGTCGATCTGTGCAACCCGCCCATCAACTTCGATCCGGATGTCGTGAATGACCATCAACTTATCCGAGTCGCCGTAGTGGAAATCGATCTCGTATGCCGCTTCGCGCTCGCCGGCGAGACCTGCACGGATGTTGCGGATCTCTTGCTCGATTCTCTGCCTCGTGGACGCGTACAGATCAGTCCGCAAGAGAAGAGTCGCTAGAGCGTCGAGGTTGTGTTGCTTGTCATCCGCGGGCTTGATCAGCACCGCCATCCCCTTGTCCGGCTAGACATCCAAGACGCTGGGTTGAGTCTACGGTCCCACATCACGAAGCTGCGGCCTCCTCCACCAGGAGTGACCCAAAGGCTGAGCCCTCTGCGACCAAAGCCTCGAGCTTGTCCGCGTTGACTGGCTCAATGGAGGAGAACTCCCTCCCGGACACGGCTGCGAAGATCGGGCGGCCCAGCGCGATGGCAACGATAGCCCCGTCGGCGCGCAGCCGGACTCCGGCACCCCTTCGGTACGAGAGCGCTGCGCGGGCCAGAGCGACGGCGCGTGGGTCGGTTAGCACATTGCCGAGTCCTTGAGCGCTGACTTCCACTCCATACAAGGGGTGAGCGACCCTGTCGATCTTCACGTGTCCAGTCCCGAGTAGTGCCGAGATTCGCTCACACCAGTGGTCGTCATCGGTGTAACTGGCCACGAAATCCAGCCGCGCCGATAGTGCATCCTCGGTCACCGCCGAACCGACGAGACTCGATGCCAGAGAGGCTGCTGCTGCCGATGGTCGGAAGACGCCCCAGGCGACACCCGGGATCAGAAACGGCTGCCACTCGAAGAAGGCGTCCGTACCGGCGTCCCGCAAGGCGGCATAAGCGAGTGCAGCGGCAACCTCCGGCGCCGGAGTCTCGGCCAGGGCGGCCAGGGCGGGCGCTCGCTCGTCCTCAGTCATACCGCCAAGGTATCCGGTGGCGCGTTCGCGTCTGATGAAGGCACCGAATAGGACCCCTAGCAGCTTCACCAGGCGATCGCGTTTGATCCAGCCCTGAGGCCAGATTTCCGCAATGGCACTCAGCAGGGCGCTGTAGTGCCGGACCTGCGCCGTCTCCCCGTACCACCTGGAGACTCGATTATCGGTCAAGGCCAGCGACCAGCGAACGAGGACGTTATAGGCGCGCAAGCCGACCTTCGGCTCGCCTGGGCCGTCGGACGGCGGCCGTTCCACCTGGGTCCCGTCGATTAGCCGGAGAACGGTGGGCGACGGGGCGCGATGGAGCATTTCCTCCAGAAGCCAGAGCAGCTCGTCATCGGCAAACACACGGCTGCCGAATCGGTGGTAACCGGCGGAGCGGGGGTCTGCGTCCAAGCCGTCGCGCAGGAGACGCTCCCAGAAGGTGTCGTCTACCTCGCCCTCATCGACTTCGCCAGCCTGAGCGTGACGCCCGGCCGGAGTATCTTCGATATCGAAGAGACCCAGGCTGTTGAGCCCCGCCATGAGACGTCCGAGCGGATGGTTCATATCCATCGCTTCCATCTCGCGGGGCCGATCTGGTCCGGGATCGCGGGAGCGAAGCGTCGCTTCAAGGTCGGCACGGATGTCGAGCGGCACCGAGTTGGAGAGGCGCTCGCCCGAGGTGTCTTCAAGCCAGACCAGGTCGGGAATCTGGTCGCCGAGCGTCTCGACCGATGTACCTCCCCTAATGCCGACGCGAATCGATCCGTCGGTCAGAAAGGCAGAGCCGGGGTCCGGCCTAGCCGCGACGGTGATCCTGCCGTCATACCCGAGCGTAGCGGCGATCAGTCGGGTCCTTGGCAAAGCCACCTCGCTCGAGCGCTTGAACTCGAACTGGTGCATCGACTCAATCCCGAGCGGTGTCATGGTGGAGTCTGGCGGGACCAAAAGAGCCCTAGCGTCGGCCGACGCCATCTGCCAGACGACGCCCGCTTCGGCGTTCCCGGTCAGGGCGGTCTTCAGGAGCGCCGGTGAGGACGCGTTCGCGGAGCCCGAGAGGACGGTAGCGTTGTCTCCATCGAGGAGTCCGAACAGCTTGGCGTGGACGAACGCCTCGGGTTCGACAGCGAAGACCTGGTAAGGCCGCCCCCCGGAATCCAGCAGGCCCACCAGCTTGGCCCCGTCCACGCTGGTTGGCAGGCCAAAGTAGCCGACGATCTTCCGCGGCTGGGAGCCTTCGATCAGGGCCGATAGTGCGGTCAACTCGGAATCGAAGAAGGGCGCCTCGAAATGCAGCTCGTCAATTGGTACCGTGGCCCCGGCGCGACCTGCCATCCGTAGGAACTGCCCCAAGATGGGGCTGCGCCAATTGGTGATGAACGGCGAACCTGTCGTGTCCGATGGCAACCAGCGGAGCTGCCCTAGCAGCGCGCCCCAGCGCAGGCGGAGCAGCGGCTCGTCCACGAAGGCCACGAGCTCGTTCATCCACTCACGCCAAGATGCGAATGCCGGGCCGTCCTGCTCAGAGTGGAACCGGCAGTAGATCTCTTTGCCGTTGTCGAAGCCGCCGAAGCCGACGTTGCCCGAACCCACCAGGAGGACCCCCTCCCGGTCGTTGGCGAGGAGGATTGTCTTGGGGTGGAACACGCCTGCCGGCAGGGCGACGCCCCGTATCAGGTAGGTTCGACCTGCCCCTCGGATGCTCCACCGCTCGCCCGGCCCGATGCCCGCCCACGTCCGCGACAGGCGGTCCTGATCCGCCAGCACCACGGTGTTTAGTGGCGGCTCGCCCAGCCGCCGGGCAAGAACCGTTTCGAGAAATGGCGGCTCGAAGGTGTACGTGGTCATCCAGCACACGGTCCAGCGGGCCGTGAATTCGGCGAGGACCTTCATTCGCCGAACGCTCGTGCCACCAGGGCCACGCCATCCGGAGTCAGGACCGGCTGCCCGTCTGCCGGCTGCCAGAACTCGATGTCCTTGGTCAGGCTCTTCAGGGTTCGTGCTCGGATGTTGCCCGGGTCCGTCCACGAGAACGGGTGGCCGTAGAAGCGAAGGCTGCCCATCTCCCAGCGGAAGCGGAAAGTGAATTCCGGGAGCTTCGAGTACGCGATGCGTTCATGGGTCCGGATGACGAAATGATTGAGAAGCCAGGCCAGGGACTCGGCAACCGTGGGGTTGTCGGCGAGGTGAAGATCGAACAAGGCCATCATTCGAATCAGGCCGGGCTGCCATTCGCCGTCGATCCGGCCGAACTCGCCCCAGTCCGGGCCGGAGGCCTCGGCCTCAGGTAGAGCCGCTCGAACGAGGAGCATATGGCAGATCCCGGCAACCGCGGATGTAGCCGCCCTCGGGTCGCCAACCAGGCTCGGCAGGTCGGCCGGCAAGAAGCCCAGCCTCAACTCTTCGTCGAGATCGCGGGTCAGCCGGCCGGCGTGGACGTCTATCTCAGACTCGCCCACCCTCACCTTGGCACTGGCCAGCTCATTGATGGCACTGGCCAGCTCCTCGTGGGTAAGACCTGCTCCAGTGTCGCGATTCAGCAGCGCCGGCCCGGCGTTCCGCCACACAATCATGAGTGCCATCTGAGCCCAATGGCCGGCTGCGACGACTGCCCAACGTGAGAGAGTGCGCGTGTACGCGGCCCCGGTGATCCGCGGCGTCTCCACGAACGCCCGCCATGTTGCCCGCCGAAGGTCCTCGTCGGACGTGCCCACGTCTTTGTCGCGGCTCAGCAGGTCGAGGAATAGGGCGATTCCTTCTCGTCTGGCCCGAACCTCCGCCGGATCGACCGACGAGTCAGGCTCCAGAAGTACCTGACGCAGCAGGTCCCGTTCTTGCGGGAAGTCGACCAGCCGGCACAGGCAGGCCTTCGAGGCATAATCGACCAGCACGTCCTCGGGGATGGGTTCGTCGTTGTCGATGAAGCCCTCCGTGACGTAGCGCGTGTCGGCGATAGCCTGGCCGAAGGCTTGGGCGAGGGCGATGGCGCGGCCCGGGCGCCTGACGACGTCTACTGGCGTCGGGACCTCCCCCAACAGAGTCCCTGCAGGAGCGACGATGCCGAGCCTGGTCATCGGGCTGCCGTAGTAGAGACCGTATCCGCCGCCGTCGCTATCCACCGATATGCCCCGTTCATAGCTCGCAGGGTGAGTGGCAGTGGCGCGACTAGCGTTGTTCGCGCCTACGGCGCTGGAACCGCAGTGGTTTGGACACAGCCTTACAGCCAGCGCGTATTCGTAGTCGCGAGCCCTGACGTAGTTCTGGAGGGCTCTATTCGTGGGCGTGCGCCGCAGGTCTTCGTAGCGCTGCAGCAAGTACGCGTAGAACGAGAAGTAGCGGGCTCTTTCCGAGAGGGCCAGGATGCCGGGCAGCAAGCGACCGATCACTCGATCCTGCGTGATCGTCTGTATACCGAGGGGGTCCCCGCCGGTCTTGAAGACGGACGAGCGCTCGATCCACTGCGGCCCGGTTGGGTTCGGCTCGCTCACGGCCCCAATCTCCATGTCCACCTCTCTGCGATGCGGTAACCGCCTACGATGTCGTCCGGGGGCAGCCCCAGCGACCGGTTCTCATCCCAAAGCGTCCAGCTTACGGATCAGAGCAGCTGTCTCAGGGTCGGGTTCAACGACCTCCGGCACTTCTTCATGGCTGTATGACACCCACCGGACGCCTCTGCTCTCGATACGATCGTAGAAGTAGACCGCATCCTGTACTGACTCAGGGCTTCGCCGCAGTCGAATGAGCGGCGCCAGTCTCAGCATCAGCGACGCGTCGTCCTCGATCATGTAGAGGCAGCCATCCTCGGGCCAGTCCCTCACCTTGACGGACCCGCGTCGGAACAGAGCCCTGGATCCAGTGAGGTGCTCGACGCTCGCTGAGATCACGCCGGCCTTAAGACTGCCCTGGCCAGCTCGGACGAGTTCCCATCCGGTGAAGGCGTCAGAAAGGGCCTCGCGAAGTTTGGCCAGCGTTCCCTCCGCCTGGGTCAATCGGCGCTCCCACTCCGCAGGTCCGACCACCGCCGCGTGCCCAATCCAGTTGCGCCGGTACTCGGCGGCTTCCTGCTCGAGCAGACGCACAACCGTCTTGCTGGCGATGGCGTTCAGTCGCTCTATGTCTGAAAGGGCAAACAGCTCCTGGGCCTTGGTTGGATCCGACGCAACGAGCTGACGAGTCTTGGCGGCCAGACGAGCTAAGAGGTTTGCCCAGATACCAATCGACGCTCGGTCGTATGGGTCTTTCGCAGTTCCTGTCCGGATCGCGTCCTGAAGTAGTCCTGGGTCGCGCTCGAGAGCCGAATAGTGGATCTCGACAAGTACGACGACCAGGGCCTCGAACAGGTTCACCAAGAAGCGGCAACGGCGCTCTGCATCGTCCGAGGCTCGATAGCGCCAGATGACGGAAGCGAGCGGATACGGCAGGGACTCCATCCATCGCTCGAAGCCGTCTCCTTCGAGCACCCTACCCAGGCCCGCCTCGATCTTGGCGACGCTGAGCGGGCGATCCCACAGCTCCTTCTCCAGAGCTTGGAGACTCAGCCCCAACTCTGAGAGTCGTGAACTAAGCCGCACGGTCGCGCGCTGCTGCTCAAGACTGGCGGGCAGGTAGAACTCGCCCGCCGTCAGGCTCTCGATGGAGATCTGGGGGATCGTGGTCCCCGAAGTCAGCTGCCGGCGGACCCGCCGCCCGAGGGCTGAGCCAAGGAACGCGGCCACATACTCGCTCTCAGCGATCTCCGGGTTGATCTGCACCTGGATGTAGTTCTGCGGCTTGATCTGGAACTGATCAGGCGAAGTCACGGCGGAAGACGTACCAAGCTTGGGCACGTATACGCAGTTGGGAAGCGATGGGAAAGCCTCGCCGGTGGCCCTAGGCCGCTTCACCGACACAGCCAGTTTCTCCACCGCGACGGCCTGAAGTCCGCTTCGACGAGCGGCCTCGCGAAGTTCGAGCAGGGCGAAACTCTGTCTCGGCGGGACCAGATCCGTGCGCGGCACTAGGCGACCGAGCTCCGGGAGGGCTCCGTTGCGGCGCGCCCGTAGGTTGGCCAGCAGGATCTCCTGGTCAGCCTGGGCGTCAACCTGACCCAGGAAGACCGAGTCCTGAGACTCCTGGGTGAGGACCACCACGTTCAGCGGAATAGACAGTCCCGCGAACGTCCGGGTTGGCAGAGCAAGCACAGCTGTGATGCCGACTCCGGCGGCCTGCAGACAGGCTTGCGTTGATAGCCCGTCCGTAGTCCGAAGAAAGCCGTCCGGCAGCACCACGAGCATCGACCCGCCTGGGCTCAGCTTCAGCGCGGCTTGGACAATCATCGTGTAGGTCGCGCTGGCCCTCAGGTTGAGACTTCGGTCTGGCACCGACAACGTTCTCGGTGGCAGGCCCAGAGGCGGCGATCCAACGACGAGATCAAACTGGCCGATGTCGGTGTCCAGAAGCTGCCCAGCGTCGCCGAGAAGCCATTCGATGCGCGGACTCGGGAGCAGCTCGGCCGCCAGTTCGTGGACCTCAGTGTTGATCTCGATCCCGACACCCTGCTGAAGTCGACCGGCATCGTCAAAGTCTCGGAGCGTCAGACCTAACCCGGCCCACGGATCGAGTACGCGAAGGTCCGACCGATCGCCGGCCAGGGCAACCATGAAGTCGGCGACGAAGATGGGATCTGCGATCTCGGGGCCACTCCGGTCATCGGCTATGAGATGAGCGCAGTCCCGCCAGTCCTTGATGAAGCCCTTCCGGATAGCTTCGCCAACCACGGCGACCGCCCCTGGGAAACGCGCGCCGCGGACATCGTCGGCGAGCTTCCACCGCAACTCCGACCAGTTGACCGCGCTCTCCATTGGACCGCCCCACTGCTACGTTGCGTCGCCCGTTGCCCGCGCCTGAGTGAAGACTCGGCGCAGGTAGTGGTTCATCACGATTGACTGGAACGCGGGGTCGTCGAGGATGCGCTGGAAGATGTCCGCGTTATCGTCCATGCGGCCCGCGATGCTCTTGAGGAAGACGTCCGCGAAGACCAGCTTGAAGTTCTCGATCGGGTTGGCGCGAGCCTGCGCGACGAGCTGTGCATCACCGAGCCACGTCGTCTCCAACTGGTCGAAGAACAGCTGATCGGCCGGCCCAAGGGCGGTGCCGAAGTGGTCGTT
>Ga0182017_10000888_pt1 | contig 23418 bp, 13 predicted proteins | sample 712E3DmetaG_FD_120492 | JGI IMG/M metagenome (GOLD analysis project Ga0182017, IMG submission 120492) | Permafrost microbial communities from Stordalen Mire, Sweden - 712E3D metaG | ecosystem: Environmental > Terrestrial > Soil > Wetlands > Permafrost | place: Sweden: Stordalen | collected... | reverse complement strand
GCGGCTCATGACGTGGACGTGCTTACCATACAGTGGTTGTTGGTCTCCGAGGAAAAGCCGCTACAATAGTGGGTGTAAGGCGGGTTCGGCGCCATGGCCATCTTCGATTCATCCCAGCGACGGAAAGGCTCCTCGCTCGGCCGATGGGCCGCACTGGCCGCGCTCATCCACTTGCAACTCCTGCTGGTGGCCGGGGTGGTGCTCCACATCTGGGCCCCGCGCGATGCCGACATTGTGGCGGCGCGGCAGCGGGCTGCGGCCGAGGGCCCGGCCGAGCCCATATCGGTTAGTACGGTTGACGATGATACCGCGCGCAAGCTCATCGCCGACATGGAGCGCCTGGAGGAAAAGGCAAAACAGGAGCAGTTGAAGAAGGAGGAAGAGTCGACCAAGGCACCTGGGCAGGTAGTGGACTTGGCCCGGCCGCGCGAGGAGAAGCGGCCCGAGAGCGCGCGCTTTGCTGCCGAGTACGATTCCTCGGTCGAGCACGAAACCCGCAAGTACGGCAAGTTCGATCCCAACGAGCTGCAACGGTCACGCGGGGAGGGCGATCGCAACCGGGCAGCGGTGCCTGAGCAGGCGAGTTCGCCTCGGCCGCCGGGATCGGCGGGTGCCTTAGCCATGCGCACACCGCCGCACAGGAGGCTGAGCGCCTTGTCAAGCCCGGGCGATCGCGACAAAGTTCCTGGCGACACGGGCGAACCGGTCCCGGGACCATCGGATCCCGAGGGACTCTACGCCCCGTCCGGCGGCGGTGGGCCGCGTCGGGCTCAGTCGCTGGCACGCGAAGGCGAGCCCCTGTTCTCGCCCGGCCCCGGCTTGGCCTCGCTCATGCCCTCGGAAGAGGAGGTCGCGCGCGCGGTGGGCAGCGGAACCCAGGACTACTTGCGCGACGTTGACGAGGGCGAGGAGACGGCGCTCAATGCCAAGCGTTGGAAGTTCGCCACTTTCTTCAACCGGGTCAAGGAGCAGGTGCAGAACCACTGGAAGGCGGGCCAGGAGTACCAGCGCCGTGATCCTACGGGCGCCATCTACGGGGCGCAGGATCGTTTCACGCTGGTCCACGTCCAGCTTCGTTCCGATGGCTCGCTGGCCAAGGCCTCGGTGGCCCAGACCTCCGGGGTGGACTTCCTTGACGACACGGCCATCGAGGCATTCAAGCAGGCCCAGCCGTTTCCTAATCCGCCACACCAGCTGGTGCGGGCAGGTCTCATCGATTTCGATTTCGGCTTCTATGTCGAGATCTCCGGGGCACCGCGCGTGAGGTTCCTGCGCTACAAGATGTAGCCAGGGCTCTGCCCGTCGTCACGTGCTAGCGTGGGCATGCCGAGCGGAGTATCCTGTCCTATAATTCCGCCTCGGACGGGTAGCCCGAACGATCCCCGTGAATGAGAAGGAGAGCACATGAGAAAAGTAGGTGCCTTGGTTATCGTTGGCCTTTTCGCGGTTGCGCAGGGCTGCGCTAAGAGCCCCAGCACAACACCCACGGGTGGTAGCAGCGGCGGGACCAGCACGGCTGCCAAGGGCGGCAGTGGCGGGACCAGCACGGCTGCCTCAGGTGGCAGCAGCGGCGGGACCAGCACGGCTGCCAAGGGCGGCAGCGGCGGGGCCAGCACGACGGCCAGCGGCGGGGCCCCGGGTTCCGGCGGATCTTCTGCTTCGGGCGGCAATAGTGGCGGGACCAGCACGACCGCCAGCGGGGGCAGCAGTGGCGGCAATACCGGCACGACAGCCTCAGGCGGCAATGGCGGCGGGACCGGCACGAACGCCAGCGGCGGCAGCGGCGGGACCGGCACGAATGCCAGCGGCGGCAGCGGCGGGACCGGGACGAACGCCAGCGGGGGCAGCAGCGGCGGCGATACCGGCAGGACATCCACCGGAGGTTGCGTCTGCGTTGGCGGAACTGGCACGGGCACGACGGGTGGTGGCGGAGGCGGGACCAGCACGGGCGCCGCGGGAGGCAGCACGGGCGGCCGGGGAGGCAGCGGCGGTGGGGGAGGCAGCGCGGGCGCCGCGGGAGGCAGCACGGGCGGCCGGGGAGGCAGCGGCGGTGGGGGAGGCAGCGCGGGCGGCCGGGGAGGCAGCGGCGGTGGGGGAGGCAGCACGGGCGGCAGGGGAGGCAGCGGTGGTGGGGCGGGCGGGACAGCCTCGGGAGGCAGCAGCGGCAGTGGGGCGGGCGCGGGAGGCACTGGTAGCGGGGCGGGCGGGACAGGCTCGGGAGGCAGCGGCGGCGACACCGGCACGACATCCTCTGGAGCTTGCGTCTGCGGTCCTCCCGTGTGCGAGCTGCCGGACTGTCTGAAGAACCTCGGCGCCGACTGCGTCGAAAGTGGAAGCTGTACCTCGCAGGCGGATTTGGCCACCGGCAGCTCGAACAGCTGTTACAGCAACGGGGTAACCGAGATCATGGTCCACAACCCGCAAACTGATGACAGAACCCTGACCGTGAAGAAGGCCGGCTCGACGTGTTTTTCGACGGAGTTCAACGGGAACGACTTCTACAACGGCGTAGGAAACATAACCGTGATGGACGCTTCCGGCGCAACCGTAGGGAGCGTGGCGTATGACTACGCGGGCGACTTCTACAAAGTCACTTGCACGGGCGGTCAGGAAGTGGCGCTCGATCAGTCTTGCGCGAACGTCTGGCCAGTATCCGTGTTGATGGGTTCACACTGCGAGGAGGGAGGCTGTACGCCGTAGCTACAGCCCGTCGGGAGATTCCGGGCCGGGCGAAGGGCCGGCCCGCGGATCGCGGGTCGCGTGGGCGAGCGCGATACCGGATGCGCTAGATCGAGGATGCACCCATAGAGGCAACGCAGGCCTTCTTGCCATTGTACCCCTTCCCTGCCACCGGGCAGGGATTCATGCTAGGAAGTCAAGCCTTGCGGACCCAGCGCACCTTCCTTCTGCTCCACACCAGGGATCTGGTTCGCCTCCGTTTCCGGGGCGCCGCCCTGGGATTGGCCTGGAACATCCTGCAGCCCGCGCTTTTTCTCGTGATGCTCGGGTTAGTGTTCGCGGTGGTGAACCGGTCGAACTACGGCGACTTCGTTGTGTACCTGTTCGCCGGCCTGGTACCCTGGCGCTTCTTCGAGCAGGCTTGCGACGCGATGACCGCGTCCATCGCGTCGAGCGCGGTTTTCACCCGGGGGTTCTGCGTCCCCTATTTCTATTTTCCGGCCAGCGAGCTCGGCGCGCAGCTCACCGACTTTCTGGTCAGCTTCGTCACCTTGCTGGCGGTGTTGCAGGTCTTCCATGCGTCCTGGCATTTGCAGATGCTGATCCTGCCCTTCAGCGTGCTGGTCTGGGTGCTGATCACGGCGGGCGCCGGTCTGTGTCTTTCCGTGATCTTCGTGTTCTTTCGTGACATTCGGCCCATCGTGCAGATGGGGCTGATGCTGGCCTTGTTCTCCTCCACCGTGTTTTTCAAGCCGGCAACCCTGTCTGGCCGGGCTGGGCAGATTTGGCTGACGGTGAATCCGGTTTGCTACTGGGCAGCGCTGTTTCAGAAGCCTATCTACTACGGCGTCTGGCCGTCGTCCCTAGACTGGGGGGTCAGTCTGGCCAGTGGCGTTGGTGTGATCGTGCTGGGAACTGTCCTTTATCGATCGCTCCGTCACAAGTTCTACTTCTACTTCTAGCCCTCATGCCGCCTGCTCTCGAACTTCATGACGTCAGCGTTTGGTTCCGCGACACGAACCTGCGCCACCGTACCCTCAAGCAGGCTTTGGCCCACATGTTCGACCGCCGCCGGCCGGCGGTGGTTGCGGCGCTGGACGGGGTGTCGCTCTCCATTGGCGAGGGCCAGTCGGTCGGAATCATCGGCCGCAACGGGGCGGGCAAGTCCACCCTGCTGCGTGTACTGGGCCAGATCATCATCCCCAACCGGGGCCGGCTGGTGGCACGTCGGCGCGTGGTGCCGCTCTTGGCGCTAGGCGTGGGATTTCATCCCGAGATGACCGGACGCGAGAACTGCTATCTGGTGGGGACCTTGCTCGGGTTCTCGACGGCGCGGACCAAGGAGCGTTTGGCCGGCATCGCGGAGTTCGCCGAGATGACCGAGTTTCTCGATACCCCGGTGAAGAACTACTCTTCTGGAATGTACGCGCGGCTGGCCTTCGCCCTGGTCACCGAGGTGGAACCGGAGGTCTTGCTGCTGGATGAGATCCTGAGCGTGGGCGACGAGTTCTTCCAGCGCAAGAGCCAGGAGCGGCTGCAGCAACTCATGCGCCGAGGCGTAACCACGGTGATCGTCTCGCACAACCTGGACCACCTGGTCTCGCAGTGCGATCGGCTGATCTGGCTGGACGAAGGAAAGGTCGTGGCCGACGGGGCAGCGGCCGAGGTGGCGCGCGCCTACCGGAGTTGTTCGGGCCGCAGCGCTGGCGCGAGAACGGTTCCTTGACATGGGAACCCTGAGAGGGTTCCCATGCCCTCCCGCGATGGTACGCCGCCGGCAAAGCCGGCGGGCTCCCCACGCGCCATAGTATTTGTCCCATGCATCCACCCCGTGCCAGCGGTGCGCAGTCCATCGCCGCCCAGTTGGGTCCCACCAACACCGGGAAAACCCACCGCGCTGTCGAGCGGATGCTGCAGCATGAAAGCGGGATGATCGGCTTGCCCCTGCGCCTGCTGGCGCGTGAAGTGTACGACCGGGTGACCGCGCGGGTCGGCGAGGGGGCGGTGGCCCTGGTCACCGGGGAAGAGAAGCGTCTGCCGCCGCGGCCACGCTACTGGGTCTGCACGGTCGAGGCCATGCCAATAGAGCGGGAGGTGGATTTCATCGCCATCGACGAGGTCCAGTTGTGTGGCCACCGCGAGCGCGGTCATGTGTTCACCGATCGGCTCTTGCACGGGCGCGGTCGGCAGGAAACCTGGTTTTTGGGCGCCGACACCATACGGCCCATCTTGGAGCGATTGGTGCCCACGACGGTCATTGATCGGCGGCCGCGCCTGTCACGCCTTTTGGGCGCAGGCGCCCTGCCGTTGCGCGGCCTTCCTCCGCGCACCGCCGTAGTTGCCTTTTCGGCTGGTGCCGTGTACCGCCTGGCCGAACGGCTGCGCGTGCGGCGGGGCGGCGCTGCGGTGGTGCTGGGCGCATTGTCGCCGCGGGCGCGCAATGCGCAGGTGGCTCTCTACCAGGCCGGCGAAGTCGACTATCTGGTGGCGACGGACGCGATCGGGATGGGACTCAATATGGACGTGGATTGCGTGGCGTTTGCCGAGTTGTGCAAGTTCGACGGCCGGCAGACACGCGAGCTAGACGAGGCCGAACTGGCGCAGATCGCAGGGCGCGCTGGACGGCACCACAACGACGGTCGTTTTGCCACCCTGGCGCCGCTGCCGCCGCTACCGGCCGCGGTCAGCCACGCCATCGAAGACCATCGCTTCCCGGTACAAAGGCGGATTCTTTGGCGCAGCCGCGATCTCGACACTAGCTCGGTGGACGCGCTGGTGGCGTCTTTGCGCCAGCGGCCCTTTGCCGCCTGCCTCGAACTCCAGGACGGGGCCGAAGACACGCGCGCCCTTTTGCGCTTGGCTCAAGACCGGGAGGTGATGGCCCGCACGCGGGACGCCGAGAGCGTCGGCCTGCTCTGGGAGGTTTGCCAGATTCCTGACTATCGCCAGTTACAGCTTGACGACCACTTCCAGCTTCTGCGCTCGGTGTTCTTGCAACTTCAGGGACCGCGCCAGGGATTGGCCGAGGACTGGATCCGATGCCATGTCGACCCGCTCGACGATGCGCATGGTGATATCGACACCCTGCTGGCGCGCATGGCCTTCGTCCGGACTTGGACATACATCACGCACCACACGCGCTGGGTGAACGATGCCCGGGCATGGCAGGAACGCGCGCGGGCCATCGAAGATCGTCTGAGCGATGCCTTGCACGATCGCTTGGTAGCGCGCTTCGTGGATCCCACATCTCGGCGTACGCGCTCGCGCGGGCCGCGCGACGGGTCTTTGGGCGAGCAACTGCGCGCGGTGGTGCCGCCGGCCGAAACCCGGCGTGAGGACGCCGACGCAAGCGCAGAGATTCCGCGCTGGATCGAGGGGTTGGTGGCGGCGGCACACGAGCGCTTCCGGTTGGACGATGTTGGTCGCATTCTGGACGGCGATCGGGTGCTGGCGCGGCTGGCAGCGGGAGTGGATCGCTTGCGGCCCGAGATCACGCTGCTTGTGGACGACCTTGGCGCCGGCCAACGACTGCGTCTGCACCGGCGGCTGCTGGCCTGGACTCGCGATTGGGTGGCACAACTGCTGGCGCCCCTGCGTGACGAACGACTGGCCGGCCTGGGAGCGGCGGGGCGTGGGCTTGCCTATCAACTCGAACAGGGGCTGGGCACGGTTCTGGTCGCTCATGCGCGCGAGCAGGTGCGCGAATTGGCACCACGCGATCGCAGCGCGTTCGGCCGCGCCGGCGTGCGCGTGGGCCAGCAGGTGGTGTTCTCAGCCAGGCTGCTGCAGCCCTCGGCGCTGCGCGAGCGCTCTCTGCTTTGCCAGGCCGAGATGGGCCGCCGGCTCGAGCCACCCAGATCCGACGCGGTGTCGTTCCTGCCCAGTTCCGAGGTAAGCGACGCGACCTACGCAGCCATGGGATTTCCGGTGATTGGGGGCCGCGCCATCCGGGCGGATATTGTGGAAACCGTCGCCAAGCGTGTGGCAGCAGGTGCGCGCCCGGCGGAGATTGCGCAGCGTTTGGCCTGCTACCCCGACGAGGTTGAGCCCATCCGACGGGCGTTGGTGCCGGTGCGCGGGCGTTCGCGCTACTGAAACCGCGCTACCGCACCGGCGCAGCCCCGTCGACGGGAAGGTAGACGCGAAAGACGCTGCCCTTGCCGACCTCGCTTTCGACCTCGATGCGGCCCCCATGCGCGCGCACCAACATGGCGGTGATGTAGAGCCCCAGGCCCAGGGCTTTCTGCTGGCTTCCGTCCCTGGTTCGCGAGCCACGCTCGAACAAGTGGGGCAGCTCCTGCCCGGGAATGCCGACGCCGTGGTCGGTGACCGCTATGCTCACCAACCCGTCGGCGCAGCTTGCGTGGAGGAAGACCTCGTCGGGCGAATTGGAGTACTTGAGCGCGTTGCTGAGCAGGTGCGCCAGGATGCGTTCGAGCCGGTCGGGATCAGCCGGCAGGGACGGCAGACGTCCGTCGAAAGACACCCGGATACGTTCCGTGGGCAGGTCGGCTGCCAGCCGCTCAACCAGTCTGGTGATGAAGATCTGCAGGTCGATGGGTTTCCGGACAAGCTGGAGCTGGCCGCTTTCCAGACGAGCCGAGTCCACCAGGTCCCGGATCATGGTGGCCAGGAGCTGGCCGTTGGCAATGATGGTGGCCACGCGCTTGGCATGGCGATCCCCTGGTGCGAGCGAACGTTGCAGCATCTGCGCCTGCAAGAGCAGGACGGACAGGGGCGTGCGCAGTTCGTGCGACACCGTGCGGACCAGGTCATCACGCTGTTCCTGGACCTGTTGCCAGCGCGTGACCTCGACCAAGGTAGCGACCACCGCGTCCACTTTGTCGTCTGCTCCTCTGATGGGGATTGCACTGACCGATACCGAACGTCGTCCGTGCGGAGGTGGCCCGTTCAGGATGAGCACCTCGTGGTACACGGCCTCGCCACGCAAGGCGCGCGCGGTTGGTCGCTGCTCGGGTGCGACTGGCTTGCCATCGATGGTCAGCACCCTCAGGCCACGCAGGCTTTCTTCGATCGACAGGTCGGCTTGGTCACTGGGCAGTCCCAGAAGTCTCTCGGCCGCTGGGTTGATGCGTTGGATCTTTCCGTCGGGTGCGTAGAGCACCAGGCCATCAGCCATCGCTGCAATTGCCGTGTCCATCTGGCGCAACTCTGCGGCGAGTCTCTCGTCCACTGGATACCTTTCCGCGCCCGAATCCTGCCGCGCAGGCGCTTACCCAATGAATATAGCCGCGGGCGGCGGCCGTGCAACCGTCGGCGTGCCACGACGGCCTTCTGCGAGGCGCCCGGTGGCGTCGCTGCCCTTGCCGCGGGATCAGGGCGAGAACCTCTTGGCGATTGCGCCAATGTAAGGCATGACAGGGAGCATGGGGGCCGATACCACCTTTGCAACCAAGTCGTACTCCGAGATCGAGGCGCGCCGCATTCTGCTCGACGCCCTGAAGGGCCAGGGCGGCCAGTTGACCAAAGCCGACGCGGTCGCCAAGTCCGGCCTTCCGGTGCCGGTCGCCGAGGATGCGCTTGGCGGCTTGCTCAAGGAATTTCACAGTCATCTCGCAGCTACCGAGAGCGGCGAGCTCATCTATCAGTTCGATCCGTCATTCACGCGCAGGGATGCGGTGCCGCTGCGCGAGAAACTGGCCAAGGTCGGGAATGCGCTGTGGAGAGGGTTCACCTTCCTTTTCAAGATCTCCATCGTGACGACGCTGGTCGTGTACTTCGTCTTGTTCGTCGCGATGCTGATCGCGGTGCTATTTGCGCGGCGTAGCTCGGATGATCGCGACAGCGGGGGGGGAGACATCGACTTCGCCTGGCCGCTCTTCTGGATGTGGGGCTGGGGTCCAAGCTTCGACGGTGGCCCCTACCGCCGCCGCCGCCGCCGGCCCCCGGACAAGCCACTTTACAAGAAGGTCTTCGAGTTCGTCTTCGGGCCTGGCAAGCCGCCGGTGGATCCGTTGGCGGAAGAAAAGGAAACCCTGGCCTACATCCGGCAGAAGAATGGCCGCATCGCCGCGGTGGACTTGGTGATGCTGATGGGATGGGATTTTGCCCGTGCCGAGGAGGAGGCCACCCGTCTGCTGGTCAACTACGGCGGCGAGCCCGAGGTCACCGATGGGGGCGTGGTGGTCTACGTGTTCAAAGACATTCGCAAGACGGCGGAGTTGGGCCAGCAACCCGAGCCCGTTGTGCACCGGGCCTGGGAGCGCCTGGAATCGAGGCCGGCGCTGACCGGAAACCGCACCGGTACCAACGTGGCCATCAGCCTGTTTAACGGGTTCAATCTGCTGGCGCCGTTTTGGATCGTACCGGCCTTCGAGGCCGGCATGCGCACTTCGTTCCCTGGGCAGGAGTTCCTGTTGCACGACTATCCCCTGTTGTTCTCGTCGCTGTTGTTCGCGGTTCCGCTTGGTCGCTGGCTGGCCGAGCGGGCGCGCGAGCCGGGCCGGCGCAGGCGCAACGCCCGCCGGCGCCTGCTGCAAACCGTGCTGGCCAAGCAGGGCCAAGCCGCGTCGGTCGAGGAACTGGCGCCCGAGCCTGCCGCGGCCAAAGCGTTGTCCCAGGATCTGGTGGCCCTGGGCGGTGATGTGGTGACCGACGACAACGGCCAGATCCGCTACGCCTTCCCGCGTATCGCCGAGGAGCTTGCGGATGTCGACAAGGCCCGTACCCAGGCCTCGGGACGCGAACGGGATCCGGGGGCCATCGTGTTTTCCTCGAAGGACTAAGCGATCCGCACTGACAGGGCCGAGACGTGACCGACCACGACGAGATCATTCGCTGTTTGCTGGAACGCAACCGTGCTCGGGTCGTGGCCGCGATCACGACCCAGACCGTGCGCGAGATCGCAGGCCGGCACCACCTGCGGGGAGTGGCCGCGGTTGCGTTGGGTCGCGCGGTCACCGCGGGGCTGACCCTGGCCACGCTGACCAAAGACGAGGAACAGGTCACCCTGCAGATTCTTGGCAATGGGCCGCTCGGCAGCATCACTGTGGACGCGCGCTCGTCCGGTCGGGCGCGCGGCTACCTCAGGCATCCCGGCGCAGTTCCCTGGGTCGGCGCATCCGACTTGGCCCGCCTGTCGCTGGCCGAGGCCGTGGGAAACAAGGGCGTGGTTAACGTGATCCGCGATCTGGGCCTGGCACAGAACTACGCCGGTCAGACCGCGCTGCAGACCGGGGAGATCGACAGTGATGTGGAGAACTATCTCTCGACCAGCGAGCAGATCGACAGCGTGCTTCGTTGCGATACGCTGGTGGACGGCGAGGGCGAGGTCATCGCCTCAGCGGGCCTGTTGGTGCAGACCCTGCCCCAGGCCGAGGGCGCGGCCCTGGTCGAGTTCATTCGCCAGGCCTTGGATGACCAGCGATTGAGTCAGGTGCTGCTCGAAGCGGCGGGCGTCATTGACGCCGAGACCCTGGCTCGCCGGCTGCTGGGGCCGGTGGCGGAGAGTCTGCAGACACTCGAAAGGCGGCCGGTCACCTTCGCCTGCTCGTGCAGCCGCGCCCGCGCCGCCTCCACCTTGGAAATGCTCCACAATGAGGATCTGCAGGCGATGATCCTGCAGGACAACCAGGCTCAGGTCAGCTGCAGTTTCTGCGGCCAGCAGTACAGCTTCTCCGAGAGCGAACTGGAACTCATCCGCCGCAAGCGCCAGCCCGCGAGCTAGGGCCGAAAGGCCGAAGGCATTCTAACCCCCCGTTGCTTTCACAAATTCCTCTGTCTGATTGTTGAGCGTGCCCCAGGTGGCCGTGTGCCAGCGGGTACGATGGGCCAGGTAGAAGCCAGCGCAGTCACGCAGGTAGCGCAAGGCCATGGGGCGCTGGTTCTTGACGTCGGTCTTCTCGATAGGATCGTCGACTGTATCGAAGAGCGTTTCCTTGCCGGAATAGTCCACGATGTAGCGCAGATTGGCGGCGCGCAGCGAGTAGCTGCGGCCGTATTCCGCCGGCACCACACGCGGTGTCCACGGTCCCTGCCGCAGGGCCATCGGTACAAGGCTCTCTCCCTGCATGCGCGGCTCGGGCGGCAGACCCAGAAGATCCAGGATGGTGGGCGCCAGGTCCACGTGGCTGACTGTCGTGTCGACAGTGATCTCCTTGTCGGTGAGGCCCGGAACCCACATTACCAGCGGCACCTGCGTGACCTCGAACCAGTGGCCATAGGCGTGGCCCAGGCTGCCGTGCTCGAAAAATCCCTCGCCGTGGTCTGCCAGCAAGATGACCGCGGTGTTGTCGCGCAGGCCCCGCGCCGCCAGCCCGTCGACCAGCGTGCCGAAACACTGATCGAGGTATTCGACCTCGCCGTCATAGAGCCCGCGCAGTTGCTGCCAGCGCGCCGGGGTCATGGGCAGTTTGCCCTTCACGATGGCAGTCAGGATGACGCCGTCGGGGCTCTTGCCGATGGCCGGGTCGAACTCGCCCTTCACGTAGTGTTCGGTAATGCCCTGGTGATAGATGTACGGGGTGTGCGGTTCGAAGGCTATCGACGACAGGAAGAAGCGTCGTCCTGCCTTGATCTGCTCGTCGGCGAAGCCCAGCATCATCTTGACCAGGGTAGGGCAGCCCCCACCTTTGCCTTCCTGCGAGGGCTGATGATACGCGGTCCACTTGGATGCGGTCTTGAGCCGGCCCATGGCAAATGAATTGTCGCCGTAGTAGCCGGTGGCGATCCTTTCTTCGCCCAGTACGGCGCTGATCATCGGCGTGCCCGGGTTGAGCTTGGCCTTGTCGCCCAGGATGCCGTTCACGCGCGGCAAGGTGCCGCTCTGGATGCTGGCATGCGAAGGCGGTGATGAAGGCGAGGCGGCCTCGGTGTTGAGAAAGACCACGCCGTTCTTGCGGCCGGCCTCGGTGATGCGCGGGGTGAGAACCTTGCTCTGGTGGTAGAGCGCGAGGCTGTCGGCGCGCAGGGCATCGCCGATGAGCAGTACCAGATTGCGTACTGGTTTGGGGCGTGCAAGCGACGGCGCCGCAGCCAGTAGAATGCGCGGCGAGGCCCACAGTCCATCGCCGCCGTCAACCACGGCGAGTTCAAGCGCCACCAGCTTCCCAGCCAGGGCCGCCAGCGAAAGCGTATGGGGCTGCCAGCGCCCCGGGGTTTGGGTTTCGTCGAGCAGGATCTGGGCTGGCTGACCCTCGGGTCGCGCAGAAACGCGCAGGTGTGCGGCTGCCTGCGGCGCCGCGGTTTCCAGTACCAGGAACGACTGGCGCGGGACTTCCAGCAGCATGGCATAGCGGCGAAATCCGGCGAGAGCGGCCTTTTCTTGCCCGGCCACGCTGGCCGCAATTACCGGGGACGAGGCCGGCCAGGCGTCGCCCGCTTCGGGTGCCGGCCCGGCGAATACCTCCAGCGAGTGAAAGAGCGCGCCCTTTCTGGCCACTGCGATGATGAGATCGTTCTCGCCGACGCGAAGCACGCCGGCCGGCACATTGACCGCCACTGCCTGCCAGCCGCTGGTCAGGGCGGCGGGCTTCAAAGGCCTGCCGTTCAGGCGCAGCGACAGCCGCTGTCCGGCATCGCCGCTCATGCGCACAACGATGGTGGCTGCCCCAATTTCGCCGTCCCAGGGGAAGCGCAAGCTGCTCGTGGTGGAGCCCAAGACGCGACCGGCGCGATCTTGCAGCTTGCTCACCCCTCGCCAGGGGCTGGTGTATTCCTGCGTGTACTTCCTGAATCCTTCACTGCCAAGAGGAATGACCAGGCCACGCTGAAACAGGTGCCACATGGCCCGGTTGGCCAGCAGATCCACGCGCGGCCCGGACTCATCCAGTCGCGGCGCGGCCGGCTGGGCCGTCTTGGGCGACGCCGCGGAAGAGGGCGATGCCGCGTGCGCGGGCAGAGGCGCACGCTGACAGGCGAGGCCGAGGCAAGCGACGACGGGTGCGGCGAGACCGAAAGAAACACGAGACATGGGCCTCTTTTAGCGCAGTTGTCAGGGACATGGCACCCATCTGTCCCCGGTGGTGCCGAATGAACGTCCGCGGCCTGGGGTCACCGCCTAGAGCACCAAACGGTTTGACTCCGCCGTGAAATCCAGGAGTTGTGATGCCCGAGCACCTGTCCGATTCCCTCTCCCCGCTGCGCCCGCTGCGCGGGGAGAGGCGAGTTTCCCGTGCGCCCGCAAGTCTTCGATTCTGCCCAGCATTCAAACCGTTCGGTGCTCTAGTTGCTTGGAACTGTCGGCGGAGCACCGGCAGTAGGACGGCAAGGAGGGCGAGGGGACGCTTGACAGGGACGGAGGCTCTTGGTCCAATCTAGGTGATACGCTAGACCGATCCAGGCCAGTATCTGGGGACGAGCAGGGTTGGGAAAGAGGCACAACGATGACGAAGGCGAGCCACCGCATAGTGATGAGCAACGGCACACTGGCGAGGCTTACGGCCATTGTGTTCGTCTGCGGGTGCTCGGGATCACAAGCTCCTGGCGACGCGGGGAGCTTGCTGGCTGATGCTGCGTGCAGCGCTGGCCTCGGGGCACCTGGTGAGGCATGTGGGTGTGGTGGCGCCTGCCTCGCGGAGGCACAGTGCATCCAGACGCGCGACCATGCTGGCCCGGTCAATGTTTGCACAGCGATCAGCGCGGGGTTCTGCGTCTGCGGGGCGGTGCTTGATGACCGCTGCCAGAACGGCACGACCTGTGTCTGCCCAAGCGGAAGCGACGACACGGGTGTGTGCGTGACCCCCGAGCAGAAAGTTGTGCTCTGCTCAAGCGACCTCTCCAAAAGCTTCAACTGCAACGACCAAGCCGTCGGGGACGCCGCCCCTGGGACGGTCCCCTGAGGGGCAGAGGGCAGAAGCGCTGCCCTATTTGGTGGGCACCGTCATCGGATTCGGGAAGTTGCCTGACAAGAACAGCATGGAATACACGCCGAGTGATTCCTGGAAGTACTTGTCATTCTCGACGGTGGTTGATACGGCTTCTTCAATGGCCTCCTGCCGGATGTCCGTGGTCGTGGCCCCGCCATTGCTGAACACGCTGACATACGCGCACATGGCCGAGTTGACGGTGTAGGAATTATGGCCATTGGCAGGGTCGCAATTCGTGACAGTGCCACTCGGTGACAGCACGTCACAAATGGACGAGAATCGGTTGGCGTTGGGCTCGACCGGGTTGTTCTTGTAGAAACTGTTGAAGTAGTTCTGTACGTTGTCGATCTCGGCCTGCATGCGCGTCTTGCCGGGATAGTGCTTTGAGGAGTTGGGGGCGTTTTCCGGCAGGCTAGTATTGTCGCCGAACCAGGCAGCGTCGATGCCCACGCGCCACAAGAAGCGCTCCCACTCGTACGGTCCAGATGGACCTCCAACTTCGGAACAAGGCGTAGTGAAAGAACTACCTGATTGCCCGACAAGTCCCGGCTGCAACCCCGCTTGATCGTAGCAACGCTCAAGCATTTCGTAGACCGTCTCTGCGGTCTTGTACCAAAAATCGCGGTGGGTTTGCCCGTTGGCCGCCTGTGCAGTGCTGCCCAGCTTGGCAGCCAAGAAATCGCCGAAGACCCGGAAATAGCCCGGCGGGTAGTAGTCCATGTGCACGTTCACCGACATGACTCCGGTCTGGTAGGAGCAGGGCTTGTTGGGATAGTCCTGGCAGTTCTTGGGCCCGGTGTCCCCTTCCGTGGGGTAGTTCCAGATGCCGTCGGCCTTGGTGTCGATCTCGCACTCCATCTTGACCAGCCAGTCGGTGGCGAATTGGGTGTACTCCGGCCATTGCAGGGCCGCGTACACCAACCCGATGGCGATGTCGACGTCACCATCGAACGCGCTGTCTTGCTGTCCGCTGCAGTTCTCCTTGGTCGGATCGCAGGGCGAATCGAGCGGGCGGCAGGGAATGCTGCCGTCCCACATCCAGCCCATGAGACCGCCACAGTACTTCACCGCGGATTGTGAGAGGAAATGCCGGACGAAATTCCACAAGGAATCGAAGGTCGGCTTGTCGCCGATGGCCGCGGCGATGGCCATGCCATAGCCCTGGCCCTCGCTGACTGTCTTGGGCGGGTCGGTCTTGATACGCGCCGTGCCCGCGCCGCACACCGTGTCCGTGGTCGTGACGTAATTGTCTCGCCAGATCAAGTACCGCTCGAACACGAAGGCATTCAGCAGGTCCTGGACCTTGGCCACCTCCTGATAGACGTAGGCCAACGATCCCCCGTTGGGATAGAGATAGTTGGTGCTGGCGTAGGGGAACCAGCCTCCGAACCCAAATCCGACGGTGACCGGCGTGGCCGGCGGCTTGGGCGCGCAGGCGCTGTCGTTCCAGTTGCTGGTGGCGGACCAGTCGCCGCTGGTTGCATCGGGATAGTAGGTGAAGAACTTGAAACGGCTAGTGGCTGGGATGTCGGGCTTGCCGTAGTCCCAGCGCAGCCAGTATTCGTTGGGCGTGTCGGGGAAGGGGCGCGGCGCAACGGTGTTCCACTCGGGGTTGTGGGTCTTGTCCACTGCCCGCCAAGTAGCCCCCGCAACAAAGAACGCGTCGGGGACGGGACAATTGTACCACGGGCGATCGGCCTCGCGGAAGCAGATGACCTTGTGGCTGGTTACTTCCATTTCCATCCACGGGGGCATGAGCGCGGGCTTGGGGAAGAACGTGAAGGTCTTCTGTCCGGCCCAGATGTAGCGGAAGTGTACGGTGTGGAAGTTGGACGGAACCGGCGGCCGGCACGGATCAATCGGGCCGGTGGCCCCGCCGCAGTGCTCATACCCAGGACCTGGGTTCTTTGTGTAGAAATAGAAGCTGAGGGGATCTTGCGACCAGTCCATGCACACGGGAATGGATGCCGCCGTGTTGTCGGGCGCGCCCGCGTACCCGATCCAGTATTCGTTGACGCCGGTGGTGAGCACGGGCAGGGGCAGATTCGGCGTCCACAGGCCCACGCTGTCGTCGGGGTAGCGGAAGGTGATGTTCACTGGGTTCGCGGCGGTCTTTGTCCAAGAACTCGTGGGGATGAGCACGAAGTACCAGGGGCAAATGCCGTCTTGGTATTCGAGCAGAGCCTGCATCTCGCAGCCCACCCCAGTGACTTTCAGGCTGCTGGGGTAGGGGGGCGTGTCGTAGCCCAGCTTGAGCGTTCCACAGGCCGAGCCCGGGAAGTGAGTCAATTGCGGATCGCCCCAAGGCCAGCGGAAGTGGACCTTGATGTAGCCAGTGGGGACAGACTGATCGGGCTGCCCTAGCGGGCATGCCTCGGAAGCGACCAGGGTCTTGTCGTTGGTGAGGCGGAACTTCTGGGCGCCGACATTGGCGTTGGCGTAGTCAGCGGCCAGGGTACTGGACGGGCCGGTGTAGTCGAGCCAAATCTCTGGGCTCGTGGGCGCCAGTTTCGAGGCATCGAAATTGCCCGAGGGGTTGCCGCTGGGGCAGCCGTCAGGACCGATCGGCTTGATCTCGAACTTGGTGATGGTCTTGGGAACACACACCGAGTACCAAGAACAGTTCGCTGTGTCTTGGCGCGCACCGTACTGCAACCAGTTGGCTACTGGGTCGATGACGATAACCCCCAAGGGCGGAGCCGACATCGTGTTCATGGTCGGGTTGACCGTGCTCGACCAGATGTCTCGTACGTGTATGCGCACGTCACTTGTGGGACAGGTGTAGTTTTCGCTCACGTCCGCCGGCAGGTCAGGCGGCGGCGGCCGGGTGTCGGGAGGTGGGACTGCGGCATCGGGAACAACTACGCCCCCGGTGGGGCTGGTCGTGGCAATCCTCGTGGTACCGCCTGCAGACGTGCCGCCAGACGCCTCCCCGCCGCCAGACGCCCCCCCGCCGCCAGACGCCTCTGCGCCGCCGGAGGCCTCCACGCCGCCAGACGCTACCACGCCGCCTGTGCCACGTCCCCCGGTGGCAAACGGGTTCCGCGGGATGGAAGAGGCGGTCGTCGTGGCCTGCGTGGTACCGCCTGAGGAGACAATGGCCGCGTCGGGTGGCTCGTAAGCCCACGCATGGCCGGGTGTCCCCTCCGAAATGGGATGGGAGTTGCAGCTCCACAGCACGAGGAGCATGCCTGCGCTCAGCAAGAACCAGCGCGTTACGTTCCACATCGCGCGCACGACTTGACGCAGCTCTGCCCCGAAACAGCGGCTATTCGAAGATTGAAGCGTGGTCATTTGGTATGGCACTATTTGGTCGGCACCGTCAGCGGGTTGGGGAAGTTGCCTGACAGGAAGAGCATAGAGTATACGCCGAGCGATTCCTGGAAGTAGCGATCATTCTCGACGGTGGTTGACACGGCCTCTTCGAGAGCCTCCTGCCGGATGTCCTGAGTCGTGGCCCCGCCATCGTTGAACACGCTGACGTAGTTGCACATGGCCATGTTGACCGTGTACGAGTTGTGACCAAAGGCCGGGTCGCAGGCGGCCACGGCGCCATCGCCGTGCAGCGAGTCGCAAATCGACGAGAAGCGGTTGGCATTGGGCTCGACCGGATTCTTCTTGTAGAAGTTGTTGAAGAACTCCTGTGTGTTGTCGATCTTGGCCTGCATGCGGGTCTTGGTCGGGTAGTGGGACGAAGACTTTGCAGTGTTCTCCGGCAGCGACGTGTTGTCGCCAAACCAAGCCGCATCGATGCCCACGCGCCAGAGTGACCGCAGCTCTTCGTAGGTTCCTGCGCTCGCCGCAGAACAAGGCGTCTCGATGTTGCCGTCTGCACCCACCAGGCCGGGATTGACGCCGGTCTGGTTGTAGCACCGCTCAAGCAGCTCATACACGGTCTCGGCAGTCTTGTACCAGAAGTCGCGGTGGGTTTGCCCGTTCGCTGCCGTCTGAGTGCTGCCCAGCTTGGCAGCAAGGAAATCGCCGAAAACCCTGAAATAGCCGGGCGGAAAGTAGTCCAGGAACATGTTGGTGGGGACGCCCTTGACATACGAGCACGGCTTGCTGGGGCCAGTGGCCTGGTAGCCCGAGCAATCGGTCTTGTCCCAGGTGTCGCCGTTGGTCGGGTAGTTCCACTTCCCGTCGTAGACGGTATTGATTTCGCATTCCATCTTGACCAGCCAGTCGATTGCGTTCTGCTGGTATTCGGGCCATTGCAGGGCCGCGAACACCAGGCCGATGCCGATGTCCACATCGCCATCGAATGCGCTGTCCTGGTTGCCACCGCATGCGCCAGTGTCTGGATCGCAGGGCGTATCGAGCGGACGGCAGGCAATGTTGCCGTCCCACATCCACCCCATGAGCCCGCCACAGTACTTCTTGGCCGATTGAGACAGGAAGTGCCTGGTGAATTTCCATAGGGCATCGAAGGTTGGCTTGTCGCCGATCGCGGCCGAGATGGCTATGCCATAGCCCTGGCCCTCGCTGACTGTCTTGGGCGGGTCGGTCTTGATGCGCGCGGTGCCCGCGCCGCACACCGTGTCTGTGGCCGTGACGTAGTTGTCTCGCCAGATCAAGTAGCGCTCGAACACGAAGGCATTCAGCAGGTCCTGGACCTTGGCCACTTCCTGATAGACGTAGGCCAACGATCCCCCGTTGGGATAGAGGTAGTTGGTGCTGGCGTAGGGGAACCAACCCCCGAAGTCGAATCCGACGATGACCGGCGTGGCCGGCGGTTTGGGCGCGCAGGCGCCGTCGTTCCAGTTGCTGGTGGCGGACCAGTCACCGTTGGTTGCATCGGGATAGTAGGTGAAGAACTTGAAACGACTAGTGGCTGGGATGTCGGGCTTGCCGTAGTCCCAGCGCAGCCAGTATTCGTTGGGTGTGTCGGGGAAGGGACGCGGCATGACGGTGTTCCACTCGGGGCTATGGGTTTTGTCCACTGCCCGCCAGGTAGCACCCGCGACAAAGAATTTGTCGGGGACAGGACAATTGTACCACGGGCGATCGGCCTCGCGGAAGCAAATGACCTTGTTGCTGGTTACTTCCATTTCCATCCACGGGGGCATGAGCGCGGGTTTGGGGAAGAATGTGAACGTCTTCTGTCCGGCCCAGATATAGCGGAAGTGCACCGTGTGGAAGTTGGATGGAACCGGCGGCCGGCACGGATCGACTGGGCCAGTGGACCCGCCACAGTGCTCATACCCAGGACCGGGGTTCTTTGTGTAGAAGTAGTAGGTGAGTGGATCTTGCGACCAGTCCATGCACACTGGCATGGATGCCGCTGTGTTGTCGGGCGCGCCCGCGTAGCCAATCCAGTATTCGTTGACGCCGGGGGTGAGCACGGGCAGGGGCAGATTCGGTGTCCACAGGCCCACGCTGTCGTCGGGGTAACGGAAGGTGATGTTCACCGGGTTCGCGGCGGTCTTTGTCCAAGAACTCGTGGGGATGAGCACGAAGTACCAGGGGCAATTGCCGTCTTGGTATTCGAGCAGAGCCTGCATCTCGCAGCCCACCCCAGTGACTTTCAGGCTGCTGGGGTAGGGGGGCGTGTCGTAGCCCAGCTTGAGCTTTCCACAGGCCGAGCCCGGGAAGTGAGTCAATTGCGGATCGCCCCAAGGCCAGCGGAAGTGGACCTTGATGTAGCCAGTGGGGACAGACTGATCGGGTTGCCCTGGCGGGCATGCCTCGGAAGCGACCAGGGTCTTGTCGTTGGTGAGGCGGAACTTCTGCGCGCCCACATTGGCATTGGGATAGGCGCTGTAATCAGCGGCCAGGGTGCTGGATGGGCCAGTGTAGTCGAGCCAAATGTCCGGGCTGGTGGGAGCTAGTTTCGAAATATCAAAGGCACCCGAGGCGTTGTTGGCTGGGCAGCCATCAGGACCGACCGGCTTGATCTGGATCGTGGCGACAGTGTTGGGGATGCACACCGAATACCAAGAACAGTTGGCTGCGTCCTGGCGCGCACCGTACTGGACATAGCTCCCGGTTGGCCTGATGACGACAACCGACAACGGGGGAGCAGACATGGTGTTCATGGTCGGGTTGACCGTGCTCGACCAGATGTCTCGTACGTGCATTCGCACCTGACCGATGGGACAGGAGAAGGTTTCGATCGACTGGTCCGGCGGCAGGTCAGGCGGCGGCGGCCGAGTGTCGGGAGGTGGGGCCACGGCGGCATCGGGAACGGTTGCGCCGCCGGTCGGGCCGGTCGTTGCAATCCTCGTGGTACCGCCGGCAGGCGTGCCGCCCGACGCCTCCGCGCCGCCAGACACCTCCGCGCCCCCCGACGCCTCCACGCCGCCGGAAGCTGCCACGCCGCCCGTGCTACCGCCTGACCCGGTCGCAAACGGGTTCCGCGGGGTGGAAGAGGCGGTCGTCGTAACCTGCGTGGTACCGCCTGAGGAGGCAATGGCCGCGTCGGGTGGCTCGTAAGCCCAGGCACGGCCGGGTGTCCCGCTCGCCATGGGATGGGAGTTGCAGCTCCACAGCGCTAGGAGCATGCCTGCGCTCAGCAAGAACCAGCGCGTTACGTTCCATGCAGCGCCTGCGATGTGGCGCAGCTCTGCCCTTAGTCGGCGGCTATGCGAAGATTGAATCATGGCGACTCGCCTGCAGCCCAAAGAGCCGCATTTAACGATAGCACCCTGCTGAGCTAACAGGAAAGGTGAACCGAATGGGAACCGCGGGTTGGGGAGGAGACTGGGCATGATTATCTCTATGCGGCAACCTGTGGCTCCGGGCCTTGGGAATGGCAGCCAGACTTTCGTTCGTGGGTGAACCGCGGCACGAGGCGCTGCCTGGCCAGCAGTGGCTTCCGTCGGGGCCTCAAGTTCACTCGTGACGGATCGCGCTAAGGGCGGCTGACGCGACCGGACAGCTGGCGACCTTGCGAGGAGTAGCATAGGCACCCCGTGGGCAGTAGCATGGAATCTCGCTAGGAGCTGCAAGACGTGAAGCCGCTGATCATTTCGCCATTGCTGGCCACCGTGCTCGTCGCGCCCGCGGTCCATGCCGCGTCGTATTACTACGGCCCCAGCGGACTCGCCAGCGCGGCCTGCACCCAAGCAGCGCCTTGCGCCCTCGACTACAACACGAGCGGCAAGGCATTTCAGCCAGGTGACACTATCTATCTTCTCGGCGGAACGTACTCAGGTCAGTACATTCGCAATGGGGCCAGCGGCAATTCGGGGGCATGGATTACCTTCAAGGCGGTTGACGGCCAGCTGCCAATCCTCGACGGCGGAGGCGGGGTCGGCTGTGGCGCGGAGCCCAACGCCTCGGTGCAGTACGTAATTTTCGACGGCATCGCCTCGCGCAACTGGCAGTCCAGCGGCTTCTCCAACGGGTGGAACACTCCTTCGAGCCACATTCAGTTCATCAATTGCATTGCGGACGGCAATGGCGTCAACGGCATCGCCTTTTACAAGGCGACGGGTGTGTTGATTCAACAAAGCATCGTTGCCCACAATGGGAATCTGCAGCCCTCCTGGTCAAGTGGGGTCAATTTGTATACCGCCGGTGGCAGCTACCAAGACAACATCATTCGCAGAAACGTGTCCTTCGAGAACATCGACATATCATCTCACCATTCGGACGGTAGCGGCTTCATCCTGGACCAAAGCAGCACCGGCGCCTTGTTTGAAAACAATATCGGCTTTCGCAACGGCGGTTCGTGCATTCGGGTGAATTGTCCTGGGTCGCACGTAGTGAACAATACTTGCTACCACGATGGTCTGGAGCCGAGCGATGCGCAGGGCCTACCGGCAGCTCCGGGTGAAATCTACTATTCGGATGCGACGGCGAAAAGCGGAGCAGTGTTTCAGAACAACCTGGCTGCGGCCAGTGGGTACAACAACACGCAGACCGCATTTGGCGGACCATTGCCGACGCAAACGACGAATTATGCGGTCAATGCCAATGCGGCGACACCATTCTTCGTGAATCCGGCGGGCGCGAATCCAGATTTTCATCTGACCTCGTCCGCGACGGCGAACATTGTGGACAAGGGAACCGCTTCCGGTGCTCCCACGCAGGATATCGGATTTGATGCGAAGTGCATCAAGAGTGGCAGCCCAGGCGGAGCAAGCTGGTGGAGCTACACGATTGACTATGCCTACATTGCGAGCATCGGCGGCGTTGCGAGGTGTTTCAATCCTGCCACCCGGTCCAACACCCCCGATATCGGCGCCTATGAGTACAACGGGACCACCCCTGCGACGGGCGGGGCGTCCGGAACAGGCGGTACCACGAGTACCGGAGGATCGAATGCAACGGGTGGCACCACGGCCAGGGGCGGGACCACTTCTGCTGGGGGCTCGACCGCGACGGGTGGCGCCACGGCCAGGGGCGGGACCACCTCTGCCGGGGGCTCGACCGCACTCGGTGGCACCACTAGCGGCGGTTCGAAAGCCACGGGGGGTACGATCGCCGGCAGCGGCGGCACCCAAGCTGCGGGTGGCGTGACGGGAACCGGTGGGACCGTGATGACTGGGACTGGGGGCTTGCCCAACACCGGGGGTAGCAAGGCTACGGGTGGCACGACCAGCACGGTGCCTGGGACCGGCGGCGCGACTGTCGTAGGCGGGTCCAACGCGGGCGGTTCATTGGGCTCGGGTGGTCTGGTGGCAAGCGGCGGTGTCAACGCAATCGGCGGTGTGGTTGCCGCGGTTGGCGGCACGAACGCGAGCATGGGAGGCTCAGCCGGCGGTGCTGCTGGCGGTGGCCCTACTGGTGGCGCTGCGAACAGCGGCGGCAACATGGGTGGGGCAGGCGGCGCAGGGACCAGCGGAGCCAGCAATTCTGGGGAGATTGGAGGCTGCGGCTGCCGCGTGGCGGGCGGGCCGTCGGGTTCGACCCTGGCAGGCTTGCTCAGTTTGCTTGCCTTGGGGTTCGCTCGGAGGTCATCCGCAAGCGCTGCTCTTCGACGCGCCATTCGGGGTGGTGATGGGGCCACCTTGTCGAAGGCGGACAATGCTGGTAGGTAGTGTGGCCACCCAGACTTGAGGTGACACGATATCTCACGAAGGGGTTAGAAAAATGCGAAAGACAGCAACGACTTGTCCGACGATCACCACGTGGATCGGATGTTTGGCCCTCGCTGCAGCAACCGCGAATTGCACCCAGACGAGTGGCGGCAACCAGGCCTCTGGCGGAAGCAAAGGCTCGGGTGGTTCGTCCAGCTCAGGAGAAACTACCGCGTCAGGTGGGTCGCAAAGTTCAGGAGGAACTACCGCATCAGGTGGGTCGCAGAGCTCAGGAGGAACTACCGCATCAGGCGGGTCGCAAAGCTCAGGAGGAACTACCGTGTCAGGCGGGTCGCAAAGCTCAGGAGGAACTACCGCGTCAGGTGGGTCGCAAAGCTCAGGAGGAACTACCGCATCAGGCGGGTCGCAAAGCTCGGGAGGAACTACCGCATCAGGTGGGTCGACTGGCTCTGGCGGATCTTCCGACACAGGTGGGTCGACTGGTTCCGGCGGATCCTCCGACACAGGCGGGTCCACGGGCTCTGGCGGATCTTCCGACACAGGTGGGTCGACTGGCTCTGGCGGATCTTCCGACACAGGTGGGTCGACTGGCTCTGGCGGATCTTCCGACACAGGTGGGTCGACTGGTTCCGGCGGATCGACCAATTCAGGCGGGACCACGACGACCACTGGCGGTACGACAGGCACAGGTGGGGCTACTGCTGGCGGGACCACGGGGACTGCGCCCACGTGCACGCCAGGCGTTTCACCCACCACGCCGCTGATTACGGATTTCTCGGCAACCGGACTAGCCGGATGGCACCCACTTGTTGGAGGTGGCAAGTGGGGAACGATTGGCGCCCTGTCAGGCAGCATTTTTAGCTACGCACCATCCAACAGCACGATGAACGCGACCGTCAATACGACCAGCGAGAACTTGGTGCTGGCTG